>SL_3KL_010_SEDDRAFT_10004712_pt1 | contig 12316 bp, 6 predicted proteins | sample SodLakKL_010_SED_2_FD_10381 | JGI IMG/M metagenome (IMG submission 10381)
GGGATCCGGTCCAGGGAAGTGGTGCTCCACTTCAGATTCGGCTCATTCTCTCCGTCCCATGCCACACCGGCATCGGCGAAGAGGACCAGCTCGGTGGGAACAAAGCCGAAATCCAGGATCCCGTACTGATCAGTCCCGATCAGGGGAATGCGAACCTCTGCATTCATGACTCCGACACGGTGCCCCTGAAGCCGGGTGAACTGGGGACAGGAACCGAATTCATCGGAAGGCACGCACTCCAGGGCCGGCTCGAAGGAATAGGCCGAATACCCTCGCATGTAGGTCTCCCATCCCAGGAAGTAGGGGCGGATCACCTGGAACTGGGTGGTTTGTCTCGGATCCCGCAGATCCGACTCCACGTCCGACCCGTACCGGCCCCGGTGCATCCCCCGGAAGGCGAGGGTCAGATTCCGGTGAGGGTTGAAGTACCGCCTGTAATCAAGGTTCACCGACTGGAAGTTCACCGTTCCGGTGGTGGTCCCCACTTCGGCCCGGTATCGGGTCCCCCGAACAGGAGAGGTGAAGCCGAAGAAGGAGTTGTCCCCTACCAGGGCCACAGAGCTCTGGAAGAGATTCAGGGGATCCGGCACTCCCTCGGTGATGGTCCGCCGCTCCCGTTCCACGAGCTGACCGAACTGATTGTAGCGCAGGAGCTCTTCCTCCAGGTGGAAGCTCAGCCGGGTCAGGCCACCGGAGAAGTCCACCCGCCGGGTGGTGGAGAACGGGTAGGACGCCAGACCCATGGCTGAGGTGTCGAAGATCCGGAAGCGCTGCTGAATGAAGTCCACCCCTCCATCGGGTCGCCTGGTCCCATAGGCCTGAGGCAGCAGATATGGGATCCGACCTGCCGACACCCCCCAGTTCCAGCGCCGGGCCAGGTTCTGGTAGACGAACTGGCCCCCGATGTCCCGGGCCGTTCCCTGGGCCTGGACGGCCACGCCCAGATTCCGGTTCCCCAGCATGTCGGAGAAGAAGGCGGCGGCCGACCCACCGACGAAGGTGCCGAACTGGTCGGTGCCCACCCCGACCATGGGTTGACCCACCCAGTCCAGGCTCAGACCCGGGTCATAGGCCCGGGCCTGCTCGCCCTGGTAGGTGGAGGGCGAAGCCAGGGCCGTCTCGTAGTCCTGCAGGTAGGAAGCCACTCGAGAAGGAACTCGGAGCTCCCGGGGTGGAACCAGGCGCCCCACCGGATCCACCGTCTCGGCCACGGTCCGGGTCTCGTCCACCTGTTGGGAATCCATGGAGTAGACGTGGTATTCGAACTCATCGAAGACGGAGAAGACCACGGTTCCTGTCTCCCGAGCCACACTCATGGCCGGGGCATCACCGGTGATCCCACTCACTCCAGTGGCGATCCGGGTCACCCGCTGGACCTCGCCCGTCTCCATCTCCAGCCGGAAGATATCGCTGAAGCCGTCAGGGTCGGAGATGAAGTAGAGCCCCCGCCCATCGGGGGTGAACTGGGGATTGATGTGCTTGGCCTGCCCGAAGATCTCCAGGACCTGGATCTCGCTCGTCTCCAGATCGAACAGGGTGATCTGCATCTCCGAGTAGGAGAGTCGGTCGAAGTCCGTCTCCTCGCCTCGGTCCGAAACGTAAGCGATGTGCCGCCCGTCCGGTGAGAAGACGGGCTGGAAGACGGCGTGGCGATCGTGCGTATGCTGAGTCGTCTGACCCGTCTCCACCTCTACGGTGAAGAGGTCCGTCAGTCCTCCTACCTGTCCCGAGAAGGCCAGGTGGCGTCCATCCGGGGACCAGGTGGGCCCACTCACCTCACCGATCTCCTCGTCCAGGGGGACCCGGTTCTGTACCTGCCCTCGCTCCGAGTCCACGATGACGATCTCGTTCCGGCCGCCGGCAAAGACCACGAAGGCCACGCTCTCTCCATCCGGTGACCATCCACCGGCCGAATCGATGAACCGAAGGGCGTCCCAGTGGGGATCGGCCGTGGCGCTGGTGAGCTGACGGATGATCTCGCCGGTCCGCGCATCGGCCAGGAAGAGGTCGAAGGAGAAGAGGTCCTTCTCCGACATGAACACCATCCGACTCCCATCCGGGCTCACGGCCGGTGCCACATTCTGTCGTCCTGCGCCGGTGGCTGGCGACAAGAGGAGGGTGCCCACCTCAGCCGGAGCGGTGCGCCCCTCCATTAGGGGCCCATAGTGCTCCTCCACCGACTCCCGCCACTGGATGGAGAGGGTGTCGCTGGGCACACCCAGGACCTGCTCAATGGCCGGCTCCCATCCCACTCGCAACGCGGTTCGGAAGGTCCGGACCACGGCTTCGTCTCCGTAGGTTCCGCCCACATAGGTCCAGAAGGCCTGCCCGAATCGGTAGGGGAAGTAGCGTCGTTCCCGAGTGAGCTGCCGCAGGGTCGGGAAGTCGTCCCTGAGGTGCGCATCCCGAAGCCACATCCCTGTGTGGGTGTCATCCTGTCCCACCGAGAGGTACTCGGCCATTCCCTCGATCATCCAGAGTGGCACGCGGCCCAGAGCCTGGATCCCACCCCCCCGACGCGACTGGGCCAGATCGTATTGGAAGGCGTGAACGAGCTCGTGTCCCAGGACGTGATCGGTGGCCGCATAGGAACCGGCCAGAGGCATGATGATCCGGTTCTTCAGGGATTCGGCAACCCCCCCCGTCCCTTCGCCAATCATCCCACTGATGACGTTCGTCTGCTGGAAATCCGGGTGGTCGGCGTAGAAGATGAGCGGCTTCCGCTCGGTGAACTCATGCTGGAAAAGCCTGGCCAGACGCTCGTACCACCGCTCCGCCATCCGTGTCACATCCTGGATGGCCTCTTCCTTCTCAGGGTAGTAATAGATGTCGAAGTGAGGGGTCTCGATCACCTGGAAATCGAAGTCGTCGTATTGGACCTTGTTCCGGCCGAAATACTGGGCCTCGACGGTGACCGGAAGGAGAAAGGCCAACGCCAGGACCGCAGCGATCCCAGCCAGAAGGTTGGCGGGAGCGCGCCGATCCCCGCGGCAGATAAACGGCATGATGGAACCTCGGATGGTCAAAGGAGCTCTTGCTGACCTCCAGCCACGTCTTGTACGGAGCCGGCGGGAAGGCGGGGAGCCGTTGGCTCTCCTACACGGGGTCCCCCTTCCGGGTCCGTTCCAGCTCAAGAAAGATCATGGTCGATGCACCATGGCACCCCCATGGGTCCGGCATGGCACCCTTATGGACCCGGATAACTTCCGCTCAGGGCAGGGAAGCGTTGCGTCACCCGTCGCCTCCCGACAGAATACGGTCGCTTCTCTTTGAGTTCCAACGATCCGGGAGGCCCGGTGGTGACGCACACCCTCCGTCGGGTACCGGGATCGTCAACGATCTTCCCACACCGTCTAGGCACACATGGGTTCTCCTCCATCGCATCCATCTGAAGCCAGGGACCTGGATCCGACTCCCCCTGACCCCGGGCCCACCTCGGATCCGGCACCTCTTCTGGCCAGGACCGAAATCGACACTCCTTCGGCACTGGTGGATCTGGACCGGGCTCGGGCCAACGCCCAGAAGACCGTCACCTTCCTGGAAAGTCACGGGCTCTCCTGGCGCCCCCATGTGAAGACCCACAAGAGTCGCACCATCGCCCGACTCCAGCTCGACGCCGGCGCCCGGGGGCTGACGGTGGCCACCCTCAAGGAAGCGGAGGCCATGGCGCCCCTGCGCGCGGATCTCCTCCTGGCCCATCCGCCGGTGGGAGCGGCCCGACAGACGCGCCTCTCCCGGTTCCTGGAGAGCCATCCACTCACCGTGGGACTGGACTCCTCCGAGTCCCTGGCCATCGTCCGACAGGCAGCCCGTGACGCAGATCGGACCGCTTCCATCCTGGTGGAAGCGGACGTGGGCATGGGCCGTGTCGGGCTTCCTGGACCCGCCGACGTTGTGTCCCTGGCCAGGGAGGTCAGTGACGATCCTCATACCCACTTCAGGGGCATCCTCTTCTACCCTGGACACATCCGGACCCGTGCCGAGGAGCAGGAGGAGGCCCTGCAGGCCGTGGCCAACCGAGTGGAGGAAATGCTGGGGGCTCTTCACGAAGCCCGCCTTCCCCCTGAGGTGGTAAGTGGAGGATCCACACCAACGCTCTGGCAGAGCCACCGGATTCCGGGGTTGACTGAAATCCGGGCCGGGACCTGCATCTTTCACGATCGCGACACCCTGGAACTCGGGGTCTGCACCCAGGATGAGGTGGCCTACCGGATCCTCACCTCGGTGGTCAGCACCAGCATTCCCGGTCAGGCCGTGGTGGATGCCGGCTCCAAGGCCCTGGCGAAGGAAGCGTTCCGAGGTGGAGGCGAAGGATTCGGACAGGTACTGGAGCATCCGGAGGTCGTGGTCCGGGCTCTCTCCGAGGAGCACGGGGTCCTGGACCTGTCCTCCTCCAATTGGCAACCCTGTGTCGGAGACCAGGTATCCATCATCCCGAACCATGTCTGCGTGTCCGTCAATCTCCAGGATCGCCTTCTGGCCGCTGATGCCCAGGGGTTCAGGGTCGTTCCTCTGGAGGCCCGGGGCCGGCTCCCCTGACGCACCGAAGGGGTCTCCCAGTCATCTGGGCCCCAATTGTCGTCTCGTCGTCCACACACTTTATTCCATCAACCCTGAGGAAAAACTTCCATGAGTGAGATCCAGACCATCAAGACAGACCGCGCGCCGGCTGCCATCGGACCCTATTCACAGGCCGTCGTGGTAGACGGCTGGGTCTTTGCCTCCGGACAGATCCCCCTGGATCCATCCACCGGGGAGCAGGAGAAGGGATCGGTGGCCGCCCAGACCGACCTGGTCCTCCGTAACCTGCAAGCCCTCCTCCAGGATTCGGGGGCCGACCTGGAAACGGTGGTGAAGACCACCGTCTTCCTTTCCGATATGGAGCGATTCAGTGAGATGAATGAGGTCTACGCCCGACACTTCGGGGACCACCGGCCCGCCCGGGCCGCCGTTCAGGCTGCGGCCCTCCCAAAAGGGGTGGATGTAGAGATTGAGGCCATCGCCCGGGTCAAGGGCTGAGGGAGTCGGCGCTTCGATTGCCAGGGAGCCGCCTCGCTGGATCTCCCCGCCCCGAACGCCATGCGGTCTGCCGGAGCCTCCCTCGCCAGGGTTTGACCGGGCTCCGGTGGACCCGCCCACCTCAGGGATTCCGGACCTTCAATCAAATGAAGAGGGGAGCGCTTCGCCTACTCCGGCACCCCGGGCCAATGCTCCAGGAGGTCATTCAGCAGAGAGGACGCACCGATTCGGAAGGTCTTCGGGCAAATGTAGTCATCTCCCATCTCCGACGCCGCCAGGTGAATCCACCGATTGGCTGCAGTCTGAGTTCGAATCCCGCCAGCCGCCTTGAATCCCACCTGGATNCCGGTCCGACGCCGGTACTCCTGGATCTCGTTCAACATGACCAGGCCCTCCGGAAAGGTGGCATTGACCCTTTCCTTGCCTGTAGAGGTCTTCAGGAAGTCGGCCCCGGCCATCAAGGCGATCCGGGCGGCCAGGGCGACCCGCCCCCGGTCTCCCAATTCCCCTGTGGCCAGGATGACCTTCAACGTTGCTCTCCCCACAGCCTCTCGAAATCGGGAAAGCTCCTGGTAGAGCTCTTCCCATCGTTCCGTAAGGGCCAGGTCCCGGCGGATGACCACATCCACCTCCCGGGCTCCGGCCTCTACGGCAGACCGAATCTCCAGCAACCGAGCCGGGAGGGGGGTCAGGCCGTGTGGAAAGGCGCCACCGACCGTCGCCACAGGAACGCCGCTTCCTTCCAGAACATCCAGAGCTACGGGAATGAAGGGGAAGTGGACACACACCGCAGCCACCCGGATCACGCCCTCCGGGTCCTGAGAGGGAGCTCTGCCGTCCTCCCTTCGGCTCGCCTCCATGGGCCCCCCTCGTTTGTTGAAACCCAACGGGTCTCGTCCCTGTCGACAGAGCCGTCGAACAACCTCCGGCGTGTCATCGGAGGACAGGGATGTCAGGTCCATTGATCGCAGTGCTTTGGTAGCCNTTACCTCATCCATTTTCGAGGGGAAGGTCGTCCAGATGTCCNGGAGGCGGTCGTCCAGGATTTCATCCGGAACGGGTGCGCCTTTCATCCAGCCTGGGTCCAGGTGCGTGCCTGGATTCACGGGGTTTTCCGGGTTCGAAGCGGTCACGGGCTCAGTGGGGATGAAGGCATGGATCAAAGACCGTCGAATGAATGGAAGGTGTCGAAGTCAGTTGGGGGGTGCCCCACCCTCACCGGCCCGTCGAGGCAGGAAGGGCACCGAGTCGCCAGGGGCCAGGACCCACTCCTCGAACCATTGGGCTCGTCGAATGGTCCGGGTATCTCTCTGAGTCACCCAGACCTCGCTCTCCATGGGGAGGAGAACGGGAGCCTCGCCGGCCAGGTCGCCCGGTGGAAAGACGGCTCTTCCGCCAGCCTCTTCCTGAGGCTCAGGGGTCAGAAACCGCCATTCGACGGCTCGGATGAGAGTGTCAGCCCCGATCTCGAGGCGTCCATCAAGATGGGGATGTTCTTGATGGCGACCGCAGAAGCGAACGAGAGCCACTTCCTCGCCCGATGCCTGGGGAAGAAGTTGGAAATAGTGGTTGTTGCCAAAGGACTCCAGACCGAAGTGTGGGGCCAGGTCTGCATCGAGGGGGGCGTACGACCACGAAGAAAAGGAGCCAGAGCGGTCCGTCCGTCGTACGGGGAAGGCGTATCCTTCCCGGTCGATCCTCCGTTCCCATCCCAATCGTAGGAGTGGGGACGACCCTCGTTGACCTGGAGCGAGGATTCCGCCTTCGCCGTCCTCCCCCAGCCCCGAGTTCATCCTCAACGTGTCCACCTGCACCCGGGTGTAGGTCGCCACCCCCAGGGTGTCCAATCCCCCTGGATGCTTCGCACGGGCCACCTCCCAAAGGACACGGCCCAGGCCTTCCTCATCGTCCCCCTCGCAGGTGGGCCGCTCTCCTTCCACCTGGAAGCCCGGAAGAGGGATGGGTCTCGGAATCAGGGTTACCGTTCCCTGGTCCCCAGCCCCCGACACCGTCCACTCCAGCGGGTCGTAGCCCATCCGCTCCACCCGGAGGGCCAGAGCATGGTCGGCCAAACGACCCTGCCAGCGCACTGGAACCATGACGGAGAACCGTCCGTCCTGCCCTGTAGGCGTGGAGGCCACGACCCGTCCCTGGGCCAGGAGTTGGACGCTGGCTGCGCTCACGGGTCGTCCGTCCGTATCCAGCACCTCCCCAGTCAGCTCGTCCCCCCTCCAGTCCACCTCACTGCCCCACCCACCCACGCTCAGGGGCAGCAGGAGGAGGCCCAGTAGAAGCGGGATGATGAGGCGAGTTAAGGACACGAAATACCTTGGAAGGGGTGAACACATCCTTTCCCCTTCTAACGCGCCGCGGGGGCCATGTTCCCCTCGGGGCCGTCAGGGTGAGGGTCTGGTCGTCCGCCGAAGGAGTGGAGGAATCAGGAGGACCGGGCCCGGGATGGCCAGGCCAGAAGGAGAAGGTCCTGATCCAGGCCCTGGCCTTTCCCCGGAGCGGGACATACTATCTCGGCTTGAGTCGTCCATATGACCCGGTTTGTCCCTGCCGGTCTCTCTGAACCGGCTTTCAATCAGGCAACTTCCTGGGTCTCATGCTGGCACGACAGATGCAAAAGAAAAACCTGCTGATCCGGGATCCAGAGCGGTTCCCGGGTGCCTTCCACACTGGAGCGTTCACTCGATGAAGAAGATCCTGATTCCCCTGGACGGATCCGAACTAGCAGAGCAGGCCCTGGATCCTGCCCTGCGCCTTGCGTCCCGGCACGGCACCGACGTGGTCCTGGCCTCTGTGGTCTCCGATCTTCCCCCAGTTCCCCTTTCTGCCGGCGACGGCGAACTCGTGTCCAACTGGCTCAAAGAAGAGGAGGAGCGGGCAGCTCGGTACCTTGAGGAGGTCGAAAAGCGCGTCAATGAGCAGTACCCGGGAGTTTCGGTGGACACCCGAGTAGAGCTGGGCCCGGTATCCCGCACGCTCCTGGCCCAGGCCGAGGAAGCGGGAGCCGAACTCATCGCCCTCACGACCCATGGAAGAGGGGCCTGGCAGCGAGCATGGCTGGGGAGCGTGGCCGACGGGGTGATCCGGAAGGCGCACCGGCCGGTCCTTCTCCTCGGTAACAATGAAGAGAGCCGGGATCTCTTCCGCCAGGACTCGTCTCCCTCCCACGTCATGGTCCCTCTGGATGGATCCCGGGCTGCGGAGCAGGTTCTGGATCCGCTCCGGGCCATGCTCCCGGAGACGGGGGGGAAGGTGACTCTGATCTCGGTACTTCTCAGGCCGTTCCCCCTGGCGAGTACCTACCTCCCCCACGCCGTCGAGGAGGGGACGATCCTGGAGGAGCGAGAGAAGCGTACCCGAGACTACCTGGAGGAAGTGTCAGAGCGGTGGAGCCCGGAGGGGGTGAAGGTGGTCACCGACGTGGTGGCAGCTGAGGATGTGGCATCGGCCCTCCTGAACCGTTCCAAGGAAGATGGCGTGGACCTTCTGGCTTTGAGCACCCGTGGACGGGGAGGGGTCAGCCGACTGGTCCTGGGAAGTGTAGCTGACAAGCTGGTCCGGAGCGCCCAGCTTCCGGTTCTGGCCGTCCGCCGTGCTCCTGACGAATCGGAGGACTAGCACAATGAGTCAGGGATTCGCCGGCATTCGTCACGCGGCGAATCCCTGACTCATTGCACTCGGAAGCCGTTCAAGCATCACAGGGGGCCCAAAAAGAAGCCGAGGCGCATGGGTCAGCTGAGGGGCCAGAAAAAGAGGATGAGGAGGATGAACACCGCCCCCACCCCATAGAGCGGTGCCAGTTGCCGGGCCAGAGCCCGGCCACCCATGACCCAGGCCACCCCCAACTTGAACACCAGATTGGAAAGGGATGCCACCAGGACCACTCGCCAGAGCATGGCTGGCTCTACCCGTCCTTCCCTGGTCAGGTGGGCTGTGGAGAGGGTAATGGCGTCCATATCCGTCATGCCTGAGATCAGGGCGATGACGTAGAGTCCCTCGGCCCCGAACCAGTTCTCGCCTGCTGCTACGGCCAGGAGAATCAGACCGTAGAGGCCCCCGAATACCAGAGCAGGCCGCAGCTCAGTAGGATTTTCCTGCTCCGGCATGGCATCGGGTTCCCCTTGCGCATGCCGCCGCCAGCTCATGAACGAAAGGATGGCGAATCCCAGGAGGACAGTGGCAACCGGTGGTCCCACCTCCGGCAGTGCCTCCGGCACGACTACAGCCATCTCCACCAGTACCCGAACGAAGACCACCGTGGAGGCGATCATGATGACCACCCCGGAGGATGGGACCCTGACTCCAGTCACCGCAGCCCTTCGAGCATAGCTTACCGTCGTCGCGGTGCTGGAGATGGTTCCACCCAGAATCCCGGAAAGGGCCGTGCCTGCCCGAGCCCCCAGGAATCGGTAAGCCAGGTACCCGGCAAAACCGATCCCAACGATCAGAACCACCATGAGCCAGATCTGGCGGGGGTTCAGAACGTCGAAGGGACCGTAGGACTGGTTCGGTAGAACGGGAAGGATGACCAGGGTCAGAAGGGCAAACCGCATGACGGCCGCCACATCCTTCTCGCCCAGTGTCTCAACGAAGCGCCGAGCTCGGGCCTTGGCGTGGAGGAGGAATGCCAATGCCCCCCCAGTCACGATGGCTACTTCCACGTAGCCGACCATGAGGTATGCAGCCAACCCGAAGGTGAGGAGGATGGCCACCTCGGTGGTGAGCCCCGGGTCCGGAAGCCCGGCCCGGAGCTTCATGAGATTGGCCGTCACCACCAAACCGGCCAGGGAGACAATCCCCGCACCCACGACCCAGCCGCCAAACTCCAAGGCCAGGAGGGAGGTGAGCGCGCCCAGAAGGGCAGTCAGGGCAAAGGTCCGAAGGCCCGCGATGGGACTTTCTGCCCGTTCCCGTTGAAGCCCGACCAGGAGACCGATCCCAACGGCGATCCCCAGCCGACCGAGCGTAGAACCCAGTTCAAGCTCCATTCGGCTCCGGATTGGCAGCCGAATCGTCGGGGCGAGGAAGTCGTACGTGGAATGTGCTCCCTTCGCCCAGCTCACTCTCTGCCCAGACCCGGCCACCGTGGGCTCTCACGATACCCCGGGCGATGGCCAGCCCCAGGCCGATTCCTTTCCCACCCGTCTTCTCGGCTCGCCAGAACCGATCGAAGACCTGATCCAGGTGATCCTTGGGGATTCCAGGCCCGTTGTCCCGTACCGCGAGACAGATTTCGTCGTCAGACTCCCACGCTTCCACCTTGACAGTGCCCCCCCCTGGCGTGTGCTTGACGGCATTTCCCACCAGATTGGAAAGGACCTGTAACACCCGGTCACCGTCGGCCAGAACATGAAGGTCGGAATCGCCGTCCACCTCCTGCTTCAGGGTCACAGCCTTCACCCGGGCCAGCGGATCGATGAGTTGGAGGGCTTCATCAATGAGGGGTGAAAGGGGACGGAGCATGGGATTCATGGCCAGATGTCCTTCCTCCATCCTCCGGACTTCCAGGAGTTCATGGATCAGGCGCTGCATCAGTTCAGCCGACCGCCGGATGGCTGACAGGTAGTAGTCGTCGCCGACTGGTGCCCCTGCCGATCCCCCTTCTCTCCGGGAGCGAGCCCGTTCCAGGGCCTCCAGTCCGATGAACACTGCCTGAAGCGGATTGCCCAGGTCGTGGGAGACGACCCCGAGGATATCATCGCGGGCCCGGATAGCTCGCTGGGCGTTTTCGTATAGCCGGGCGTTCTCCACGGCCATTCCGGCCCGGAGCCCCACTTCCCGGGCCACCTCCAGGTCCGCTTCATCGTAGGGTCGTCGCTCACTGGAGGCGATGAGACAGAGGGCACCCAGAACCTTTCCTCCTATCTCCAGCGGCACCGCCATGAACGAGACAGCGCCCAGTCCACCCAGGGCCTCCCGGTGACGTGGGCTCTGAGCCAGAGAATCCAGGACCTCCGGGGTGACGGGCGTGACCAGGTGGGCATCGCCATGGACCAAAGCCCGATAGGCCAGGTGGTTGCGCGTCCGATCCAGATCGATCTCCTCCAGGGTCTGGGCCGACGCCGGGTCCACGCCCTCGCGGGCCGACACCCGGATCCGGCGCACCTCCCCCACCTCCTCCAGGAGGTCGATGATGCAGTACTCCGCCAACTCACTCACCACGATCTCGGCCAGCGTGGCCAGGGTCTGGTCCCACTCCAGCGACTCGGCCAGGACGTTGCTCACCCTGACCAGAAAGCGCTGCTGCCGTTCAGCTCGGTGTCGCTCGGAGATGTCTCGCAGAACCACGGTGTAGAAGCGTTCGCCATCCACATCCGTCTGAATGATGGAGGCTTCGGCAGGGAACACCTCACCGTCTTTCCGAAGACCGGAGATCTCCCGTCGCTCTCCCATGGGTCGAGCCCGCGCCGTAGACCGGCCGAAGCCGTGGATGTGGTCCCCGTGGGACTCTCGGGCGGTGAGGGGAAGGAGGATTTCAAGCGGCCGACCCATTACCTCTGGCGCCGCCCAGCCGAAGATCCTCTCGGCACCTCTGTTGAAGAGGGCGATCCGTTGCCGGGAATCGACGGAGACGATGGCATCCGACGCCATCTCCACGATGCCCGAAAACTTGGCTTCCGAACTCCGGAGGGCGTCTTCCCGAGCCTGGCGCAAAGCATCCTCGGCCAGGAGGTCGCGAGTCCGGTCCTGGAGCTGGTGAAGTTCCGTCAGGTCCAGCCCGGTGCAAACGATCCACTCCTGCCCCTCCATCTCCCCCTGCAGAGTGGCCGTAGTCCACGCCATAGGGCGGCGCTCGTGATTTCGGGTGACCCACGAGACCTCCGCTCCCGCCAGGTGCTCACGCGTCCCCGAAAAGAGCCCTTCCAGCAAGGTCTGGGCTTGAGGCAGGTCGTCGGGATGAAGAAGGAACCAGACCGGGCGGCCCAGAACCTCGTCCCTCTCGTACCCGGACACCCGTTCGGCTGACCGATTGAAGAGCTGGATGGTGGCTTCCCGATCCAGGACCACCACCGGGGTGGACACCGTCTCCAGGACGGCTGGCAGGAGGCCTTCGATGGCGTCGGGAAGCCGAGTGGAGTCCATGCGGTTGGAGTCCGTGGAGGAGAGATCCTGATTGAAAAGGATGCCTTCAAAAGGCTGTTGAAGCACAGGAGCGACCGCCGCGTCGGGGTCTTGCGGCCCTGGGCGAGGCGGAGCCTTGAAGGCGATGCCGCAGTGCTTCGGCAAAGGGCTCCAACGACGATCCAGGGCCGCAACCCACTGCCGCCCTTCGGGTTGGGGCGGC
>SL_3KL_010_SEDDRAFT_10004713_pt1 | contig 12315 bp, 7 predicted proteins | sample SodLakKL_010_SED_2_FD_10381 | JGI IMG/M metagenome (IMG submission 10381)
TGGGTCGTCGATATCTGGTACAGATAGGTGCTTTGGTAATTATAGGATACCATGCCGTAGAACCCGCCCCGCTCGTAAGTGAGCGCGGCATTGATGACATGTGGGATTTGGCGAGGCAGTTCCACTTCGCGGTCGATCCGAAGCTGAGCAGTTGATGTTGCCCAGGTATAGTTTGAGTAAATTCCGAGTCCGCTCAATACGCCCGGCAGGAAGTGGAGACGCTGCTGCCATGCGAACTCCGCACCCCAAACCTCGGCAGTTGTACCGTTTTTGGGCATCCTGGCTTCGAATCCTTCAAAGATTCCACTCTGCTCCATGGAAACTTCTTCAAATATGAAGTCCTGCAGACGCTTGTGGAATACCCCGGCGGAAAGAACACCGATGCTCCGGAAATAGCGCTCATACATCAGGTCAAAATTCATGACTCGTGATGCCTGAAGATCCGGGTTCCCCCTGCGCAACGTTTCGCTTTCGTAGTTCGCGATTTCATAGGGAGCCAGATTCGTGAAGGATGGACGAGCAATGGCGTTGGTCCATGCAAGTCTGATGTTTGCGAGCTCGCCGATGTTGTAACGCACATGAGCCATCGGGAAGAAATTTATATAGTTGCTGCTGGTGCTCATGCGTTCGCGCTCAAACTGAACATTGTCGTTTTCATCGACAGAAATAATCCGCGTACGGTTGCCCTCATAAGTGGTGGAGGTTGCTTCGGTGCGAACTCCGGCCAGGAACAACCAATTGTTCCGCTCAAGTGTTGTCATGACATAACCGGCGGATATCTGTTCGGAGGCTTGATAATCAGCCGGATCAGATACGAGCATTTGCTCCACGACATCTTCGGAATCCTGAAGGAACGATGCCCGATTCTCCCTTACAAAGGAGTCGCCTTTGCTCCAGTCTACGTAGTGGAAGATTTGGTACCGGTCGCCAACCAACGTACGGTGGAAATCATCCGACATGACCTGGTCGAAGGTGAAGACACCATCAATGCTGTTGTACTCCTCTACAAGATGTGCACGCTCCTTGTGCTTGTAGAAGAACCGGCCACCAAAGCTGAGCGTACCTGCAAAGTCTCCGACATCATAGGGCATCGAGAAGTTGATGCGGGAATTGATATCGTTGTCACGCATGTCGTCGGTACGGTTTTCGTAGCGGGTCATCGTGAAATTCGAGGGATCTGAAATAATGCTTTCAGAGCCGTTGACCCAGTTGATCCTGGCAGAAGTGGGATCGGAATAATCATAGGTCATATCCAGATTGTTTCTCCGGAATCTTAGATACTCCTGATAGGGCTGGTCCAACCTGCCATGGGCATAAGTGATGCTGTAGTCCACATTCATACGGCTGAACATGCTGTTACCACCCAGGGTAAAGCTGCTCAGTGAATTCTTGATATGGTTTCTGCGACCGATGGGTTCCAGACGAACGCCTTCAATCATGTATTGTGAGCCGTTAACATCAATAATATCCCCCCGGTCCGGACGGACTCGGAACTGGTGGCGGATTCCACGCTTGTCTCTGAGGTTGTACAAGCCGCGTACGAAGAGAGAGTGGTCGTTGTTGATGCGATAATCAATCCGGCTGCTTACGGCATAGCGGTCCGACTGGAATTCATACGCCCCGATACGCATTTGGTCGATGCGATCGATGGTCCGGGTACCATTGCCGTCAGAGAACTGCTGCTCCGACCAGAAATGTCGGATATCATCCATACGCCGGTTTTCTCTGCTGACGTTTGCCCGAACGATGTAGCTCCAGTTGCTGTAGGAACGGCCAAAGTGGGCACTTGCTTTGGGATTGCCGAAACCGGCGTGATCATGCCATCCACCGGATGCTGATATGGAAAAAATCTCCTGATTCCCGACAGGCCTGGTTGCAACAAGGTTTACAGATCCGCCTACGGCGTCGGCATCCATGGCAGGAGTGATGGCTTTGGTGACTTCCAGCGCGCCGACAATATCGGAAGAAATATGCCGACCAGCGATACATCCCGGTCAGTTGCGCTGGTGGTCGGAAGCCGCTCACCGTCGAGTGTCACGGTATTCAATCCCGGCGCCATTCCTCTGATGTACATAGCCGTTGCCTCGCCCCGGAACTCTTCCGTGGAAATACCGGGCATGCGCCGCAAGGCGTCGGAGACGTTCTGATCGGGGAATCGCTGGATCTGCTCGTCGGAGACAATAGTAACGATATTGGGAGCGTTTCGCTGTTTGTTGAAAGCTCCTCCCTGACCAACAGCCTGTGCCACAATATTGATTCCTTCGAGTTCAAGGATGTCGATTTCCAGGTTGACATTATATTCTACTGACTGGGCACCATGTACCGTAATGGGTATCTCCTTTCGCTGGAATCCAACAAAGTGTACGACCATTGTCTGATCCCCTGTGGGGATTCTGCGGATCCTGAAGCGCCCCTCCACATCAGTCGCGCTTCCGTAATTGGTATTTTTTATGAACACACTGGCCCCAGGAAGCGGATCCCCGGTGCTGTTGTCAATAATGATACCATAAACCGTGCCTCTGTTCGACGCGGTGCCTGTTTCACCGGCAAATACCGGCATGGTAAGAAAAAGTATCAGTCCTATAGTAAATGATGTTCGTATCATATGCATTTCGCATTGGTTGAGGTTTAACTCTGGTACCCCAATGATATCGAACACCCGTAACCGTTATGTTACCTGTGTGTTAATAAAACGTTACGATGTGAAATGGTGATAACAGGATGCGATCAATGCGATCATTCACCATTTTTTCTCCGTTTAACTCAAGGATAACTTCAAAGCTCCACATCGTGGTAGGTACGCAGCCCTTCCATCGGAGTTTTGATGAAGTTGCCCGGGGTGAGGCCTTTTCGGGCCAACGCGGCCCGGACGACCGCCTGGTTGTAGTAAGCGACTGAGCCCACGAATCCAACCGGGACATCCGGACCGGTGTGGTATTTGATCACGTGCCGCTCCAGGAATTCGCCGATGCCTTCATGGAGCATGCCGATTACGTAGGGGTGGTCTGCGAACTCTGCGAATATCCGTGTGAAGGATGCGACAAACGTGTTGAAATGGGGTTTTTTGTAGACGGCATCGAGTATGGCGGGACGGGCCATGTCGTGGTTTTCCTCCAGCCAGGAGCACAGCTCTTCCGGCATTTCACGGTAGAAATAAGCCTGGAGGATCTTGCGGCCGAAGGATCCGGCACTGCCCTCATCCCCAAGGATGAAACCGAGCACGGGCACCTGGTCGGCGATGCCCTTGCCATCGTACAGGCATGAATTGGATCCGGTCCCGAGGATGCAGGCCACGCCCTTCTTGTGTCCGCAAATGGCTCGCGCGGCGCCAAGCAGGTCGGAATCCACTTCCACCGGGATATCGCCATAGACTTTCTTGAGCGCGGCGGTCATGCGTCCGATCGCCTCCACACCGGCGCAGCCGGCACCGTAGAAATAGATGCGATCGGCGGCGGGAATGTCGGGTGTGACGTTTTCCGTGATTTCGGCGGCAATCGTGTCCACCGTGTGGTAAAATGGATTGAGTCCGGCGGAATGGGTGGTCACGGGCGTGGTTTCGGCCTGGATCAGGCACCATTCGGTTTTGGTCGATCCGCTGTCGGCGAGGAGGATTTTCATCTGTTTATAATTTTTTATTTTTGTGGTCAGATAGAATGTCCATGACGTTTTAATCATGCTCCTGTGTGTCCGGAGTTATGCCGGTCATGGTCATTTCATATGGCTTTAGAATGTCCCTGGAAATAATTTGATGGCGTAAAGGTCCTGGCACAAATATACGATTCGCCGGGATGGAATTCGAACATATCTGCCACAGGTGAGCCCGAATATGCCGGTTTTTGCAGTTTGAATCCGATTCTGTAAGCAATTAAAACAAGTACGGGCTCCAGGCAAAATTTAAAATTGTATTCTTTGCATGCTATGAGTACATTTTTCAGACATATGGTATGTACAGACAAGGCAATACCTTGTGCAAAGCGTGAATCATTGAATCAAGCTTTGATTATTTCAACTTGAAAGGCATGGGTGACATGACCTGGCCGCAGTAGTTGGAAATCTGGAGGGTGTAATACTCCTGTAAAACAGTCAGACATTGGAAGTACAAGCCACATTACTACAAGCTGGGATGATTCTGACATTTTTAGTCAGGACAGTCCTTGGGATGATCCTGTTACCCCAAATTCTCCAAAGATTTTTACTATGAAAAGACTGATATCGTTTTTTGCATTTTCATTGCTTTTGTTACCATCTGCGGCATTTTCACAGACCGAATTTGAGCACTACAAAGGGCAGCAGATGAATGTGTATTCGCTTCCTGCAGGACATTTTTTCACCTATCAGGGTGTGTTGCACGACGCTGACGGGCAGCCGGTACCCGATGACACGTACTCCATGACATTCACTATCTATGACTCTGCTGAGGGAGGAGATGCTATCTGGTCTGAAATTCAGTCTGCTGATGTTACGAATGGTGTGTTTACCGTGTTGCTGGGTTCGGAGACGACCTTGAACTTGCTGTTCGACCAGTATTACTGGCTGGGTGTTGCGATTGATGGAGGAGAGGAAATGTTGCCAAGAAAGCTCATTTCACCCGTGCCTTACAGCCATTTTGCCCGGAATGTTGGTCAGGACGCCATCAGGGAAGAAAACATCGCAGAGGGTGCCGTAACCGAGAGCAAGATAAGCGATGGTGCTGTGACTGCTGAGAAACTGGCAGATGATATTCGATTCACGAAATATTCGCGATTCGCCTTTCTTGCCAGTGGTGCAGTAAGTGTCGATAACAGCTGGACCAAGTTGAATATCGATACCCGCAACTTCGTCAAAGAACGTGATGACACCATCATTGAAGTGTTTTTACATTCAAGAGCACTATCTGGTACCTTTTCCGGTGCGAGTCATGTCAGCTACATGCTGCGTATAAACGGTATCATTCCGGATTTTCCCGTCTATCACAACATTTTTTCAACCCAAACAAGAGAATATATAACACTGAAATCGATATATCTGGATTTGCCGGCAGGTCAGCACGTGGTGGAAGTATGGGCGCGCACAAATACAGGAACATCGACGGATGTGGTTATGGATCCCGGAAATTTTGGCGGGGCGATAATCGTCAAAGAGCACTTGTGACGGACTCTTCCACGTACCATAATTCGTAACGATTACATATGACCAGAGGGGAATGTCATGAAACGAATAACCACTATTGCAATCATCCTGTTTTCGATGCTGCTGTTTTTTTCATCCGCTTTACACGCACAATACTCCATTCCGGTTAGCGTGTTCAGCGGCTCTTTCGGAAGCATGGAAAATGCACAGTACAGGATGCAGGGGACTTTGGGACAACCCATCGTCACTGAGATGCGGAGCAGCGAAAACACCGTAAAATCAGGATTCTGGCATCTTGCTGCATTAAGCGGAATTCCGACATCTTCCGAAAGCGATGGCCCGGCCGACATTCCATCGGTTTTCACGCTGAAACAGAACTATCCAAACCCGTTCAATCCGTCGACCGTCATTCCTTTCGAACTGTCGAAAGAGGTTGCCGTTCGAATAGATATCTTTGATATCCTGGGTCGACAAGTTATGGTGCTGGTGGACGAGGTGATGCCGGCCGGAACACACCGGGCCCAGTGGGATGCATCCGGCGTTGCCGGGGGTGTCTACATTTATCAGCTTCGCGCCGGTGATTTCATGCAAAGCCGCAAACTCACCATCGTCAAATAGGCTATGTATCTTATCGATTTTGCCGCAGCTTATTGCAACCAGAGCTGATAGGATTCCGGGTGGAAATCTTGTTATTTGCTGTTATATTGCTGACTGGCCATTGCAGGACAATGACTCATGCCGGGCGGCTTGGTTATGCCGGTGAATACTGCGCAAACTGTCCGTGCTGAATCGCACAGACCTTCAGCCCGCACGAGCACACTCTTGCGAGGAGCACATTCCTAACACAGCAATACTTCATTTTACAGGGCAAAAAGTATAACTTGTGATGGTGCAGTCCCAATCATCCACGACGTATTTAGCGCCATATGGATCGGGTACGATGTACCCAAACTCACCTGCAAATCCAACAGAAATTATTCCAAACATATTTCGCGATGTTTAGCAAGATAAATCCTGGCACAAAACCTTTATTTCTGCTGTCAGTCTTCGTTCTGGGGCTCATGACATCCGGCTGCAAGGCCGCCGAGCTTCCGGCAGCCCCCGGGAAGCTGGGCGAACTGAATCCACCGAAACATGAATTCCGGGGTGCCTGGCTGACTACCGTAGTGAACCTGGACTGGCCCGTATCGTATGAGCAGCCCGTCGAGGAACAGAAGGCCGATGCCATTGCCATGCTCGACAGCCTCAAGGACATCGGCATCAATGCGGTGCTGTTCCAGGTCCGCGGTGAATCGGATGCCTTCTACGCGTCGGCCTACGACCCGTGGTCGCACTGGCTCACCGGCGAACAGGGCCGCGCACCCGATCCCTTCTACGATCCACTTTCGTTCATGATCCGCGAGGCGCAGCAGCGTGGCATGGAGCTGCACGCCTGGATTAATCCGTACCGTGTGGAGCGGCGGAAGGGGATGTACCCGCTGGCCGGATCCAACGTGAGCCGCCGCGAGCCCGGCTGGATCCTGGAGTTCGCAAGCGGTCCCGACGAATACTACACCATGCTCAATCCGGGCTTGCCCGAGGTGCGCGACTATGTGACCAACGTGGTGGTGGATATCCTTCGCCGCTATGATGTCGATGGCATCCACTTCGATGACTACTTTTATCCCTACTCTCCGGTGACCGATGAGGATTCGCTTACGTTTCTGGAGCACCACAGCGGCATCGAGGACATTGAGGACTGGCGGCGCTACAATGTGAACGAGCTGGTGGCCCAGGTGCATGACAGCATCCAGGTCATTGCGCCGCATGTCACCTTTGGGATTAGTCCGTTCGCCATCCGCAAGAACACCGATGCCGGTACCAATGCCTTTGAGGGCTACTACCGTCTTTATGCCGACGGACTCGCCTGGCTGGAGCAGCGCACCATCGATTACATCAATCCGCAGCTCTACTTCGAGTTTGAGCATCCGCGCGCGCCCTACGCACCACTGTTGGAATTCTGGGCACAAGTAGCCAGGGAGAACGAGCGGCACATGTACGCCGGACTGGCACCCTACCGCATTTTCCCGCCCAATGACTGGTCGCTGGACCAGGCACTGGACCAGTTGCGCCTGAACATCGACAACGGCCATGTGCAGGGCAATATCTTCTTTCGCACGGAACATCTGATCGCCAATCCAAAAGGGTACACCGATGTGCTCCGCAATGAGCTTTACCGTTATCCCGCACTGACACCCTCACTTCCCTGGAAAAGTCAGGACCGCCCCCCGCCGGTAGAACGGCCTTCGGCAACCTGGAGCGATGACGGACGCGTGATCCTGACATGGGGACGGCCCGATCCAACCAAAGCGGCCGCCATGCCGGGAGCAAGTGAAAGCTACGCGGAGGCAGTTCGTTATGTCGTTTACCGGACTGATATGCCGGCTGAGCAGTTTGCGGAACACATGGAAGCAATGGAGCGTGAGGATGGCGGGTTGACGCTAACCGGACCGGCATTCTATCCGCAAAATATCGTTGACGTCACAGGACAGCGGCAACTTGTCGACCGCTGGTCCGGGGACAGAAAGCATGCCGTCTATATTGTTACGGCTGTAAGCCATAACAGTATTGAGAGTTATCCACTGACCGTGTGGACCTGGACCGATGACGATGGTTTTCACTATGTAGTGCGGTAAGATCTTTATCCAACCCGATATTTTCCATTACCATGAAGGTCTCGGAATTCGTAATGACCATACACAGGGCCGTTAATCACAGGACAATTATGCACAGAGATGTTATACGCAGGACCTTTATAAACAGAGCTGTTTTGCACAGGGCTTATATTCACATTGTTTTTATGCACAAGGCTGTTATGCAGAGAGCAGTCATGCAAAGTGCCACTATCGCTTTACTCGCGGTTTTCATCATTGTTACCTGCACCGCTTGCGGTACCGGCGAACGCGAGACGGCTGCACCGGGTATCAGGACCGGTGCCGAGCGGATTGTGGAGCAGGAGTTTGGAGTGATCGACGGTATGCGCGTCGGCCTGATCACCAACCACACGGCCATTGTGGGAGATCGCCATCTGGCGGACATCCTCCATGAAGCCGAAAACGTGGATCTGGTGGCGCTGTTCGGACCCGAGCACGGCATCCGCGGCGACGCTGACGCCGGTGCGCGCATCGACGACATGGTGGACGAGCAGACCGGAGTGCCTGTCTACAGCCTTTATGGCGAGACGCGCAAACCAACACTTGAAATGCTTGAGGGGTTGGATGCGCTGATTTTTGACATCCAGGATATCGGTGCCCGTTTCTATACCTACATCAGCACCATGGGCCTGGCCATGGAGGCCGCCGCAGAAGAGGAGCTCCGTTTCGTAGTTCTGGACCGCATCAATCCATTAGGCGGAGAACTGGTGGAAGGGTTTGTACTGGAGCCCGGATTCGAGTCGTTTGTCGGGCAATTCCCGATTCCCGTGACCCATGGCATGACCGTCGGCGAACTGGCGCTGATGATCCGGGGGGAGGAGTTCATGGAAGGAGTGGCCACGCTGGACCTTCACGTGGTTGAGGTTCGGGGCTGGAACCGCAGCATGCTTTGGAGCGACACCGAACTGGAGTGGATCCCTCCGAGCCCGAACATCCCCGATTTCGAAACGGCTTTGGTTTATCCCGGTTCGTGCTATTTTGAGGCAACCAACGCCAGTGAAGGCCGGGGCACCTACGAGCCGTTCCTGCAAGCGGGGGCGCCCTGGGCCGTTGGTGAAGTGCTTGCCTCGCAGCTGAACGAGCGCAATCTGCCCGGATTGTGGTTTGAGCCGGTGACCTTTACTCCGGTGAGCATTGAGGGGATGTCCTCCTATCCCAAGTTGCTTGGAACGGAGCTAGAGGGAGTCCGGTACGAAGTGATGGATCCGCATGCCGTGGAACCGGTTGCAGCCGGCATGCACCTTCTGGAGGTGTTTTATGCAAATGCCCCGGAAGAGGAAAGGGAGGCATTGTTCAACAGGTCCCGATTTGCACGGCTTGGGGGAACCGATCGGATGTATGATATGCTCACCGCCGGTGCTTTGGCGGAAGAGGTGATAGGTGCATGGCAGGATGAGGTGGCGGAATTCCGGTTGCTGCGTTCGCTCTATCTTATCTATGAATAATAAAAGCCTCCCAAAGTCATAAGACCGGGAGGCTTTGCGATTGCTTTGCTATTCTGGAGGGCGTCTTGCTCAGGCAGCAAATGACGAAAAATATCCGTATTGATACTTATGGATAATGATCCTGATCTCAATACCGATACTTATCTTATCCTGATCCTGATGGATCCTGTTACTTGCTGAAGAGTGTTACTTGATCAGGGTCATTGCGCGGGTGATGGTGCGCTGCGGAGTCTCCAGTCGGTACAGGTACATTCCGCTTGCCAGGTCACCGGCGTCAAATGTGACATCATGCTGCCCGGAAGCCCGCTCGCCATCCACAAGGGTGGTGATGTACTGCCCCTGAATGTCGTACACACTGAGCGTGACGTGCTGCGGGTGGTTCAGCTCAAAGGTGATGCGGGTGGCCGGGTTGAACGGATTCGGGTAGTTCTGGCGCAGTGCCAGTTGTACCGGTAGTTCGTCCAGTTCGGCGCTGACGACAGTGGGATCTTCCGGGGAATCGCTCAGGATGATATTGTCGATGTAGATGACAATATTCTCATCAATGTCCATCTCATCGTCGAAGTCTGGCATAACCGCAATCACAGGGTATTCCCCTACGGCATCGGGAAAGTGGAATGCCATATGCTCCCAGCCTTCCACAATGGTCTGCTCATCAATTGATTCGTGCTCCATGTCGTCGGTGACGTCACTGCCTTCAATCTTGAACCTAACCCCGCTTATGCGCGGTTTCCAGACATGATAGTGGGTGTATTTCATCTCGTCCATTTCGAGCGGGTCCCAGGGAATGCTCCAGAAGCCACCCCACGGATTCCCGTCATGGGCGCGCAGGAACCGCAGTACCTGGTCGCTGTCATTAATATCATCAGGCGCCGGATTGTCCACCACCTCAAAGGCATCTTCATCGGCGACGCCGCCGTCGGTCATGTTGTTGATCGGGATGGTAATGTCATCCGGATCCTCAAAATCCTCAATAACCATGTAATTTTGTGCCGCAACCTGCTGCAGGCTGAAAAGTCCCGCAACCAGCAGGCAAGACAGTATCTTGAACTTCATATGATCTCCTATTTTTGGGTGCTGTATTGATTGCTGCTGCTTTTTTATTGGTGCAAAACAGTGTTACGCAATACGATGCAGTGCAAAAAATCACGCAAATCAGAATTGCAAAAAAATGTGCAAACGTATTTAAATTGTAGTGAAATGACCTATGCTATGCAAGTGTTATTTCAGTCTGGACGGGTTATTGTACCTTCCGGCGGGCCATGCTATCGGACCTCAAAAGAGGCTTCAAGTGTTTCGGTCACATTGGGCCCGACAAAAACCCTGACAGTGCCGGGTTCAAGCACCGGCTCCAGTTGCTGGTCCAGATAGTAAAGCTGTTCGGCATTAAGGGTGAAGGTTACGGTCTCGGTCTGATCGGGATCCAGTGTGACGCGTGTAAAGTCGCGCAGCTGTCGTACTGGTTGTGTAACGCTGGCAACCATTTTCCGCGTATACAGCTGGACAATCTCGTCACCGGTTCGGTTTCCCGTGTTGGTCACATCAACGCTGACGGTCAGGCTGCCCGTGTCACTGATCTCTGATTCACTGAGCTGCAGATTTCCGTACTCGTATGTGGTGTAGCTCAGTCCGTATCCAAACGGATACAGGGGAGCGTTCGGAGCGTCGATGAATTTGGAAGTGTAGCGCTGGTCGGGATCCTTGGGACGGCCGGTTTTTTTGGCATAGTAGTAATTGGGGATCTGTCCCACATTGTAGGGCCAGCTGATGGTCAGCTTGCCGCCCGGATTGTGGTCACCGAACAGCACCGAGGCGATGGCGTCGCCGGAGCGTGTGCCCAGGTACCAGGCGTTGACGATGGCGGGGATGTGCTCATCAGCCCATCGGATGTCGAGCGGACGGCCAGCCATCAGCACCAGCACTACCGGGGTTCCGGTGGCATGGACCGCCTCCAGCAAATCCTGCTGCGCGCCAGGCAAATTAAGCGTTGTGCGCGAAGCCGCCTCGCCGCTCATATGGCGGCCTTCGCCGAGCGCCATGATGACCACATCGGCCTGACGTGCCAGGCGGAGTGCCTCTTCGAAACCCTCGCGGGAATCATCGTGCAGGTCGAGTGGTGCCCCCTCGGCGTGGCTCACGCGCACGTTCTCCGGAACGGTGTTGCGAATACCCTGCAACAGGGTGACGTTGTCGCTCCACTCGCCGGCGGCCGACCACGAACCGAGCAGGTCGTACTGGTTGTCGCCCAGCGGACCGATAATGGCAATGTGGCCTTTGTTCCGTGAGAGGGGAAGCGCCTCATCCTCGTTTTTTAGCAGCACGATCGATTTCTGGGCCACCTCGAGGGCGAACTCCAGGAAATCCTCGCGCATGATGGTCTCGGCTTCCCGCTCGTAGTCAGAGTAGCGGTAGGGGTCCTCGAACAGTCCCAGTTCAAATTTCATGTCGAGGATGCGGGCAACGGCCATATCCACCTGTTCTTCATGGACGATTCCCTGCTCCACGAGTCCGGGCAGTTCATTGAGGAAGATCTGGCTCATCATGTCCATGTCCACGTTGGCGTTGATGGACAGTTCGGCGGCGTGGGCGTCATCGCGGGCGTAGCCGTGCAGCATCATCTCCATGATGGCGGTGTAGTCGGTGACCACGAAACCGTCGAAGCCCCACTCGTCGCGAAGGATCTTGTTGAACAGGAAGTCGCTGCCGCTGGCGGGCACGCCGTCGTATTCGTTGAAGGCGGTCATGAATGTGCGTACACCGGCATCCACGGCGGCCTTGAAGGGCGGCAGGTGGACTTCGCGCAGGGTGCGTTCGGAGATGTCGACTGTGTTGTAGTCGCGCCCGGCTTCGGGCACTCCGTAGGCGGCAAAGTGCTTGGCCGTGGCCATGAGGGTGGTCACGTCATAGAGATCGTCGCCCTGGAAGCCCTCGATGCGGGCCACGCCGAAGATCGCGTTGAGCAGGGGATCTTCGCCATGGCTCTCGATGATGCGGCCCCAACGCGGATCGGGGGAGACGTCGATCATGGGGGTGAACGTCCAGTGCAACCCGGCTGCCGATGCCTCCTT
>SL_3KL_010_SEDDRAFT_10004714_pt1 | contig 12313 bp, 10 predicted proteins | sample SodLakKL_010_SED_2_FD_10381 | JGI IMG/M metagenome (IMG submission 10381)
GATACGGATCCGCCGCAGGGCACCACCGTATGGGACGGGAAGAGCATTGCCGAGCGGCTTGGCAGTTCACCCGATGCCGTATGGAGGGTGCTGAGGGACAACAACATCAACCTTGCTCGCAAACGGACGTGGTGTGTGAGTACCGATGCTGAGTTTGCCCAGAAAGCCGCAGATATTGTCGGTCTGTATCTCAACCCGCCGGAAAACGCATTAGTGATCTCCCTGGATGAGAAGCCGTCGATGCAGGCGAGAAGTTGCCCGCAGGGATATGTGGTAGAGCGCGACAGTACCATTGTCAGGGCGATGAAGAGTACCTATCGGCGTAACGGTACTCTGAACCTGTTTGCCGCACTGGATATCGCCACAGGGAAGGTGATTGGCGAGACTACAGAGCGCAAGAGACGGGTCGACTTTCTCAAATTCATGGACCAGGTCTATCAGGAGTACCCCTCTGTAGCTGCCGGGAAACAGGAATTGCATGTGATTATGGACAACTACTGTATCCATAAGAAATGTGATGAGTGGCTTCAGGCGCATCCAAATGTGCAGTTCCATTACACGCCAACATCTGCAAGCTGGCTGAACATGGTTGAAATCTGGTTCAATATCATGACAAGGAAGGTCCTCAAGCATGGTAGTTTCAACTCAACAGAGGAACTGGCACATAAGATACGGGAGTACATCATTGCATCCACCGGTAAGGCGCATCCATTTATCTGGAAGAAGCGGGAGGTGAAAGGAAGTCAGATCCATGACACTATCGCTAACTTACGCAATTAAACACTAGCAGAGGAGTTTCAGCATGCGCAGATTCTGCGTCCTTACCTGGGTTTTTGTTTCGCTCATGGTGCCCCTGCAGGCCTCGGGAATAACGGTTTCACTGGATCGTCCTCCCCTGAGGTTCGTTTTCATCGGACATCCTCAGTTTCGGGAGTATTCGGACAACCGGATGCTGATCCAGACCGGGAGAATGACCGATCATCCCGACATGACCGTCTCCGAAGGGACCCAGCTTGAGATATCCGATGACGGGACAACCCATACCTTTGCATTCCGGGAAGTGAAGCCGGGGGATTATTACCTCGGGTTTTTCCTCCGCATTCCCCTGGCCGGTCTTGCCGGAGGTTCGACCGGGGTGATGCTCGGCGGTCATTTTTATGACGACACCTATCATACGTATCTCACCGGCATCAGCAGCACCGCGGCATTCGGCCCTGCGGCGCTCAGCGGGTTTATCGGCGCAGGATTTCATCGGTATCATGAGTATGTGCGCAGCAAGACTGTCTCCGGACCCGCTGACAGCATTACCGGGGCGGTGAGCAGCTGGGCGGCTCCAGCCTGGTGGTGGGGCGGAGACATTGAACTGGAACTCTCCCGCCGGATCAGTATCAATGGGATGGTTTCCGGGATCGGCGCAAGCCGCTTCAGGAGAGGAACCCTCTCCATCGACGGCCGCCGGGCAGCCGGAGCATCCTTTGACGAACCCGTGGAGGTGAGCCCCGCCTTACAGTATGCCCTCGGTCTCAGCTTCAGACTCTGAGCTAAAAAATGCAGGAGAACCGTACGGCTCTCCTGCGTGTTGTCATCGTGTAAAATGCGTGAACTACTTAACCGAGTGCCTCAATCAGACCGAAGATCATGACAATGGCAATAGCGATGGGTACGATGTACTTAATCAGCACTTCATACCAGGCGCCGATGACGATCTTTCCGTGATTGGTGTTTGCACTTTCCCTGGTAGTCCTCGCAGTCCAGACATGCCCGGCAAAAACTGCCGTCAGCAGACCGCCGAGGGGCAGCAGGATGCTTTCCTGGAAGAAGTCAAGAAAGTCAAAGAAGGGCATGCCGCCGACAGAGATGTCCACAGCTCCCATACTGAGGCTTGCAGGTATTCCCAGCAGGAAGATCAGCACGCCGATCATCAGAGCTGCTTTCTTCCTCGCCATCTGATACTCGTCCACCAGCCATGCAACCACTACCTCAAGCAGAGAAATTGCCGAAGTCAGTGCGGCAATGCTCAGCAGCAGGAAGAAAACTGCACCGAAAAGCACTCCGGCGGGCATTTCAGCAAACACTGCCGGCAGGGTGATGAAGGCCAGTCCGGCGCCTGCTGCGGGGTCGAACCCGAGGGCGAACACAGCGGGAAAAATGGCGAATCCGGCGATAATGGCAATCAGGGTGTCAAGACCGACTACCCATGCACTGTTATCGGGAACATCGTCGTTGTCGCTGAGATAGCTTCCGTAGGTGATCATGCATCCCATTCCCAAAGACAAGGTGAAGAATGCCTGTCCTACCGCAGCGAGTATCGACTGAGCAGTAAGATCACTGAAGTCAGGCTGCAGGTAGAAACTCAGTCCGGCTCCAGCTCCGGGCAGGGTCAGAGACCGCAGCACCAGCAGGATCAGCAGAACAAAGAGTACCGGCATCAGCACCCGCACCGTCCGGGAGATTCCCTTCACGACACCTGCAGCGATAATTGCCAGGGTAATGGCCATGAATACAGCATGCCAGATTACCGGGGCCCAGGCGGCAGAGATGTGGGAGACAAATGCTCCTTCGAAGTCAGCACCGGCGCCCAGGGAGCCGCCGATGGTCTTGAAGAAATAGGACAGTGACCATCCAGCTACAACAGAGTAGAAGGAAAGAATCACGAATCCGGCAAGGACACCCAGCGCTCCGACTAACCACCAGGGGGTGTTTGGAGCCAAAGCCTTGAATGCCCCAATCGCATTTTTATGAGTCTTTCTTCCAAGAGTCACCTCGGTTACCATCATGGGATAACCAATGAGGGCGATAATAATAAGATACACAATGACAAATGCGGCTCCTCCGTTTGTTCCGACAACATAAGAAAATCGCCAAATGTTGCCGAGTCCGACGGCAGAACCAGCAGCGGCAAGGATAAATGCCACTCGCGAAGTCCACAGCTCACGTGGTGCTTTCATGCTAATCCTCCTCTTATTTAGACATATGTTGTAAAGAATATATCATACTTTCAGGTAGACTGAAACCAATTTTATGTAACTTGTTTGGAAAATTCTGCATATATATGCATGATGCATCTGAGTTTTATTGATTTCTACTAGTAATTGATAGAAAAAAGACTGAAAATTTTACCAGTAAATGAAATAGAGGAATTTACTTTTCTTAATAACTAGTATATTATACTAGTTAAAGAGAGGTAATCCCTATGGCCAGACCCGTGCGCAGCGACGGCAAGGAACCGGTAAGCCTGCATGTAGATAAAACGTATCGGTATGCGTCCACACAGCCGATGCGCACCGATGAGAAGACCGGAAAGCGTACCTTTACCCGGGTGCACTGGGGAACGGTATCAAAAGATCTCGTTTTCACTCCGAACGACCGATTTAAACTGGCATCAGCTGAACAACGCGCCAGGCTGGTGTTTCCTCCTGAATGGGACATTAGTGCCATTGATCGGCTGGAGGAGATGGAGCGCTCCCAAAAACCAGGACCCGGCAGACCGTCCTATGAAGGAGTGGATGTAAACCGGTTATATGGGGACATTTGGCTGTTGGAGCACATCTGCCGGGTTACCGGTCTGCATGCCGATCTCTTGAAGGTGTTTGAGGGGGATCAGGGAATGGTGAATGACCTGCTTACCCTTGCCTTCTTTCCCTATGTTACCAACTTTACCTATTATCGTGTCCAGCGGTGGCAGCGGATCTGTAAAGCACCGTCACAGCGAACGCTGAGTTCAGAAGCCATTACGCTGTTTCTGCAGAGCCTGACTGAACAGCATCGGATGGACCTGTTCCGCTTACGGGCCAAGCGGCTGGGCAAGCAAGAGCTCCTTGCGGTGGATAGTACGCCTCGAAGCTGTTATGGAACCAGTCTTACTTCCATACGGTGGGGAAAGAACAAGGAGGGAGATCATTTGCGCCAGGTCAATGACCTGGTAGTCTACGGACTGGAAAGCCATATACCGGTCTACTACCGGCAGCTGCCGGGCAATACGCCTGACACCCGGACCGTGGATGTGCTGGTGCGGGAGCTGGAGCATGCAGGATTCACCGGTACTCCGCTGGTGCTTGACCGGGGATATGCATCAGCAGCTTCCCTGGAGCTGCTGATGCGGAAATCAATCCCCTTCATCATGTGTACCAAGGTATCCTGGTCGTTGATCTCCGGGGAGATTGGTGAGCTGGATGTCTCCTCAGGAAAGCCCGAAGGGTTTATTGTTGATTCACGCTACCGCCTGTATCATCGCCAGCAGCCGCTTGGTTATACCGTGAAGCTCAACGGAGGAGGCAAGCGGAGCATCAAGGGGCTGAAGCTGAACCTCTACTATGATCCCCAGCGAAGAGGGGATGATCTCATGCAGCTGGATATTGATCTGATGCATCAGGGCCAGGAGCTTCAGCAGATCATGGAACAACAGCTGGAGGTAAGCAAAAAGGAAGTGAACCGGTGGTTTCCCTACTACAGTGTCACCTTGGATGCATGCGGGAAGTATATTTCCGGATACCAGCAGAATGAACAGACGATCAGTGATGCACTCAAGTGCTCAGGCTTTATTGCGATACTTTCCTATAATGTCACCGGAGACAGCAAACAGGTGTGGGACTGGTATCATCTGCGGGATGAACAGGAAAAACTCTTTTCCCAGCTGAAAACCCAGATGGTCTCCCGCCGAATCCGCAGCTGGTCCGAAGAAGGCTATGAGGGACGGCTGCTTGTACTGTTTGTCGCACTGACCGTCAGTTCCTACCTCAAGCAGGTCTGGAAGAGCACCTCATTGCGTGAACAGTTCAGCACCTCATTAGAAATCTTGGATGAAATGCGGTCAATCAGGTGTATTGAACATACCCGAAGGGCTAAGAAAATCACACCCTTTGTGGGAAAGCAGGTGGACATCTGTGAAGCCTTCGGGTTTGAGATTCCTGCTGGATGTGCACCATCTTCAAGAACAAAGAAACAAAAACCTGCCAGCAGGCTAAAAAGAAAAGATTGATCCGCACTCAAGCTAAGTTGACGGAATAACTAGTAGAAACGCTATAAAAGTCAGATGATGCAGAGTGTGTCATGCATCGGTGATCTGTGATTCATGGGGGAGAACTCTGCGCTGAGGCCGGAAATAGGTCCTGGGAGAATAGGAGTACAGATCCGATACCCTGGTCATGTAGATGCAGGCGTATTTTTCTATCTGCTCGGCATAGAGGCTCTCCTCGAATCCCGCCCGCAGCATCGGTCCCCAGTAGGGATTGAAGTACTGCACATAGGTGCCCAGCAGCGAGGATATCTCCTCATTGAGCCGGTCAATCTCCTGGAACAGCTCATCCAGCTCCCGGGGATTCTTTCGGGTTCCCTCATACGCGAGGATGTCGATTTCATTGATCCTCCGCTCCAGCTGCTCCTTTCTGCCCATAAGCAGATCAATCTGCTGCTGCACCGGCTTCGATCGGCGGATGCCCGCAATCTCCTCTTCAAGGTCCTTGAGCACCAGGGCAGTTCTCCAGTTGCAGCTGCGCTTGATGGAGACCACATCTCCGTAGATATGGTCCCCGATATAGAGAATTTCGCTGCCCGTAAGCCCGAGATCCGCCTCGATGGTCCGGGAGCATCCTCCCTGGAACATGCCCGCTGTTACCGGGGCTTCATGATTGCTCATCAGTCCGGTTGCCGGATCTATTCGGAGAAACCGGGATTTACGCTCGAAGAACAGGGGTTTGTCAGCCAGGGTGATCACCAGGTCAAAGACCTCCTCCCAGCTGCCGCAGTGTTTCAGGAAGGGGTTAATGCTGTAGTCCAGCAGGGCCTTGGTATACTCATAATCCGAATTGGTGATAATCATCAGCTTTTTGCCGTAGGCCCGGTAGCGCTCCAGCACCTTGGCAGTCACTTCGTCCTGGATCACATAGCGAGGGAAGTCGGCCTTGAGCTTCCGCTTCAGCGAGCCGTCCCGGTGGATGATATCCACCGCGTCTCTGATGTCCTCTTCCATCCGTCCGTAGTCGGGAAGGGGAGTCCCCTCCTTTTTCAGCTGCACCAGCTGAGAGAAGAGCACCCCGTGGGAAATGGCAAAGGAGGTGTCGAGGCTGATGAAATCAGGATGCCGCAGATCAACGGTCATATTTCCGTAAATGCGGTTCTGCTCCCGGAATTCGACCTGCTGCAGACCGAAATAGGAGGTCTTGACCTTGTAGTATCTGCTCAGCTGCAGGAGAAAGCCGTTTCTCCGGTCGATCACCAGTCCCAGCACCGCCCGGTCGCCGTCGAAGGTGAGGGAGGATATCTCCCCGGGATATCCGTGCCGGTCAATCAGTTTTCTGACTGCCATGGAATGGGTGAGCTTCTCAAACTCCCTGGTATAGTAGGACACCAGGGTATAGTCCATATCAAAGCCGATAAGTTTGATCCGTTTGAGATTCAGGGTTCGGTTTACAAAGATCGGCATAGCTGCTCCTTACGGGTGTTTCGCTGGTTATACTTCCATAATCCGTTCGCCGGAGCTGAACAGACTCAGTTTTCTCGTGGATTCGGACACGGCAATGGCCACTGAAGCGGTGGCCGCGGTGATCCCCGCCGCTGAAGCGTGGCGCGCCCCGAGGCCGTGGGGAAAATTCTTGATCGGCTGCCTCACCCGCAGGTAGGTCCCCGCTGAAGCGATCACCCCGTTTCCCTTGATGATAATCGCCCCGTCAAGCTGGGCAAACTCCTTGATGGTCTCGGTGAGTCCCGGATCCAGGATGTTCCGCTCATGATCCTGGTATCCCTTGAAGGGGTTGGCGATCATCTGCTGGCAGTGCTGGGAAACTTCCTGGTTGTCCCCCACCACGAAAAGCGTACCGACGGCCTTGCCCTCCCTGCCCTCATGGGCGATTTCCGAAGCGAGCTGCAGCACCCGGATGAAAACCTGCTGCTCGATGTCATGGTCGCTGTTCTCCATGGAGATCGAAAAAAACTTGGAGAACTCCTGCTTGATATCGGTGAATACAATGGTGTCCAGGCGGTTCTCCGCATTCAGGCCGAATACGCTGACCACCCGCTCTCCCTTTTTCAGCAGTCCCTTCGACAGGGCCAGCAGCAGGGTGATCTCCACCTTGCTGGAACGGTTGAGTCCCTGGAAGGGGACGTTGAATACAATTTCCTGCCGGGAATGATATTCCTCGGAAAGCTGCTGCTCTTCGGTGGTGTTGGATACATAGAGCATCCTGATGTCCGGTTCACTGCATCGCATGCCCATGAGGGAGTCGGGACTGCTGTGGACCACCACCACCGATGCCCTGACTGCTTTTGCCAGCTCCAGGGCCTGACGGCAGATCATCCGGGAGAGCTTTACCGCTTCCCAGGAGGTGGTGAAGTCGGTGGATGTGCTGGTCAGCAGCAGAAATACTTCATGTTTCTCCTGAGCATTGACGATCCGGTCATACAGTCCGGGAACCTGCAGCCGGGCAGCAACCTCACTGAGGGCCTTCAGATGGGCAGTTTCATCCCCGATCAGCATGATCAGCAGCTGCACCGTGCCGTCATCCTTTGCATCATAGGAGATTCCGACCGGGCTGATGCCAACGGCAATATAGGTCTCATGGATATCGGGAAAAGTGGCATGGGGTATGGCTATACCCGGGGCAATCCGGGTGGTAAACAGCTCCTCCCGGTCCCATACTGCCTTCATGATGGTATCACTATCGAATGCCGGGACGCAGCGGGCAATGGAAGCAGCCAGTTCCCGCAGGGCTTCCTCCTTCGAGGTGTTGTGAAAAAACAGAATTCGATCCTGATGCAGATACTTCGAAAAACTCATCCGGCCTCCCCGAGCTGCTACATTGTACCATATATGGGAAAAAAAGTGTTGCTCCTAAAAATTGCTTTTTTTCCCGGAGACTGCATCAATATGAATACAGAGCACCTCTACCGCTGTGAGATCCGGAAACGTCATATCTCCCTGGTAGCCGTAATGCTCCATGATGGCCGTCAGGGCCTCCTGCTTCTCCTCATCAGTATCTACTACCCGAACCCGTCCGGTGCCGGAAACGCTTCGGTAGCCCATGGTCCAGCCGCAGGGTCGGTCCTTCGGCCCGGCAAGCAGCCTGGTGCCGGTGACGCAGTTGAAGCTGACAATATTATGGCGGTCGATGATCTCCTGCTTTCTCCCTCCGGGAGCGCTGTGGAGATACACCCTGCCGCTGCGCAGTCCGAAGCTCATGGGTACCACATAGGGGATTCCGCGGTCAGACAGCCCGATATGGATGATCTGTGATTCCTGCAGAATCTGTTCGATCTCCTTTTTGTCCGTTATTTCCTTGTCGTGACGTCTCATTGCTGCTCTTCCTCCTTGCTGACAGGAACCCGCAGGATTGTCTTCCAGGACTTCGGTTTCCGGTGCGAATAGTTCAGATATATCTCATGGAGCGGACCGCCGATCAACAGGCCCTGCTGGGGTATCCACTGCCTGCACAGGTAGGAGAGCATGTAGAGCTGATCCTGGTACGGCCCGGGATACAGGGTCTGTACGGTAAGTCCCTCCCGGTACACTTCAAAGGAGAAGGAGTCGGGGATCCTGATGCCGTTTTTATTCAGGGTGTTTGAAGCCTCATCCACCATTTCCCGGGTGACCCAGGAGGGCTGCATGATCATGGCCTTCCAGGGCACAAGGGAGCGGTCCTCGGGAATTGATTCTGCGGGATCGAAAAACCAGAGCCCCTCCAAAGGGGGAGGCTGGTAATCCCGCTGGAGGGCGGTGTTGACTACATGGCGTATCCCCTGGGCCATGCAGGAAAGCACATGAACCGCCTGGGTGCATGCCGGGGAGCTGCCCGGAATACCCGACGTCTCCACGGTGATGAACTGCAGGTTCGGTATGTGGAGCATATCAAACTGCTGTCGGGCAGTATAAATGTCCTTGTACATCTTTTTTACATCGACTGTTTCCATATATATAACATAGTACACGGAAAAGTCCCTGCTGTGAATAGAGATTTGCCGCACCTGAAAAAAATCCTCGTCCGCGGGTAGGGTGCACGACAATTTCGTAAGATGTAAATTGAAAGTTATTGAAGGGGTAGTATTATCATGCTATACTGACAGCGTAAACGCTGTCAGTATAGGAGGTGTTATGTCCCATTCAGCAGATCTTCAGGAACTTATGGTAACGAAGGAGCAGATCCTTTCTAAAATCGATCAATTCAAAACCTTTAGGCCCGGTTCTCTGGTAGAACGCTACAGGCGTTGCGGGAAACCCTATTGTCATTGTGCAAAACCTGGAGCCAAAGGGCATGGACCGAGCTACTCATTAACTCGATCGGTAAAGGGGAAAACAATCACAAAGATCATACCCAAGGATGTTGTTGAGACGACAAGGCTGCAGATCCAAGAATATCATCTATTTCGTGAAGCGGTCGACGAGTTGGTGGATACAAACGAGAAGATTTGTGATGCGCAGCTTGCAGCAAACAAGCAGACCTCTCAGAAGGCTAAAAAAAAGGGCTACCCGTAAATATCAGGAAGGCGATGGAACATGAGATCTCTGATCTGACCCGGCAAGCATTGCAAGGGCCCATTGCTTTTGAAGCCCTGGAAAGGCTGGTGCGAACCACAGCCCTTCGAATTGGGTCGGAGGTGTTAGAGACCATGCTCAACTCCGCCGAACAACCCATACATCCAAGCATCACCCTGCCTGATGGCACCGTAGCAAGCTATGCGGGAAAACGGGAAAAGACCTTTGTATGTGTCTTGGGAGATATTACCTTGAACGAAACCGCTACGCGGTGGATTGAATAATCTTTTGTTGTGAATTATAATCTTACTGTCTGCCGTTATTGTTGAAAACCAATTTCATTAGGGGAAAAGAAATATATAGATTCCCCATAGCAGCTCATCCCGGTTTNGTCCAATGGAATTATCCACAACCTGTCACAGCCAGCTGCTTCAGTTAAGCGCAGGACCGTTCGCTCTCTCCCATTCCCTTCGGTGACAGCTTGGATAATTCACTATTCATTATCCAGAGCCTACTACACGGATGGAAATGGAAAGGGATATTTCCCTCAGGATGACCTGCTTGGCTTTGACAAGGATTCGCTTTCCGGCGGGGTGAAGCGGATGATTGGCCATACGGCTGGCGTATTGAGTTTTCAGGAAAGCAGCTTGATGATCGAACACCTGGCAGATCTTCATATTGGGAGTAAACAGGTTGAACGGGCGGCTGAAGCCTTGGGGGAGGAAATCAGTCAGGCTGAAGCTACAGAGAGAGAAGAAGTACCGCCGTGCAGCAAGACCATGTACCTGGGCATGGACGGCACAGGGTGTCCAGTACGGAAAGAGGAGACGGAAGGACGCAAGGGCAAGCAACCGGATGGGTCGGCGAAAACCCGGGAAGTAAAACTGGCCGTTGTCTTCAGTGCAGACAGCAGAGACAAGAATGGAACGCCGAGCCGGGATAAGGGTTCGGCCTCCTATAATGCTGCCATAGAAAGTGCTGCTACCTTAGATGTGGATGAATCGCTTTCAGAATTTGCTCAGCGGGTGGAACGGGAAACCCAGCGGAGAGGATTCGACAAGGCTGCACGCCAGGTGATTATTGGAGATGGAGCAAAGTGGATCTGGAATATCGCCGATGAACAATTCCCGAAGGCCATGCAGATCATCGATCTGTTCCATGCCAAGGGGACCATATCAAATGCGGCAAAGACCATCTTTGGGAATGACAGTGAGTTTGGGCAACAGTGGGCGAAAACATGCCGCGATGATCTGGAGGCAGGAAAGCTGGATGTAATCATCGGAAAACTTGAACCTTTTGTACAGAAATCGAATGAAGCACGTCAATGCCGGGATTATCTTATTCATAACAGAACCCGTTTGAATTATCCGTATTTTCGCAGCCTGGGGGTATCCACATCCAGTGGTATCGTCGAATCAGGCTGCAAGCATGTTATTGGAGCCAGGGTAAAACAATCGGGTATGCATTGGACGGTTCGTGGGGCGAATGCCATAATTGCCCTGCGATGCTTCAAACTCAGCGACCGTTTTGATTCGTTTATGGATAAACGGAAAAGGGCTTAGCATGAGGAAAAAAACGAAATTGTCGTGCACCCCCGCGGGTAGAAGTGTTTGCATGATGAAAGATTATAAGCTATAGTTAGAAACTATCTTAATATAACAAGAAGGAAACCCGCAAGGGTAAACATATATGAAGTCATTGGTCTATACAAAACGGTTTCTCCAAGCGTTCAAGGATCCAAGAAAGGTTCAGATGCAGACGCTCAATCGGATAGTGAAAAAGAATCAGCATACAGTATACGGAAGACGCTACGGATTTTCCGAAATAAAAACGGTGCAGGACTACCAGCGCCGGGTGCCGATCATCGAATATCAGGACATCCTGCCTGAGATTGAACGGCTCAAGCGGGGAGAGCAGGGAATCCTTACCTCCGCCCCGGTGGAATACTTTGCCTCCACCTCCGGGACTACCAGCGGGGTCAAACTGGTGCCGGTGACCAAGGAACGGATCCAGGCGCTGAAAACGGAGTTCATCATCTGGATGCGGCTGACTCTCAAGGGCCATCTCAAGGATGCCCTGGGAAAGATCCTCTACATTGCCGGACCCTATCACGAAGGACTCACTGAAGGGGGAATCCCCTACGGCAGCATCTCGGGGTATCTGATCTACAAGGGCCCTGACTGGGCGAAGAAGCGGCTGGCTATTCCCATCGAAGTCTTTAATGAGTTTGACTACGAGCGCAAACTCTATCTCATGGCGCTGTATGCGCTTCAGAGCAACGTCACCCATCTCGGGTTCACCACCAGCATCGAGGTGCTGCTTCTGTTCGACTATATCCGGGAGAACTGGGATTCCCTGGTCAATGACGTCGAACAGATCAATCCAAGACGGGGGAAGAAGCTGCGGATGCTCAAGGACCCCAAGCCCGCACACATCTGGCCGAAGCTCCATCTGGCCAACTGCTTTATGACCGAGACCAGCAAGATCTACATGCAGACGCTGATGGACGTCATCGGCCGGGACATCGTGGTAAGGGATCCGGGAATTAATGCCAGCGAAGGCAGGATTTCTCTGGGCATCTGCGATGACCAGCTCTCGGGATACCCGGCGGTGTACAACACCTTTTTTGAGTTTCAGGACCACCAGAACCCCGATGTGATCAGACTGGTGGACACCCTCCAGCAGGATCACCGCTACAAGATCATCCTGACTACTAGTGAGGGACTGTACCGGTACAATACCGGCGATGTGGTGGAGGTCACCGGCTTTAAGAACAACCTGCCCCAGGTCCGGTTCTACCAGCGGGATTTCTTTCTCAATATCGTGGGAGAACTTGCGGCGGAACGGGAG
>SL_3KL_010_SEDDRAFT_10004715_pt1 | contig 12313 bp, 11 predicted proteins | sample SodLakKL_010_SED_2_FD_10381 | JGI IMG/M metagenome (IMG submission 10381)
CGAGCGCAGCCGAACTCGAGCCGAGACCGCGTGCCAGCGGGATCGGGTTCCGAGCGCTGAAGGCGACGCTCGGTGCGGCCTGGCCGACGGCCGCGAAGGCCGCGCGGAACCCCTGATGCAGGAGGTTGCCCGGGTGGTTAGGCACCGCGCCGTCACCCTCGTAGTGGAGCGCGTCCGGTTCGCCCAGGCGCGCCTCGACGCGGAGGTGCAGATCGAGCGCCAGGCCGAGGCAGTCGAAGCCGGGCCCGAGGTTGGCGCTCGTGGCCGGCACGCGCAGGCGGATCACGGCCGGGGCGCGGCTGCCGCGGTTGCGTCGGCCTCAACCGTGGCGCGATCGTGCCGCCGGGAGCGCCTCGGCCACGTCGCTGGCGATGACGCCCGGCCCGCCCTCGGCGGCGAGCGCCCCGGCCAGGCCATGCAGATGCACCGCGGCGGCGCTGGCCGCCCAGGCATCAGGAGGCTCGGAGCCCTCCCCGCTGGCGGCCGACGCGCGCATCTCGGCGGCGGCCAAGAAAGCGGCGATCACGCCTGCCAGGACGTCGCCGCTGCCGCCGGTGGCCAGGGCCGGGGTGCCGGCGGTGCTGATGGTCCAGCGCCCGTTGGCGTCGGCGATGACGGTGCCGGCGCCCTTGAGCACGCACACGGCGTTCCAGTCGCGAGCGAGGTGCAGCGCGGCGGCGATGGGGTCGCTGCTCGCCTCGGGGACGGCGGCGTCGTGGCCGGCGTCCGCCGCGCTGTCGTTGAGCTGATGTTCGGGCGCCTGTTGGGCTTTGGGCGCCTGCAGCAAGCGCTGCGCCTCGCCCGCGTGCGGCGTGAGCACGGCCCGGCCGTGCTCGTCCGGCGCGCGCGCACGCACGGCGTCGCGGACGGACGGCTGCAGCGCACCGGCGTCCAGGACCAGCGGGCCGGCCAGGGTGGCCACGATGCTCGCGACCTCCGCGGCCTCCGCCTCGAGCCCGGGCCCGACCACGGCCGCGCCCGCGCGGCGCGCGCCTGCCCCGCCGCCGACGAGGCGCGCCACGCAGGCGTGCAGCGCTTCGTCCTGCTGCGGCGGCTCCCACACCACCTCGGGCCAGGCCGCCGGTGCGCGCGCGGGCGCCACCAGCGTGACTAGGCCGGCGCCGGCACGATAGGCGCCGCGGGCGCTCAGCTCGGGGGCGCCGGCGTAGCGGCGCGAACCGCCCACCACGATCACGGTGCCGACGCTGTACTTGTGGGCCTCGTCGGCGCGCCGCGGCGCGTGGGCGCGCAGCCAGTCGTGGTCGACGGCGTGCGCGTCGGCGTGCTCGTCCAGGATGGCGTCGGGGATGCCGATGTCGGCCACCGTCCAGTCGCCGAAGGCGGTGCGGGAAGGTGCCAGCAGGGAGGCCGGCACCGCGCCCGCGAGCTGCACGGTGCGCTCGGCCATGACGCACGGGCCGGGCGGCTGGGCTCGGTCGGCGTCGATGCCGCTCGGGACGTCGACCGCGAGCACCGGCCGGCCGCTGGCGGCGATGGTCTCGACCCACGCGGCGGCGGGGCCGTGGAGCGCGCTGGTGAGACCGGTACCGAAGAGCGCGTCGATCACCAGGTCGTGCGCCTCGAGCGGGAGTGCCGCGGGAGGCTCGTCCGTGGCCTGCGGCCACCAGGTCAGCGCCGCGCCGCAGGCGAGCAGCCGTTCGCGTGCCCAGGCGGCGTCGCCCTTGGCGGCGCCCGGGCGCAGTTCGGCGACCGTCACCTCGAGCCCGGCCGCGGCCAGGGCTTGGGCGGCGACGAAGCCGTCGCCGCCGTTGTTCCCAGGGCCGCACGCGACCAGGACGCGCGTCGCTCGCGGCCAGCCCGCGAGTGCGGCGGCCGCGACCGCTTCGCCGGCGCGCCGCATCAGCTCGGTCGTGGCCACGCCCGCGGCGGCGGCCGCGGCGTCCGCCGCGCGTAGGCTGGCGGCTCGGAACAGGCGCATGGTGCTCCCCTCGTTCAGCTCGCCAGGATCGCGTCGATGCGCTCCAAGCTGGCGGCGTCGAGGTCGACCTCGGCCGCGGCCAGGTTGTCGACCAGTTGCTCCACCTTGGTCGCGCCAGTGATCACGCTGGCGACGTTGCTCTGGTGCAACGTCCAGGCCAACGCGAGCTGCGCACGGCTGATGCCCAGATCGTCCGCGACGGCCTTGAGCGACTTGACCCGGGCCACGTTGGCATCGTTGAAGAACTTCTTGCGGAAATGCTCGCTGGCGGCGAAACGGCTGCCCTCGGGGAGGCCGTCGTCGTACTTCCCGGTGAGCATGCCCATCGCCAGCGGGCTCCACACCACCAGCCCGATGCCCTTCGGTTCGGTGACGGGGAGGATCTCGCCCTCGACCCGCTCGCGCTGGAGCATCGAGTACTCGGGTTGCTCGGTGACGGGCGCGACCAGACCGTTCGCCTGGGCGTAGGTGTGGGCCTCGGCGATCTGCGTGGCGCTCCACTCGCTCGTGCCCCAGTAATGGGCGCGGCCCGAGCGCACGACGTCGCTGAACGCTTCGACGATCTCCTCCATGGGCGTCTCCACGTCGTAGCGGTGGGCGAAGTAGATGTCGACGTAGTCGCTGCGCATCCGCTCGAGCGACATGTCGATCGACTCGAGCACGTGCTTACGCGACAGCCCCCGGTCGTTGACGTTGTCCGACATCGGCCAGTAGACCTTGCTCGAGAGCACCAGGTGGTGGCGCGGGATGGCGAGGTCCTCGAAGATCTCGCCCAGGACCGCCTCGCCCTGGCCGCGCGCGTAGGCGTCGGCGTTGTCGAAGAAGGTGACGCCGCTCTCGAAGGCCTTGGCGACGATGTCGCGGGTGAGCTGCTTGTCCTGCACGCTTTCGCCGTACGTGGTCCAGGCCCCGAGGCTGACGGTGCTGACCTTCATGCCGCTGCGGCCGAGTCGTCGGTATCGCATGTGCTACCTCCTCTGCGCATCGTACCGGCAGGGTGCGCCGGGGCGACGCCGGTCGCGCTGTGGTGCCGGTCGCCGGTACCGGATCGACGCGTTCCCGCCTCGACCAGCGGTGCCCTCGAGGTCTGCGCGTGTACCCTGAGCGGGCCCAGGGAGGGACCCATGCTCCACGCCACCGTCGACCTCGACCAGTACCGCACGCCCGTCGCCAACCTGGACGCGATCGATCCGGCCGACACCGGCCCCTACCCGCCGGACAGCGACGGCAAGCGCGCCGCACAGGAGGACGTGGGGATGCTCGTGCGTCGGATGGCCGAGCGACAGCGGCAGTTCTACGCCGACGGGCGTTTCGCGCTCCTGCTCCTGCTGCAAGCGCTCGATGCCGGCGGCAAGGACGGCACCATCCGGCGCGCGCTCTCGGGCCTGAACCCGCAGGGGGTGCGGGTGAGCAGCTTCAAGCATCCCACCGAGCTCGAGTTGGCGCACGACTTCCTGTGGCGCGTGCACCGGGCCGTGCCGCGAGCCGGGAAGATCGGCGTCTTCAACCGCTCACACTATGAGGACGTCCTCGTCGTGCGGGTGGACGAACTCGTACCGGAGGAGGTGTGGCGGGCGCGCTACGCCCACATCGTCGCGTTCGAGCGGCTGCTGTTCGACGCCGGCACGCGCTTCGTCAAGGTCTACCTCCACATCGACCGCGACGAGCAGGCCAAGCGGCTGCAGCGTCGGATCGACGATCCCACGCGCAACTGGAAGTTCGACGCCGACGACCTGCGCGTGCGGGGGCAGTGGGATGCCTACCGGGAGGCCTACGCCGAGGTCTTCGCGCGGACCGGGACGAACGACGCGCCGTGGTTGATCGTACCGGCCAACCGCAAGTGGTACCGCGACGTGGTGGTTGCGACGGCCGTCGTCGACGCGCTCGAGGCCCTGCCGCTGCGTTGGCCGGAGCCCGAGGTCGACGTACGCTCCTTCACGGTGGAGGACTGAGGGAGACGGCTCGGCTGACCCACGCGCCCTTGGCGCGGCGCCCGTAGGGCTCGCGGGTCGGGCTGCGACAGGCGTATGGGTCGGGCTGCGACGGGTGCATGGGTCGGGCTGCGACGGGTGCATGGGTCAGGCTGCGACGGGTGTGAGCGACGCCACCGGCGCCGGCCCGGTCGAGTCGCGCACCAGCGCCGCCAGCACGTCGACGGTCACCTCGAAGTAGGAACGACCGTCTTCCACCAGCTTCGTCTCGTCGAGGTAGCCATCGTCCCCGGTGTGGTTGCAGGGGCTGAGCACCAGCCTGCGGATCTTGCCGTGCCTGCGAGCGAGGTTCCAGGGCGAGTAGGGGAAGATCGGCCAGCGCCCCGGGAACATGATCGCCCCGGCCTTGTGTACCCTGTCTCGAGCACCGATCACGTGCACCAGGTGCCGCACGGCCAGCAGGCCCGGGTCGGAGGCGAGCACGCCGCCCAGCGACAGCACCGACACCGGGGCATCGAGCGCCTCGCGGACGAAGGGCGCGGCGCCGACCGCGATCTGGCCACCGCCGGAGTACCCGATCAGGACGATCGGCAGGCCGCTGGCGTCCTGGTAGCCAGCGCGACGCAACTGACGCACCATGAGTGCGGCGGTGCCGCGGTCGTAGAAGGGACCGTAGCGCCGGTCTGCCGAGACCAGCACCTGCCAGGTGTTGCGCAGGTTGATGAGCATGCCGGCGATCTGTTCGTGGCTGCGCGTGCCCAGCTTCTGGCGCAGTGCCCAGCGCCAGAAGCGCGCGAAGATGCGCTCGCCGGTGAGCGCCCGGTTGGTCACCGAGTACGGGAACACCTGCAGCACGACGGCGTCGCTGACTTCCTCGCGGAGCCGCTCCAGGAAGCGCACCTGGCGCTGCGGCACCGGCTCGTCGGAGACGCTGTCGATGCCGGAGAGGAACACCACGTAGCGGCCGACGTCGCGCTCCAGCGCCGGGATGATGGTGGCCGGCTCGCCCTGCGCTGGCGGCGGTTCCTCGTCGGCGAGGTCACCGAACCAACCGGCCCACCAGCCGAGCGCTTCGAGCGGCGCGAAGGCACCCGAGAGGAGCAGCGCGAAGACCGCGACGAAGAGCAGCGTGCCGGGCTCGAGCAGGGTCATCGCGGTCCCAGTCCCGGCGGTTCGTGCGGGTCGAGCGTGGTGCCAGCCACCGCGTGGCGGACCCAACGACCGACGCGCGCCACGGGCCGTCCGATGGTGCGTTGCAGCGCCTGCGCGGCCAGCCAGCCGGCCACGGCGACCAGCAGCGTCTCGGCGCGGGCGAGGTCGAAGGTGACGCCCACGGCTTGCAGGGTTGCCAGCAGCGTCCAGACGCTCAGGGCCGCGCCGACACCGTTGCCGAGGTAGGGCGTCAGCACCAGGAAGTTGAACAGTTGCGGCGCGTAGGCGAGGCCGATCGCGGCGGCGGCGGCGGCGAAGGGGGCGGGCCGACCCATGAGCAGGAAGGCCGTCCCCCACACCGTGGCCGACCAGGCCAGGAACGTGAGCACGAACAGTGCCGCCTGCACGAGCAGGCTGGCGACGAAGCGTCGCGGCGAGACGTGGTTGGCGAAGAGCACCACGCTCTGCCCGAAGGAGGTCGAGATCCCGGCGAGGAAGACGATCACCAGCGCGCCCTGCAGCCCGAAACCGGGGCGCGCGAGCAGGGCTTGGAAGGCCTCCGGCCTGAGCGCCAGGGCGGGGGGTATCAGGTCGAGTGCGGTGACCAGCACGCCGGCGCCTCCGTCAGTGGTGGTGCGCGTGGGAGAGTTCGCCCGGGGCGAGCGGGATGCGGTCGCCGCGGAACCACCAGGCGGCCAGCACGGTGGTGATGGGCACCGCCAGCACCAGGCCGATGGAGCCCACCAGGGTGTGCACCACCTCGCTGGCGACCAGCTCCAGGTTGAGGGCCCGCGCGAGCCCGAACTCGCCCACGTTGAGCAGGATGAGCAGTGACAGGCTGGCGCCGGTGTAGGCAAGCACCAGCGTGTTGACCAAGGAGCCGACGTGGTCCCGACCGACGTTCATGCCGCGCGTGTAGAGCTCTGTCAACGTCAGCTTCGGATTGGTGTGGGCCAGCTCGCGCACCACCGAGGCCTGCACGATCGTGATGTCGGTGAGCGCACCGAGGGCGCCGATCAGCACCCCGGCCAGCAGCAACCCCTTGAGCGCCACCTGCGGGGCGGCGGCCATGATGAAGATGGCGTCCTCGGTGCCCAGGCCGGTGAGGCGCGCCAGGTCGGTGAAGGCGATCGCCAACCCCATCGTGACCACGACCGCCAGCAACGTGCCGACCAGTGCGGCGGTGGTGCTCCAGTTGACGCCGTGCACGAAGTAGATGGCCATCACCAGGATGCCGCCGACCCCGACGAGCGAGACCAGCACGGGATTGGCGCCGGCCAGGATCTGCGGCACGATGAAGGTGATGACGATGACCAGGCTGGCGCCGGTCGAGGCGATGGCCCGCAGGCCGGTGAAGCGCGCGACGGCGAACGCGGCGACCGCGAAGAGGCCCACCAGCCATCCCAACGCGGGCCGGCGGACCCAATCGCTCACGACGTAGGTCATCTGGCCGTCGCGACCGGGCGAGTAGTAGAGCTCGACCCGTTCGCCCACGCGGTAGGGCGGCAGTTCGATGCCGCCGAACGGGTCGTCGGGCGGGATGAGCGCCTGGATCACCCGCTCGCCGACCTGCACGAGCGCGACGGGGTCGCTCCCTGTGTGCTCGACGATCTCGAGGATCCGCCCCTCGAGGTAGCCCATGCCGTCGGAGGACGCGGCCTGCGGTTGGGCGTCCACGGTGCCGAGCAGCGCTATGAGAAGCGCGAGGACGCCGACGAGTCGCCCGCTGCGGCGCCACGATCGGACGAGGAGACTGGGCCGCCGCGAGCGCCTTCGTGTCGCGGTAGCGGCCGCGCCGTCCACCTCAGCCGCTCCTGCAGTCGGGGCAGAGGCCGTAGAGCGTCAGCGCGTGACCGCGGACCTCAAAGCCACCCGGGAGGGTGACGCCTTCGAGCACGGCGACCGGGCACGTGGTCGCCAGCTCGAACACGCCCTCGCAGCGGTCGCAGCGGAAGTGGTGGTGGTGCCCGCGGCCGGCCGGTTCGTAGCGACGGGTCTCGTTGGGCAGGTGGACGGCGACGATCTCGCCGGCCTCCTCCAACGCCGCCAGGTTGCGGTACACGGTGGCGAGCCCGAGACCGTCCTGGATGGCGCCTGCGCGCTCGAGCACCTGGTGGGGCGTGAGGGGGCCGGGTGCCTCGTCGAGCGCTTGGAGGATCGCGCGTCGTTGAGAGGTGCGTCGCATGTCGGGCGGCAGCCGACCCCTCCCGGCGCGGGCCTGCTTCGGCTGCGCCGTACCCCGGGCTCCGCCTGGCACGTCAGTGCTCCTTGCGGCGGCAGCGCATGGGGCCGAGCGGTTCGCCGCCGAGCAGGTGGAGGTGCAGGTGCTCGACCTCCTGCCCGCCGTGGGCTCCGCAGTTGACGATGAGGCGGTAGCCGCCCTCGGCCAGACCCTCTTGCTCGGCGACGCTGCGCGCTGCCAGGAACAGGCGGCCAAGCACCGGCTCGTCGTCGGGTCCGGCCTCGGCGATGCTTGCCACGTGGTGATTGGGGACGATCAGCACGTGCACCGGTGCCTGCGGGTCGATGTCGCGGAAGGCGGTGACGAGCTCGTCGCGGTAGACGATGTCGGCCGGGAGCTCGCCGCGGGCGATCCTGAGGAAGAGGTTGTCGGCGGTCATGCCACGAGTGTACGGCACCCGTCGCCGCCGTCGCGGCAGCGGTTGACACCTGGCGGGACCCGGTGTGTACACTAAGCACCGCACTGAGAATGAGACGTCGTTCTCAACAGCTTGCCTTCGCCGCTCGAGAGGAGCACCGTGGCCAAGGACGGACCCCGCATCACCATTCTGTTGCGCAGCGCGGCCGGAACCGGCAGCGTCTACGCCACCAGCAAGAACCGCCGCACCACCACCGCCAAGCTCGAACTCCGGAAGTACGACCCCGTCATCCGCAAGCACGTGCTCTTCAAGGAGCACAAGGCCTGATGGTCGGGCAAGGAGAACCCATGCAGCGAGCGTTCCACCGTTCGATCCTCGGCATCGCCGCCCTGATGCTCTTCGCCCTCGCCTGGGCGGACGGCCACGGCCATGCCCACGACCACGACCATGACCATGACCATGACGAGCGCCATCGCCGAGTTCGTCATCCTCGACCGCGACGCCGAGCGCGCGCCGGTCGCCGACGTGCACGGCGGCCACTGGCACGGCAGCCTCCCAGACGTCCCCTCGGGCGGCCGCGTCTCGCTTGGCGCGGTGATCGTGTCCGCCGACGGCCGTGATCGCGACCTCTCCGACCCGAGCGTCAACGACTTCGGTGTCGCGCTCGCCCCCGGCGCGCCCATGGGCATCGTCGAGTTCGTCGACCACGGCGACCACGTCCACGTCCGCGGCGTGCAGGTCGGAGTGAGCGAGGTCGTGTTCACCTGGACGCATCGCGGCGAACTGCGCTACACGACGCCGCCGATCGCGGTGCGGGTCGTCGATCCGAGCCACGCCCACCACGAAGACCACGCCCACGACGAAGACCACGACCACGACCATGATCACGATCATGACCACGAGCACGACCACGCCCACGCCCACGATCACGATCATGCGCACGACCATCACGGCCACGGTGAGCTCGCCGGCGCCCGCTTGCTCGTCGCCTCGCTCGACGCGCCTGAGCTGCTCGTCCTCGACGCCACCGACGGCGACGTGCTGGGGCGCTTCACGATCCCGAGCCTGGGCCGCGTGTACCAGCTGCCGAACATGCAGTACGCGGCCGTCACGAACCGCGACGCCAACCGCGTGACGTTCGTCCACAGCGGCCTTCGCGCGGTTGACCACGGCGACCACATGGACCTCTTGCAGGAAACGCCGTACGTCCTCAAGACCGTGAACTTCGGTCCCCTGCCGACGCACTTCTTCGCCCACGGCAACGATATCGCCATCTACCACGACGGCGACGGCAGCATGGCCTGGTTCGATGCCCGCCTCCTCGGCATCAGCCTCGACTTCGTGCAGGTGCCCGGCCCTGGGGCGGACCACGGTTCGCTCGCGGTCGTGGACGGGTACCTCGTCGGTGGCGGCCTGAACGAAGCCGGCGTGCGGGTGTTCGATCGCGACGCGCGCGAGCTCGCGGCCTTCGACGGCTGCCCCCGTCTGCACGGGCAGGCCGTCCTGGGGAACGCCGTCGCCTTCGGTTGCAGCGACGGCGTGCTCCTCGTCGAGGCGCGCGGTGGCGGGACGTTCGCGGCTCACAAGATCGCCAACCCGGCCGGCAGCGCTGAAGACGCGCGCGTCGGCACCCTCGCGTCGCACCCCGAAAGCCCGGTGATGATCGGCAACTTCGGGCAGGGCATCGCGATCATCGACCCGGTCGAGCGCAGCCTCACGCCCGTGGCCCTGCCCGCGTCGCCGATGGCGATGCGCATGGGTGAGCACGGCGCGCTGTTCGTGCTGACAGGCGACGGCGCCCTCCACCGACTCGACCCGACGACGGGCGACGTGCACGCCAGCGTCCAGGTCGTGGAGCCGGTGGCCCAGGGGCAGCCGCGCCCGAGCTTCGCGCTGCTGGGTGAGCACGCCTTCGTCACCGATCCAGGCCACGGTGCGGTGCACGTGGTGGATCTCGACCACATGGAGGTCGAGGGACACTTCGACCTGCCGTTCGCGCCGGGCGGCGTCGCCGTCATGGCGATCCCCGGCGCCGTCATCCACTGACCGAACGACCTCTTCGAGGTCGCACTTCGAAGAGGTCGCACTTCGAAGAAGAGGTCGCACTTCGAAGGGGTGGTGCCCAGCCGCCCCGCGGCAGCGCGACCGGCCCGCGGCCTCGGCGCGCAGTTCGTCGCCGAGGCCGTGGTGCGCCGAAGGAACGAGCGTGTCGTCCCCACTCCCGGACATCCCCATCACCGTCATCGGTGGCCGCGGGCCGCACGGTCTGGCGCTGCACCTGTGGATGCGCGACCGTGGGCTCGAGGGGTGCTACGCCCTGGTCGACCCCGCAGCGAGCTGGTTGTCGCTCTACGGCGATGACGGCCCCGCGCGCTTCACCGAGCACCTGCGCAGCCCGCGCGAGCTCGACTTCGCTCTCGGCGACCCGGCCCGGTCGATGACCGCCTGGCGAGCCGCCGACGGGAGCCGGCCACTGGCCTACGTCTACGCCCTGGCGGAGGTGGCGGACCCGCACGTCAACGCGGCGATCGGGCCCGAGCGGCGCGTGCCCCGTCGCGCCTTCCTGCGTTACGCCGCCGACATGGCCGCGCGCAGCGGTGCCGACGCGCACGTCGTGCAGGCCACGGCGGAAGCGCTCGTGCCGGACGACGCCGGTTGGCGCGTGTCGCTCGAGGACGGGCGCAGCTTCCGGACGCGCGTCGTGCTGCTCGCGACGGGTATGGCGCCGCACTTGCGCGTACCGCCGCCCTGGGAGCTGTGGTGGCGTCACCTGCCCGGTGACCTCGCCGAGCTGGCGTTGCGTGCCGACGCGCGCCCCGAGCGCCTCCGAGGACGGCGCCTCGCCGTGCTCGGCTCCTCGAACGTCGCCACCTGGGAGGCGGCCGTGCACGCCGCCCGGGCCGGTGCCGAGGTGACCCTGCTGTGCCGCCGCGGTGCGCCGATCGAGCGCCAGTTCCCGTTCGACGTGGCCTGGTTCGACCCGCGGACGCTGCAGGCCTTCTCGCTCCTCGAGCCGCGAGAGCGGTTGCGACGCCTCAAGCGCACGCACGTCCCCAAGTCGACGCCACCCGGTTCGCGCTCGGCCGCCGAGGCAGCCGGCGTGCGCCTGCTCTTCGGCGCCCGCATCCGCGCCGCCACCGAGCTCTGGGGCGGCGTGCAGGTCCAGTGGCGCGACGACCGCGGCGAGCGCGCCGAGCGCTTCGACCGGGTGTGGGCCTCCACCGGCGGTGACCCGCGGCCGCGCGAACTGCCGTTCCTGGCTGGCGCCGTGGGCGGCGGTCGGGGTCCCGTCGTGGTCGGCGGTCCGGCTCGGCACCTGCCCATCACCGACGCCTGCGGACGCTGGCAGCAACTCCCACCGCTCTACCCGCTCGGTCACCTCGCGTTCGCGCGCGCGGGGTTCGCCGTCACCACCCTCGCCAGCGCCGGTCGCTACCTGCCGCAGCTGATGCCGAGCGTCCTCGCCGACGCCGGCGTCGACCCCGGACGGCGCGCGCTGCGCGCCGCCGCCGACCCGTTGGAGGTCGCCGCATGAGCGAGCACCCCGCCGCCGACCGGCGGCTCCCCGTCGCCGTCATCGTCAACGACATGTCCGAGATCAACGTCGATGCCGCACTGGTGCTCGGCGGCGACGCGTCAAGTCGCGGCGGGGGCGATGCGGTAGACGCGCGCTTCCCAGCCGCGCAGCACGTCGCGCGCGCCTGGGCCGTCGCTCGCGCGCAGCGAGTCGAGCAGGAGTTCGGCGTCCTCGGGCACGAGGATGCCGGTCTCGGCCAGCGACAGGTCCGTGTCGGACCAGTTGGCGACGACGAGCAGGGCGTCGTCGCCCAGACGGCGCTCGAAGGCGTAGAGACGCTCGTGCTCGGCGGCCAGCATGGTGAAGTCACCCAACGCCACCACCGGCAGCGTGCGGCGCAACGCGATGAGGCGCCGGTAGAGGTGGAAGACGGACGCCGGATCGGCCCGCTGGGCAGCGGCGTTGATGTGTGCGGCGTCGGCGTGGACTGGGAGCCATGGCGGTGCCGCTCCGAAGCCGGCGTTGGGGCCGTCATCCCACGGCACGGGCGTGCGGCCGTTATCGCGGCTCTTCGCACGCAGGCGCCGTAGGATCTCGCCGTCCGGCACGCCTCGCAAGCGTGCGGCGCGCACGTAGTTGAGCGACTCGACGTCGCGGAAGTCTTCGACGTGCGCGAAGGGGTGGTTGCGCAGCCCCAGCTCCTCCCCCTGGTAGACGAAGGGCGTGCCGCGGTGCAGGTGGAGCGTGATGGCGAGCGCCTTGGCCGAGCGTTCACGCCATGCCGGGCGATCGTCGCCGAAGCGCGACACGGGCCTGGGCTGGTCGTGGTTGCACCAGTAGAGGCTGTTCCAACCACGTTCGGCCAGCGTCGCCTGCCAACGCCCAAGCGAGCGCTTGAGCAGGCTGAGCGGCAGCGGCCGCCCGTCGAACTTGTCCCCGGGCGCCTGGTCGAGCGTGACGTGCTCGAACTGGAACACCATGTCGAGCTCAGAGCGCGCCGGGTCGGTGAAGTCGCGCGCCTCCTCGGGCGTCACGCCGAGCATCTCGCCGACGGTGAGCAGCACCTTGCCGGCCGGACCGAGCACCTCGCGGTGCAGCTCCTGCATGAAGGCGTGGATGCGCGGTCCCGTCTCGAAGAAGGGGGTGCCGTCACCGAGGCCGTCGTCGCCAGGCA
>SL_3KL_010_SEDDRAFT_10004716_pt1 | contig 12312 bp, 7 predicted proteins | sample SodLakKL_010_SED_2_FD_10381 | JGI IMG/M metagenome (IMG submission 10381)
GGCAAACAGGCAGAGCCTGTATAACCCCATTTATCCATGATCCAATGCGCTTTTTCGATGGGTAACCCCAATTCGTCCATAACAAGTTTGATGCTGTTTAAGCGAACTTGTGTAAAGATAACGAAATCTATCTCTCCAATCTCGAAATTACCATTTATCGCGACCTCACGAACACGTTTTGGCCATCCTTCATTGTTAACTTCTGGTGGAAAAGCCGTGATAAGTTTGACCTGTGTCTTGCCTGATTGAACATTTTCGACTGTAGCAGGTTCTGCAGTCCCTCCTGCATAAATACCCCAATGTTTATAGTAGGCACCATCAGCGAAGAAAGCGGATGAGATAAAGCCTGGCTGATCCATAGGAGCCAAGACAGCGGCACCTGCGCCATCTCCATAAAAGAAACTGAGCACGTCTTTTTGGTAATCTGCTAAGCGGTGCATCATATAAGCACCGATAACTAAAACATGCTTTAGATTTGGATTGGTGCTGATCAAACCCGCTCCCAAGGCTAAACCAGTTGGAAAACTGGCACAAGCACACCCTACATCAAAGGTACCAGCATTTTTTGCGCCAAGTTTTTCTTGAACAACCACGGATGTAGCGGGCGTAATATAATCTGGGGAATCTGTTCCAAGAATAATTAAATCAACATCACTTGGTGATATACCTGCATCATTCAGTGCGTCATTTGCGGCTTCTACAGCCAAGTCAGATGTAGCCATGCCCTCATCACCATAAAAACGCGTTTTGATATTCGAACTAGCTTCGAATTTTTCTACTACGGCTTCTAGTGCTGGATTGGCTTCCTTCATCCATTCAGCAAATCTTTGATTTGTGATTTCATTCTTGGGCACATATCGTCCAGTTCCAATGATATTTGCATGCTGACTCATAAAAAACTCTTTCCTTTTTACTTAATCTGAAGCTTAACTCAGATTCATGTTCCCAAAACCATGCCACCATCGATACTGATGGTTGCTCCATGAATATAAGATGCCTCATCACTGGCTAACCAGGCATATAGATTTGCTATATCTTCAGGCACTCCCATTCTTCCCAAAGGTGTTTTGGCCGCCAACCCCTCCAAGATTTTTTCAGGCATCTTTTTAACCATTTCCGTCAAAATGAAGCCCGGACAAACAGCATTTACACGAATGTTGAAGCGCCCCAGTTCACGTGACCAGGTTTTTGTCATCCCAATCACACCAAATTTCGTGGCTGAATAATTAGTTTGTCCGAAATTGCCATATAAACCTACGATAGAAGATGCATTTAAAACAACTCCACCACCCTGTTTAATCATTTGGGGGATAACGGCCTGTGTGCAATTAAATGTGCCCTTCAGGTTTACATCGATTACAAGGTCAAAATCGTTCTCGGACATTTGGCTGACGACTTCGCCATTTTTATATTTAACAAACAATCCATCCCGGGTAATACCAGCATTGTTGATCAAAACATCAATCCTGCCAAGTCTTTCAACAGCATCTTGTACCCAGGCAACTACTTCTTCTTGGTCCGCAACATTAACTCGATAAAACAAAGTGCCGTTGCCAAGCTCAACCGCAAGGGCTTTACCAGCTTCCTCGTCAAGATCACATAAAACAACCCTAGCGCCTTCCTTTACAAACTTCTCAGCAGTTGCTTTACCAATCCCCGCAGCCCCACCTGTTATAAAACAAACTTTATCTTCTAACCGCATGAAACCTCCTTGAATATTGCATTCATTCGTGATTAAACCAAAATGCATTTCTTTCTCAGCGTCTAATATAACAAAAACAGATTACAAACCGGTTACGAGAAGGTTACAAATTGCAATCAAACCCCCATAACTTCACTTTGGTAATTCAAGTTTTTTCCTCAAGGGCAACTTAAAGTCGCCACTGAATTAATTAAAACTAAAACAGGGTTATTAACCTCTTAATTTTCCGATGGGATGAGATTCCTTTGAGTTCATATAAAGCAAATGGACTCTTTTTTGATCAGAGTCATGAATAACATAATCAAACTGGCACTAGTAGATACATCGCCTAAGAAAACATCTCCCCCTATCCCGATGAAACGAGTTGTTTGTAAAGCATTTCTGTTTCAGATGAAACTGGATTGTTTAATTGATCACGAATAACTTTTTCACATCGATGAAAAACTTCATGTATCATTGATATGCGGTCCAACTTATGAAAAATCAACATTTGTGCCCGGTAAGCAGCTTCCCACAATATATCTTCATTAAGAATCTGGTAAGTAATGTCTAAAGCCTTTTCTAAATCTCCGGAAGAGATCAAATTATTGACTAGTTTATCCGCTGCCATCAAGAATTGTTGATGATAGTACTGTTCTTCAATCATCAACCACTCTTGAACCTCATTATCTGCAAAATAACGACCTTGGTAAAGATTCACCGCTTTAAGTAAATCTTCCGCTGAACCTTCGTTTATTTGTTTGATAAATATGTCAGCATCTACAACGATGTTGGCATGAGGATTAAGGCGAAACAATTCTTGCTTTCGTTCAACAAAAAAAGCAGCCTCGTTGCGAGCTCGCTCAGGCTCTAAAAGCTGATTAACGGCGTTATAAACAACTTTTAAGTAATTGTCCGTTTTATCCGAGGTGATACCCGGCCAAAGCATTTCGCTGATTTTTTCTTTATGAAGCCATTTATTGCGGTTGTTTACTAACAACTGAAAGAACTGTCGAGCTTTTTCTCTTTTCCAATCCTGTGTTTCAATCTTGTGATCACCACGCCAAACCCAAAATCCACCCAAGGTTTGTATCCATAAAGAGTACCCTGGATGGTAGTTTGTTTGATTAATACCACGCGATCTTAATAGACTTTCCACAAATTCAGTCTGAACGCCATTATGTTTTGCAGCTATAAGTAATGGATAGATCAATTCTAGGTCTTTTAAGCCTAAAAACGATCGTCTTGTAAAAATGAACAGGTAATCATATTCTTTCACGAGGCTGACACATTTCTCGAAATAACTAAAGGCAGTATTCTGATATCCTTGGTACCATGCTTTAAGTGCAAGCCATAATCTGGATGCACAGAGGGTGAAGGGGTCCTTTACTCGCAAAGATGAAGTTTCTGCAGTTGTTAAGTACTGTTGTGCTGCTTCATAGTTGGTTGCCAGTACAGCACTTGCCCCTAAGGTTAACTGAATGAGAATGCTAATCCACTCATCTCCGGCTTTTTTTGCTATCTCCAGGGATTCTAAGGCCGTTTGTTCAGCCTCTTTGTAATAACCATCATATCCAAGTGCTCGGCTCATCCCCCAAAGCGGTTCTACATGAATGCGTACGATATCAATTTTCTCAATTGATGCTGAATAATACTCTTTTGCTTTTTCAATGTCTTCTTTGGTAAAAGGAGTATGCTCCCTGAGAAGGAGAGCATGTCCTAGACGCATAAATCCGACAGCTTGAATAAACTTTGAATTCATCAAGTTACCGAGATTGATGCCTTGAAGAGCGAATTTTTCAGCATTTTTTTCGTCGCCAATAATGGCATAGAATAATGACAACAACAAAGTACTTTCACGATGAAAACGTTGTGGTCGTGCCACCGGTAAGGATGGATGTTTTACTTCCCTCTCAAGCAATAAATCAATGCCCTTTTTAAACCTTCCTGTACGCATGAAAACCCGGGCCTGGATAAAGTCTGTTTCCACCTCGAGGTCGGGTAATAATTGCCTTGCTTGTAAAAGCAATTTTTCTGCGTTGTCTGGATTGCCAAGATTAAGCTGGTTCTCAGCAATTAAAACCAACAGATCGGCAACTTCCTCCCTCATTTCTACTGGTTCCAATAAACTTAAAGCCTCTTGCAGCAGGCGATCTCCATTCGTTGGACGAATTGTGTCTAAAAATACTTGACCCTGACCACGCAAAGCCCTGGAAATACCCAACGTGTTGTTAATGTTGCGGAAAAGTCGTTCTGCAGTGTGGTAATTCTCTAGCGCTTCTTCAAAACGTCCTAAATATCTGTTCACCTCACCCAATAGGTAAATCAAATATGGATAATCCATCCGGATTTTTTCTGGAATCTGATGTAACCAATAATTGACAGATTCTTGCCGTCCATCCTGGATAAATTCTACACCGATATCCGTCAAAATTTGGTTTACCTGCTGATAATCCCCAGCAGAAAGTGTATGAAATACGGCTTCTTCCCAGTATTCATGTGCTCTGAAGTAGCTTGCAATTTTCTGATGTAAATCCTTTATTTGTGTATCATCACGTTTTACCCGACTTAACAAAAACTCTCTAAACATCTGGTGATATCGAAATACCCCTGGTCTCAACTCTTCAATGAACAATCCCGATTGGTCCAAAAATCTCAGTTTACGTTCGCTGTCATCAATATTTAACAAAAAATCACAACTTACACTCTCAAGTTTGGATAAAATCGATGTCTTTAAAAGAAAATTTTGCAGCTCGGGTTCTAATCCTTCCAAAACTTCTTCTGCAAGATAATCAAATAATGTAGCTTTAGAATGGCGCTCATCCTCCAATACTTCTCGGATCGATAATTCTGGATTATTTTGCAAAGTTTGCCACACCATCTGTAAGCCAATCGCCCATCCCTCCGTCTTCTCTATCAGACGATCAATATCCTTATTCGATAGTTTCATTCCATATTGTTGGTCAAATAGATGCCTGATTTCTTCGGTCGTGAAAGCTAAGGTTTCTTTTGTTAATACTAAGACCTCGCCTTTCACTCGCCATTTGTTGAGAAGTGGAAAATCGGGTGTAAAGCGGGTAGCGATGATCACATGCAGTCTTGATGGGATATGTTCAATAATCCAATCCACAAAGCCCATTACCTCAGGAATATCACTCACCCGGTGAAAATCATCCAATATGAAAAAAGTGTCATCATCAATTTTGATAGAAAGTGAATTTACAAAGGTAATTAAAGCTTCATTGGGCGTTGATTCCGGCAAGTCCAATGTCCGCAGCGCTTCCTCACCCAACGGTACCTCATTTTGGTTAAAGGCTGTGAACAAGTTGGCAAGGAACAATTTAGGATCTCGGTCTGAACCAGAAACTGTGAACCAATAAACCGGTTTTTCCAAGCTGTTGATAAAAGAGACAATCGATGTGCTTTTACCATAACCAGTACCCGCTTCCAGAATTGTTAATGGGTAATTGACTGAACGTTTTAATTGGTTCATTACACGCTGACGTGTTAATATTCGACTGCGTTGTGCTGGCGGGTTGAGTTGGCTGAGAATGATTAGGTTACGGATGGACATAATAATGTGTTCATAAATTCATAGATAATTTTTTTATCCTAGTTCTTGGAAATCATAATTAATTTATTTTGCCTTGATTTAATTCATATCAAAACTACATTCTAGCAACCCTGATTAAGACGTAGGCAAAAATTTAACCTTACGCTATTTTCAAGATTACCTCTGGTTCCTCTCCATAAAAGTCGCCTGTTGGTAAAAATCCCAATTGACGATAAAACGATTCGGGACTACCTTCTCCGAGATGATAGCTCGTGTATAGTTCTGGGATACCAAAAGCTCGGAGGTGATCAATTAGCAGGTTTATTGCAGCATTCCCATAGCCCTTACCTTGAAAGGGTCCGGCAATCATAAAACGCCAAAGGAAAACCCCAGGACAATCTATCCCATCATCCCAATTAGAACCCAGATGCAACATAAGAAATCCAACAGGTGTGTCTTCTTCATAAATTGCTCGCATCCAGACTTGATCAGAAAAATGAGCCTGTGCAATTGAACGTGCATTATCGGCAACAAACTTCTGTTGTACCTTACTGAGAGTGTGACTCAAGTCGCAAATCTCTAACACATTCTTTTCACTAATTCTAACAAAATGAACAAGAGGTAATTTTTTCTGCTTCTCAATCATGTTTACTCCCAAAGACCATTATCATCACTTTTTGTTATCTTTTCTATAAGCTTTAGTCGACCTGATAAGTGTGAGTATCGCTCAGCAACTTTGTTATTGTTTACTGCTATGTGAATAGCTTTTTGATTTCCAACCAGGACACAAAGTCGTTTTGCCCGTGTGATGGCTGTATAAATCAGGTTTCGCTGAAGCATGACATAATGCTGGGTCAGCACTGGAACCACTACAGCTGGGAACTCAGACCCCTGTGCTTTGTGAACGGATACAGCATATGCAAGAACTAGTTCATCAACTTCAGAAAAATCATAAGTAATTTGGCGGATTAAATCCATAACGATAACAATTTGTTGTTCTACATGGTCAATTTGTTGAACATACCCGATGTCACCGTTGTATACATCTTTATCATAGTTGTTACGGATTTGCATAACTTTATCCCCTACCCTGAAGGTCGTTCCAAACAATTTTTGCTCAGCTTTTTGAATTTCTGACGGATTGAGCTGATCCTGCAATAAGCCATTTAGCACATCAACTCCAGCAGCACCACGATACATGGGGGATAAAACCTGGATATCTTTCATTGACCTTAATCCAAATTTTTCAGGGATACGTGTTTTGACAAGATCAACCAACCAGGTAGAAGCAGACTCTGCATCCTCTGCAGGAAATAGGAAAAAATCTCCTTGGGATGATTTTGAGAAAACAGGCATTTGACCCCGATTAATTCGATGAGCGTTCGTTACTATTTGGGAGTCTTTTGCTTGGCGGAAGATCGTTTTTAAACGAGATACGGGAACAACACCACTATCAATAATGTCCCGCAGAACATCCCCAGCGCCAACAGAAGGCAATTGATCCACGTCGCCGACGAATAAAACTTGGGTGCCTGGTCCTAATGCCCGCAATAGATGATAGGTCAAAATAAGATCAAGCATGGATGCTTCATCAATGACAATGAAGTCTTTTTTTAATGGGTTTTTATCATGGTATTGAAATCCACCGTTAGGCGAGAAGCCTAACAAGCGGTGAATGGTACTCGCCGGGCGTGCAGTCGCTTCAGAGAGACGTTTAGCAGCCCTGCCCGTCGGCGAAGCCAGAGCATATGTCTTATTTTTTGTTTCTAAGATCTCAATCAAAGCCTTAAGGCAAGTTGTCTTACCGGTACCTGGCCCACCAGTCAATACACTAACAGGATTAAGCACTGCCGTTTTCAATGCAGATTTTTGATCCTCTGATAAACCCTTCGTTTCAAACCATAGCGACTCTTGAAACGCTTTTACAGAATAAGACATTAGAGACCGCAGCCTTTCTGCAACCCCTTTCTCACTATGGTAAAAAGGGGTCAAGTAGATTACTAGTTCTCCATAAGCAGCTGTACTCTCAGCTATTTGGTGTGTCCGATCCTTTGTTGATTTGCTTGTCTGTTCAATGTGCTCTTTTCTGATACGGTCACTTGCCTTTAATCGCTCCATACCCGCTTGAATCAGGTTTGCTTCGATATCAAGCAATCCCTCTGCTCGCTCCGAGAGTAAGGTCTGAGGGGCGTAAACATGGCCTTCATTGACCATTTCATGAATCGCAAAAACCACACCTGCCTCAATTCTTGCTGAATGATCGTGGGGTAAACCTAGATTTTTAGCAATCTTATCTGCAGTTTTAAAACCAATGCCATAAATATCTTGTTCAAGTTGATAGGGGTTATTTCTAACCACCTCCAAAGAACGTTCACCATAAGTTTTAAAAATTTTCACTGCCAGATTTGTGCTCACATGATGTTCATGAAGGAAAAGCATAATTTCTTTGACAGCTTTTTGCTCTTCCCACGCATGTATGATTTTTTCTGTCCGTCCCTCACCAATTCCTGGAACTTCGCTTAACCGATTGGGATTTTGCTCGATGATGTCTAGTGTATCTAACTTGAAATGCCCTACGATCTGTTTTGCCAATTTGGGTCCAATCCCTTTGATCAATCCTGAACCCAGATAACGCTCAATGCCAGCTTGTGTAACAGGTAATAATTTCTCGCAAACATCCGCCTTGAATTGCAACCCATGTTTTGCGTGAGTTGTGTAATCCCCATCAAGTTTCACTTGTTCACCAGGGGCTAATTCTGGAAAGTTACCAATAACTGTGAGGAATCCTTCAAGGTTCAATCCCACAATATGCTTCCCCTGTCCCCTATCTGGCCGTAAACGGAGAACTGTGTAACCATTTTCCTTGTTGTAAAAAGTGATTCGCTCAACAGAGCCATAAATCGTTGTCATAATGAAAGTATACTGGAAATCTATACCCCTGCTATAGACAAAACAACACGATTATTGGGGAATGCTAGTTTAGATCTAAAAGGACTCCGTTTTCCACATCTCACAATATAATATCTATACGAAATATAATATATTTACTGAAAAGCTGTTCTCATTTCAGCTCGAAATCGAGTCTAAAAACTTGGATTTCGCAAAACTATAGTATAATTTTTTTACACATTCAAACAAACTCAATGGATTATAAGGAATTATTAAAATGTTCGATCAATACTCAGAGGTAAAAAAATATATTGCAGATAATCAAATCACAATGATCGACCTGAAGTTCAGCGATTTATGGGGGCGCTGGCATCATGTAACGCTCACATCGCAGGCATTTGATGAAGAATTACTCAATGAAGGCGTTGGCTTTGATGGCTCCAGTGTAGGTTTTAAGAGTGTGCAATCAGGTGATATGGTTTTGGTGCCGGATTTACAGACGGGTTTCTTAGACCCTTTTTGGGAAGATAAAACCTTAAGTTTCATTTGTAAAACATTGGAAGCGGATACAAAAGCCCTCTTTCCTGGTGATCCGCGGCAGGTATTACAGCATGCAAATCGGTACCTGGAGAACTGCGAATTTGCCAATGAAAGCCTTTGGGGACCTGAATTCGAGTTCTATGTTTTTGACCACCTCACCTTTACAAATGATGTCAATATTGCTGCGTATCAAGTCGATTCTTCTGAAGCCAGTTGGCGCAGTAATGATCATGATCTTAGCTATACAATTCCGATGCATGGCGGCTACCATGCCATCCCGCCCAGCGACCAACTTTATAACTTGCGCAGCGAAATTACCCAACACTTGCTAAGAGCTGGTGTACCGGTGAAGTACCATCACCATGAGGTGGGTGGACCTGGTCAGTGCGAAATTGAAACGCCATTAATGCCAATGCAGCAAGCTGCTGATGCTGTTATGCTGATTAAGTATTTCACAAAAATGATTGCTAATTCTCATGGTCAGGTTGCCACGTTCTTACCGAAGCCGTTGTTTGGTGAAGCAGGCAATGGGATGCACTTTCATCAGCAGCTATTGTTAGGTGGGAAAAACGCATTTTTTAATGCAGACGGTATCCATAGCCTTTCTGATGTCGCCCTTCATTATATAGGGGGGTTGCTGCGGCATGCACCAGCTGTTCTTGCGTTTACTAACCCCAGCACCAATTCTTACCGGCGGCTTGTTCCTGGATATGAAGCTCCAATCAATGCCTTTTTTTCCATTGGAAATCGAAGTGCAGCGATTCGCATCCCAAAATATGCAACGCAACCAAAAGAAGTACGCTTTGAATTTCGCCCACCGGATGCCACCTGCAACCCATACCTTGCAATCGCAGCAATGCTTCTGGCTGGTCTGGATGGGATAGAAAATAAAATTGATCCGACCCAAGCAGGATACGGTCCGATTAATGAAGATGTCTTTTCCTGGAGCCCTGAAAAACGGAAAACCATCAAGAGTCTACCAACATCGCTTGGGGATGCTTTATCAGCCCTTGAAAAGGATCGAGAATTCCTAACCAAGAATGGCGTTTTCCCCGATTCATTGATCGATCAGTGGATTCAGGTTAAATTCCAGGAAGAATATGCTGTGCGTTCTCGTCCGCACCCTTATGAAATCCAGTTATATTTCGACCTATAAAATTGACTACGCATTATGTTTCATGAATTTTCTTGCAAGGGGTAGTCCCTTAAGGTACTCCCACTCTTAACATAACCTGAGTACATTATTGACACAGTATTTAGACCTGATAAATAATCAACCTATTATAAAATGAAAGATTCAGATAACTTATTGAAATATGGATCACACCTTAACAATTTGCTCATAATGCGGTAAAGTCATACTAGCTTATTTATCAAATTCAATATTTTGCTGGAATATTCTCATGCAATGATGCCATCCTATTCAATAATATTTGGCAGCAATTGAAAAGCTACAGCTATTGAGACATACAACAAGCCCAAAAAGCATAATTATCGCAATCGATGAAAGGAGACGAATGGTCGATAAGAAAAAACTAAGGTTCAAAATCGGGGATTGGATCGTGCACCACTTTCACGGTGTTGGAAAAGTCCATGATATTGAAGAAAAGGGGCTTGATGGTGAGAAAAACACGTTTTATAAAGTAACGACCAAGGATATTGATTACTGGATTCCTATAGAAAATGATGATAAAAATCATCTTGAACCCATTCGCTCAAAAGATGATTTTGAGTGTGCCATTGAGATATTGTCACAAGCCCCCGAACCCTTTTCTGACCACCCGCAATCTCGTAAAAAACAAATTCAGGAAAAATGGCAGGATGGATGTTTGCAATCAAGGGCAGAGCTGATTCGAGACTTAAACGGTCGAATGATCCATGAGCATTTAAACTTCGATGAAAAAGAGATGCTTGAAAAAGCCGTATCAGATTTTATCAACGAATGGACCATCGTGGATAAAGAAATCAGTGCCTCCACAGCAAGTATGTCGATTAACCAATCCCTTGAAAATAGCTTACAACATCATCAAGAAAGTGAAGTGGTTAATAACTAACCTGATCCGCGATCTTATCATTACTATACATTGACAAAAAAGGCCTGATTTTCAGGTATTCTGATTTCTTAAAACTGCTGCGGATTTTTAACTATAGAAATTTTTGATGGTTTTGCATCAATTAAAAATATTTACCATGCCGAATTGATTAATTAAAAGAGTCCGAAATTGCCAGTTTATCTGGATTATCATCAAAAAACTAAGCTCTGCATCACCTTCATATCATCAAATATGATCAACCGCCCTCCCATCCTCATATTGTTATGATTATTCATTATAAGTATTATTTTTTCAATTTTTATTCCTTTAGATAATAAGATATGTCAAAACGATTTTTACTATTTGATATGGATGGTGTGCTCTTAGAGCCTGGAGGATATCATGAAGCTCTGGTTAATTCAGTTGAACGAATTGGAAAAGCCTTAGGCGCACCAAACACGACTATCTCCAGTGAGCAAATTGCACGATTTGAGGTGTTGAACATAACCAATGAATGGGATACCCTGGCAATCTGCACCGCATTGACCCTAATCCACTTATGGCAGATAAGTAAAACCATTCGCCTGGATGGGACATTAACCGAAGCTAGCCCTGTAACCAAAGAACCACCTGACTTTGATACATTCTTAAATGCCATAGGCTCTGGTGGGGATCTGCCAGGAGAAGTAGCTTTACAATATCTGATCAAAAAGCACACCTGGCTTAATACAGATCAACTTGCCCACCTAGGGGATCTATTAACGAAATGTCGAGATATCTACCATTCATTAACCCTGCCAGCCCACCAAGAAACTGTTCTCGGTAGTCGAACTTTTGAAGCTCATTACAATTTAAAGTCCCAGATGAATTTGGAAAGCTTCTTAACCAAATATGACCGACCAATTTTAACTGAACAACAATATCAAAATTTTCGTGAATGGTTGGATCATCCCGACCATCACGCGGGGATAATGACCAATCGTCCCAGCCGAAATCCTCCAGGGTTTCTAAGTTCTCCAGAAGCCGAACTGGGGATAGAATTAATCGGTTTTAATGACCTTCCCTATGTTGGTTCAGGTATATTGGGTTGGTTTGCTGCGTGCCACAGTCAAAACCAAGATTTTTTATTTTTAAAACCTAACCCCGTCCACACCTTGACACTTTTACAGCGCTGCCTGGGAAAGCCAATGATCGAATCTCTCCAAACTGCAGTTTCCTTGTGGGAGGGTTCTGGTGCTTTTTCTGACTGGGAAGCACTTGATAATGGAAAAGTCGTCATATTTGAAGATTCAGTAAAAGGGTTATTGTCCGGACAAGCAGCTTGCCGGTTGATCAATGCTCTTGGCATTGAAATTGACTATACCCTGGTAGGTATCGCACAGAATCAGATGAAGATCAATGCACTTGCTCAAGTTTCAACTTATAATTTCAATACCATCAACCAAATCAATTGGTTCGATATTGCAAAATGACAAAGAAATGACGATTATGCGAATATTATCGACATTACAAAGTGAGGTAAATGATTGATGAGTGAGAATAATCACCAAAAAACGAATAAAGAAACTGAACAAACGCCACCTACTATAACTGAGGAAAAAAGTTCTCTCACTGAA
>SL_3KL_010_SEDDRAFT_10004717_pt1 | contig 12309 bp, 5 predicted proteins | sample SodLakKL_010_SED_2_FD_10381 | JGI IMG/M metagenome (IMG submission 10381)
ATGCTCCGGGTTTCCGGAAAACCGAATGCCTCGATGCCCTGGGCGTTGCCGATGTTGAAACTGCCCTGTGCCGGACTGAAGCCCGGGGTGTTCTTGTGGATATAGAACACGTTCCGTGCAATCACGGATACCTCCAGTGCGACGATTGGCAGGCGCTCTACAAGTTGTGGCGGCATAAAATAGGAGAGGGCCAGTTCGCGGAATCGTACATAGGTTGCATCGTAGACGAATTCCTCAGTTACGGGGCTGTATCCACCAATGTTTTCCCAGTAGATCTGCGGGTCGATGGGTTTGTCGTTGGGGGCCCAGATGGGATTGCCGGCGTCATCCTCCCCGACCTGCACCACACCCCTGGCGATGAACCCACGCGGTACCGCATCGGGGTTTCCGGCTTCCAGTTCCGCCTGATAGGCATACCATTCATCCCGGCCCTCCAGCGTGAATTTGGCATTGCCGCGTTGTGCCATGAGTGCATTGGTGAGCGAGTAGACTTCACCGCCGACGGAAATATCGATGAGTGTGCTCAGGCCGAAATTACGGTACCGTACATTGTTGGATAAGCCTCCGGTCCAGTCGGGATTGAAGTTGCCGAGCACGCGGTCACCTTCGGCCACCAGCGGGAGGCCGTCGTCACCGATAATGCGGTCACCGTTTTCGTTGCGTTCGTAGGCACGTCCAACGATATCACCGAACGGGTCGTTCAGCGATGCCCGCACAATGGCACCGTCAATACTTCCCAGGAAGTAGTTGCGGACTTCTTCGCTGAGTTCAATGATCTCGTTGCGGTTGATGCCGAACGTGAAGCGGGACTGCCAGCGCCAGCCGGTGCGTGTATCCAGCGGAGTACCGGTGGCGATCATCTCAAAGCCGCGATTTCGGATCTCGCCGGCGTTGATGACAGCGGCGTTGAAGCCGGACGTGCGCGAAACGGGTACGGTGAGGATCTGGTTGCGCGTGGTCTCGGTATACCCGGTCATGTCAAAGGTGAGCCGGTCGCCAAAGAACCGAAGGTCGATTCCCGCTTCATAAGAGCGCGCGGTTTCCGGTTTTAGGTCAACAGCCGGCAGTGTTCCGGGAAGGTCGGCAAATGGCTGTCCGAAATGCCCCGGTCTCACAATGAAATCAAAATTGGTCATGTAAGGCGATGCCCCGGCACCCACTTCCGCAAAGGAAATCCGGAACCGGCCGAAAGTGAACGTCTCGGATTGCAGTCCGAACGCCTCGCTCCAGACCAGAGTGGCCGAGACGGACGGGTAGAAGAACGGCAGATTGTCCACCGGAAGGGTGGAAACCCAATCCACCCGGTTGGACATATCCAGGAATGCGTAGTTGCGGAAGCCGATCTGTGCGGAGCCGAAAAGCGAATTTTCCCGTTCCCGCCGCAGTCCGTAGATATTCGCGACAGTCTGGGCATTGCTGATGGTGTAGAAATCCGGGATGTTGAGCCCGACGCCCCGGTAGCCGATGTTGCGGTCCACGTAGTTGCGATAGTTGGCGCCGAGGTTCATTTCGAGCGTCCACTCGTCGGTCAGCCGCCGGTCGATGGTCATGATGGCGGTGGTGTTGAACTCCTCGACGGTGCGGGTCTGCAGGGTGAAAGAGGGTTGGTCCTCGTAGGGCGTGTTGGTGGCCCGGCGCCATTCGCGGGTTTCCTCGAAGGAGTCGATACCGGTGCGGAGCATGACGCTCATCCAGTCATTGATCAGGTAATTAACCTGGGCAAAACCGTACATCCGGTCACGCTCATCGTCGTTGATATTCAGATTGTAAGCCCAGAAGGGGTTCATGTTGCGGGTGGCACGCTGTCCCTCCGGACGCAGCCAGGCACCGTCCCATGTACGGGGAAGGCCGTCAGCCGTGCGGAAATCCTCCAGATCCTCCAGACGTTCGCTGCGGGGCATGCGCACCAGCGCCTTGACCGGGTTGTCCGGGTCGCGGGCCTGCGGCGGGCGGTTGAATCCATCCTGCTTGACGTAACCGAAACGCCCCTCGGCGCGAAGCCGGTCAGAGAAATGTTTGTGTGCCCTCAGTGAGACGCTGTGACGGATTACCTCGCTGCTTGGGTAGATCCCCTGATTGTTCATATTGGTGTAGGAGAGCCGGTACCCATGGTCCGTGCCGCCGCCGGTCATGGTCACGGTCTGGTTGCTGGTTACCCCGGTGCGGAAGAAATCCTGGACATGGTTACCCTGCGGTGAGAAGGGGCGGACGTTACCGGCCCAGTCCTGGACCCTGATGTTACTGGACATGCGCGGGCCCCAGCTGGACTGGATACTGTTGTCAATGATGTAAAAATCGCCATCTTCGTCATAATCCGTGAAACGTCCGGCCACCCCGCGTCCATAGACATTCTGAAACTCCGGAACAAGTACGGGGGTGTCAAAGGTGACATTGGATACGTACTCCACCCCGACTCCGTCCACCCCGCGCCCGCTTTTTGTTGTAATCACAACGGCACCATTGGCGGCACGTGCGCCGTAAAGGGCGGCGGCGTTCGGACCCTGAAGGATGTTGATGGTCTCAATGTCATTGGGGTTGATCTGGTTCAGGCCGGTACCATAGTCGAAACCGCCCCACTGTCCTGCACTCATCCCGCCGGAATTGTCGATCGGCATCCCGTCCACAATGATCAGCGGCTGATTTGCGCCGCCAGGACGCAGCGAACGATGTCCACGAATGATGATCCGTGCAGAACCATCAGCGCCCGTCCCCAAACCGGATATCTGAACATTGGCCACCCGGCCCTGCAGCGATGTCATGAAGTTCATGTCCCGGGTACGCAGAAACTCCTCGGAACTGACTTCCTGGATGGTGTATCCGATCGATTTTTCAGCCCGGGTCATACCCATGGCCGTTACGACCACGTCGTCACCGACGAAGACAACTGGGCTTAGGCGGACATCAATCGTGGTGCGGTCGCCAATCCGGACACTCCGTTCCTCAAAACCGATAAAAGAGAACACAAGACGTTCGGCGTCGGCAGGTACGCTGATCTCGTATCTGCCATTGGCGTCGGTTGTGGTTCCGGTAGTGGTGCCTTCCACGATGATGTTGACACCAGGCAAAGTGGTTTCATCTTCAGCGTCGTATACCGTACCGGTGATGTTCCGTGTTTGCGCCTCTGCCAGGGCCGACAAGGACAGCATCAGGCCAAGCACGAGGCAGCAAGATAGTAAGCGGTGTTTCATCTGTTTAAAACTTAGGATTTATATGGTCAGATAGAATGTCCTTGACTCTTTTAATCATGCTCATGTTTAACCGGGCTACGGTCATGGACATTGCACTTCGTGACCTTCGGTTCATGATAGTAGTGATTGATTGAAAAAATTTCTGATCACATGACCTCCAGTGCAAGTGATAGGGTCTTCATGGAGATACGTACCCAGCTGTGTCCGCGGGGTGTCCCTGTCCGCAGAAGATCCGCAAAAAGCGGCATGTAATCGCTTTCATATTTTACTGCAAAATCACTAGAATATCTACTTTTTTTTGCGCAAGATGCGGCTCCCGGTCAATCTTCTTTCTTGTCAGTAAGCCGGCCGGCCCACTGATCCCAGGGCTCCCACTGATACGAACACCTGACACATTTCCATCTTTTTGCGGTTTGCCTATATTAAGCATTGGATAACATCCGGCAATATGAGTAAGCACCATTGCCGGAACAAGGGACATGTCACTTCTTAACATTCTATTACCTGGGCAGTTATGTTGCAATCATGCTATTATTTACGATCCTGTTTCACTCGACTCATCCTGCTTGTTTTTCTTGTCTTTCCACTTGCTTGCGATGTGACATCTGACGATCCGGATGACAACGGTCCGTTATTGCCGCCACCCGGACCCCGTTTCATGGGTGCCGCTTCAGGTGACCTTGTCACCCTGGACGATTTCGAGGTAAACCAGCTCCCCAAGATCCCCTGGCAGGCCGAACCCCGCGAAGGGGCAGCGCTCGCCTTCTCCGATATGCCCGAGTATTTCCGGACCGGACCGGGTATTGCCATGCAGGAACCACTGCAGCTTGGCAGGAACCGGGTCTATGTCTATCACGTTGTTGGTCAGGGACAGGGCAGCGGAGTGATCACGGCGGTGCTCGAAAACACCGGCAATGAGGACATGACCGTCACCTTCAAGGCGTATGCTTTCCCGCCACCTTCCGGTAACTATCTGTTTATCGGGAAAGAGGGCCTCGCAAGGTATTTTGAAACCCGGTTCCTGGATGCATCGGTGCCTCAGCCCATCACGATTGCCCCCGGTGAGCGGGCGGTTCTGGATCCCGAAATGGACCAAGCCGTTACTTCTTACCCGGTCCTGGTCCACGGCTTTTATGAAATTGAGATCGATCAGCCCGGCGAGGTCAGCGTGCTCATGCGGCGCACGGACATGGACAGCCGCGACGCCGTCGACGAACTGGAGCTGCTCCCCCGGCGTTTGCCCGGCGAGCGGACCAGCGGTGCCGGTCGCGGACTTTTTGAGCAAGTCGATTTCAACATCACCAACGGGGAGGACTTCATTCTTGACAGTGCCGACGGCGTCAAACGGCTCATCATCGCCGACGGCAACGACGATGACTGGGTCCGTGGCTGGGACAGCATCGCCGAGGGCGAATACGAAAACCGCGGCAACTACGGCGTCATGTACCATATCTCCATCGAACGCAAAAGCAGCGACAACCGCGGCATTGCCGTGCTGATGGGCAACAATTACGCCGTCGGTCCGGATGACCCCAGCAACTTCTGCATGAACCAGTCCGGCGCAGTCTTCGTGGATGCCGGGGCCGACCCTCGGGGCGTGGTCCGCATCCCTGAAAACGAGACTTTTTTCAATACCAAAGGAGAATATGTGCTGCTTCAGGCGTACCGTCCGCTGAGGGAAGGCGAGACCCATACCATGAACATCATCTACTCACCTCCGGGTGCATCCTGCCTGCCGACACCCATCGTATTCGTCCCGTTCGGACGTGATTAACCTGGAATAGGGAGGACCCGCCTTGTATCTTCATCCGATCGACATCGCCATCATCGTCGTCTATTTCGCCGGCATTGTGTGGCTTGGCTTTTTCCTGTCCAAAAAGGCCTCCAAAAACCTCGACGCCTACTTTCTCGGCGGCAACAAAATCCCGTGGTACTATCTGGGCCTCTCCAACGCCTCGGGGATGTTCGACATTTCCGGGACCATGTGGACCGTCTCCATCCTCTTCATCTACGGCCTGAAGAGCGCCTGGCTGCCATGGGTCTGGCCGGTCTGGAACCAGGTGTTCCTGATGATCTTTCTGGCGGTATGGCTGCGCCGGTCCAACGTGATGACCGGGGCGGAGTGGATCCGGACGCGCTTTGGTGAGGGCAAGGGCGCCCAGCTCTCGCACATCATCGTGGTGGTGTTCGCCGTGATCACCGTGATCGGATTCATCGCCTATGGATTTGAGGGCATCGGCAAGTTCAGCAGCATCTTCTTCGCCTACGACCTGTCATTCCGCTTCCTGGGCATGGATTTTACCTCAGAAGAGGCCTACGGACTCATCTTCATGGGGATCACCACGCTCTATGTTATCAAGGGCGGAATCTACAGCGTGGTGGGCACCGAGGTGATCCAGTTCCTGATCATGACCTTCTCGTGCATCGTGATCGGTATTATCGCCATGACAGCCATCAGTCCCGAGCAGGTGTACGCCTTCGTGCCCGAGGGATGGGGCGAATTTTTCTTCGGCTGGCGCCTGGACATGGACTGGTCCGGCATCATGGACTCCGTCAACTACCGCATTGAACAGGACGGCTTCGAATTGTTCGGCTACGCCCTGATGATCATGATCCTCAAAGGCATCATGGTGAGCATCGCAGGCCCGGTCCCCAGCTACGACATGCAGCGCGTGCTGGCCACCGGCACCCCGAAAGAGGCCGCCAAGATGAGCGGGCTCGTGATCCTGGTCCTCTATTTCCCGCGCTATTTCATGATTGCCGGCCTCACCGTGCTGGCCATCGTCTTCTTCAGTCCGGAACTCAAGGCCATGGGGGCCGACATCGACTTCGAGATGATCCTGCCCTACGCCATCAGTAACTTCATCCCGATCGGGTTCATGGGCATCCTTCTGGCCGGACTCATTGCCGCGTTCATGTCCACTTTCGCCGCATTTGTAAACGCTGCACCTGCGTATATCGTCAATGATATTTACAAAAAGTACATTAACCCGAATGCCAGCGACCGCACCTACGTCCGGATGAGCTACGCCGCTTCACTGACGGTTGTTATTGTCGGCATCCTGTTCGGTTTTGTGGTGGATACGATCCATGCTCTCACGCTCTGGATCGTGGGTGGACTCTATGGAGGGTACATCGCGGCCAACCTGCTGAAGTGGATATGGTGGCGGCTGAACGGATTCGGTTATTTCTGGGGGATGCTGGCCGGGATTTTGGCGGCGCTTACCACCCCGGCGCTGTTCCCGGACCTGACCCCGTTGTTCGCCTTCCCGATCGTGTTCGGTTTTTCGCTGGGCGGGACGATCATTGGCACGCTTCTGACCAGCCCGACCGAGTCGCATGTCCTCAAGAAATTCTACACCGATGTGCGTCCATGGGGATGGTGGAAACCGGTCCAGGAGGCGTGCACGGCCGAGAACCCCGCCATCAAGCCAAATACTGATTTCAAGCGTGACATGTTCAACTGTGCAACCGGCGTTGCCTGGCAGATGTCGCTGGTGGTAATGCCCATTTACCTGGTGCTGGGCGAATATCCCAAAATGGGCGTGAGCATCGCCGTTTTTGTGCTCACCAGTGTCATTCTCAAATTCAACTGGCTCGACAAGATCGAGGACTATCCGTCCGGCACCGAACTCAGTGAGAAAGAGATACGGGGCCGGCTCAAGACGGAAGCTCCATCATGATTCGTAGTATTTTCATTCGTATTATTTCCATTGGTATTATTTCCGCTGGCCTTCTGATGGCAGTGGCCGTCACACTGGTCTTGATGGCTCAGTGGCATGTCACTGAGCCGGCAATGGCTGCAAGTGCCGGCAGCGCCCCCGGATTTGAGGGTTCTGTGGAAGCGGGGGACGGCCCGGGGGACGGCCCGGGGGTCGGTGTACTTTTCGATCCGGCGCTGGAGGGGGGTGTGCCTGAGCTGATGCTCTTTCCGCGCTCCGGAACCGGCCATCCCGTGCCTGTCTGGGTGCGTGCCTACGTTCTGGATGAGGATGACCGGCCTGTGATCCGCGCTGAGCAGGTGCTGACCGTCGACGATACACTCAGGTACATGCTACCGGTGGAAGAGCGCCGCGAGTTTGTGGGAGTGGCGGTTCTGCCCGGCCGTGACGCCGACGATCCCTGGTTCGATTTCCGTGCGCTGTATCTTGGCGGGGAACCTGTACTGGAATATGACGCTGCCGGCGTGACCGTACCGCCTGATGATTTCCAGGAGTACTGGGACGAGGCTCGCGCGCGCCTGGCCGGCATCCCGGTCAATCCGCGCATCGAGCCGGTGCCGGATTTTGAATCGGAAACCGGCCGCCTCTACCGTGTCACCCTGCAGTCGTGGGATGAGATTGACATTGTTGGATGGTATGTGGTGCCTGCTGACGCCGGGCAATCTCGCTATCCCGCCATCCAGATCATGCCGGGCTGGGGTGCCGAGCAGCCGCCGATGGACCGCACGGCGGACGGGTACATCACCTTCTCGCTGAATCCGCGCAGCCATGGCCCGAGCAAAGCCTATTTCGAAACGCCGGTGGCGCACCACCTGTGGAACATCGACCGGCCGGAGGAGTACTACTACCGGGCGGCGTACATGGACGGGGTTCGCGGACTGGATTTCCTTAGTGATCGTGCGGAGGTGGATCCGGAACGCATTGCCGTGGAGGGCGGCAGCCAGGGCGGGGCGTTTGCACTGGCGCTGGCCGGGCTCGATCAGCGCGTGGCCGCCGCGGTGGCCAATGTGCCGTACATCTCCAATATTCCCGACTACATCCGCCTCTCGACCAGCGGCTCCGGTGCCGATTTCCTGGAGCGCATCAAGGATCCGGAGACCGGCGAGGATGCAGCCCGCTCCCTGGCCTACATCGATGTCGCCAACCTCGCATCCTTTATCAGTGCCCCGACGCAGATCATCGTGGGGGTGCAGGACCGCGTCACGCCGCCGCTCAACGGCGTGGTGGCCTACAACCGCATCCCGGACGGCATACCGGCCGAACTGCTGCGCGAATTCACGGCCGGACACGAGATCTCACCTTTCATGCGCCAGTCCAACCGGCGCTGGTACGAGACGCATCTCAGGTAGGTCATAACGTTTCAGATTTGAAAGGAATCAGCTCAAATCCTTTCGATTCTGAAACCTTATGGAAAATTCTGAAATGTTGCGGATGTTTTGGGTTCACCGCCGATACCGCTCGGGGACAATCGATACCGGGATGGATTCGAACGGATTGAGCGCCTGGTCCACGATCTGAGCAAATGCCTTGCGGGTGACCGGTGTGTCCGGTTCAAAACGGGCGTCGTCGGTCCAGTGGTCGGTCCAGCCGGCCGCAGCGGCCCAGGCAACGGCCTGCCCCAGGGCACTGCCGGCATCCACATCCTCAAAAACCGGCACGCCATCAGCGCTGGATGTGCCGGAATCATCACCGGTACCATCACCGGTACCATCACCGGCATCATCACGGCTACCATCCGAACCGGGGGCGTCACCTTCCGCGGCGGGGCCGTCACTTTCCGGTGCAGGGGAGCCGATCAGCTCCCAGACGTGCAGGACAACATCGCCGCGAGTGGCCAGCCCTTCATCCTCCCAGGCGGCATGGTCGACCGCAAGGTCCGTGGTGGCGCGCACGAGCGCTTCACCGACCTGCATGCGCGTCATGACGCTGTCGGGATAGATCCAGGTCTGATTAGCCCACAAGTAGGGCACGCCCTGACCCTTGAGCACGCCGCTCAGCCCGACGCGCTGCAGCGGCTGGAAGTGCCAGTCATCCGGCGTGGTGTCGATGAACGGCAGCGCCCAGCAGTCGTTGTCGAGCAGGTGCTGCTGCAGTTCGCGGACCGACAGCTCACGGGGCTGCACGCCCTGCCGGATGGCCATGGCTGCCGCGGCACCGGCCGCCTGCCCGATGGTCATCACAACCGGCTGGAGCCGGCTGGATCCGTTGGCGATGCTGCTCACCGAGATGCTTTTCTCGGCCACGAGCAGGCCGTTGGTCTCTTTCGGGATCAGGGTCCCGAACGGGATGGAAAACGAAGGGATGGAAGGGAACGCATCGAAATGGGTTTCGAACTCATAAGGTTCGCGGTCACCTTCCTCCAGCAACTCAGGCGGCGGGGAAGGGTTCAGTTCGCGGTGATGGTCGAGCGGATAGTCGCCCACCCCGATGGCGGTCATGTACAGGTCGTTCTGAACGGCGTACGGATCCACCAGTTCGTTCATGGTGAGCATGGTGAGCCCGTCCAAACGGCGTGTCTCGCGGTGGTACGGCCGGTACGGGAATAGGTCCTCGGTGCTGTACTCGTCGTCGGCAAAGCCGAGGTTGCGGAACCCGCCTTCGGTCTGGATGAAATAAATGAACTGAAGCGTACGGTTTTTGGCCTCTTCATAGAGCAGCTTGCGCTCGTGATGGTCCATCCGGATCACGTTCAGGTAGTAGTCGTTGCCGAAAATGGGCCAGTTGATGAGATATTTGTCGTTGGGCAGCTTCGCATATTCGAGCATGCGGTCGCAGTCCACCCCCTCGAACGTCTCTGGGTCAGCGCTGAGCTCCTTGCAGGCGCCCACAAAGATGGAGGGCTGGTAGTTGGGCGGACGCGGGATGGTCATATCGGCATCCGGGCCAAAATCCTTAAGGATGGCGGTATAGGTCAGGTCCTGGATGACGTCGTTGCCGTGCGTGGGGGCGATCTCCTCGCCGGTGCGGTCGCGCGGATCCAGCCCGAGGAAGTAATTCGTCCCGGAGCGTGCCATCAGGTCGCCGTACTCCGATGCGTCGATGCTGATCTCTGCTTGCACGAGCAGCGTGTTGCCTTCCATGTCGTAGAACGTGGCGCCGCGCACGGTCTGGCCGTCCATCACCGCCTCATCGATATAATACCCGTGGATGCGGGTGATTTTGGGAAGCTCGTCCATCATTTCATTGAAAAACCGGTTGCCGATATGCGGTTCGAAGTGCGTGTTGCTCACCCAGCCGGTCTCCACGGCATCGGGCCCGCCGTAATAGTCGTAAAGCATCTCACGGAATTCGCCCCAGATGCCGGATGGCAGTCGGTGGTTGCCGTCGGTGGCGCTGACGCCCGATGTGGTGAGCATGCCGCCCAGCCAGGGAGAGGATTCCACGACCACCACGTCCACACCGTCGCGCGCCGCCTGGATGGCCGCCGGGACGCCACTGGTGCCGCCTCCGTAAATAAGCAGATCAGTGGTGATAACGCGGTCGGGCGCGTCCAGTTCCGCCCGTTCACAGGCACTAAAGTGCGCCAGAATGGAAAAAGAAACGAATAAAAGTACGACAGGAAGCAGAACAGAGATACGCGGGATGAAATTACGCATGGTGTTCAGGTTTGAAGTTACGGTTGTGACCCGCGGCAAAAGCCGCATGTCGGGAAAAGATTGGAACGAATCCCGGATATGACGCGATAATGTTGCTGAACGGTCCCTGTCCGCATCGGTCATGTAAACGGGCACTGAAAAACCCCGGCGACATTACAGCTTGCCACCGGGAAGGTATAATAACGATTATCGTGTGCTTTCGGCAAGCACATCCCACCAGTCGTAGTTGATGATGTGGACGATGTCGAAGACCATGAGTCCATGGGACATCTCACGGCACATTTGTGCGGCTCGTACGAACTGACCTGGGTTGTCGTTGTACTGCTCAACGTACAGTCCGCAGTAGATCGGCACCTCGCCCATCACCACGTCGTGCGTGATGCGGGCCGAGCCCTCCACGGAGTACCAGAAATCACGCGTGGTGCCCATGCCGGCCTCATGGCGCTCAATTTCCTCCTCGTTGAGCGCGACGACCTCTTCCTCGGTCACCTCGAAAAAGTAGTTCCCGGTGGTGAACAGATCCAGAAGCCCGGCAAATCCGTACTTGTGGTAGTCCTCGTTGGCCCAGTCGTATTCGCCGTAGGGGTCGAAATTCTGGCTGGCGTAGTTGACGCCCACCTCGTAGTAGACCGGGTACCATGCGCCGGTGTAGTTGCCGAAAATGATGTCGGGATCCACCTCCTTGGCCAGCGCACGCGCCTCTTCCATGAAGCTGTAGATTACCGAGGTGCGCCATGCCAGCCAGTCGCGGTAGTAGGGTCCGGGACGCCGGTCCGGTTCGCCGTTCCCATCCACCCATTCATAAATATCTTCGGGGAAGCGTTCCAGTTCTTTGCCGAGGTAGGCCTCGAAGGCGCGACGTGAGACGGGGCTGAAGTCGCTTTCAATGCCGTCGAAGCGGACCCGGTCGAGGATCACGCCGTCGAAATCGTAGTTTTGCAGGATCTCGCGCAGGATATTGAGGTTGAACTGCCGCACCTCAGGGTGGGACGGGATGAGCATGGCCGAGTATTTGTGCTTGAGCTCGGTGATGGGTTTCATGCCGTCGGGGGTGTAGTTGATGGCCTGCCAGTCGCGTTTGCGGGGGAGTTCGTAGACGAGCCCGATGTCGTGGTAGTTGTGGCCGCCGACGAATACGTTGATGGAGAAGTGGGTGGTGAGTCCGCGCGCGCGGGCCTCGTCGATGAAGAAGCGGACCAGATCCATGTCGGTTTCGCGCACCAGGCCGCTGTGGTGGGTGATCCACTGCGGGGCGTAGCGGCTTTCGTACATCACGTGCCCGGAGATGGGCTTGAGGTCCAGGACCACGTCGGTGATGCCGGCCTGATGGGTCAGGTCCAGGTAGTACGAAATGGAGTCGGGATAGCTGAGCCGCTCGAAGTTGGCGGACGCGTCGAACCAGAGGATCTTGCGGCGGGGAGCGTCAGGGTCGGTGTCGACGGTAGCGGCATCGGCATTGTGGTCGCGGTCTGTATCGACGGTTTCGGTGTCGACGACCGGGGTGTCGGGGGCGCCGTTTTCAGGGGCGCAGGACATGGCGGTGCCTAACGCAAAAAACGCCATCAAGAGAGCGGAAGGAACCGGATTGAGGATCTGTTTCTTCATCCTGGATTTGGGTGGATGTGTTTGGAGGTTGAGGGGACGCCGGTTAACCGATCACAAACTCGCATACTTGACCACGTTCACGCCGTCGATCTGGTCAATATAGTCCAGGTCTTTCTGACTCAGCCTGGTATCAACCGTGAAGGCGGTGATGGCCTGCTTGTTTTTCAGGTCGCGGCCCAGGCTGAGCGAGGCGATGTT
>SL_3KL_010_SEDDRAFT_10004718_pt1 | contig 12307 bp, 18 predicted proteins | sample SodLakKL_010_SED_2_FD_10381 | JGI IMG/M metagenome (IMG submission 10381)
CGATGCCGCTGCATCCAGTCGATAAACAAGGGAAAGGAATGCTGCGTCGGCTCGACGATGCGGCATTCCCGTGCCTGCCACCACTGGCTGCAAATCCGCAGCTCCTCGTCCATTTCCAGGGGCCGGGCGAAGCGACGAGGATCGGGAATACCTGCGCCGGGTCATAAGACCCCGGCGAACCGGCCAGCCACTCGCCTGGCGCGGCTGTCCCTGTTGCCTTCCCCACCATACAACAAGGTCGGCGCTCTCGAAGCTGATTTCGGCGCTCAATACCCAATACCGAGCCTGTCCTGGTTTCGTCTGGGTTTCGCGGTGTGCCCTGTTATCGCGGTCTTGGGCATTGGCAAAACCCACAAACTTACATTTGTGGTAATCTAAATTCTAGCCCGAACAATTCGTGAATTCGCGCGATGATCGCGCAGGATATTGTTCGCACAGGGGATTTTCCGATGGAGCGGCGTATCGGGCCATACGACCGACTGAGGAAAATACGCTGTGCGGACAATAGACTAGCAAGGGCGCGCGCAATTTCATGAATTGTTCGGGCTAGAGCCATTCAACTACGAAGACTAGATCATGAGCCGGCTGACCATCGACGTCACAGAGCAGCAGCATCAGACGCTCAAAGCGCTTGCCGCCCTTGAGGGCAAGACACTCAAACAGTATGCCCTTGAGCGACTTTTTCCCGCAAAGAGGGACGGGGAGCAGGCCTATGAAGGAATCAAGGCACTGCTCGCCGAGCGCTTGGCAGAAGCAAGGCGTGGCGAGGTGGTTCGGGGCAGTATCGGTGAGCTCGCCGAAAAGGCGCTGGTTGCCGAATCTGGATCAGCATGACCACACAATCTGATGCGTTTGGCGTCTTTTGTGATCAAGTTCTTTGAGGGAAGGCAGGTAATCCCCCTCAGGGAGCTTGACTAGAAGCCCCCCGAGAGGGTCTCTTTGTTGTTACCACACACCAAAGAGGCCTTGAATGTCCCACAAATTCCTCTGTAATGCCAGTCTTCACGCGGCCCAGTTTGCCTTGGATCAGGAACTGGCTCAGTCCTGCCGGCAGTCGGGTTGCTGGTTTTGTGGTGGTCGGCTGCATGTCAGCAACTACCCGCGCAAGCCCCGTGGCGTGCCGCCACCGTTTCGGGAGGGCTATGCCCAGCGGCTGAGCTTTACCTGCGCCGAGTGTCGCTGTCGCTGCACGCCGCCCTCGGTGCGCTTCTTTGGGCGGCTTCGTTTTGTCGCTGTCGCGGCGATTCTGATCGCGGCCTTGACGCGTGGACCCAGTGAGCGGCGCTGTCGGCAGTTGGAGCGTTGCTTCGGCGTTCGCTTGTCGGTCTCGACCTGGCAACGCTGGCGACGCTGGTGGCGTGAGCGGTTCGTGTCCACGCGTTTCTGGATGCAGTCCCGAGGGCAGTTCGCTGACCCCGCCGGCCTGGGACGCTTGCCGGCCGGTCTGCTGGGCGCGTTCTCCGGCAGGCTGGTCGAGCGGCTGCTGTTGACCTTGCGCTTTCTCTCACCCCTGACCGGCGGTCCGCTGCGCGCTGTCTGAGGGAGGGTGACCGACCCGCAGAATATGACCCTGTAACGCAAGATGCCGGACTCGTAGGCTGCCTGCTCCATTCATCTTCCAAGGAGTAGCCCCATGAGTCCCCCTCCTTCCTCGACGCCACCCCCGGCCCGTGACCAATGGGCGCGCTTGCGCTTTGCCGTCATCGGTCCTTTGCTGGCTTCACCACCTGAGCCGGGCCAGTTGCAGGCAGCGCTGAGGTTGCTGGCCGAGCGCAGCTGGCAACACCCGACCACCGGCCTGCCACGGCGCTTCGGCGTCTCGACCATCGAGCGCTGGTATTACCAGGCCCGCCGCCAGCAAGACCCGGTCAACGCCCTCAAGCCGAAGTTGCGGGCCGATACCGGGCGCTCGCGTGCCTTGAGTGGGGCCCTCAAGCTCGCCATTGCCGAGCAGTACCGGGCGCATCGCTCCTGGAGTGTGCAACTGCACTACGACAACCTGGCGGCACGAGTCGCCGACGAGCCTGCCCTCGGGCCCTTGCCGTCCTATGCCACTGTGCGCCGCCACTTCAAGGCCTGTGGCCTGGTCGCGCACAAACGCAGCTCACGGCGCGATACCGACGGTGAGCGCCGGGCCATTGAGCGGCTGGAAAGCCGCGAGGTGCGCAGCTTCGAGGTCGATCATGTCCACGGCCTGTGGCATCTGGACTTCCACCATGGCTCGCGCAAGGTCTTGAGCAACGATGGCCAGTGGCACAAGCCTACCTGATTACGTATGTACCTCAGCCATCGTAGCGAACCGATAAGGCAAAGGCGTCGTGCGGCAGGCCACGTAGGCCAGTCGCTCAATCATGCTGCCCAGTTCGAAGCGACGGTTGAAGCGATAAGAGAAGGCGCCGAGGTACCGCCCAAGGTGTTTTTCTCTGACGGCATGGTAGGTGCCATGCAGAACCTTCTTGACGTTCCCCAGCATCGTGTTGATCCAGGTGAACTCTGGCGTCTCCACGCTGCTCGGGCCACCACCGGTTTTGATGCTCCAGTGTGGGCAAGTCTCCACAATCGCCCGGAAGCAGTGCAGACCATCCGAGGTCACTTCGGCATCCGAGGCAAGGTGGATACTCGCCCAGCCGGCAATAGAGTCGCTGCGAAAGCCCTTGACCGGTGTCATGCGCATCGCCAGCGGGCGGCCATCGGCGCTACAGGCCACCGCGGCGACAAACGGGGTCTTGCCGCCGGCACCACGGCCGCGCTTGCCGCCTCGCCGTTCTCCACCCCAGTAAGCGTCGTCAACTTGCACCGGACCGGTCAGCGGCTTGCTGTCGTCGCGCTTGCGCATGGTCTCCATCAGTTTCTGCTTGAGCAACCAGGCGGTGTTGTACTACACTCCGAGGTGGCGAGAGAGCGCCAGCGCCGACATCCCGGTCTTGCTCTGGGTCAGCAGAAAAATGGCCAGAAACCAGGTTGTCAACGGCAGTTTGGTACGGTCAAAGATCGTCCGGGCCGTCAGCGAGGCTTGATGGTGGCAGCGATGGCACTGAAAGACCTTGCGCGATTCAATTGCACAGTACGTCGAGTTACCGCATTTCGGGCAGCGGAAACCTTCGGGCCAACGGAGCTTGAAAACGGCGTCCCGGCAGGCGGCTTCAGAGCCGTACTTCTTCAGGAATTCGACCATGCTGAGACCTTTCTGAAACTGAACGATATTCCGCGCCATGTCGTAACCTCCTGTTTATCAGATGGTTACAAGGCTACTGGGCGCCCTTCTCAATAGCTGAGAAACATGCGTAATCAGGTTCCTTTATACCGACGAGTACACGGGTTTCTTTGCTGCCCAGCCGAAAAGCGCCAGTTTTGAACCGCCGGCCGGCGTCGACCTGCAGGATGCCTGCCTGGTTGCAACGGCCACTGATTCGGACGGCAATACCTCGCAGTTTTCCGAGGCCATCCGGCTGACCGATCCGGTCGACGAGATCTTCCAGGATCGCTTCGAGGAAGTGGAGGAATAGTCAGCAGCTGGATGGCGCTTTCTCGATCTCACGCTGATCGACGATACCTGTTTCAATTGTGCAAACTGAAGAGGATTGTTCCAATGATTCGATTGATGCTCATGCTGTTGATCGGCTTTGCAATGGCCGCCTGTGGAACCGACAACAACGATCGATCCTCGACTTTGAATGCAGGCACAGAACAGACGCAAGCTGCAACGGTGGAAAGTGATACCGACGAAGAACCGGCTCTCTCGGAATTCCTCGCCGACAGCCTGCACCCGATCGAGCCCACCACGCCGGGCCGGTTCCGGCTGGAGGTTGCCGGTGAAGTACACAAAGGCGAACTGGGCAGTTGCGGCTGGTCCATGCGCACTGCCGAGGGTCAGAACCAGGATCGTTTCTCGGCCACGGCCAACTGGCGCACCGATGACGGTCGGAACATGCAGCTGGAGATGTGGCGTTTCGTGATGCACGACGACTTCTTCTGGAATTTGAGTCACGGTCACGAGTCCGAACGCGTGCAGTTACGTCTACGCGACGATGGCGGCAGCCTTGTCGACGTCCAGGACACGGCCGTCTCGCAAATGTCGGGCATTCGTGCCCGACCGGGAGCCAGTCCGAGATGGCGCTGGGGCACAGGCGAAATGCCGGCAGTGAGAGTGTCGGCCGACGGCCTGCAGGCCACGGCAATCGGAGAACTGCAGGGACAGGAACACGAACACGGCAGTCCGCCGACCGGCCCATTCAGCCTTGCTCTGCATTGCGCTACGTACTAAGAAAACCTCTCAATGTAAACTTGCCGTACTAAACAACTTCGATCCGGAGGTTTTCGATCCGCTTGAATTCACGCTGGTTGCGCGTCACCAGCGTGGCCTTGTGGGCCAGGGCAATGGCCGCGATGAACATATCATTTGGCCCGATAGGCATGCCGCGAGCAGCCAGGTCGGCACGGACGACAGCATAGTGTTCGGCGCAGTCATCATCGAATAACAGGGATTTCAGTGGCGCTGCAAACACCCGCACCCGTTCGAGGTTCTCCTCAACCCTGGCGCTGTTTTGCGCACCCCAGAGCAGTTCAGCGCGAACCACACTGCACAAGGCCAGTTCCAGCGGAGAGTGCGCCCGAAACCATCCCAGCAGGGCAGGTTCGCGTGCGTTGAGCAGATGAATGCAGATATCCGTATCAAGCAGCTTCATTCAAGCGGCACCCGGGTTTCGAACTCACCCTGTGCGCCGCGCCTGATCGGCACGATTTCTTTGCCACCGAACAGTTGCTCAAAGTATCCCTCCGGCCAGTCCGAGATCAGATCCTTGCGTGCCAGTTCGGCCAGATAGCGAGATACGCTCATACCTGCCCGTTCAGCACGCTGCCGCAGTGACTCGGCTTCCTTGTCGGGCAGATAGCAATGCAGTTGTGCCATGATTGCCAATCCAAATGTATGTGCATATATTTTAAGCACTGGGGCGGTGAAGTCAAGTGGGAGTGCATGCGCCACTCAGTTCGCCCAGAGTCGAGCCCAGTATTCCGCTTCCTGCTGACGACGGCGCTTCAGCGCGCCTGCCGCTTCGGCGAGATCCATCAGTTGCTCGAGGGCTCGCAGTCGTTCCGTGGGACTGGTATGCAACACCGAATCGCGCAATTGAGCGTACGCCGCGCCTTCCCGGGTCCAGGGGTTGTGTCTATCGTCAGGTATAGTCACCCGGCATCTCTCTGATCTGCTCAAGTTGACGGATATCCGATAGATCAATATCACGCCCGGCCAGGCGCTTCATCGTGATCAAGTCATCGATCGATGCCACCGTAACGGGCACATCCTCGATCTCACCGGTCACGCTGCGCCGATGCAGGTCGGAAAAATCGATCGGTGAATCGACGAACAGATCGACAACCCAGTGCGACTGATTGGGATGAAAGAGCGAAAAGACCCGCATACCTTTCTCTCGTATCGAGTAGCGTATTTGGCACGACGGCTCGCTGCGCTTCCGCTGGGTGCAGGCGCCGAGCAGCGCTGAGCTTGCCCGACTGACCCGGGCCCTGGCGCTGCGTATCGGTCGGTCGCTGGAACGGCAGGGACTGTTGGAGCGCGACGCGCAGCACTGCTATCTGGCCGGCGATGAGCTCGAGGCCGGCCCGATGGCCCAGCTGCTGGGTGCCTCGATCACCTACCGCATCGCCGTCGGCCCGCATCAGGGCCGCAAGGTGTTCACGCAGCAGACGTTGCCGGGCTGCGAGGAGCCGTTCGAGGGCGGGGCCGGCCAGGTGGCCGGGTTCCCGCTCCACGCCGGGGTCGCGGCGCGGGCAGACCAACGCCACAAGCTCGAGCGGCTGTGTCGCTACATCAGCCGCCCGGCCATCTCGACGCAGCGCCTGTCGCTCACGCCGAACGGCAACGTCCGCTACCCGCTGAAGACGCCCTACCGGGCCGTGGTACCACTCAGTGGCGATCAGTGCGCGGCAGCGAACGCTGCACGCAGGTATCGGCGTCGGTGAGGCGCGGGCAGCGGCCAGCGAACAGGTGCTTTATACTCCCTATACTTCGCGAGAGTGGAGATGCAGAAGGACATGGCACCATGAGAAAACTCGAGATGTTAGGCGGCGCGGGCCTATGCACCGTCCTGACGTTATTGGCAGCTTGCGTTTATGTCGGTGACGCCACTCCCACGGCAGTTGGCGACTCGGACAGGGCCGCCACCACGTTCGCCGTTGTCGAGACGAGCTTTACAGAACTGCAGGCCGCCATGAATGACGGGCAGATCACTGCGCGCTCTCTGGTAAAGGAATACCTCGCCCGAATCGAGCGCTACGATGACAAATTACACGCGACCATCACCATCAACCCCGAAGCGCTGAAGGATGCCGATCGACTGGATCGTGAACGCGCCGAAGGCCGCGTTCGTGGGCCCCTCCACGGCCTGCCCATCGCGCTGAAGGACAATATCCACACGACCGCCATGCCCACGACTGGGGGGAGCCTGGCCTTCGCGGACTACACGCCGCCCTATGACGCTACCCTGGTGAAGCGGCTGAAAGATGCCGGGGCGATCATCCTCGCCAAAACCACGCTGACCGAGCTTGCCAACTGGATGGCCACCGATATGCCCAACGGGTACAACGCTCTTCGCGGGCACAGCCTGAATCCCTACGATCCCCGTATGGATCCGCGAACGTGCTGCAATGACGGTCGTGGAGTGCTGGACGGCGGCGGCTCCAGTTCCGGCATCGGTACAGCGGCTAACCTGTGGGCCGCCAACGTCGGAACGGAAACCTCCGGCTCCCTGCAGATTCCGGCCAACAACACGATGCTGGCCGCTATCAAGCCTACCGTTGGCCGTGTCAGCCGCTGGGGAATCATCCCGATCACCGCCGATCAGGATACGGCCGGCCCGATGGCAAAGTACGTGGCCGATGCAGCGGCTCTGCTTATGGCAATGGAGGGAGTGGATCTGGAGGACGATGCCACCGGCGTATGTCGACCCCTCTATTTGTCGGACCCGGACGAGCTGTTCCGCAACGACGGCCTAGCCGGCGCGCGTATCGGCATTCCACGCCCCTTTTATTACGAGCCTGTGATCCCGCCCGGCGAGGAGGAGCCGCGTGGCGGACTCGCGCCAGCAGAGGCCGCAGCGATGCGCAACGCGATTGCTGTCCTCGAGGCGCAGGGTGCGATCATCGTCGATCCGGCACCTATACCCAGCACCGTGAACGAGGACCCCCAGAACAACCAGTTGCTGTTCGGCAACTGCTACGACCTGCCCCAAGGCAAGGGCGGCGACGCGAATTGCTCGATTGTCATGAAGTACGGCATGAAGCGCGACTTCAACCGCTGGCTCGCATCGCTCGCGAATACGGCGCCGGTGGCGTCACTGACTGAGCTGCGCGAGTTCAACCTGGCCCAGCGCGCGCAGGGAGCCATGCGCTACGGCCAGGCGCAGCTGGACATCTCCGACGAGATGGACGTCGAAGCCGACCGGGCGCGCTGGGAAGCCGATAGGCGAAAGGACCTTCGCCTGTCTCGCGAGGAGGGCATCGATGCAGCGCTGGAAAACCACGATCTCGATGCCTTGCTCATGCCTGCGTGGAGCGGCGAGAACATCATCAACAAGGCCGGCTATCCCGCCGTGAGCGTACCCTTCTCCTCGGTACCCAACGCAAAGGACCCGCTGCTACCGGAAGACTTCGACGCCAGGCCCATGCCCTTCGGTGTGACCTTTGCCGGCACCGCCTGCAGTGAGCCGCGCCTCGTGGCGCTTGCCTATGCCTTCGAGCAGGCCACGCGGGCTCGCAGACCGCCGGAGTTTTTTCCATGAGGGTCCGGGCGGTCGGCCTCCTCGTCGGTCTGGCACTTCTGGCCGGGCTCGCGGCCCCCGCGGGCGCCGAGGTCGATCTGCAGGCGGCGCTGGAGCAGGCATACCGCGACTATCACGGAATCAACGAGGGCCAGAACGCGCAATATATCCCGGCGCTGGCGGCGGCGGATTCGGAACGCTTCGCACTGGTGGCAGTCACGGTCGAGGGAGAAGTATTCACAGTGGGTGACGCCGACGTCCCCTTCGCAATAATGTCCGCGGCCAAGCCCTTCACGCTGGCGTTGGTCCTTGAGCAGCACGGGCGCGACTTCGTTCGCGAGCGGATCGGCGTAGAACCTACGGGGGCGCCCTTCAACGCTCTAAAAGACAACTTCCTGCAGGGGAGTGGCCCACTTAATCCTATGGTCAACGCTGGCGCCATTACTACCGTAAGCCTGATCGACGCGGAGGATTCCGATGCGCGCTGGTCACTGATCCTCGACCGCTACGGCGCCTTCGCCGGGGAGCACCTTGGCATCATCGAGCCCGTGTATGTTTCCGTGGGAGCCAGCAACTATCGCAATCGCGCCTTGGTCAACCTGCTGAAGGAAAGTGGACGTCTGGGCGCCGATGCCGCGTCAACCCTCGACGTCTACAACCGTCAGAGCAGCGTGGCAGTCACCACCCTGCAGCTGGCTACCATGGGCGCGACCCTAGCCAACGGCGGCCTGAACCCCCGGACCGGCAAGCGCGCGATGGCGGCCGAACTCGTCGACGAAGTCCTCGCCGTTATGCTGATGGCCGGTTTCTACGACGAATCGGGCCGGTGGGCGTACGACGTCGGGCTACCGGCTAAAAGTGGCGTCGGCGGCGGCATCGTCGCCGTGGTACCCGGCCGCATGGCCCTTGCGGCCTACTCGCCGCGTCTCTCTCCGGCGGGCAACAGCGTAAGAGGCATGCGCGCCTTGACGGCAATCGCTGAAGAAGTCGGGCTGAGCCTTTTTCTGGGGCCACCGTAAGGTGCCATTCACGGGGAAAAATCCGGGACACCCTCAGACTTCGGTATTGTCCGGTTCAGAAAGCTAAATCGAACAACGTGAGTATAGGAACGATAACCACCCTTTTTCGCGAATTCAAGCGGTATCCGGTGCCGTGTCAGGTTGACTTTTGACACATATTGCAACACGCAGCGGGCCGGATTTCACCCGATTCCGCCCTGTCTTCGCCACTCGGACGTGAAAGCGATCCCGATAAGGCAAGAAGCCCCTGAGCGAAGCCGTCGCGCGTGGAGGCGATGATCTGGACCGCGCCTCCACAATTCGGACAGGTCTCCCCATCAATCTGAAAGACCCGCTTGAGGCGCTTCGCCCATTGCATCGCCGAGCGTTCATCGTCATCCAGGTGGCGAACCGGAATGCCGAGCGCGCTGATCGGGTCGAGTCCGCCAACGTGCAGGAACGGCTCGAACAAGCGTTCCAGACGCACCTGAAGCGCACCGGTCGGAGTCTGGCCATGAACAATGACGAAGTATTGACGGTGGCGAGATTGATCCGCCGGCGGCTTCGGGTGCAAGCTCCCTGACACGCATTTGCCAACAAGGAATACCGCCGTGCATCGAATCTGTTTTGCGCTCTTGACCCTCGCCCTGGGCTTTCCCGTTCATGCCGACGCTTCCGAATCGGCACTTTCTTATCAACAAGTGGCCATGTTCACCGGCTTGATCCTCACCCATGAGGGTGGCCCGATCTACCTGACCGGGCTGGGCAATGCCCTGATCAAGCTGATAAAAACGGAGTAGCAGCCATGGATCTTGAACTTGCCGACAAAGTCGCGCTGATCACGGGCGCCAGTCGCGGTATCGGGCGAGCCATCGCCGAAGGGCTGGCCGCCGAAGGCGCACGACTGGTCATCGCGGCGCGCGGTGCCGAGGCGCTGGAGGAAGCCGAACACGCGCTGGAGGCCATGGGCGCTGACGTGCTGGCGGTCATCGAAGACCGGGCGAGCCGGGAGGCGAGCCTGAACGTGGATGTGATGGGTGCGGTCCGACTGGTCGAAGCGCGCGCCGGAGCGTACCGGCGGGACGGCTGGGCACGCCGAAGGAGATCGCCGAGGCTGCCGTGTGGCTGGTCTCGCCGCGGGCCGACTGGGTCAACGGCGCATCCCTGGTTGTCGACGGCGGGCAGTCGAGGGGGATTCGATGACTCTAGTTGGGCGGATATCGGCTGACAAGGGTCACACCGGTCATGGGAAACGGCTAGCCGTCACGTCAAGTGAACGATGTCGAAAACACCGAAGATCCTGAAATCACGCCAGTCGGTGGTCGCAATTTTCTTGATGCCAGCGCTATGATAATTGGCGGCCAGCAGGGTATCGAGCACGCGTTTGCGCCCCAGGCGATGCCGCTGCATCCAGTCGATAAACAACGGAAAGGAATGCTGCGTCGGCTCGACGATGCGGCACTCCCGTGCCTGCCACCACTGGCTGCAAATCCGCAGCACCTCGTCCATTTCCAGGGGCCGGGCGAAGCGACGAGGATCGGTCACAACATGGGCGAATTCACCCAGGACCTGCGCGCAGATTGCAGCGCTCGATTCCCTGCCCCGTATGGCGGAATCGAACAGATGCAGGCAGGCTGCATGGGCCGAATGCTCGCGGATCGTCAGGCCGACCAGAAAGCTGGTGTCGAGCCCGATCACGAATCGCCATCCAGCATCTCATCGAGCAGATCATCGTGGGCGCTTAAGGGGCGCAGCACCTGGCCGGCCGAGCGCGGCTGGAATCCGGCCAGGTCGCCCACCGGGCGTAAGCGCTCGCGTCGGTACAGCTCCATGGCCTCGCGGATCAGTTCCGAGGTGGGCCGACCCGCCGATTTCGATGCGGCCTGAAACTCCGCATAGACGGGCTCGGATACATTGATGGTGATGGTTTTCATACATCCATAGTAATGTATGCCTGATCACGCCGCAAACCATCGCATCCGGGCGCCAGCTTTGCTGCTCATCCCCCATTCAACGAAGCACCCGAACGGAAACTCGGGGCATTTCCCGGGAACTACAATTCGATTCCGGGGCTTTGGCTGTGCCGAGCATGACGGCAGATCAGGTTCGACACCGTGCCTGGCGCCGATGAAACCTCTACACTATCGCAAAAATGACAGCGCTGTAATCCTGGGAACGATTGCCCACAGAGGTCGCAAACACATTGCCACATCGAGACACCACCGAATCCACCGGCGCCCCGGCGTGGTTGCTGCTGACAACGCTGCTGGCGCTGCTGAGCGGTTGCGCCAATCAGCCGGCCATGCCGGTGGCCGATAGCGCGTCGCCGCTGAGCGAGGACGACATCCCGGCACTCGTGGCCGGCATGACCCTGGCCGAAAAAGCCGGCCAGATGGTACAGGTCGACGTCTCCACGGCAAGCCCGGGCGATGTGCGCGAATACGGCCTGGGTTCGGTCATCAGTACCGTTCCGGACGGCAGCCTGGGTAGCACCGAGGCCTGGCGCGAAATGTTCGACGCCTACCAGCGCGCAGCGCTCGCGACCCGATCCGGCATTCCGATGATGGCCGGCATCGACGCCGTCCACGGGCACGCCTATTTCGACGGCCCTGCGGTCATCCTGCCGCACAACATCGGCATCGGCGCGACCCGAAACCCGGCGCTGGCCCGGCAGTTGGCAAGGATCACGGCCAGGGAACTGGCCGCCACCGGCATCCGCTGGACCTTCGCGCCGACCATCGCGGTGGCCCGGGACATCCGCTGGGGCCGGACCTACGAGGCCTTCGGTGAAGACGTGGAACTGCAGGTGATGTTCGCCACCCCGCTGGTTGAAGGTCTGCAAAGCGATGATCTGTGCGCCGAAGACGCCGTCGGCGCCACCGCCAAGCACTTCGTGGCCGAAGGCGCCACCGAGAACGGCATTGACCGCGGCGATGCGCTGATCAGCGAAGCCGAACTGCGCGCGATGCACCTTCCGGGCTTCATCGACGCGATCGACCGGGGCGTGATGGCGGTGATGGCCTCGTTCAGTTCCATCAACGGCGAGAAAGTGCATGGCTCGAGGGCCTTGCTGACCGACCTGCTCAAGACCGAGCTGGGGTTCGACGGCGTGGTCCTGACCGACTGGGAAGGCCTGGAAATGGGCGGACTGACGGTCAAGCAGGGGCTGGAGGCCGGGATCGACCTGTTCATGCTGGTCCAGTCCTGGCAACAGGGCCTGCCCGAAATCATCCGCCTGGTCGAGGAGGGTGAGGTGCCGATGGCGCGCATCGACGATGCGGTCACCCGGATCCTGCGCATGAAGCTGCGCCTGGGCCTGTTCGAGCGCCCGTTCAGCTCGGCGGCCTGTGCAGAAACGGTCGGATCCGAAGAACACCGGGCGCTGGCCCGGCAGGCGGTGCGCGAGTCGCTGGTGCTGCTGAAGAACGAAGACAATATCCTGCCGCTGGCCAAGGACCAGCCGGTGATCGTCGCCGGCAGCCACGCCGACAACGTGGCCTACCAGAGCGGCGGCTGGACCAAGAAATGGCAGGG
>SL_3KL_010_SEDDRAFT_10004719_pt1 | contig 12305 bp, 10 predicted proteins | sample SodLakKL_010_SED_2_FD_10381 | JGI IMG/M metagenome (IMG submission 10381)
GGCATCGGCGCCCTCGCGCCATGCCAGGGTGGCGCCCACGCCGGAGGCCGGCCCCTCCAGCCGATACGAATCCGGCGAAGCACCTTCCAGCCAGGGGCTCCACTGAACGAAATGACGCAGATCGGACAAGACCTCGTACAACAGTTCTGGTGGGTGATCAAAGGCCCGGTCGCGCTCGACCGTAACCGAGGCCGGCAGCATGAAACCAATGATCACCAGCACCACGACCAGGGCCAGCAATACCGCAAACAGTCTTCGCACCATGACACCTACCCTACCCGGTCAATTGTGTGATACGGAATACTCCCTTTCCAGGATCGGCAGTTCAATGCCAGCGATCGCGACCGTCCCGGGTATCCCGTGGATGTCGCTCGTCGGGGAACTCCCAGTCCCAGTTGCCGGAGTCCGGATCCGGCAGGTCCTCACTTTCAGGTTCTTCGTCCTCCCACTCGTAGCGCTTGAGCGGAGGCAGGTCCCAGCGCCGAAAAACAAATGCCATGATCACGCCCATGGCCATGCCGGTGGCATGCAGCTCCCAGCTCATGCCCCGCTCCACCGGCAGCACGCCCCATAACATGGATCCATAGAAGAACCAGATCATCAGTGAGACACCAACCGAACGCAGGTCGCGTCGCAGGATACCGGAGACGAACACGAAAGCCAGCATGCCATAGACCAGGCCGCTGGCACCGATGTGTATGTTGGGGCGGGCAAACAACCAGGCCAGTGCCGCAGAGCCGATATAGATCATTGGCAACGCCCGCACCGACGAGTTCGGATATAGAAACAACATGGTGACCCCGCCGACGAACAGTGGAATGCTGTTGGAAGCGATATGCGAAAGGTTGCCATGCAGCAGCGGTGTGGTTAACAGCCCGAGCAAGCCGGCACCGTCACGCGGGCGCAGGCCGAAGCGACTCAGGTCGACCCCGGTTAACTGCTCGAACAGGAACACGATCCAGATGACCACCACCATGATGGCCGACAGCTTGATCGCGAGGATAAAATTGGCCCGGGCCCGCTTTGATGCCGTATAGGCGGGATCCGGCGTACGCAGATCCATTATTGCTCCCGTGCCGAGGCGAGACCGGCTTCAATGATGCCATGAACGCGCCGACGCAATTCACCAACCTGGTCGACTTTCATCGCTTCCGTCGGAATCGGTTCGTGGAAATGAATTCTCACTCGGCCAGGCCGCAACCGCAGGGTATCGGCCGGCAGGATGTCGCGGGTGCCACTGACCGTGACCGGCAGTACCGGCAGGCCCTGGTCGATTGCCACCCGAAACGCGCCCTTCTTGAACGGCAGGAGTTCGCCGCTGCGGCTGCGCGTGCCTTCGGGGAAGAACATCAAGCCAGTACCCGGCTTGAGTCGCTCGACGGCACGGTTGATCGCGGCACGCGCCTGCTCGGGATCGGAGCGATCAATGAAGATATGGCCGATCGCGCGGCATCCGGCCGCCACGAACGGAATGCGACCGACCTCGGCCTTGGCAATCCAGCGCAGGTCCAGGCCGCTGTAGCCATAGACCACAGGGATATCGAGCTGGCTCTGATGATTGGCCACAACCACGTAGGACTGGTCGGGTTCGACCCGCTCCAGCCCCTCGATATCCACCCTGACCGGAACCAGTCGCGTCAGCATCCGTCCCCAGTTCACGGCCACGTACAGGTTGGCCAGTCGTGCAGAGACCAGAATGGCCAGGGGAACAGCGATGAGAGCGCTGACCAGCGTGACCATTGCCGCCAGCGGCACGTAGACCAGCCACATCCAGAGTGGGTAGATACGCAACCAGATGGGCGAAGATGAACTCATGGATTTGTATCCTACACAACTGCCGCGGGCAGCGGATGACTCCGGCTTCGAAACCGGCAGCCCAATGATGCCACTCCTGCGGTAATGAAAAAGGGGCGTCATTTGACGCCCCTGTAATGCCGTCATGGCTTTGGACGGTTTCAAGCGGCCTTGGCCTTGCCCTTCTGTTCGCCCTCGAGCAAGCGACCCGAACCGATCTCGATCTTGCGCGGCTTCATCCGCTCGGGCAACTCACGCACCATGTCGATGTGCAGCAGACCGTTTTCCAGGCTGGCGCCGTCGACCTTGACGTGATCGGCGAGCTGGAAGCGGCGCTCGAACGAACGCGTGGCAATGCCACGATAAAGGAATTCGCGATCATCGTTACTGTCACGATCCTCGTTCTTGCTGCCCGAGATGATCAGCGTGTTCTGTTCGCTGGTGATATCGAGTTCATCTTCGCTGAAGCCGGCGACCGCCATGGTGATACGGTAGCGGTCTTCACCGAGCGATTCGACGTTGTAGGGCGGATAGCCGTTGCTGTCGACGCGCGAGGCGTTGGTCAGCATGTCAGCCAGGCGATCAAAGCCAATCGCCGTCCGATACAGGGGAGAGAGATCAAACGTGTTCATAACCGTATCCTCCTATGAAGCAATCGGTTGGTTTCAAGATGCCCGCCTGTTATCAAGCCGGGCGTTCAACGAGGCCCCGATTCCGGCGACCTCGATGGAAAAGGTAGGGACGACTCGGGTTTTTTCAAGGGGCGTTGCCCCGATCAGCTGGCGGAGCCCTGGTGCGACTTGTAATCGGAAAATGCAAAACGGGAAACGGGGGTTGGCGTCGAGCCATCGACCGGGGGACGGTGGCCAACGGAAGAGCCTTGCCATTGGCCAGCGGTGACTGAAAATAGCAATGTCGTTCGTCCCCGTTTTACGTTTTCTCGTTTTACGTTTTCCCCGGTTCGTTGTAGTCAACCGCAATCACCGTCAACACTCGCTTGCCCGAAGGCGTCCTCACGACCGCCTCATCGTCAATCGCCTTGCCCAGCAGGGCACGAGCTACCGGTGAATCCACCGAAATCCAGCCGTGGTCGGCATCGGTCTCGTCGGCACCGACGATGCGATAGGTAACTTCACTGCCGTCTTCCTCTTCCAGAGTGACGGTCGCGCCGAAGAAGACCTTGCCGGGATTGTCTGCTCGCGGGACCACCGGCTGGACTTCGTCGAGTCGCTTCTGGAGGTAACGGATGCGGCGGTCGATTTCCCGGAGTTGCTTCTTGCGGTAGATGTACTCGGCGTTCTCGGAACGATCGCCTTCGGCGGCCGCTGCGGCCAGCGCCACAGTCACTTCACGCCGCAGTTTCCAGCGTTGCTTCAGTTCATCCTGCAGCCGGCGGTGGCCGGCTGCAGTGATATACGGGGAACGCAAGTCACAAACCGCCTTCGGTCAGCTTCAGCGGGTCGAGCAGTTTTTCCAGCTCCTCGCGCGACAGGTCGGTCAGTTCCGCGGCGACATCGATGATCGGACGCCCTTCGGCATAGGCCTGCTTGGCCGCGGCCGCTCCCTTTTCATAACCGATCACGCGATTGAGTGCCGTGACCAGGATCGGGTTCTTTGACAAGGCTTCGCCGAGCCTGTCCTCGCGCACGGTGAAGGTGGCGATGGCCCGATCAGCCAGCAGATTGGCGGCATTACCGAGAACATGCAGGCTCTCCAGCAGGGTGGCGCCGACCACCGGCAGCATGACGTTGAGCTGAAAATTGCCCGACTGTCCAGCCACGGTAATGGTGGTGTCGTTGCCGATCACGCGAGCAGCGACCATGCAGACCGCCTCGGGAATGACCGGGTTGACCTTACCCGGCATAATGGAACTGCCCGGCTGCAAGGCCTCAAGCTCAATCTCGCACAGGCCGGCAAGCGGCCCGGAATTCATCCACCTGAGGTCGTTGGCGATTTTCATCATGGCAACGGCCAGTGTCTTGAGCTGGCCGGACAACTCCACCGCTGCATCCTGACTGGCAATACCTTCGAACTTGTTGTCGGCGGACAGGAACTCGAACCCGGTTGCAGAGGCCAGGTGCTCGGCCACGCGCTCACCGAACTCGGCATGGGCGTTGATACCCGAACCTACCGCAGTACCTCCTTGTGGCAGGCGCCGAATCCGATCCAGGCTGTCCTCGATGCGCCGGTAGGCGCTGCGAACCTGGGCCGCCCAGGTTTCCAACTCCTGGCCCATGGTGACGGGCATGGCGTCCATCAGGTGGGTGCGACCAGTCTTGGCTACGTTTTTGAGCTCACCGGCCCGCTTTTCCAGCACCGAATGCAGGTGCTTGAGAGCCGGCAACAGGTGCTCGGAGGTCTGCAGACAGGCACTGACCTGGATCGCCGTGGGAATCACGTCATTTGAGCTCTGGCTCATGTTGACGTGATCGTTCGGGTGAATCCCGAGTGCGCCATCGGGGTCGGCCAGGCGGGCGATGACCTCGTTGCTGTTCATGTTCGAGCTGGTGCCCGATCCGGTCTGGTAGACATCGACCGGAAAGTGCTCGTCCATCCGGTTGTCCGCCACCTTGCCCGCCGCTTCGGCAATGGCCTCGGCCAGCGGAGCATCAAGCAGTTCCAGGTCACGGTTGGCACGAGCACAAGCGGCCTTGACCAGGCCCAGCGTGCGGATGAACGCCGGCGGCATCGGCTGCCCGCTGATCGGGAAGTTGTTGACGGCGCGCTGGGTCTGCGCACCCCAGAGGGCGTCGGCGGGTACTTTCAGCTCGCCCATGCTGTCGCGTTCGGTTCGAAACTCGGTCATGATCAAATGTTCCCGGATGTAAGTTGTAACGTACGGAAGTCAATCCACTATTATAAGTGACGCTGCCGGTGAGGTTCAGACGTCGAGGACCTGAGGAACACGATTCATCTCAGCCATGAAAACCGGCCTCATGTGAGAATACGCCAATGATTCATCGCCTGATTTTCTGTATGCGCGTGGCCGGAGCCACGCTGCTGTTGAGCTTGAACACCCTGGTTCACGTCGGTCCCTTGCTGATCGTTGCCCTGTTCAAGCTCCTGACCCCGGGAGGAAGCCGGCCACGCAAGTGGCTGGATCACGGCCTGATGGCCATCGCCGCGAGCTGGATCGATTTCAATTCATGGATGATCGATCATCTCACCGATACCCGCATCGTGATCAGTGGCCTGCCCGAACCCGAACCTTACGGCCAGATGCTGGTCGTGTGTAATCACCAGAGCTGGGTTGACATCCCGGTGCTGCAGAAGCTGTTCAATCGCCGCCTGCCCTTGCTGAGATTCTTCCTGAAAAGCCAGTTGATCTGGGTGCCGCTGCTTGGGCTGGCCTGGTGGGCGCTGGACTTTCCGTTCATGAAACGCCACACCCGGGCCCAGATCAAACGCCGGCCGGAATTGGCAGAACGTGACGTACAGGCCACCCGGGCGGCCTGCGAGAAGTTCCGGGAGCTGCCCGTAGCCGTGGTCAATTTCGTGGAAGGCTCACGGTTTCGACAGGCCCGACATGCAGCGCAGTCCTCTCCCTACCGTCACCTGCTCAAACCGCGTGCCGGCGGCGTCGCCTTCACCATGGACGCCATGGGAGACGCGATCGGGCAACTGGTCGACGTCACCATCGTTTACCCGCAGGGACGTCCACGCATGGTCGATCTGTTCGCCAACCGAGTGCGCGAAGTTCGGGTTGTCGTCCACAGCCGACCGATCCCCGAATGGCTGCCTCGCGGCGACTATCTCAGCGATGAGGATTACCGCAATCGAGTACGAAACTGGATCAACGACTTGTGGCAGCAAAAGGATGACACCATCACCGAGGCACTCGCCCGTCCGCCAGGGACCGAACAGACCATGTGACTGGCGGCTTGACGGCGGCTTGGTTATCCTTCCCCGCTGGTTTCCATTCGATCGATTTCATGTTTCGTAGACTCCCTGCTCCTGGTGCCAGGCTGACAGTTGCCTTGCTCATTCTCTGTTGCTCTCACATCACCGTCCAGGCCGGCGGGATGACCCTTGAACAGCTTGGCGAACTCCGCTCAATCGCTCAGATCGCAGTTGCACCCGACGGTGAGCGAATCGCTTTCGTCCTCAACATCCCTCTCGACCCCTACGAACAGGGCGGTGCCAATCGCCGGGAACTGCACGTGGCCCAATCGGCCGATGATATGGAGCCTTACATCTACACCATCACCGAGCTCTCCTCGGTGGCCTGGCGCCCGCCCGGTAACGCACTGACCTTCCTGGCCTTGTGCGAAGACTCCGAACGACGTGCGCTCCACGAGATTCCGATCGATGGCGGAGAACCTCGACGCATCCTCTTACACGATGCCAGCATCACGGCCTACAGCTTCTCACCGGACGGCCGTTTCGTCGCCTATCTCGCCACCGAAGGAGAGAGCGAGGAAGACCGCAAGCTGGCCGAACTGGGCTTCAATGCCCGGGTGTGGGACGAAAGCGCCCGTTCGCTGCGGGTCTGGATTGCCGACACACACGGCGAGTACGACACGCAAGTACTGGAGACGACGGGCTCCGCGTCTTCCCTGAGCTGGTCGCCAGACGGCGAGCATCTTGCCTTCATGCTGGCGCCGACCGCCCTGATCGATGATGAACTGATGTATCGGCAACTGGTGGTCGCGTCGACCGAAGACGGTGAGATCACCCACCGTTTCAATCACGAGGGCAAGAAAAGCGATGCCGTGTGGGCCCCGGACGGAAAGCGCCTGGCCTTCATCGGCGGTGTCGATATTCATGACCCACGCGAAGGCCGGTTGATGGTCGCCGAGCTGGCCGATGGCGTTCACCGCGACATCACGCTGGGCTATCGCGGGCATATCCAGGACATTGCTTGGGAGGATGCCGAGCATCTGCTCTACGTCGGACACGTCGGCGTTCACTCGGAACTGGCACGAATCGATTACCGCGGCCGCAACCTGGAAGTTATTCGCAATGCACGGCAACCTCTGATGCGTGCCATCGACCATGCCGACGGCACGCTCGCACTGATCGCCGACGCACCCGACCACCCGGCCGAGTTGTTCGTGATGGAGGAAACCGAACTGGTGCGCTGGAGCGACAGCAATCCCTGGCTGGCCGACGTCCGGCTGGCTGAGCAGGAAGTCGTTACTTTCACCGCACGCGACGGTTTGGAGCTCGAAGGCATACTCGTGCGCCCGCTAGACGTTCGCAGCGGCCCCGTGCCGACGATATTCGCCATCCACGGGGGGCCGGAGGCGCATGATTCTGACGGCTGGCTGACCAGCTACGCCAAGCCAGCGCAGGTTGCAGCGGCGCGGGGCTACGCAATGTTCTTCCCCAACTATCGGGGAAGCACCGGTCGTGGAGTGGCATTCTCGAAGCTGGGCCAGGGCGACCCGGCCGGCGCCGAGTTCGACGACATACTCGATGCACGCCATCATCTGGTTGAAGTCGGCATCGCTGCGGAGGGCCACATCGGCATCACTGGCCGCTCCTACGGCGGCTATGCTTCTGCCTGGGCTGCCACCGCCCAGACCGAGTATTTCGACGCCAGCGTGGTCGCAGTCGGTGCAGGTGAAAACATCTCCAAGTTCGGCACCTCCGACATCACCAATGAACTGTACCTGGTGCACCTGCGTGAATGGCCGTGGGAGAACTGGCAGATGTACCTGGAGTCCAGTCCGGTCTATTACGCGGAGAAATCGCGTACCCCCACTCTGATCCTGCATGGTGAACAGGATCCCCGCGTTCACGTGTCCCAGGGCATGACGCTGTACCGCTACCTGAAACTCGCCGGCCAGGCCCCGGTCCGGCTGGTGACCTACCCCGATGAGGCCCACGGTACCGTCAACGCGGCCGCGCGCCGCGACTACAGCATGCGCCTGATGCGCTGGATGGATCACTTTCTGATCGACGGTGCAGACGAACCGCCGCCCTACCGGCTCAATCATTCCCCCTGGCTCGCGCCCGATGATGCCGAATAAGTTCGCGATGAAACATTCTGCTATCTTGGCACCAGATGCGGCAACGTTGCCGGTTCGATCGGCGCCGCAACGATTCATGACTTCGGTGAGGTGACATGGAACGTCTCGGCCGCTACCAGATCGAGCGAGAACTCGGCCGAGGATCGATGTCCATCGTCTATGAGGCATTCGATCCGCACATCAACCGGCAACTGGCGGTCAAAGTCTTGAGAGAACGCTACGCGCGGGATGTCAAGAGCCGCCAGCGATTCCTGCGCGAGGCCCGTTCGGCCGGTGGCCTGAGTCACCCCAACATCGTCACCGTGTTCGACGTCGGCCAGTTCGAAGGCCTTCCCTACATGGTCATGGAACGACTCCAGGGAGAGAGCCTGGAAGACTTCCTCAATGCAGACAACAGTCTGGATGCCCGTCAGATCATCGAAATCGGCATCCAGCTCGCCAGCGCGCTGCATTACGCGCACGAACGCGGCGTCATCCACCGGGACGTCAAGCCCTCGAATATCTACTTCGATCCGAAATCCGGGCTGGTCAAGCTGGTCGATTTCGGCATCGCCGCGATCGACCGGCGAATTCGGGAAGGCAAGGCCGTCGACGACGACACCATTGTGGGCACGCCACGCTACATGGCACCCGAGCAACTGCAAGGTGACCGCCCCGACCATCGTTCCGACCTCTACAGCCTGGGCATCGTGCTCTATCGCCTGCTGGCGGGCAAGCTCCCGTTCAACGGGGAACCGCTGTCGGTGTTGATCGGCCAGGTCGTCAACGAGCCGCCGCCACGACTGATCCCCAAACACGAAAAGACGCCGGTGGAATTGATCGAGCTGGTCATGCGGCTCATCGCCAAACAGCCTGGTGCTCGATACATTGACGGCGCCCAGATACTTGAAGAACTGCAGGAAATCCGGGCCGACCTGGACCGCGGGCTGCTCAAGCAGGCCCATCCCGCCTCACCAGCGTGGCGCTGGCCGCTGTTCCTGAGTCTCGGACTTGCCGTGATCCTGGGGGTCGGGCTGACCTGGATCTACAACAGTCAAAGCAGCGCCATGACCGAGACGACTTACGGCTACGGCGATGCATTATCCAGTGTGATCGCTCGGGAGACGGCCGAGGCACTTCTCCTGCAGGATGCAACTGCGCTCGGCAATCTCGTGGCGGATTTCTCGGTCAATCCGCGCATCACTCACCTTCATGTCAGCGACCGGGAAGGACAGATCCAGGCCAGCACCGATCCCTTCCTGCAGGGTGAGGCGGCACCAGAGGCCGAAGGGACCCTGATCGAGCGCGCGCACGGCAGTGTAAGACTGATCGCGCTCGACAACCGACACCTGGAATTCCAGACCCCGGTGCGTTTCCAGGCCCGGCGTATCGGGCAGGTCCAACTCGGCATCGACGGCAGCCAGTTGCAAGCCACTGCCCGAACGACCCTGACCATGCTGGGCATCGTTTTCGTCGTCACCGTCGTGGTCGGTGCGATCGGATTCGCCTGGGTAGCGCGATGGCAGCAACGCTCGATCCAGCGTATCGCATGGGGACTGCAACGCATCGCACGCGGTCACTATGACTTCAGGCTGGATGACGATCGACAGGACGCTCTGACCCCGATTTTCAGACGTTTCAACGATATGGCAGTTCGCCTTGAAGAACGCCATGGCCATGAACGGTTAAGTCGTGCCCGGCCGCTCCCCCCTGTTCGGGACGATACGCTGGAAACCGGTATCGATGCGACCGCGGAGATGACGCCGGAGCCGAAACGAATTCCCCTTCGTGGAATCAGCGGGGGAGTAGTCCCCGGCAATGATAAGGGTGACGACTCATAACTCGTCGAGACGGCGTTGCACCTCGCGTGCACGCTCAAGGTAGACCTGGGCCGGTTCGAATTCAGGATCGACCTCAAGCACCCGCTCCCAGTAGGCAACAGCATCCCCGACTTCCTGCGCGCGCCAGGCCTTGAGCGCCCGCTCGTGATAACGATTCACCAGGATTGGCGTGGAAACCTCCAGGGTGCCGTCTGCCACGGCCAGGTCGGGATCGAGTTCCGTTGCCTTGAGGAGCCATTCGCGCTCAGCTGCCCGATCGTTGTCCGCTGCCGCCTGCCCGGCTTCGCGCAAGGCCAAACGAGCATCGATTCGGTCACGTTGACGCCCGAGTTCGGCACTGTCTTCCAGCGCTTCGGCCCACGGTCCCAGTCGGTCCAGCGTTGCATCGGCCCGGTCAATTCGATCCTCGGACAGGTAACGCTCGGACAGGTCCACTGCCGAGCGCACCAGGATCGACCGTCCGCGCTCGTCCAGTTCGCCTGCAGAGGCGATGCTCATCACCAAGGAGAAAGCCCGGTCAGGATCCCCCTCGGCAAGCATGGCCTCGGCGGCCGACAAGGCGCTTTCGTCGGGTTCCACCACCGTCTCGGTCGTGACCGGAACGCGCAACACCGTCCCCGGACGCAATAACCTCGGCTGATCGATGGCGTTCAGACGAGCCAGTGCAACGAAAAGCATCCCGTCACCAGCATGGCGCTGGGCCAGTTCGGAAAGCGTATCGCCNGGCTCGACCACTACCTGCATGAATTCTTCGCCCAGCAGTGTTTCAGGCTCCTCGTCCAGCTGCCTGAGCAAATGACCGGCGAGCCGATTGTCCGGCTCTTCCTCGACAAGTGCGCTCAACAGTCGCTCGGCCCGCTCGATCTCGCCATCCTGCAGATGGGCGATTGCCCGCGGCAATCGACCGGGAGCATCGACCGGGGATTCGGCTGCGTCCGTCGCTTCGACGTCGGCCGCGTCCTCGGCCTCCCAACGCTGCTCCAGCACCTGGCAAGCAGACAAAAGAAACGTCAGCGACAAGAGAAACGCAATGCGGAACTTCATTATGGTGATTCCGGGCGCTGGTACGGGGGATGGATGGTTCTGGCAGTGTAACCAATCGCGAGATGGGTTGGCAGTGCGCATCAACTTTCCCAGTCGGTCCCGACGCCCCGGCTGGGTTAAAATTGCAGGCTTCATTTTCACTACCGATTCAAGGACCTCATGGACGTCTCCGCCCTGACCGCCCTTTCCCCACTCGACGGCCGCTACGCCAAACGCCTGGCCGGACTTCGTGACCTGTGCTCCGAGGCCGGCCTGATTCGCCATCGCGTCATCGTCGAGATCGCCTGGTTCAAGGCGCTGGCCGCTCATCCGGACTTTTCGGCCCTGCCCGAAATGGACGCCGACGATCGCCATTTCCTCGACCGGCTGGCCGAGTCCTTCAGCGAGGATGATGCCGCGGCCATCAAGCAAATCGAAGCCACCACGAATCACGACGTCAAGGCGGTCGAGTACTGGCTAAAGCAGCAACTGGCCGAGCGCCCCGGCCTGGCCCCATACACCGAGTTCGTGCACTTCGCCTGCACCTCCGAGGACATCAACAACCTGTCCTGGGCGCTGATTATCCGCCGCGCCGTGGTCGAGCAGCTCGATCCGCTGCTGGCCCGGCTTGACGAGCGCTTGCAGTTGCTAGCGACCGATCATGCGGAACTGCCCATGCTCTCGCGAACCCATGGCCAGACCGCTTCGCCAACCACCCTGGGCAAGGAGCTCGCCAACGTGGTCTTTCGACTGCGCCGACAGCGCCGTCTGCTCGACCAGGTCGAAATCACCGGCAAGATCAACGGCGCGGTAGGCAATTACAACGCCCACCTGTCAGCCTGTCCCGAACTGGACTGGCCGGCGCTGTCGCGCGAGGTCGTCGAGGATCTGGGGCTGGTCTGGAATCCCTACACCACCCAGATCGAACCGCACGACATGATCGCCGAGGTGGCCCACGCGCTGGTGCGCATCAACACCGTGATGCTCGATTTCGCCCGCGATGCCTGGGGCTACGTCTCGCTGGGCTATTTCCGGCAGAAGCTGGTCGAGGGCGAAGTCGGTTCGTCGACCATGCCGCACAAGGTCAACCCGATCGATTTCGAGAATGGTGAGGGCAATCTGGGCCTGGCCAACGCCCTGCTCGACCACCTGGCCACAAAACTCCCGGTATCGCGTTTTCAGCGCGACCTGACCGATTCCACCGTTCAGCGTTCGCTGGGCTCGGCCTTCGGCTACTGCTCACTGGCCTGGCAATCCATCCTGCGAGGTCTCGACCGCATCGCTCCAGATGCCGCGCGCATCGCCGAGGACCTCGATGAGGCCTGGGAAGTACTGGCCGAGCCCGTGCAGACGGTGATGCGCCTGCACGGTGTGCCTGAACCCTACGAAAAGCTCAAGGCTCTGACCCGCGGCCGAGGCATCGATCGCGAACGGATTCGTGAATTCATCCAATCGCTCGACATACCCGAAGCCGACCGTAATCGCTTGCTCGAGATGACGCCTTCAAGTTACGTCGGCAACGCCGCCAACATGGCCCGGGACATCGTCAAATACACATGAAGCTGGTCGAACGCCTCGACCCATTCGAGCCCGGTCGATTCCTGGGCGAGTTCTGGCAACGGCGTCCCTGCCTGATTGGCGGCTGGTTGACGCCCGAGCCGTTCTCGCTGGGTGAGTTGCTGGAAACGGCCGG
>SL_3KL_010_SEDDRAFT_10004720_pt1 | contig 12300 bp, 7 predicted proteins | sample SodLakKL_010_SED_2_FD_10381 | JGI IMG/M metagenome (IMG submission 10381)
CTGGCCGCCGACGCGGGATTCCAGATCATCGAGGCGGGGGGATCGGCGGTGGACGCGGCCATCGCGGTCCAGATGGTCCTCACCCTGGTGGAGCCCCAGTCCAGTGGGATCGGGGGCGGGGCCTTCCTCATGCACTGGGACGGGAACTCCGTGCGGGCCTACAACGGGCGGGAGACCGCACCGTCCGGCGCCACCGAGGAGCTCTTCCTCGACGACAGTGGTGAACCCCTGCCCTTCGGTGACGCCGTGCGAAGCGGACTTTCGGTGGGTGTGCCCGGCACCATCGCCATGCTGGCTCAGGCCCACGGCGACTACGGACGTCTCGACTGGGCTCAGCTCTTCAGGCCGGCCATCACCCTGGCCGAGGAGGGGTTCCAGATCAGCCCTCGCCTCCACGGCCTCCTGGAGGCCGACCAGAGTCTCCGCAACGACGACATCGCCCGGGCCCTCTACTACGACGAAGTTGGCGACCCCCACCCGGTGGGGCACACGCTCCGCAACCCGGCCCTGGCCCAGGTCCTTCGACGTGTGGCCGACGAGGGGATCGAAGCCTTCTACCGGGGTGAGGTGGCCGAGGCCATGGTCGAGCGGGTCCGAACGCACCCCGAGCGACCCGGTCCCATGACGGTGGACGATGTGGCGGCCTATCCCGACGAGGACTTCGAGGTGGATCCCATCTGCACCCCCTGGCGCAGCTACGAGCTCTGCGGCTTCCCGCCGCCCAGCTCCGGCCATCTGGCCGTGGCCCAGATGCTGGGAATCCTCGAGGAGGTGGAGACCCCTGAGGTCCCGCTGGACAACGCGATCCCCACGGCGGACTGGCTCCACCTCTACTTCGAGGCAGCCCGACTGGCCTTCGCCGACCGAAACCAGTACGTGGCCGATCCCCGATTCGTGGATCCCCCGGCCGGAAGCTGGGAGAGCCTTTTGGACCCGCAATACCTCGCGTCCCGGGCCGCCCTGGTGGGGGACCGGAGCATGGGGCAGGCGCAACCCGGAACCCCGGACGAGCTCCAGGAGGCGGCGGCCGGCGTCCACCCCGAGCAGCCCGATCGGGGCACGAGCCACATCAGCATCGTGGATCGGGAGGGATTCTCCGTCTCCATGACCACGACCATCGAATCCGGGTTCGGGAGCCGGATCATGACCGACGGGGGGACGGGGCTGGGTGGAGGATTCCACCTGAACAACGAGCTCACCGACTTCTCGCTGACGCCCCGTGACGACGAAGGGCGCCTTATCGCGAACCGTGTGCAGCCGGGCAAGCGGCCCCGTTCCAGCATGGCGCCCACCCTGGTGCTGCATCGGGAGCGTGGCGACTTCGTGGCCAGCGTGGGCTCACCCGGGGGAGCGGGGATCATCCACTACACGGCCAAAGCCCTGGTGGGGATGTTGGATTGGGGCCTGAACGCCCAGGAAGCCATCGACGTGCCCAACTTCGCCAACTACAACGGCCCGTCGGCCCTGGAGAGCGGTCGGTTCCCCGACCAGGTGATCCAGGCGCTGGAAGCCCGGGGACACCAGGTCAACGAGAGCAACATGACCAGCGGCCTCCAGGCGATCCAGCGCACCGAGGACGGTGGGCTGTTCGGCGGCGCCGACCCGCGTCGGGAGGGGATCGTCATGGGGCGGTGAAGGCCCCTGGGCGGAAGGGTGGGCCGCCGGTGTTCGGTGGGTGCGCCGCCCTCAGAGGAGCGCGCCCCCATCCAGCGCTCACCGGCTGGGCACCTGCGCATCCAGGACCTCCCGCACCGCCGAGGTCAACTCCTCCACCGTCCACGGCTTCTGGAGGAAGGGAGCCCCCGGGTCCAGTGAGGTCCGGGCCTGGACCGTCCGGGCAGGATAGCCGCTCATGAAGAGGACGGGGGGATCGGCGCGGCCCCTTTGCACGGCGTCGTAGAACTCGGGACCAGTCTTTCCGGGCAGGACCACGTCGGCCAGGATGAGATCCACCTCCGAGGCCACCTCGTAGAACCTCCCCACAGCCTCGTCCCCGTCGGCGGCCGTGTGGACCGTGTAGCCGTAACGCTCCAGGATCCGCTTCGCGGCTTCCCGGATGGCGTCGTCGTCTTCGACNAGGAAGATCGTCTCCTCCCCGCCCTGCGGCCGAGAGGTTTCCGAGGGGGGCGCCGCGGCCATCCGGTCCTTGGCCACAGGGAAGTAGGCCTGGGCCCGGGTGCCCACACCGGGCTCGCTCTGAATGTCGATGTAGCCCCGGTGCTGCTTCATGAGGCCGTAGACCATGGCCATCCCCAGCCCAGTCCCCTCGCCGGGTCCCTTCAGGGAGAAGAAGGGATCGAAGACCCGGGCCAGCACCTCCTCGGTCATCCCCTCGCCGGTGTCCCGCACGGTGAGGCACACGTAGTCACCGGGGTCTCCCCACCCGGTCTTGCGCAGGTGCTCCTGTTCCAGACGGCCATGCCCCACCTCGATCCGGAGCTCTCCGCCGTGAGGCATGGCGTCGCGCGCATTGGTGATGAGATTCGTCAGGATTCCCTCCACCGCACCGGCGTCCGCCATGACCGGCGGCAATTCCTCCTCGGTCTCGAAGGTGAGGTGGATCCCCTCCGGGATCAGGCGACGCACCAGGGGCATCCGCTGCTGCACCTCCCGATCCAGGGCCACGGGGCGTAGCGCCAACATGCCCTGACGGCTGAAGGCCAGGAGGTTCCGAACCATTCCCGCGCCCCTGCGAGCCGCCGCCCTCAGGTCGGAGAGTTCCCTTCTCTCCTTCTCGCCCTCTTCGGTCAGATCCCGGGCCATGAGGTCGGCGTTGGCCACCATGGCGGTGAGGATATTATTGAAATCGTGGGCGATACCCGCCGACAGGGTCTCCAGGGCCTGGTTCTTCCGGGTGGCGTTCAGCTCCAGGATGTACCTGTAGTGGTCATGGAGCTGTTCGGAGAGCCATCCCACGCTGATGGCCAGGGCCCCGTAGGCGATGTAGATGGGTACCGTGATCCGGAGATCCGTGGACGTCGAGGTGAAGGTCAGGGCGAGCTGGACGCCCAGGAAGAGGATCGTCCCCGCGATCAGGGCCGCGAACGCGCCCCGGAGCCCGTAGTGCAGAGAGAGGAGGAAGGCCGGGACCAGGGTGATGAGCCAGACCAGCTCGTCCAGTGAGGACTCCCCGGCCGGTAGCCCCAGCTTCACCACCACCGGCAGGAGGAAGGCGGCCGCCGCATAGAACCAGAACCGCCCGAGGAGGGGCGGACGGTGTGCCATCGGATGGAGGCCGAGTCGGTTCAGGGCTCGGGAATGACGGGAGTCCCCTCCTCCCTGGTGGTGGGAGGGATAGCCGTTCTGAGTCATTGAGAATCGACCACTCCTCAAGCTCCCTTGACGAGGGAGGTCCGCACCTCGATTCGGTGGAAATCGATTTGCGCCGGAATCCGTTTCATCCGGCCGCACCCTCCATGATGTCGCGGTCCTGGACCAGCGTCAACTCGGCCCCTGGACGAAGACTCCATCGAATCGTGCTCATCCCGGTGACCCCGACCTGCCCCCACTCCGGGCCAGGAGCCAGCGGACATCGGATCCGAACGAGTAGAGAAGGAAAGCCAGCGCCATGCCGGCGGAGAGCGCTGCGACCGAAGGGGGGATGATGGGCCCCAGGGCCACCAGGAGCCCGACCCCCTGGACGACACACACCGCCTTTCGGCGCCAACTCGGCGGGAGGGAGCCCTGGAGCGCCGGCCAGATCCAGCCCGCACCCACGAAGAGGTACCGGATGGCGCCGATGAGGATGACCCACGCGCCGACCTGACCGCTTCTCCAGACCAGAATCGAGAGGACGAGGATGAGGAAGGCATCCAGCTCCATGTCGAAGCGGGCACCGAAGGAGGTGGAGGTACCGGTGGATCGAGCCAGCCTCCCATCGACGCCGTCCAGAACCATGGCCAGGGTGGACACTCCGATGACCCACCACGCCAGCCCCCAGGACAGCTCCTGGGGAGACATCAGGAGAGCGGCCACCGGAAGGATCAGGGTGGCTCGGATCAGGGTCACCCGATTCGCGGGCCCGAGCCCGACACCGGGGAAGGGTTCGGTTCGCCCAATAAGGAGAAGGGCGGACAGGCCCAGGTAGAGCAAGGCGCTCGTGGCCAGATGGGCGCCGCCGAGCTCCTGCAGGAGCCCCGCGGAACTCGCCGTCAGGAGGGTCAGGAGGAGCCCCAGACCCAGGTCGAGGAGGACGTTCCCCCCGAGTCCGAGGATCAGGTTCGGTCCGGGATCACGGTCGGGCCGGGGGACCCTGGAGGCGTTGGAGCGGGGTTCGGAGGACATGACAGAATCAGAACACCCTGAGGCCCGCCCGGGATCCCCACGGGGTCAGAGGGGTTTTCATGCTTCGGCAGCGCAGTCATCAGGATCCTTCCCACCCAGCAGGACCCTAACATATGCATAAGGCGGAACGAGCGCTCTTCGACCTTCGTCGGGGGCGAGCCCTTCACATCGTGTCATCGGACGGAGGGCCGGCCTCCCTCGTGGCCAGCGTCGAGGAACTCCGTCCCGAAACCCTCGACCTCCTGACCGGGTCAGGCTCAGGCCAACTCTACCTGGTGGTCACCCATCACCGCATCGAGTCACTGGGTGCGGGCCTCGGAGGGGCCGCTCCACATGGGAACGGCACCGGCAACGGCCGCCTGCGGACCGGTCGACCGATCCGCCTCCACCTGAAGCCGGGCACCGACGGAGAGCGGATCCTGGCGCTGGCCAGTGCTCCGGGGCTGCCCCCCCTGAACGGGACTCGTTTGAGTGAGGCCGGCCCCACCGAGGTGGCGGCCCTTTCGTTGGCCCGAGCCGGACGGCTCCTCCCGGCGGTGGTGAGCGTCTCTGTGGACCCGGAGAGCGCCGAGACCCTGGACCTTCTGGTTCAGAAGGGTGAAATCCTCCAGGTCGACATCGACGAGATCGAGATGCTGACGAACCGCCCCGGGATCCTGCTGACGCATGTGAGCGAAGCTCCGGTGCCTCTGGAGGCGGCGGAGGTCGCCCGGTTCATCCTCTTCCGGGAGACGACGGGGCTGCGGGAACATGTGGCCATCCTGGTGGGCGAGCGCAAGGACTGGAGCGACCCCCTTCCTGTGCGCCTGCACTCGGCCTGCCTCACCGGAGATCTCTTCGGGAGCCTGCGCTGCGACTGTGGGGAACAGCTGCGCCTGGGCCTTCAGATGATCGCTGAATCGGGCGGCGGGGTGCTCCTCTACCTGGCCCAGGAGGGCCGGAGCATCGGACTCGCCAACAAGCTCCGCGCCTATTCGATCCAGGAGCGGGGGCTGGACACGGTGGACGCGGACTGCGCCCTGGGGTTCGGAGCCGACGAGCGCAACTACGACGTGGCCATCGAGATGCTTCGTCACCTGGAGATCGGAAGGGTCGAGCTTCTCACGAACAATCCGGAGAAGGTCCGGGCGCTGGAAGAAGGAGGGGTCGAGGTGGCTGCGCGCCGGTCGCTTCATGGAGAGCTCAACCGACACAACCTTCCCTACGTTTCGGCGAAGGTCCACCGGGCCGGGCACTGGCTCGGCGACATGGTCTCTCGCCCCCTACCCTCCTCCGATCCGCCCTCGAAGTGATGCCTCCTGCGCAGACCTTCCGTCTCGACTGCTGAGGTGCAGGCCTCAATTCTTTCTCCGCACAGGCGGCCACATCCGCCCGAGCACCCCGTCCCTGGCGATGAGACCGTGGTACGAAGCGGCCGCGATGTGGGCCCCGATGAAGGCCATGAGGGCGTAGACCGAAAACTTGTGGACCACCGACATGATCCCGGCCACCTCGGGCATCTCGGGAAGCAGGGTCGGGACTCCCAGGAAGTCCATCCATTCGATGGGGAACCCGTCGCCCACCGTCCGCACGTATCCGCTCACCGTCATGACCACCAGGAGCAGATAGAGAACCCAGTGGTTGAGTCCGGCCAGCTTCCGCTGCATCGGCGGAACCGAATCCGGCATGGGAGGGGCGGGCCGAACAAGCCGCCAGGCGACCCGGAGGAGCACCAGGACCAGGAGCGTGGCCCCCGTCCCCTTGTGGACGATGTACAGTTCGTCCCGGATCCCGTCGAAGCCCTCGCTGGTCATAGCGATCCCCACCGGGATCATGACGAACACCAGGAGGGCGGTCACCCAGTGGAAGAGGCGAGCCGTGGTGCCGTACCCTTGATCCTTCATCCTCCCCATCTCCCCCTCCTCATCGATCTGAATCCCGGATCGGGCCCTCTGAGCTGAAGGCCTCCACGAACCACCGGCGAAACTCGTCCATCCCGACCCCTTCCTCCTCCCGTGCCGGGAAGGCTCCGGGAATGAAGCCCCAGTCCAGGAAAGGGTCCAGGAGCGCCGGGTCGCCCGCGATCACATGAATCGGCACGTCCCGGCTCGCCCCCTCGCCGGTGATGAGGGGCGCGGGCTGATGATCCCCCAGTGCGATGAGGAGGGTCCCCTCGTCCACATAACGCTCCACGTACCCGGCCATGGCATGGAGTGCGTAGTCCACCGAGAGGGCGAAGTGCTCCCGCACCCGGTCCGAGTCCCGCCAGAGCTCGGCAGGGAGCTCGCCGGCGTTCTCCCAGGGATCGAACACCTCCCCGTCACCCAGGCCCTCCCAGTCGTCCAGAACGGGAAGAATGGGGGTCCAGGGGGCGTGGCTGCTGATGAGGCCGATGACGGCGAAGAGAGGCCGCGGGTCCGGCGCCTCTCGACGGATCGAACGCTCCAGGTACCACCAGGTGAATTGATCCGGCATGGTGACCCAGTTCAGGGGGGGACCTGCGTACCCGATGTCCCGATGGGCGTAGATCCGGTCGAAACCGAAGCGCTCCCCTTCGGGCCAGGCCAGGGTGATGGCGGGCATGAGGGTCACCGTTCGGTAGCCGGCGGCCCGAAAATCGTCGACCATGGTGTCGCGGCCGCTGGCCAGGAGCAGGTCGTAGCGAAGCTGGTTGTCGAGCCAGAGGCCCCCCAGGAGGGTACCGTGGCCGAACCACGACTGACCTCCCTGGCTGGGCGCCCGGAGCCGCCCGCTGGCCATGTGGAGCCCCGACGCCTCGACCCGGGCCTCCAGGTCCTGGAGGCGGGGGGCCACGATGGGTTCGTAGCGATCGTCGTAGACCGCCGAGATCCCGTACGACTCGATGAAGGCCACGAGCACGTCCCTTCCACCGACCCGAGCGAGCAGCCCCGGCCGGTCCCGGTAGCTCGCCGGGACCGCGGCCATCTCGGTGGCGAAGCGCTCCCGTTCTCCCATCATCCTCCCGAATTGATGGACCTGCTCCCGCGTCAACTGGACCACCGGCAGGCCAGTCCACCCCTCGACGGGCGCCAGGGCTCGGGTCATGAGGGAGGGGCGCGCCGCCTCCTCACCGGGCGGGATGGACCCCGGGGATCCGGCGAAGGCCACCAGCGGAAAGATGGCGGCCAGGAGGAGGGTGACCCCCAGGAGCCTTCCGGGTAGAGCCAGGGCCCGGACGTCGATCCAGGCCCGGACGTCGATCCAGGGCCGGACGTCGAGGAGGACGCCGGCTCCGGTGGAGTTCTCGACCGCTCCCGGGGGGCCGGACCCGGCGGCTGCCTCCGTTTCTTCCGTCTCCAGGACGGTCCGGCGCGGTCCCGGGGTGGCCCGCACCAGGATCCAGGCCAGCGCCAGCGTCACGAGGAGGGCGGTGCCCCCCGCCACTCCAGTCAGGAGCAGGGCGGGCACGAGCCCCACGTTCCCGACCAGGAGGTTCCAGACCGCCCCGATCAGGTGTACGTCCAGGTAGAGGTTGAGGGATCGGTCCAAGCTGAGGCGTGCCGCCGCATCGCCCAGCCCCACCACCAGGAACGCGAGGGCGGCCAGGGCCAGACCTCCGGCGGGAATCCAACGCCACCGGCCGGCGGGGAGAACGGCCATGAGCCCAACGACGATGAGGGCCTCGAAGGCCAACCACCGGCCGCCCAGCTCTCCGGCCACCACCCAACCGGGGGTGAGGAGCACCACGTTGAAAAGGAACAATCCCCCCAGGATCCACGGTACCCCCCGGAGCGCGCGAGTCGGGGTCGGGTGGGACCGGGATGGATTCGAGGCCATGCTCGTCACTCTGCTGAACGATTCGCGATCCGGTCGATGCCTCCTCCCGAGGGAAGAGTCAGGATCGAGACCCCGGGGGTCTGAAGGACCTCTCCTCTTACCATGCCGCCTCCCTTGAGTTCTACCTACCGTCCCCGATGGGATCGCGCCCTCGCCCTCGTGGCGCTCTGGGCTCTCCTCATCCTGGGGATCCCGGGGTGCGAGGGTGGGGCTCCGCAGGGTGAGACTCCCGAGGGCCGGAGCGCCGATTCGTCCGCTGGGGGCGTAGGCGCCGATGGGACGCCGGCCGCCGAGACCGCCTGGGGTGACGAGGCCAATCCCTGGGAGCTGGACGGCCTCCCCGCGGTCGACGCGGTGGAGCCGGAGGCCCTTCTGGTACAGCTCGAGGCCAGGGCCGAGGCGCTGGCGGACCGGCCGTACCACCCGCCGCCGGAGACCCTTCCCGGGGAGTTGGAGGCGCTGGGATACGACGCCTACCGTTCCCTCCGGTACCGGCCCGATGCGGCTCTCTGGCGGGGGCTCTCGGACTTCGAGATTCAGTTCTTCCACCCGGGGTTCCTGTATACGACCCCGGTTCGGATCCATGAGGTGACGGAGGAAGGGATCTCAGCCGTGCCGTTCGACCCCCGGGCCTTCGCGGAGGATTCCGGCGAACCCGTGGAGCCTCGGGACGTGGAAGCGGAGGCAGCGATCTCCGACCTCGACTGGGCCGGATTCAGGGTGCACTTCCCCCTGAACGACCCCCAGGTCCGGGACGAGGTGGCCATCTTCCTGGGGGCCTCGTACTTCCGCCTGCTGGGTCAGGGGCACGCCCACGGCCTCTCGGGTCGAGGCCTTGCCGTGGACACCTCGGGTGAGGCCGACGAGGAGTTCCCCGAGTTTCGTGAGTTCTGGCTCGTTCGTCCCGCTCGCGAGGACGACCGACTCCTCCTCTTCGCCCTCCTGGACGGTCCCTCGGTCACCGGGGCCTACCGCTTCGACCTGGTCCCGGGCGATCCGACGATCATGGAGGTGGACGCCCGACTCTTCGCCCGACGCCAGGTGGAGGTGATGGGGATCGCGCCCCTCACCAGCATGTTCCTCTTCGACGAGGCCACCGGTCCGGCCTTCGACGACTTCCGGCCCCGTGTCCACGACTCGGACGGTCTCCTCATGTGGACGCGGGCGGGAGAGTGGATCTGGCGCCCCCTGAGCAACGGTCCCGGACTCCAGGTCACCTCGCTTCAGGACACCGATCCCCGGGGCTTCGGGCTCGTGCAGCGCGAACGGCGCTTCGATCGCTACCTGGACCTGGAGGCCCACTATCATCGACGCCCGAGCCTCTGGGTCGAGCCTCTGGGCGGAGACTGGGACGCAGGGGGAGTCGAGCTGGTCGAGATCCCCACCGAGTCCGAGTTCCACGACAACATCGTGGCGTACTGGGCGATGGAGACCCCCCTCCCGGCCGGCGAGCGCGCCAGCTTCCGCTACCGACTCCGAACCTTCGACGACAAGCTGGAAGAGGAGGAGCTGGGGCGAATGGCACGGTACCGGGTGGCCTGGGACGCCCTTCCGGGTCAGGCCGATCCCCCGAGCCGGAGCCAGCGCCGGATCGTGGTGGACTTCCACGGGGGAGCCCTGGAGGAGTTCGGGGCCGACGGCCGGGGGTGGGAATCGGTGGAGGCCGAGCTGGGCGTGTCGCAGGGAGAGGTCTCCGGACTGAGGCTCGAGCCCCTGCCCGGGGGACGCGGGATGCGCGCGACCTTCCACCTCGTGCCGAACGGCTCCGCCCCGGCCGACCTGCGCCTCTTCCTCCACCACGACTGGGAGCGCCTCACCGAGACCTGGAGCTACCACTGGATTCCTGGCCGTGAGCGGGAAGCTCTCGCCCTGACCGGGAACGCCGCGGCTCATAGCCCTGGAGGCGGACGATGAGGGCCGAGCCCGAATCTCCGGGGCCGCAGACGGGCAGACCGGAGACGAGCGGGCCGGGGTGGCCCGGACCCATGCCCGGGATGGGGCTGCGCCGAGGCCTCTTCTTCGGGGCGGTTATAGGCACCACGGGCGCCGGCGCTTGGCTCATGGTCCAGATCATGGCCAATGGAGGGATCTCGGCCCTCGAGGCCCTCATCCTCGTCCTGTTCACCTTCACCTTCGGGTGGATCTGCATCGCCTTCTGGAACGGGGTGGCGGGACTTCTGCTCCACCTCCTTCGTCGCGATCCCCTGACCCTGGCCCGATGGGGAGGGCGCAGGACCGAACGAGCAACGGCTCGGACCGCCCTCGTCATGCCNATCCACAATGAGGACGCCGACCGGGTGATGGCGGGGATGGCGGCCACGTTGGACTCGCTGGAAGCCACCGGGGAGGCGGCGGGCTTCGACGCCTTCCTCCTCAGCGACACGACGGATCCGGAGATCGCCCGGGCCGAGGAGGTCGCGATGCGACGTCTACGGGCCCGCTACCGGGGGTCCTCCGAGCTCCACTACCGACGTCGGGCGCGCAACGCGGGCCGGAAGGCTGGAAATGTGGCCGAATTCTGTCACCGGTGGGGGTCGAGCTACGAGTATATGGTGGTCCTGGACGCCGACAGCCTCATGGCCGGTCCCACCCTGGTCGAACTGGTCCGCCGGATGGAAGCGAATCCCTCGGCCGGGCTGATCCAGACGGTTCCCATTCCCGCCCGGCAGCGCACCCTCTTCGGACGCCTCATCCAGTTCGCGGCCGGGCTCTACAGCCCCATCCTGGCCGCTGGACAGAGCTTCTGGCAGGGAGACGCCGCCAACTACTGGGGCCACAACGCCATCCTCCGGGTGGAGCCCTTCACGCGCCACGCCCAGCTCCCCCTGCTTCCGGGATCTCCCCCCCTGGGGGGCGAGATCCTGAGCCACGACTTCGTGGAGGCCGCCCTCCTCAGGCGAGCGGGGTGGGGCGTCTACCTGGCGGCAGACCTGGGAGGGAGCTGGGAAGAGGTACCGTCGAACCTGGTGGACTTCGCCGTCCGGGAGCGCCGATGGTGTCAGGGCAGCCTCCAGCACCTGCGACTCGTGGCAGGGTCCGGCTTCCACCCCTTGAGCCGGCTCCACATGTTCCTTGGGGCCGCCAACTACCTGGCGTCCGTGCTCTGGCTCCTCCTGCTGTTGGCGGGGTCCGTCTACGTGCTGGTCCCNGCGGCCACCGGAACGGCGCTCTGGTTCCCCCCTCCGGATGTGGGACCGGAACTGCTCTCCCTCCTCGTGATCACCGGCCTCCTCCTCTTCCTTCCGAAGCTCCTGGGGGTGGGGCTCCTCCTGGTCAGATCCCGGAAGGAATTCGGCGGGGGGGTTCGACTCGCCTTCAGTGCGGTTCTGGAAACGCTGTTCAGTGTGATCCTGGCCCCGGCGATGATGCTCCTGCACTCGTGGTTCGTGCTTCAGATCCTGGCGGGACGGAACGTCCGATGGGCCGCCCAACCCCGGGAAGGACGGGACCTGAGTTGGCGCGAGACCCGGCGCCGCACCCTCTGGGTCGGTCTGGTGGGAGCGGCCTGGACGGGGGTCACCCTGGGCGTGAGCCCTCTCTTCGCCCTCTGGATGAGCCCCATCTTCGGAGGTCTCCTTGCCGCGCCCCTCCTGACCTGGTGGACGGGACGGGAGGGGCCCGGGGATCGGACACGGCGCTGGAGCCTCTTCTGCATGCCATGGGAGCTGCGGCCCCCATCGGAACTCCGCTTGTCCACCCTCCCCAACCAGGTCGAAGCCGGGGAGGGTCGGCCCAGGGAGGGCTGGATCCCCGCACCCTCGTCCCATCCTCCCGTCGTCCGGGTCCCCCGGGCCGCTCCAGGATCGTCGCAGGCGGACTCCGGCGCCCAGAAGTCCGCTGTGGAGAAACGATGATCCGCGGCGCCCGGGCCTTCTGGGTCGTGGCCCCCGGCCAGGGGGAACTCCGTCCCGAGCCGCTCCCGGAGCCGGGTCCCGGCGAACTCCTCGTCCGGACCCTCTACTCGGGGGTGAGTCGGGGCACCGAGTCCCTGGTGTTTCGTGGAGAGGTTCCGCCCTCGGAGTGGAGCGCCATGCGGGCGCCCTTCCAGGAGGGCCGGTTCCCCGGTCCGGTGAAGTACGGATATCAGAGCGTAGGGCGGGTCGAGGGGGAGGGAGAGGGAGGCGATGGGGGCCTCCTGGGTCGGGAGGTGTTCTGTCTCTTCCCGCATCAGACCCGATTCGTGGTGCCCTGGGAAGCGGTGGTCCCCCTCCCCACCGGACTTCCGGCCCCGCGCGCGGT
>SL_3KL_010_SEDDRAFT_10004721_pt1 | contig 12293 bp, 10 predicted proteins | sample SodLakKL_010_SED_2_FD_10381 | JGI IMG/M metagenome (IMG submission 10381)
CAGCGGAAGTTTAAGATAATATAAAGGTGTTTTTAATTTGTTGTGGAAATAAATATAGAGAGAATTACAGCAATGATTTCACCTCAACGGCAGCTTTGAGATGTGCACTCCTAAAACTTGGCAGTTCTAATTCAAAATAAAACCGGAGGAAGGGAGGAAACGACAGTGAGAACAGTGTTTATCGTGTTAATGATACTTTTAGCCCTGGCTGTTGCTGCAGTGGCCATGATCAATCAAGAAATTGTCATGGTCAACTATATTTTCGGCCAGGTGGAACTACCCTTGATTGCAGTGATTCTGGGTTCTGCCCTTGCCGGTGTATTGATCATGGTGTTATTTTACATATACCGCAGTATCCATAACTATGTAAAGTCTGGCAGCGAGCGAGCCCTAAAAAAAGAGTTGCAACAACGAATCAAATATTTGGAAAGCGAAAATAAGAAGTTGGAAGAAGAGGTAGCCAGGCTTCAGAAGGAACGCGACATAGCCGCTGAGAAAGCAAGGAAAGAGCTTGAGGATGAAAAAAATAAATTGGAAGAAGAGTTAAACAAGCAGAGGAAAGAACGTGAAGAGGCTGCTGCCAGGGAACAGGCTGAATTAGAAGCTGAAAAGGAGAAGTTGGAAGAAGAGCTGCGAAAACAGCAGCAGGAGCAGAGCAGCTCGGAAGAACAGGATGATCCCGAGGGCTCACCAAAGAAAGGTTTCTGGGATTTTCTAAAAAGAAAATAGCATGTGCTAACTTTAGCAGGTAAGACTTAACAACTTGCGATTCTTAACTTGGAGCGGGGGCTTTCAGGATGCCGGGCCGGTTGAGGACTTTTGCCCCGAAAGGTAAGATGGCCAGCATGGCCAGCTTGAAATGCTGGAGCCCGAAGGGAATGCCGATGATGGTCAGACAGAGCGCCACACCGATAGTCAGGTGAGCGAGGCTGAGCTCCCAGCCCAGCAGCAGGATCCACAAGATATTGCCGATAAGACCACCGACCCCGAAACTTCCCAGTTCCACATCCCGGCCGAAAGGCCAGAGGACAAAACCGGCGATCTTAAAGAACTGGAGGCCGAAAGGGATGCCGATGATGGTCAGGCAGACCAGTACTCCGGCAATGGACCAGAGCAGGGCCCCGATGATTCCGCCAAAAATTAGCCAGATTATATTGCCGATAAAACGCAGTACTACCATGCGATTTCTCCTTTGATTTAGATCATATCTATTGTAGCATATTTTCAGTTGTGCATATTTTAAGAACCGGTGATTGGCTCTATTACAGAATATTGCTAAAATTAAAAATAAATTGGGCTTTTTTAATAACTAATGGAAGGTGAGGTCATGAGTTTAACTTCCGGTCCTTCAATTTCTGAGCTCTGTGATGCTTTGGGTAAAGCTTCGGAACGGTATGCCGGGATGCTCAGGCAGGTTAAGGATCCAGCTCCGCCCGCTGTCGGCAGCTGGAATGTCGGAGATACTGCGGTGCATACAGCGGTAAGCAGTTCGTACTTTTTGATGGTGGCCCAGGGTCAATCAGAACCGCTGAGCGTTGATTCTGATCATAAAACGTATTTTGAAACAAACCTGGATCGTTTTACAGCCGGGGAAAGGGCTCTTATAGATTATGCAAGGGGCCTTGACGGCGATCCGGAAGTTGAAATTTTCAAGGGTGTTATTATTCCCACTTCCGCGCTGATGGCCGTGGAACTGTGTGAGGTGCTGGTGCACGGTTACGATATTGCGAAAGCTTCCGGGTTAGACTGGCAGATACCCAAACCTGAAGCGGCTTTGGCCATAGAAGGCTTACTACCGCTTTGGGCATATGGAGTTGATTCAAAATCCGCAGCGGGCTTAAAAGCCCGGTTCGAACTCAGGATCCGGGGCGGGGTTCGCAAGGTTCTAGCCTTTGACGAAGGCAGGCTTACCTTTGAAGAGCCTTCTGACATCCCGGCTGATTGCTATCTTTCTATTGATCCGGTGGCCCTTCTGCTGTTAAGTTTTAACCGTATTCAACCCTGGGGTCCGATGCTGCAGGGGAAAATGGGGGCCTGGGGCCGCCGTTTCTGGCTGGCTGGAAAGTTTCCAAGCCTTTTTAAGGGTATATGAGATCAGTAAAGTATTTATTCAAAAAAATTTTAAAATTCTATTGACAAGCTTTCTAACCTGTGCTACTATTAGAAGTGCCAGGTTCCGAGAGGCTGAATGGTGAACCGGGTTCGGTTTGAAAGGATAAACCGGTGAAAGAAAGAAGCGCAAGCTTTAATTGGAAACCGGAAGTGTCCAGGCAAGCCGGGCAGCTGCAAGGAACGGCAGCGGAAAGGCGAAGTAGGGGTAAAGCCAGACTTTGCCGGGAAGCGTCGGAAAACCGCAGCACAGGATCTTAAAGAACCGGCCGGAGGCTGAAAGAAGTTGCCTGAAGAGGTGACTGAAGCAGCTGTAGAGGGTCCGGGGAAATCCTGAAGGTTAACTAAAAGGTCTGTTGGGGCCTGGTTTTTATATGAGCAGAGGTGTAGCAGAGGAACGAAGGTGCTGCTACATTTTTTTGTTACCTACTCCCATGATTCTAATATAAAGAAAATGTTTCCCCTGAAGTTTAATTTAGCTGATGTATTAATCACTTTACTGATTATTTGATCAACATACTGTTCCCTGAGCCAAAGAACTGCGCCGTAAATTGGATCAGATTTTTGTAGCAAGTACCCCGTCCCCCTGCTACGGTCCCCCTGCTACGCGCCCCGGTATAGGCTTTATTTCTTCCTTAGAAGGAATTAATAGTTTTTCGTTGAAGGTATGATAAAAATAATTGACGCCCGACGCCCAGTTGACGTCCAGTGGCTGTTTTGTTAAGGAGATAGGAGGGCACTCTTATGAGAAAAATAGTGGGGTTTGTCCTGGCCCTGCTCCTGGTTAGTGCCGGACTGGTCCAGGATGCAAATGCCGGTTCACCGGCACAGGGAGCGCTTGAAACCTTTACTGTCGGCGGAGTAGATGTAACCGGACTGCCGGGCCTGGAAGTATCAGATCCGGTCAATGAGCCGGGAGCAATATTAGAGATAGCAAATTTGATTGATTTTGCCGGGATTGTAGCGGAACTTGAACCCGGAGTTATGATAAAAAACCCTTATGAAGATGTGAAGTGGGATCGCTTCGGGCAGTATAAAGCCAACCTTCATACCCATACCACGTATTCCGATGGTAATAAACCGCCCCATGAAAGGATCGACGAATACCACGAGCATGGGTACAGGATTCTGTCTTTAACCGATCATGATACTTTTAACCCCGGGGGCCCTCTGCTTTATCCCTGGACAGATATTAATCTAATTAACGAAGAGTGGGAAAACCGGGATCCGGATCAATTGGGCATGGTTGCAGTGCCGGGAGTGGAAATAACAGGCGGGATTCATTTCGGCTCCCATTTTAATGACTTTCCCGGGGAAGGCTCGAGTGACGAAGACTATGTGTTGAGCCAGATCCAGGAAAGGGGCGGCCTGGCCCAATTTTACCACCCCGGGATGCATACCTATAATAACCCGGATAACCTGGTCGGCTGGTATGCCGATAAGTATAAGCAGTTTGATTGCCTGGTGGGGATGGAAGTTTATAACGGCAGGGATTTGTTTCCAAGAGACCGCCAGTTATGGGACAATGTTTTGATGGAAACCTTACCGGATAAGGTGGTCTGGGCCTTTGGCAATGATGATAATCATTATAGTTTGAATCATATCGATTTTTTGCTGAGCTGGAATATGTTTGTCCTGGAGGACCTGAACCTGGAAGCGGTAAAAGAAGCTTATGCCAGCGGAGTCTTTTTTGCCTGCAACAAAAATTCTCCCAATGCCCCCGAACCCCCGGTCATAACCAGGATAACGCTCGAAAATGATCACCTGGAGGTCAGGGCGGAGAGTTATGACAGCATCAGATGGATTGCTGACGGGGAAGTGGTGGGCGAAGGTGAAAGCATCGATCTGTCTTTCGTTAAATATGATTATAAATACGTCAGGGCCAAACTGATCAATTCAGACCGGTTCTACCGCGGCCGGACCTTGATCCAGCCCTTTCAATTCAAGCCTCGCGAACCTGAGGCCGCCAGGGCGGTCTTTATCAACGGCGAGATCCTGGGGGAAGTAGAACTTGCAGAGATAGCCCTTAATAACGGCGATGAAGTGGTGGTCACTGTTACGGCAGCAGACGGGACCCCTCTCCGGCATTACAAGGTAACGGTCCTTGAGGGGGATGAATTCATGGCGTTGCCCGGTGACCTTAATGGCGATGGGGAGATTGATGTTCGTGATGTCACCTTGTTGATGCGTTATACCCTGGGTCTTGAAACCTTCGATGAGGAGCAGAAAAAAAAGGCTGATATCAATGGTGACGGGGAGATCAATGTTCAAGATGTAGCCCTCTTGATGCAGTACGTGCTGGGGCTGGTAGAAACACTGGCCTCATGACCGCGGGTTAAGCCAGATAGGTGTGCATAACTTTACCCAGGCGGGAGATGCCTTCTTCAATTTGCGCTGAAGAAGCATTGGAAAAATTAAGCCGCAGGGTGTTGGAACCGCCGCCTCCAACATAGAAACATTCCCCTGTGATAAAGGCTACCTTTTCCTTCACTGCTTCCTTTAAGAGCCCTTGCGCTGTTTTGCCTGCGGGGAGCTGAACCCAGATAAAGAGGCCCCCTCCAGGCTTGTTCCATGAAACTGAGCGGGGGAAATGCCGGTCCATTACTTCCAGCATCAGGTCCCGTTTTTTTCGATACTGGTTTTTCAAGGATTCCAGATGAGGTTCAAGCAGCCCTCCGGCACAAAACTCATAAATCATGGCCTGGGCCAGGTTGCAGGTATGAACATCCGAACTCTGCTTACCGATAACCAGCTTCTCGATTATTGCTTCCGGCGCCACGGCAAAACCTACCCGCAACCCCGGTGATATAATCTTGGAAAATGAGCCGAGATAAACGACCCTTTGGTCTTGATCATGGGCCTTGATCGGGCCGTTATGATTGCCATCATAAACCAGATCACCGTAGGGATCGTCTTCAACCAGGACCAGTTTCAGTTCGGCCATCATTCCAGGTAATTCTTTACGCCTGTCTTGGCTTAAAGTGACCCCGGTCGGGTTCTGAAAATTTGGCACCAGGTATAGCAATTTATTGGTGCTGTGTTTAGATATTTGCTGCAGGGAAGACGGGACAATGCCGTTTTCATCGCTGTCTCCAAACAAAAAACTTGCCCCGTAAAGTTGGAAAATCTGAATGGCAGTCAGGTAAGTTGGTTTTTCCATAATAACCCTGTCGTCCTGGTTCAAAAAAGCTTTGGCCATTAAATCAATGCCCTGCTGAGAACCGCTGGTGACAATTACTTCTTCCAGCTCCGCTTTTACGCCCTTTTTGGCCATCCACTTTACTATAAACTCGCGCAGAGGCAAAAAACCTTCGCTGGTACCGTATTGCAGAACCTCTCTGCCGTATTTTTCAAAAGCCAGGCCACTGATTTCCCGCAGAGCTTCATGGGGAAGGGCATCTGTGGGCGGCATTCCTCCGGCAAAGGAGATGACATCGGGCTGCTGGGTAAGCTTGAGGATATCGCGGATCACCTGGCCTGACATGTTGGCAATATTTTGAGACATTTCGGGCTGGAACAATTCATGACCCCCTTGAATTTAAAAAACAAGAATCATCAAACAGACAGTCCATGATTCAGGGCTGTTTTTTTAAGATAATAAAATAATATATTCGGTAGAAATTAGCTAAGACCTTCTTTTATACTGGAGGGTTTATTATGGGGGCTGCGGAGGTGTTATGCAAATTATTACAGGCATTGACTCTTTTCCTTGAAGGAGGTAACCGCGGTTTTAAACAAACGATTCAGCTTGGAGATGATGATACCGGACAATAAAAAAAGCGGCAGCCTTGATTGGACGCCGGAAATGGTAAGGGTAACCGGGCCGCTGCACTGTGGTTCATGAATGCAAACTCAAAGGTGATCAGGTTTCAGGGGGAGGAAAGAGATCAGCTGCAGGTTTAGCGCAGGTAGATCTGCCTGGCTGCCTCGCAGGCGGCCAGGGCCGCTTTGCGCAAGAAGTCCTGGGCAATCCGCAGCCGGGATTGTTTTAAAGCGTATCGCTTAGTCTTATCGGTTTCCACCGGTTCATACATGTAGGTATCCATGGTAACCTCAATTTGTATTACGTGCACGTCGTTATCCGGGTCACTGTGCATGCGAGTGATAAAGCCGCCCGCATAAGGTTCGTCTTTAGCCAGGGTCAAACCCAGGCCGTATGGTTTTATGCCCTGCTTCAAGGTATTGACAAAGGCTGAAATAATTTCCGGGTGAGCCGAGGTGTCATCCAGGGTGCCCACAACGATATTGTCCCGCTCTTCTCCCTCGTCATGGACCCGGCCGAGCCCGACCGAGGTCATGGAGTGAGCGTCGATGAGGAGGGCATAGCCCTGTTCGCGCTTGAGCTTTTTAATGAGCGAAGTTAAGAGGTCGTGGTAGAGATCGTAATACTCCATGATGTTTTCTTCCTGCAGGGGTGAGTACTCTTTCTGCAGGGCGGGTTCGTCTTTGATGGTGTAGTATTCTGTCGGGGAATTCGCCAGGTGCCTGGGTACTTTTTTGGACTCGGAACCATCCCTGTTTCGGTTCATATCGACAAAAAACGGGGCCAGCCTGGAGATTACCTGCAGCCCCCCGATGGCCTCAAAGAGGATATCGCTGAAGAGGTCGATCTCCAGTAGCGATTTAGAGTCGAGGGCAAAGTGGTCCTTATATTTTGCCGGCAGTAAAACCCCGGAATGAGGAATGGAGAGTATAAAATCGGGGTTCTGGGGGCGAAATTCTATTAAATCCCTGGCGGACAGGGTATATTTTTCTTCGCTGAAAACATCCAGCACCTCCACCCTTTCCGCATGCCCCGTATAGTGCTCATATATATCGTCCCATTGCGATAAGGGCCAAATAATTTCGGGTTTCAGCAGGGCCGAGGCAGTTTTGGGTTTGCCAAGCAATTCACTCTCCATCCGGTCCATGACCATATTGCCCAGGGATATACCGTATAATTCGAGCAGCCCCTGTCCTCCCGGGAAGGCGTTGACTTCTAGCACCTTACCCGTTTCCAGCATATCGACGGAAAGCAACCTGCTCTCCGGAAAAGACGCCTGCATGGCCCGGGCGATTTGTTCCTGTTCGGGGGTAAGGCTATGAGGCAGCTGGGTTGCTCCCAAACTGTAGTTGGTTTTCCACTCTCCCGGAGCCGCTTTCCTGCGCATGCCGGTAAGAAACTCTCCATCAAAAAAAGTTGCCACCAAATCACCCCTGCCTACTTCGGGGCAGAATTCCTGCAGGATTATATGGTTGTATAAACTGAGATACATATTTATTACTTCGAAAAGTTCCGGATCGGCAAATTCAACCCGGTGCACTCCGTGTCCGCAGCCGTAGCCGTAGCGGTCTTTCAATACAAAGTAGCCTTCATTATTGGGCAGTTTTTTTAAAGCTTCCCTGGCTCCATCGAGGGTATCGGCGGCATAAGTTGCGGGCTGCGGTATTCCGGGAGCGAGCCTGGTAATTTCGTATTTGTCATTGGTGGAAAGAGTGGCCGCAACGCTTTCGAGCAAGATGCCGTGCTCTTCGATGGTTTTGATCAAATCCAGGTTGGGGGTGCTGGAATCCCTGACATCATCGGCGCGGAAAAAACAGAGATCTATCGTACTGAGGGCCACGGGGCGTTCGTCGATTTTTTTGAGCAACAGGTAGCACTGCAGGGGATCGCTGTACCAGCTTTCGGGCAGGGCCAGGACGGAGGCCTTGGCATGGGCCGTGCCTTCATGCAAAAAAAGGTCTTCCATGCTAAAGTGATAGAGAGAATGGCCCCGTGCCGCAGAGACGCTTAAAATCTGGTTAAGCCCGGAGTTGTACAGGTCAACTTCCAGGCTGGTGTAGCTAAGCCGCCCGCTTTCGAAGGCAATATTCAGCAATTGTGGGTTTTGGTTCATCAACAAACCTGCTTTTATTTTGAATGCTTTAACGATCCGCTTCTTGTTCCCGGTCGTTTTCTTCCTCTTCTTCCTCTTCTGGTTCTTCTTTTTGTTCTTCTTCCTCCTGGCGCTTGCGTTCCTGCTCTTCTAAGTATTCAGGGCTGTCTTCCAGCACTATCGGCGGCCAGGGATCAACTTCAATACCGAAGGCCTCTTTAATGATGCTCACCCGCTCCTCCTGGTCGAGGACGTGGTAATAGATGCCGTCTTTGGTCTGCCCGCCGCCGGGTATTTTGTAGAAGCGGAGGCCCTCGTTTTCCATGTCGAGATCTCTGGCAAAGTAGGCCAGGGAAGCAATTTGGGTATAAGTCAGGTCTGTTTCTACATAATCCTTATAGATCCGGTAAGTAGCGGGAATGTCGGTAATTTTACCTTCTTCTCTTAAATAGAGGAAAGTTTCCTTCATCAGGTTCAGTTGCCGGTCCATGCGCCCCTCATCCTGGTCAGTTTTGGGATCGCGGTACTGGAGGTAGCGCAGATAAGTTTTGCCGTCCATAATCTGCGGTCCTTCCGGGACCAGGACTTCTCCCACATTCCAGTGCCGGTCATAAAGGGTTTCTTCCACTTCGAAATAGACGCCCCCCATGGCATCAACCAGGGCAACCACGGAATACATATCGATGGAAACGTAATAGTGCAGCGGGATCTCACCCAGGGTTTTACTGACCGTGTTTAAAGTAAAATCAATTCCGTCGGCTTCCCGGTCATCGCTGCTGCCGTAATAGTACCCGTAGAAAAAGGAATGGTTGATCTTATCATGCATGCCGCCCATGCCGTGGATAGGCACATAGGCATCCCGGGGAATGCGCACCACCGAAACTTCCTCAGTTTCAAAGTTAATTGAGAATACGGCCAGCATATCGGGTCGGAACAGGTACTCTCCCCTGATTTCACGGTCCCAGCCCCGGTCAAAGCCAAGCAGGGCAATGTTGACGATATGTTCGGGGAAAGCCTCCCCCACGTCATATTCTTTTCCAAAAGTCGCTTCATCAAGCAAGATACGCTGCGGTTCCTTGACATCGCTATAAATATTGAAAGCATATGTACCTGCCACGGCGAATCCCAGGGCCAGCAATCCCGCCAGGACCAGCAGCACTTTTATGACCCAGCTCATTTTTTTGTTTTGCTTTTCCCGCCGGTGGCCATCTATTTCAGGCGGCCGGTTCTCCTGCCCCTGCTCCGGCCGGGTTGAACCGGCATATTTTTCTTTGTTGTTGTCCCGATCGTTAGTCATAGCGACAACCCCGCTTTTAATGATTGTTGATCTATCTCTATAATAACATACTGTTATTTCAATACAATCTGTTTTATACTTAGAAATAGGTTTCCGGGCCCGGGGTACTGGAGCAGTTTGCATTGAAATAAAGGGCCGGTTATATAGCGCGAAAAGCCCTCTAGACAAATGTTGGGGCAGTTTTTAATTAAAAGGTTCGGGGTATGCTTATGACGGTTATGTTTGGCGCATTCATCATGATTTTTTTAGCCGAGATGGGAGATAAGTCTCAAGTTATGGCCTTTTGCCTGGCCAGCAGTTACCGGGCCCGGACCATCCTGGCCGCTGTTTTTGTCGCTACCCTGATCAACAATGGGGCGGCCATTTTTATCGGGACAGTCTTTGGCGAAATGCTCAACATGAATCTGGTGCAGATTATTTCCGGGCTGGTTTTCCTGGGCTTCGGAGCCTGGACCTTGCTGGAAAAAAGAAACGGGATCGAGCCGGTACAGGTTAAAGAGAATTTAGGTTCCTTTTTGACCATGATTTCGCTGTTTATGCTGGCCGAGTTGGGGGACAAGACCCAGATTGCCTCTGCTGTTTATGCCGCCACTTACAGGGAGCCTTTCCTAACGCTGGCCGGGGTGCTGGCCGGAATGCTTTTAGCGGACGCCCTGGGAATCTATTTGGGAGTGCGTCTGCGCCATATAATCTCCTTCACCAAGTTAAAAATTGGTTCCAGCCTGGTCTTTTTTACCCTGGGGGCCATTAATTTGGCTTCATCGGAGCTAATATCCACCTTTACCTGGCTGCTGCTAATGGTAGTATTTTTAGTCCCGGTGGCGCTGGCCTACCGTAACAACCAAAAACAGCATTAACTTAACCCGGGCTGGAGAGACAAATGTAATCCGGCTAGTGAAGCTGGTTTTCAGCCGATTAAACAGGCCCCTCTGCAAAAAGGTTTTTATGCTCTCCCGGGCGAACCAATTTATAACACTGGAGCATAAGGGCCGCTATTAAAATCGGGATGGAAGGATAGTATAATAGAATTTATAAGGGAAAAGTTAAACCGGGTTGCTGCACAGAGCAGAAAAGAAGGAGGCACCGCCCTGACCCCGGAGGTTGATGGGGTAATGAGGGCCGATCCCTAATCGGTGACCGCTATTCCGGTGATCAGGAATCAAAAAAATCGCCCAATAGGGACCGTTCTCCTATAGCCTTATCCTGTGATCAGGCCATTAAAGGGGCATCTATAATGAAGTTTACCGGTTTTCATTCTCCAAAAGGATATGAGGAGCAGTCAAAACGCCCTTCAAAGAAGTATTATAACAGGATTAGAAATTTGATCATGCTCCTGACCATGTTTGAGCTGGGCCTGAGCACGGCTGAGGTTATTGGTCTTAAATGGCAGAATTTAAACCTGAAGACCGGCCGGCTTATTTTTAAGCGGGGTAAAAAAGGCATGAAAAATGACATTGTCCTTGAAGATGATCTTTTGGAGATCCTGATCAAGTGGCGCGTTTATCAGGCCCGGGGCACCTACTATAAAGCCCTTGAATATATTTTCACCGACCGGGAGGGGCGACAAATGTCCCGGTTTTTTGTTTATTACCTCCTCTTCTTATGGGGTTTGAATACTTTCCTGCCGCTAAAAGTTGTCCCCGATGCCCCGCCCGATTCAGGGTTTTAAGCATTAAGGGGGAGAATGAGAAAAAAGCTGAAAAGAGGTCATGACCGATTATGAAGGCGGTGCTGCAAAAAAAAGGGCTGCAGCTGGTCTGCGATTATCCCCGGCCCTCTCCGGCGGAAGGGGAAGCCCTGGTCAGGGTTACCATGGCCGGTATTTGCGGGACCGACCTGGAAATCCTTGCCGGTTACCGGGGCTTTGAAGGGGTTTTAGGGCATGAGTTCTGTGGTGTGGTAGAGGAAATAAAAGTGGTGGGGCCCGCTTCTGAAAAACAGGCTGTTTATGGATCGCTAGCCGGTAAAAGGGTGGTAGGTGAAATAAACTGCGGCTGCCGGATCTGCAGTTACTGTCGACAGGGTTTAGCAAAGCACTGCCGGCAGCGCAGCGTGCTCGGTATTAAGGGCAGGGATGGCTGCCTGGCCGAATATGTGGCAGTGCCCCTGGAAAACCTGCACCGGGTTCCTGATGCGGTTGCCGACGAAGAAGCAGTTTTTGCCGAACCGCTGGCCTCCGCCCTTGAAATAACCGAACAAGTTCATATCAAGCCCTCTGCCCGGGTGGCCGTGCTGGGTGACGGCAGACTCGGTCTCCTGGCTGCCCTCGTTTTGAGCCTGAGCCAGGCCGAGGTGACCCTGGTGGGAAAACACCCGCGTAAACTGGCCGTCGTTTCAGGGCTGAAGGTGAAGACAGCCCTTTTTAAAGATCTGGATTTTGAAAATAATTATGATCTTGTAGTGGAGGCAACGGGCCGGGCCGGGGGATTTGAAGCGGCCCGGAAACTGGTCGGGCCGCGGGGCACCCTGATTTTGAAAAGTACAGTTGCAGATAAAAAGGAACTCGATTTGACGCCGCTTGTTATTGACGAAATAACAGTGGTGGGATCGCGGTGCGGCCCCTTTGCCCCGGCTTTACGGCTTCTGGAAAAGAAAATGATCGACGTGAGGCCTTTAATCTCGGCCCTGTATGAGTTTGACCGGGTTCTGGATGCTTTTAAGCAATGTCAAACCGTAAGCCCCTTAAAAGTGCTCATTGATTTCAGGACTATTGCCCGGGAAATAATTTAAGCCGGAAGTATTTAGAAGATCCCGGTTTAGAATTCCCGGCCATAAATTTTTGAGGTGGTTCCATGCGCAGAGTCTGGTTCATTTTACTTGTTATAATTATCCTGCTGGCTTTCCTGGCGGTAAGGGTAGGTCTTGCTCCGGAGCCCCCGGATGACATTACTGATCATGAACAGCCCGGCGAAGACCAGGCAGAAGAACTGGGGGAGGATTTCCGACTGGGCAGTGAGGTTTTATTTTCAGATCAGCTTCAGCTGGTATCGGGCAAGAAGGTGGGCCTGGTGACAAACCAGAGCGGTGTGAAC
>SL_3KL_010_SEDDRAFT_10004723_pt1 | contig 12291 bp, 9 predicted proteins | sample SodLakKL_010_SED_2_FD_10381 | JGI IMG/M metagenome (IMG submission 10381)
CCCCGCCGGCGCCGCGCCGGACCTGGCCGAGGCCCGCGCCGTCCTGCGCCCCGAAGGCGCGCGGCGGGCGCTGGTGCTGGTCGATTCGGCCTCGCTGGTCGTGCCCGAGGATGCCGGGCAGGTCGTCGTCACCGGCTCGCACGGGGCGCTCTACGGCACCGACCCGGCGAACGCGCTCAAGGCCGATGCCTTCGCCGCGCTCTTCAACGATGCGGGCGGCGGGGCGACGACCCGCCTGCCGCTCCTCGCGGCGCGCGGCATCGCGGCGGCGACCGTCGCGGCGATGAGCGCGCGGATCGGCGAGGCGCGCTCCACCTGGGCAGACGGCGTGATCTCGGCCGCGAACGCGCCGGCGCGCGCGCTCGGGGCGGAGCCGGGGGTGGCGGCGCGGGACTTCGTGGACCGGGCGCTAAGGGCCTGAGCGGGTTTTCGCGGGGGTGCGCAAATTTGAGCACTTCGGCAAAGTCTTGAAATTGCTTGGTAATCTGGTTCCGTTAACCGCAACGAAACTTTCGCGCCGGGCACCGAAGGGGCGTGACGGGGCGGCGAATCCGTCGGCCGCATCTCATCGCAGATCCGTCTGATCCGTTCGGCAACATCTGCGGCGGTGTCTCGCCCGTGCTTTCCGAAGGGATCGAGCGCAAGCCGTATCACCCGCCCCTTGCCGCGCCGCGCTTTGCTGGTAGCCTGTCCTCGGGCGACCGGAGGGCAGAACATGGGCGATCAGTCGGGTTTCATCGCGCATCTGCGCAGCGAACTGGCCGAAATCCGCGACGCGGGGCTCTACAAGGCCGAACGCCCCATCGCCTCGCCGCAATCGGGCCGCGTCACGCTCGAGGACGGGCGCGAGGTGCTGAACCTCTGCGCCAACAACTACCTCGGCCTCGCCGATCACCCGGAACTGGTGGCCGCCGCGCACGAGGCGCTGGACCGGCTGGGCTTCGGCATGGCCTCGGTGCGCTTCATCTGCGGCACGCAGGTCGAGCACAAGAAGCTCGAGAAGCGACTCGCCGCGTTCCTGAAGACCGAGGACGTGATCCTGTTTCCAAGCTGCTTCGACGCCAATACCGGGCTTTTCGAGGCGCTGCTGGGGCCGCAGGATGCGATCATCTCGGACGCGCTCAACCATGCCTCGATCATCGACGGGGTGCGGCTGTGCAAGGCGGCGCGGTATCGCTACGCCAACAACGACATGGCGGAACTCGAGGCGCGGCTGCAGGAGGCCGCGGGCGCGCGCTTCCGGCTGGTCGTCACCGATGGCGTCTTCTCGATGGACGGAATCATCGCCGACCTGCCGGCGATCTGCGAGCTTGCCGAGCGCCACGGCGCGATGGTCATGGTCGATGACAGCCACGCCGTGGGCTTCGTCGGCGCGCATGGGCGCGGCACGCCGGAGCTGACCGGGACCGAGGCGCGCGTGGACATCCTGACCGGCACGCTGGGCAAGGCGCTGGGCGGGGCCTCGGGTGGCTATGTCGCGGGCCGCGCCGAGGTCGTCGAGATGCTGCGCCAGCGCGCGCGGCCCTATCTCTTCTCGAACACGCTGGCGCCGGTCATCACAGCGACGACGCAACGCGCGCTCGACCTGGTCGAGGGCTCGGGCGAGCTGCGCGCGCGGCTCGAGGCGAACGCGGCGCGGTTCCGCGAGGGGATGGAGGCGGCGGGCTTCCGCCTTGCCGGCGCCGGCCATCCGATCATCCCGGTGATGCTGGGCGACGCGGCGCTGGCGGGCCGCATGGCCGAGGCGATGCTGGCGCGCGGCGTCTATGTCACGGCCTTTTCCTACCCGGTGGTTCCCAGGGGCCAGGCGCGGATCCGCACGCAGATGTCGGCGGCGCATGGCAGGGACGATCTCGACCAGGCCATCGCCGCCTTCGCGGATGCCGGGCGCGAGCTGGGNGTGATCAACTGAGGGGGCGGGGATGGGCAACATGATGCGCGCGATCGTCAAGGCCAGGCCCGAGCCGGGGCTGTGGTTCGAGGAGGTGCCGGTGCCCGAACCGGGGCCGACCGAGGTGCTGATCCGGGTGGCCAAGTCGGCGATCTGCGGCACCGACGTGCATATCTGGAACTGGGACGACTGGGCGCGGGCGACGGTGCCGGTGCCGCTGGTCGTGGGGCACGAATTCTGCGGCACCATCGCCGATACGGGCAGCGCAGTGACCCGCTTCCGCCCCGGCCAGCGCGTCTCGGGCGAGGGGCATATCGTCTGCGGCACCTGCCGCAACTGCCGCGCCGGCCGGGGCCATCTGTGCCGCAACACGAAGGGCGTCGGCGTCCAGCGCCCCGGCGCCTTCGCCGAATACCTGTGCCTGCCGCAGGAAAACGTCGTGCCGATCCCCGACGACATAACCGACGAGGTGGCGGCGATCTTCGACCCGCTGGGCAATGCCGTGCATACCGCGCTCTCGTTCGATCTGGTCGGCGAGGACGTGCTGGTCACCGGCGCCGGGCCGATCGGCATCATGGGCGCCATGATCGCGCAAAGGGTGGGGGCGCGGAAGGTGCTGATCACCGATCTCAACGACGACCGGCTGCGGCTCGCCGACGCGGTCGGCATCGCCCACACGCTCAACCCCGCGCGCGAGAACCTGCGCGACCGGATGGAGGCGATGGGCATGACCGAGGGCTTCGATGTCGGGCTCGAGATGTCGGGGGCGGCGGCGGCCTTCCGGCAGATGATCGACGTGATGAACAACGGCGGCAAGGTCGCGATCCTCGGCATCGCCCCGGCGGCGTTCGAGATCGACTGGAACAAGGTCATCTTCAAGATGCTGACGCTCAAGGGCATCTACGGCCGCGAGATGTACGAGACCTGGTACAAGATGATCGCGCTGGTGCAGTCGGGGCTCGACGTCACGCCGCTGATCACCCACCGGCTGCCGATCGGGCGCTTCGACGAGGGGATGGCGGCGATGCGCGCGGGGCGTTCGGGCAAGGTGGTGCTCGACTGGGGCTGAGCGCGCCGCTGGACAGTTCGTCGCGAAACCGACACAACGCGGCGTCCCGGGCGGGCCGGGGCGGGGAGGGCGACAGGTGTCCGGAGCGGTGATCTTTCTCGAACTCGCCGGGGCGGTGGCGCTGCTCCTGTGGGCGACGCGGATGATCCAGACCGGCGTGCAGCGCGCCTTCGGGCATCTGCTCAAGGATGCGCTGCGCCGGGCGCTCGGCACGGCGCCGAGCGCGGCGCTGGCCGGCGGTGCGCTGGCCATGGCGCTGCAGAGCGCGACCGCCGTCGCCGTCGTCGTCAGCGGCTTCGCCGGGGCCGGGCTGGTGCCGGTCGGGCGCGCGATCACCGCGCTTCTCGGCGCCGATCTCGGCTCGGCGCTGGTCGCGCTGATCCTGCAGCTGGATCTCTCGCTCCTGGTGCCGGTGCTGCTGCTGCTGGGGCTGATCCTGTTTCGCAATGCCGGCACCAAGCGCTGGCAGCAGGTCGGGCGCATCCTGCTCGGCGTCGGGCTGCTCTTGCTGTCGCTGCGCCTGATCGGGGCGGCGGCGGCGCCGCTGGGGGAAAGCGCGCTGCTGCCGCTGGTGCTGGGCTATCTTTCCGAGGACTGGCTCACCGCCTTCCTGCTGGCGGCGCTGATGGCGCTGCTCTTCCATTCCTCGATCGCCGCGATCCTCGTCGTCGCGGCGCTGGCGCAGCAGGGTCTGGTGCCGGCGGTCCTGATCCTGCCGGTGGTCCTGGGCATCAACGCCGGCGCGGCATTGATCCCGGTCTATCTGACGCGCGGCATGGCGCATCCGGCGCGGCTGGTGCCGCTGGGCAACCTGCTGCTGCGCGGCGGCGGGGCGCTGGCCGGGCTCGCGCTCTTGTTTCTTGTCCGTCCCGACCCGCTGGCGCTTGTGCCGGGGATCGAGACGCCGGCTTCGGTGGCGGTCAGCGCGCATGTCGCCTTCAACGCGGCGCTGGTGATCCTTGGCCTCGCGCTGTCCGGGCCGCTTGCCCGCGCGCTTTCGGGCATCTTCGCCCCGGCGGCGGGGCGCTCGCGTCTGGGCGAGACGCGGCAGAGCGCGCTCAACGACTCCGATCTCGCCATGCCCTCGGTCGCCATCGCCAATGCCGCCCGCGAGCTGATGGTCATCTGCGAGCGGGTGGAGACGATGATGGCCCGCGTTCCCGGCCTCTACCGCGAGCCCGATGCGGCCGATGCGGCCGAATTGCAGGCGCTCGACGACGAGGTCGACGCGATCCACACGGCGATCAAGCTCTATCTCTCGCGCATCCCCGACGACGCGCTCGACTCGCACGAACTCGACCGGGTCAACGAGATCCTCGCCGCAACGATCAAGCTCGAACAGATCGCCGACATCATCACCCGCAACCTGGTCACCAAGGCGAAGAAGAAGGCCGATCGCCGTGTCGAGTTCTCGGACGCCGGCTGGGAGGAACTCAGCGCCATGCACGCCGAGGTGCTGGCCAATACCCGCCGCGCCTTCTCGGTGGTGCTGTCGGGCGACGTGAGCCTGGCGCGCGAACTGGCGCGCAGCAAGGAACGGCTGCGCCGGCTGGAACACGACAGCGAGATGGGGCACCTGGAGCGGTTGCGCGCCGGCGATCCGCACAGCCGCGAGACCTCGACGCTGCACATGGACATCGTCCGCGACCTGAAGGAGATCAACTCGCTTCTCGTCTCGCTGACCTATCCGGTGCTCGACCGCGAGGGGATGCTGCGCCCGTCGCGGCTGGTCTGAACGGCGGCCGCGCCTCAGGGGTCCGACCGCGGCAGACGGACCGATCGGCCGGGCGGGCGATTCGGCGCGGTGGTCGGGGCGGTCGGGGCGGGATCCCGAAACCGCGCGCCTGCGGGCTTGCAATCCGCGCCGCGACGGTCGACGGTGGCGCTGCGCCGCCCCGGAAAGAGCCATGGCCGAAGACCACTACGACGACGCCCATATCGCCTTTCTCGAGGATATCTGGGGCGCGGGATATCTCTCGCCCGGCGGACCGGAGGAGGTGGCGCGCGTTCTCGACGGGCTCGACCTGGGCGGCGCGCATGTCCTCGACATCGGCTGCGGCCCGGGCGCGATCACCCTGGCGCTGGCTCGCGACTTCGGCGCCGGGCGGGTGACGGGCATCGATGTCGAGGCGCCGGTCTGCGCGGCGGCACGCCGGCGGGTGCGGGGGGCCGGGCTCGACGACCGCATCGAGATCCGGCAGGTCGCGCCCGGCCCGCTCGACTTTCCCGAGGGATCCTTCGACGTCGTCTTCTCGAAGGATTCGATCATCCACATCCCCGACAAGGTCTTCCTGGCGCGCGAGGTCTTCCGCGTGCTGCGCCCCGGCGGCTGGTTCGCGGCCTCGGACTGGCTGATCGGGCATGACGGGCCGCCGTCGGAAGCGATGCGCCGCTACATCGCGCTCGAGGATCTCGACTTCGCCATGGCCTCGCCCGGCACCTATCGCGCCGCGCTGGAGGGCGCCGGGTTCGGCGAGATCGCGCTGACCAACCGCAATCCATGGTACGCGCGCGTCGGCCGGCAGGAGCGCGACTGGCTCACCGGCCCCGAACGCGCCCGCCTCGAAGCCGCGCATGGCGCCGGCTTCATCGCCCGGCAGGTCACGATCTGGACGGCGATGGTGGGCGTTCTCGAAAGCGGCGAGCATTGCCCGCATCACATTCGCGCCCGCAAGCCCGCCTAGCCCGAGGCGCGCTCCATCTCGGCGGCGACGCGATCGAGCCCGCGGGCCAGGATGTCGAACATCTCGTCAATCTGCGCCCGGGTGATGATCAGGGGCGGCGAGAAGACCGCCATGTTGAAGATCGGCCGCAGCATCAGGCCCATCTCCTCGCAGGCGTCGTCGAGCATCGCGCCGAAGCGGCTGTCCTCGTCGAGCGTCCCCGCCGCGCCGGGGCGCGCCTCGACGCAGCCGAGGAGCCCCATGCCGCGCACGTCGCCGACCAGCGGATGCTCGGCGAGCGCGGCGAGTCGGGCCTGGAAATGCGGCGTGACGGCGCGGACATGTTCGAGGATGCCGTCGCGCTCCATGATCTCGATGTTCTTCAGCGCCGCGGCGCAGGCGACGGGATGGCCGGAATAGGTATAGCCGTTGTAGAAGACCGCCGACCCGTCCGGTTCGCGCAGCCGTTCCATGATCGCGTCGGAGATGATGCAGGCGCCGAGCGGCAGATAGCCCGAGGTCAGCCCCTTGGCGCAGGTGATCATGTCGGGCCTGATCCCGAACACCGCCTCCGAGGCGAACCAGTGCCCCAGCCGGCCGAAGCCGGTCACCACCTCGTCCGAGATGTAGAGGATGTCGTGCCGGCGGCAGATCTCGAAGGTGCGCCGGTGGTAGCCCTCGGGCGGCACGATCACCCCGCCCGAGCACAGGATCGGCTCGGCGATGAAGGCGCCGATGCGCTCGGGCCCGATCTCGGCGATGGCGTTTTCCAGATCGGCGACCTTGGCGTCGCACCAGGCCTCGACGCTCATCCCGGCGGGCCGGCGGTAGGGATTGACGTCGGGCAGGAAGCGGACGCGCGCCGCATCGGCGTCGAAGCGGGTGCGGAACCGTTCCTTGCCGGTGACGCTGGCGGCAAGGTAGGTCGAACCATGATAGCCCTTCTCGCGGGCGAGGATGATCTTCTTCTCCGGCCGGCCCAGCCGGTTGTTGAGAAAATGCACGGTGCGCAGCGCGGTATCGACCGCGGTCGAGCCGCCGGTGGTGAAATGCACGTTGTTCAGATCGCCCGGCGCCATTTCGGCCAGCCGCCTTGCCAGCACGGCGGCGGGCCCGGTCGTCGCCGACCAGGGCGAGGCATAGGTCATGCGCAGCGCCTGCTCGGCGATCGCCTCGGCCATCTCGCGGTTGCCGTAGCCGATCTGAACGCACCACATGCCGCCCGGCCCGTCGATCAGCCGCCGTCCCTCGGCATCCCAGACATGGATGCCGCGCGCCTGTTCCATGCGCGGATAATCGGTCTCGCGCCAATGCTCGACGGCGGCCCAGGGATGCAGGTTGTGATCCCGGTCCCAGATGCGCAGATCCTCGGGCGAGGGGCTGTTGGCTTGGAGCGGACGGGGGTCGTTCATGGCGGGTCCTGTGCGTTGCTTCAGAAATCGGCGGGCGGCGTGGCGCGGGCGCGGGCGGGGCGGAAGAAGGCCCCGGCCTGCGGGCGGGCGCGCATCATGCGCCGTTCCCAGACGCCTTCCTCGCAGCTCTGGATCTCGGCCCAGAGGTCGTCGGCGCGGCCGGTTCCCCAGGGCGCGCGGATCTCGGCCAGCGCGATGTTGCGCTTCGCCGTGGGCGCCCAGACGCCCGAGGTCACATGCCCGACCTCCTTGCGCTTGCGGTGATAGACGAGCGCGCCCTGCGCCGGCTTGTGGCCGGCGATGTCGAGCCTCAGCAGGCGGAAGCGCGGCCCCTCGGCCTCGGCCTTGATGAGCGCGCGGCGGCCGTTGAAGTGGCCCTTGCCGAAATCGACCAGCCGCTCCAGGCCGAGCTCGCGCGGCCTGCGGCCTCGATGCAGCCGCTCGGCGGCCTGCGCGGGCTGGAAATCGACGCCGGCGACGGGGAAACCCGCCTCGATCCGCGCGATGTTCACCGCATCATGGCCGACCGCGCGCAGGCCGTGGGCGCGCCCGGCCTCCCACAGCCGGTCCCAGAGCGGCAGCGCATCCTCGCGCGCGATCCAGAGCTCGTAGCCGAGATCGCCGGTGAAGCCGGTGCGCGAGACGGTCAGGCCGACCTCGGGCGCCCGGTGCGCGAAGGGGCGCAGGTCGCTCAGGTCGAGCCCGGCGGCCTTGAGGATCGCGTGCGCGGTCGGCCCCTGCAGCGCCAGCGCCGCGATCGCCTCGCTCTCGTCGGTGACAGTGCAGTCGAAGCCCCAGGCCGCGTCCTCGAGCCAGCCGAGCATCGGCTCCTGGCAGCAGAGGCGGAACTCGTCGGCGCAGAAGCGAAAGAGCGTGCCGTCGTCGATCACCATCCCCTCTTCGTCGCACCAGACGACGTAGCCGACGCGGCCGGGGGCGATGCGCGCGACGTCGCGCGTCACCAGGCGGTTGAGCATCGCCTCGGCGCCGGGGCCGCTGACGCGGTACTTGTGCATCGGCGAGATGTCGAAGAGCGAGGCGGCGTTGCGGATGGCGAAATACTCGAACTCGACCTGGTCGAGCACGACGGGCGCGGCGCAGCCCGCCCAGCCATACCAGGCCCGCGCCTGCGAAAGCGCCGCGAGCCGGGCGTGGAAGGGGCCGTCGATCAGCCCCGCGGGGACCGGGTCCCGCGCAAGGCCGGCGGCGGATGTGTCGCGCGCGTTCATGCCGCCACCCCGTCGGCGAGCGCGACCGCCGCCGCGTTGCGGCCGGCCGAGCCCATCACGTCGCCGCCGGGATGCGCGCCGGCGCCGCAGAGATAGTAGCCCGCCGGTCCGAAGCGGTAGCGCGCGAGCCCGTTGACCGGGCGCACCGCCAGCAGCTGGTCGAGGCTCATCTCGGCATGGTGCCAGTGGCCGCCCGGCGCGCCGGTGAGCGCCTCGATATCGGCCGGCGTCAGCACCTCGGCCTCGGCGACGCGGTCCGAAAGGCCCGGCGCGACGCGGTCGAGCGCGGCAAGCGTCGTCGCGAGGAGCCGGTCGCGGCCCGCTTGGGTCCAGCCGCCGCGCGGCGCGTGCGGGACGTATTGCACGATCGCCGAGAGGACATGGCCGCCCTTCGGCGCCGCCGAGGGGTCGGTCAGCGACGGGATCACCGCCTCGATCACCGGATCCTCGGACATCTCGCCGTATTTCACCGGGTCGAAGGCGCGCTCGACCCGCGCGACCGAGGGGGCGAGGACCAGGCGGCCGGCCATCTGCCCGGCGGTGAGCCCCGGCATCTCCGGCAGGTCCCTCAGGCGCAGGTTGACCTTGGCGACGGTGCCCTTGGCGCGAAGGGCGCGCAGCCGGCGCACCGCCTCGATATCGAACTGCGCCGGCCCGGCGAGGCGCATCGCCGTCATCGGCCCCGCCGCGACCAGGACGCAGCCCGCCGCGATCTCGGAGCCGTCGGCAAGCCTGACGCCGCGCACCCGGTCGCCCTCGACCAGAACCGCGGCGGCCTCGGCGCCGGTGCGGATCTCGGCCCCCAAGACCCGCGCGCGCGCGGCGAGCCCGGCGCAGAACGCGCCCATCCCGCCCATCGGAAGGGCCGCGCCGCCGCCGCGCGCGTAGCGATACATCAGCGAGAAGACGGTGCCCGGCGATCGCGGCCCGGCCCAGGCGCCGCGCACGGCATCGGCGGCCAGCGCGCCGGCGAGCGGGCCGTCGGCGATCTCGTCGAGGATCACGTCATGGGCGTTCGAGAGCACGATGCGCAGGAACTCGCGCGCCTCGTCCCGGCCGATCCTGCGGAAATCCCAGCCGAGCGCACCCAGCGTCCCCAGCCGACGCAGGCCCTGCAGGTCGGTCATCCCCTGCGCGAGCTGCGGCGGCGGCGCCTCGGCCAGCCGGGCGAGGATGGCGCCGAACCGGGCGAGGCGGGAAACCAGCGCGTGGTAGGGTCCGGCCTCGGGATGCGGCGCGCCGTCGGCGAAATGCGGCCTTCCCTCCGCCACGACCACATGCCCGCCCTCCGGGTCGAGGCAGACCGTCGGCAGCGCGCGGGTCTCGAAGAGCGCCTTCCGGTCATGGTCGAGATCGGCGAGGACCGCGGGCGAGAGATTGTAGAGCAGATGCGCCATGCGCGGCTTCGGCGTGCCGTCGGAAAACGCCCCCTCCGCCGCCATCCCGCCGATTTCGTCGCGCCGCTCGAGCACGCAGACCGCGCGCCCGGCCCGCGCCAGCCCGGCCGCCGCGACGAGGCCGTTATGGCCGCCGCCGATGACGATGGCGTCGAAGGCCCGGCTCATGCCGCCAGGTCCGGCATGGCGCGGCCGCGACCGGCCCGGGTCAGGATCTCGCGCGCCGCGTTCGCCCCCGGCGCGGCCATCACGCCGCCGCCGGGATGGGTCGAGGAGCCGACGATGTAGAGCCCCTTCACCGGCGTGTCGTGGCGCGCATAGCCGGGTACCGGGCGGTTGAAGAGCAGCTGGTCGAAGGTCAGCTCGCCCTGGAAGATGTTGCCCCCGGTCAGCCCGACCTCGTCCTCCAGCTCCTTCGGGCTGCGGACCTCCATGTGCAAGATGTGCCGGCGGATGTCGGGGCAGGCGACCTCGATCTTGTCGAGCACCGTCTCGGCCATCGCCTGCCGGCGCTCGGCGGTCCAGTTCGTGCCCGACCGCGTGCCCCCGGCCTCGAGATCGTAGGGCGCGTACTGGACGAAGACGGTCATCATGTGCCTGCCCGGCGGCGCCATGGTCGGGTCGATCTGCGAGGGGATCAGCATGTCGAAATAGGGCTCCTTCGACCAGCGCCCGCGCTTCCAGTCGTCATAGGCGCGCTCGAGTTCCAGAAGCGATTCCGAGCAGTGCAGGTCGCCGCGCAGGAAGCGCGCGCCCTCGGGCGCGGCGGGGAAGCGGGGCAGGGCGTCGAGCGCGATGTTGAGCTTGGCCGAGGAGCCGCGGATCCTGAACCGCTCGACCGCGCGCCAGTAGTCGTCGGGCAGCGCCTCGCGCGGGGTGTGCTTCAGGATCGTGCGCCGGACATCCATGTTCGAGGCGACGATCGGCGCGCAGAACTCGGCCCCGTCGCCGAGTGCCACGCCGGCGACCGCGCCGTCGCGGACGAGGAACTGCTCGACGCCGGCGCCGGTGCGGATGGTCCCGCCGGCTTCCTCGAAGGCGGCGGCGAGCGCGTTCGAGATCGCGCCCATCCCGCCGCGCGCGAAACCCCAGGCGCCGATCGCGCCATCCACGTCGCCCATGTAGTGATGCAGCAGCACATAGGCCGTGCCGGGCGAATAGACGCCGAGGCCGGTGCCGATGATCCCCGACCCGGCCAGATGCGCCTTGATCAGGTCGGTCTCGAAATGCTCGTCGAGGAAATCGCCGATGGAGATGGTCCAGAAGCGCAGCGTCTCGCCGAGCTCGCGCGGCCCGAGGCCGTGGATGCGCTTGAGCAGGAAGGCGAGCTCGCCCAGGTCGCGCGGCTTCATCGAGGTCGGGTCCGCCGCCGGGCGCAGCAGGAACGGCCGGATGAAGCGGCACTGGCGCAGGACCGTCTGGCGGTAGCGGCGATAGGCGTCGGCATCGCGCGGCGAATGGCGGCGCAACTCGCGGCGCAGCTGGGCCGGGTCGGCATGGTAGCCGAAATTCGCCCCGTCGCGGGTGAAGCTCGCGCCGCCCTCGTAGGGGATCACCTGCAGCCCGAAGCGCGGCAGGTCGAGATCGCGCACGATCTCGCGCCGCAGGAGCGAGCAGACATAGGAGCAGTTCGAATAGGTCCAGCCGGGCATCAGCGAGCGGCTGACCGCGGCGCCGCCGATCCAGTCGTTGCGTTCCACGACCAGCGTCTTCAGCCCCGCCTTCTGCAGGTAGCAGGCGGTGGTCAGGCCGTTATGGCCCGCGCCGGCGACGATGGCGTCGTAGCGGCCGTGCTCTGTCATCGGACCCCTCCGTCGAGTCGGCGCAGGGTAGCCGGAACGCGGGCGCCGGTAAAGTTTGAATGAGCGCTCAAATAAATTTTTCTGGACCGGGGGCGCGCGAAGCAGGTATAGATCGGGAGCGCAGCGCAGGGGCATCATGGCGGAAAGCGACACCCGAACCGATCTGGACAGCCGTTCGTCGCCGGACGGGCCGGAGGCGACCGCGCGCGAACGCAAGGAGCGCAAGGCCAATGCCGACCGGCGGCGCCGGCAACTGATCGAGGCGACGCTGCGCTCGGTCGTCCGGCACGGGCTGGCGCGCACAACACTGGCCACGGTGGCGCGCGAGGCGGGGCTCTCGCAGGGGGTGGCGGTGTTCTACTTCCAGACCAAGCAGGGCCTCTTCGATGCGGCGCTGCGTCATGCCTACCGCCGCTACGAGGCGAACTGGATGGCGGCGCTCGAGACGGCGGGGCCGCGTCCCGCCGACCGGCTGCTGGCGCTGCTCGACGCCGATTTCCGGCCCGAGGTCTGCAGCCGCGACGCGCTGGCGGTCTGGTTCGCCTTCTGGGGCGAGCTGAAGACGACCGACACCTATGCCGCGATCGCCGCCGATTTCGACGCGCGCCGGTTCGCGGTCCTGCGGCAGACCTGCCTCGACCTGACCGGCGATGCCGACGAGGCGGAGCGGCTGGCCGGCTGGATCGACACGTTCTGCGACGGCTACTGGCAGCGGCTCTACCTGTTTCCGAAGAGCCATTCGCCCGAGGAGGGCCGGCGGGCGCTGCGCGCGCTTCTGGCCCGGCTGATGCCGGATCGCGCGCCCTTCGACCCGCCGGCCTGAGCCTG
>SL_3KL_010_SEDDRAFT_10004724_pt1 | contig 12287 bp, 7 predicted proteins | sample SodLakKL_010_SED_2_FD_10381 | JGI IMG/M metagenome (IMG submission 10381)
TTTTTTTACAATAAATATCATTTTTTATTAACATTTTTACAATCACACCATCTTTTTTTATACTTTTGCAACGTATTAATCAAAAATTTATTAAAAATGAGTAACAGAAGATTTACTGCCGTCAAGGAAGCACTCAGTCATTTGCCACTTGAGTCAAATGCTAGTCAAGCCAAAGTTTCAGAATATTATGGAATAAATGTTTTTAATGATCGGGCCATGCGTGAATATTTACCCGATGATGTTTATAAAAACATAAGTGAAAACATTGAAAAAGTAGAACGAATTGATAAGCGTATAGCTGATCAGGTAGCATCTGCCATGCGCGCATGGGCTATCAGTAAAGGCGCCACTCACTATACACATTGGTTTTTACCATTAAATGGAGCAACAGCTGAGAAACACGATTCCTTTTTCAGTCCTTCATCTGATAATCGCAATATTGAACAATTTGATGGAAGTAAACTGGTGCAGCAGGAACCTGATGCCAGCAGCTTGCCCAGCGGCGGATTGCGCAACACATTTGAAGCCCGTGGCTACTCAGCATGGGACCCTTCATCTCCTGCATACATCCTGGAAAATACACTTTGTATTCCCACCATTTTTGTTGCATATACAGGCGAAGCACTGGATTTTAAAACACCACTGCTAAAAACCATCAGTGTTATTGATGAAATTGCCACAGATGTTTGTCAGCTTTTTGACCGGAGCATAACCCGCGTATACCCCACTCTTGGATGGGAACAGGAATATTTTCTCGTTGACGAAGCGCTCTTCCATGCACGCCCCGACCTGGTCATGACAGGTCGTACGTTGCTGGGCCACGGCCCGGCGAAAGGCCAGCAATTGGAAGATCATTATTTTGGTGCTATTGCTCCAAGAGTAAGAGCCTTTATGACTGAATTTGAAGTTGAAGCATGGAAGTTGGGCATTCCTGTAAAAACCAGGCATAATGAAGTAGCTCCTAATCAGTTTGAGCTGGCACCTGTATACGAAGAAGCCAATATTGCCATTGACCACAATCAACTGGTAATGGTAGTAATGGAAAATACTGCACGTAAACATAAATTCCGTATACTCTATCATGAAAAACCTTTTGCAAGCGTAAACGGTAGTGGCAAGCACAATAACTGGTCATTGGCTACCAATACAGGAAAAAACCTCTTAAGCCCGGGCCACACACCTAAAACCAACCTTTTATTTCTTACATTCTTTATCAACTTTATAAAAGCTGTTTACAGGCATTCCGACCTTCTCCGTGCAGCCATTGCTTCTGCGGGCAACGATCATCGTTTGGGTGCTAATGAAGCACCACCTGCAATCATGTCGATATTTATAGGCTCTCAGCTTACTAAAGTTCTGGATGATCTTGAGAGAAAAGTGAAAGACCGTAAAATGACCCCAGATGAAAAAACGGAACTCAAACTTAATATCGGGAAAATACCCCATATCATTCTGGATAATACCGACAGAAACAGAACTTCACCCATGGCTTTTACAGGAAATAAGTTTGAATTCCGCGCAGTGGGTTCTTCTGCCAATTGCGGACCAGCAATGATTGTGCTAAACAGCATACTTGCCGAACAGCTGAAGGAGTTTAAAGCCAGTGTGGATAAAGCAATTGAAAAAGGAGAAGATAAGGATGAAGCCATTTTCAAAATACTTAGAAATTATATTATTGAATCCAGACCCATCCTTTTTGAGGGTAACGGTTATAGTGAAGAATGGGTTATTGAAGCCGAAAAAAGAGGACTTTCAAATTACAAGAATACACCTGAAGCCCTTGTTGCATATATTTCCGACAGCACCAAAAAGCTTTTTATCCAAAACAAAATATTTACCGAAAAAGAGCTGGAGGCACGTTGGGAGATAAGAAATGAAAATTATGCCAAGGTAATTCAGATCGAATCAAGAGTACTCGCTGATCTGGCCGGGAATCACATTATTCCCACTGCTATAAGGTATCAGAATAATCTGGTTGAAAATGTCAAGGGATTGAAAGAGATATTATCTGATGAACAGTTTGAAAAACAAGCAGAAGTACAAAAATATATTATTGGAAAGATCTCTGAACATATCATAGAAATCAGAAAAGATGTGCAAAGTATGATTGAAAAACGAAAGGAAGCAAATGCACTTGCAGATGCAGACAAAATGGCACTTTTCTATTGCAATGAGGTTAGGCCTTATCTCGATACGATCAGGTATCATGTTGACAAACTTGAACTGCTGGTTGACGATGAAATGTGGACCCTGCCCAAATACCGGGAAATGCTTTTCATTAAATAAATCCCCTTCAACAATGTTTTGCCAAAAAAGAGGCTGTCTCAAAAGAAGAGGCAGTCTCTTTTTTTATTTTCCGGCTTTTAGATTTATTTAAAATTATAAACGAAACCGACACCAAACTGCTGTCTCATCTGGGTTGTAGGACCTACCCTTCCATCGCCTTTGTCAATTTTTATGTCGTGATCGTAAATCAAGTGAAAACCTGCAGTAACAGTGAGAAAAGTATTAATGGGCATATTTACCTGTGTCAGCCAGTCAACATCAGTGTTTTTTCTGTTGCTCACATCAGAATCCGTATAGTTATTAAATAAAACAATTCTTGAATTAACATTTACATTAGTAACAATCTCCTTGTTAAACTCAATGCGAACCATCGCACCAAACTCAGGGTTCACTTTTTTATTTTCTTCAACACCAAATGCACCGGCAGCAGATAGCTCATCATCAAGTACGAAGGTAAATTTTCCAGTGGTGGGTGATGCGAATATGGAAAGAAACTCAACCGGCTTATAATCAAAACCTAGCGCCACAGTTAGGTATCCCGGAGCCATAAAACGTGATACAACCACGCTGTCATTGGGATAATTGTAACCTTTGTCAAACTGTGACTGGAAATTGAAAATGGCAGTATATCTCAGCTTTTCATTAATTTCCCTGCCCAGTTTCGAGAACAGATCAATTTTGTCAACATTTTTTCTTACGGGGTTATCTGCAATTTTTATGATCCCATAATGAAGGTCAAGATAATTTTCCCATGCATACCTGTTTTTCTTGTAATTGGCATCAAAACGTGCCTGGCTGGTTGATGAAAAGGAATTTTCACCCCCGGCAGCCCAATTAGTAAAAGCTACCTGATTAAGTGATTGCTGGAAAAATCCGGAGAATTTCCAATTACTTTCTGTTGAAGTTGTTTCATCAGCAACAACAATACCTGCAAACGCTAAAAGTAATACTGTAAATAGTATCAGTTTCCAATTCATAATACAAATTTTTAGTTAATTGATAATTAGAAAGATAACATGAATACCGGAAACAAAACAGGGCTACATTTTCAATAATTAATGTAAGGTGCAGATGTTTTTCTTAGGCAAACAATGTTAAAAAAAATCAAAACAATACTTCGTACTCTATTGTTTATTGTATAGATTTTTTTGGCTGGCAAAAATAATCAATTTTTTTTTCAACAATAAAATTAGATTGAAAAGATTACATTTCATAAAAAAACCAAACCCAGAGTTATGCAAGCTATATTTTTCAACAAAGCAGATGATATTTGCAAAATACAGGAAACTCAAATATCTGAGCCCGGCAGAAATGAAGTACTTATAAAAATTAAAGCAGCGGCGCTCAACCGACGCGACTTCTGGATTAAAAAAGGAATTTACCAGGGAGCAAAATTTCCTTGTATTATTGGTTCTGATGGGGCTGGCATTGTGGAAAAAGCGGGAAAGAATGTCGACAAAAGCTGGATTAATAAAGCTGTCATAATTAATCCGGGATTAAACTGGGGAGATAACCCAGATGCCCATGGTCCTGATTTTCATATACTAGGTTTGCCAACTCAGGGCACTTTTGCTCAATATATTTGTGTGCCTGCTGATAGTATCTGGCACAAACCTGACACATGGACATTTGAAAAAGCTGCAGCTCTTCCTCTTGCGGCCTTAACTGCATTCAGAGCGCTCTTTACCCGCGGCAATTTGCGTAAAGGACAAAAAGTATTTATTACTGGTGCAGGCGGCGGAGTAGCTGTTTTTCTCATTCAGTTTGCTTTAGCGGCAGGCGCGAAAGTCTTTGTTAGCAGCAGCTCAGAGAAAAAACTCAAGAAAGCTACATTACTTGGAGCAGAGGGTGGAGTTTTTTACAATCAACCAGATTGGGAAACCGAACTGGAAAAGGTAGCAGAAGGCAAGTTTGACCTGATTATTGATAGTGCTGCAGGTGAGAACTTCGGGAAATTCCCCGGATTACTTAAAACGGCAGGCAGGATTGTTATTTTTGGTGGAACCGCAGGTAAAATACCAGAAATGACAGCTGCGAAAATTTTCTGGAAACAGGCATCAATTCTAGGCACAACCATGGGCAGCAAGGAGGATTTTAAAAACATGCTTGATTTTGTAGAGAAGTATAATATTGAACCTGTGATTGATAAAATTTTCCCTATGGTAGATGCAGAGCTTGCATTCAAGCAAATGGAGAATCAGGAGCAATTTGGTAAAATTGTGGTTAAAATAGATGATGGATATTAAATTGAAATAAAAAAAAACAGGAAATGAGTAAAAGAGTATTTGTAGTTACGGGTGGAAGTTCAGGCATTGGTCTGGCGGTAATAAAGAAACTGACTGGAGATCCTTCTCATCATGTATTTTCCTTTTCAAGAAGCAAAGAAAAGATCGAGAGAGCCATGTTAGATTTAGAGAAAGTACCCGAAAATCTTGAATTTATTGAAGGCGACGTATGCAACGAAGCTGACTGCCAGCGCTTTTATGAAAAGCTTAAAGAAAATCACCATTTTATTTACGGTTTAGTGAATGCTGCCGGAGTTTTAACAAAGGGAGGAATTGAAAATATTACTTACAGTCAATGGAAATACAATCTGGATGTCAATCTCAATGGGCCATATATATTTACTAAAAGCCTTCTACCAATGATAAAAGCAGCAAAAGGCGCATCAATTGTTAATGTATCATCCATAGCTTCCATGCGACCCGGCAGAAGTGTGGCTTATTCTGTAAGCAAAGCCGGACTTGATATGCTCACCGCATATCTTGCAGGTGAACTTGCTCCTTACAAAATAAGGGTTAATTCTGTAAATCCGGGGTTTATTAAAACAAATATACACATTGATAATCAAATTGTTACTACAAGTAATGAATATAAAACTCTTGTATCTGAAACAGCAAGTAAAAATCCGCTAGGAAGAGCGGGTGAAGCAAATGAGGTTGCAGATTTAATTTTATTTCTGCTTAATGATAAATCCTCCTGGATTACAGGCTCAATTTTTAAAATTGATGGAGGCACTTTGATAGAGAATGACTTTTTACCCATTCAAAAAAAACCTTAAAAACCTAAAAATAAACCACTATTTATTCAAGAAAAAAATGATGAATACACTAATGAAGTTACAGTATATAACTGAATTACAGATTTATACTTCATACTTGATTGGTAAGTACTTGTGAAATATTTTCAATATACACTGCGGAAAACCCTTAGGTAAATTTTAGTAATTTAACGAATTGACTGAAATCAACATCTGAAGTATATTTGATAAATTAAAGTTCTTTAAGGATTTGATAACGATTAATATCGACATATAAAACAAGCAACTTGCCTGAAATTGATTGGCAACAAAAGTTTTATTGAGATTCGATAAATTTAAAAATATCGTGAAAGATGGGATGACAGTTGTTGGTAAGTGCTCCTGAATTTGAAGTTGCCGGAGAGTTGACACGAAAATCAAATGTTGTCGGATACATATTGAGGTATTTATGTGTCAGTTTCTCTCTGAATGGGGAGGTTTCAGAGTTTTGCAATTAAAGGCAAGTTGCTCTTTTTAAAGCTCTTATAAGGTTTGCTTGATTAAATATCATTAAAAAAATTGGATTTCTGTCTTACAGAAATTCATGTTTTTGGTTTTATTGTTTTACAGTGTTAGTGGTGTGAGGGTTGTCTTTGTGAAAAGGCAACCCTTTTTTTATTTACAATCAAATTGCAATAGCCTGATTTTTCAAAGCAAAACTAATCAAAGCAGCAGTATTTTTTAACCCTGATTTTGACAACATATTGTTGCGGTGTCCGCCCACAGTTCGTGGGCTGATATCCAACTTAGCTGCAATTTCAACATTTGAAAATCCTTCGCTAACAAGCTGAAGCACTTCAAGTTCCCTTTTTGTAAAACTCTCAAGTATATTCCGCTCTTCTGATTTCTTTTTAGCACTAAATACCTGCCTGGTTACCATTACAAGTATCTCATCGCTAAAATACCCTCTTTCATTGGCAATATTATCAATGGCTTTTATTAACTCTTCTTTCCCTATATTTTTAAGCAAATAACCCATAGCTCCAGCCTGAAGCATTTCCTCCACATATTCTCCCTCACCGAACATACTGAGGGCAAGAATCTTTAATCCCGGATATTTTTCAAGTGCCTTGCGGGTGGTTTCAATTCCACTAATACCGGGCATTTTTATATCCATAAAAACAATATCTGGCTCATGGGTTAATAACAACTCAAGAAATTCCTCACCCGATGATGCCTCGCCAATAACATCAGCATCGGGTATTTCTTTAAGCAGATCAATTAAACCATTCCTGAAAATAAAATGATCATCCACAATCATAATTTTATAAGCCATTACTTCATTCTTTTACGGGTTAATAATTCTTACTTAAAATTTATTATTAATAATCATAAAACATACATTTTCAGAGAGTAATTAATAATAATGGAATCAAAAGTACAGTATTGAGCAGAGAAAAAACTCCGTATTTCATGGATTTTTCAGCACACAGCAATAGCAAATAAAAATACCGGAATCAGCATCCGATGTTTATTTTAGTGGTAAGAAGAACTTTACAAATAATCCCTTACCTTCAGTACTGTTAAACGAAACGTTTCCATTGAGTGAATTGATGCGGTTACGAATGTTATTCAATCCCATTTTCCCGTTGTTGGTATTTTGTATCTTTATTAGATCAAAGCCTTTCCCATTGTCTGAATAATTTACTGAAAGAATCTCATTTTTTTCATGAATTACAATCTCAACCTTTGTGCATTCAGAGTGTTTGAGAGAATTGTTCAGCAACTCTGTGATCACCCTGAAAATAGCCAGGGATGATTCTTCTTCCAATTTTTCCGGAATTTTTAAGACATGAAGATTAACGTCGAATTTACCAATTGCATTGATTTTCGCCACATGTGACTTTAAAGCTTTTTCAAGCCCGAAATCATTTAAAATGCCTGGTGTAAGATTATTTGCAATGTTTCTGGTCTGACGGATTGCTTCATCTACAATTTCACGGCAGTAAGTGAGTGTTTTTATCTGTTTTGGTTCAAGTTTGACTTTCAGACTATCCTGCTGAAGATACATTTTCAGGCCGGATAACAGGGGGCCGATACCATCATGAAGTTCCTCAGCAATTCTTCTACGTTCACCTTCTTCAGTTGCAATGGTATTTTTCAAAATGCTCTTATCCAGCATCTTTTGCATAGTTGTATCACGGGCAATACCATATACTTCTGAAACTTTATTCCCGGTCTCAAAATTTATAAAACCTTTTATTTGAAGACATTTGATTTCACCTTTACTATCAAAAACTTTTATTTCAAAAGAAAAGGATTTTTTATCATCAGAAACAATATTTTCAAATTGCCTGTAAACTGATCTTCTTTCATGCGGAAGTAAAAGATCCCATACGTTTTTATCTTCAAGAGAGTTGTAACCCAGGATATTATTTGCAGCTTTATTGATTTTCCTGATTCTCCCGTTTCCATTGAGACTGAAAACTATATCTGGGACATTATTAAAAAGTTCTCTGTATCTTAATTCACTATCCTGCAGTAGCTTTTGTGTATTCCGAATATCATTGATATCAATACAGTTTCCGATGTAGCCCGAGAACCTGCCCCTGAAATCGTAGAACGGATGTAAAAAGCCTTTAACCCATCGATACATACCTGTATTATGCAATATACGGTACTCCTGAATGAAGGATTTATGTCGATCAAATTTTCTGAGAAATTCTTTCATTATCCTTTCTTTGTCTTCAGGGTGAATAGTTTGTTGCCATCCGTCACCCTTTTCTTCTTCAATGCTTCTTCCTGTAAATTCCTTAAAGGTATTGTTTACATAATCAATTTTTTTAAATTTGTTGGCTCGCCATATCAGTGTTGGAAAGTTATCGAAAACAGTTAAATAGTAATTTAGAGATTGCTTGAGTTTCAATTCTGAATTTACCAGAGTTGTTATGTCACGTACCACTACAGTTACTCCTTCTGTTTTTTTTTCTGAATTGAAACCAGGAGTAAATTTCGCGTGGTAATATAGTTTGCTGCCAAATGCCTTCAGTTCATAGCGAAGCTCCTGACCATCTCCTGTTGAGATGACTTTATTTACTACATTTAGGAAAGCTGTTTCAATCTCAGACGGAAAACCTGCATCAGCCAAACTGTTTCCCGGCCTGAAAGAATTATTAATATTATTAAATTTTGATGAATTATCATCACTGTAAAAATCAGAGAATTTACCATCTTTATCGAGCAGAAATACAAAATCATCAATAGACTCTAGAGTACTGCGCAATAAATCTTGCTGCCTTCTAAACTTTTCTTTTTGTTGCGGTAATTCATAATGTGGCATAAGCACACACATATATCCCTGGTCAAGGTTATAACTTATATTAACCGATAGATCCAGTTCCTTCCCATCGGTATTTTTCCAGTTAAAACTGAGTCCTTCAGATGTTTTATCTTTTTTGCATTTAAGCGAAAGCCTCAATAACTTATCTGATAGTTTACAGTTTAGAAATGATAAAATTTCTTTCCCTACTATTTGTTCCGGTTGCATTCTCAACAAATCAGAAACATTAGGGGATACATAACTAACAATACCTTTTTCAGTGATTTGCAGGCATACAACTTTTCCCCTTGGTATATTTACACTGGAATCAAAGGTTCCCATAACTTCTGTTTTAAAGGTTGCTAATCATAAGAACAGCTTCCTTATTAAGTGGCTTATTCAGAAAATGAATTACAAACCGGTTGTTCATAGCTCTTTTATAGTCATCACTATCAATAGAGGATGACAACATTACAATTCTAACTTTTTGGTGAATAACATCCGGCAAATCATCGAACATAGTAAGAAATCCGAAACCATCTGTTTCGGGCATTCTGATATCAAGAAAAATCAGATCAGGAACATTGTCAGGCTTAGAAACGGCCATTTCCTTCAACCAGTCAATTGCTGATACTGCTGATTTTTTCACGGTAATTACCTTTGACAAACCTGCATTCTCAACAACTTTCCGATTGACCAGATTATCAATATCACTATCATCAATCAATAATATTTTTTCAAGAACCATGAATTATATAAATTGCTTGTGGGTTGCTTTCTTTTTCAGAATACATACTGGAGCTATTTCCTTCTTAAATACAATCGAAATCCACCGAGCTCATCTGAATGAGTTTGGGTTCAGTTTTCGAGAAATTCGGTAATTCAATGATAAAAGTGGTTCCTTTGCGGAATTCGGATTTTACCTTTATTTTACCCTTTAGTTTCTCAACTATCTCTTTTACAATGTATAGACCAATTCCACTTCCTGTACTTTTTTCGGTTGCCCGATAAAACATTTCATAAACCTTGGGTATGTGCTTTTCATGAATTCCCGAGCCATTATCGCAAATGGTAATTACTGCATTAACGGGTGATGTTTTCACATTCACTTTTACAACAGATTCGGGTTGCTCAAAATTGTGGAATCTTATACAATTGGATATCAGATTATTAAGAATGATTTGTATGCGTTTTTTATCAGAAAAGAAGGATACCCCATTTTTCACATCCACGCTAAACTTAACTTTATCAAAGTTTTCAAGGTAAGAGTGATTTTGAATAGATTCTTCGACAAACCTTTCAAAATCAATATTCTCATANACAATATCTGATCTTGAGTTTCGTGAATAATCTATGATATCATGGATAATTTTATCGAGTCGCCCGATGGTGTCTCTTATCATGTTGAGATAATACTCCAGTTCATTTGATTTTTGTTCCGTTTCAAGTAAATTGACCAACCCAAGAATAGACATAAGAGGAGAGCGCAATTCATGCGAAGTGCTGTAAACAAATCGGTCAAGCTCTTCATTGGTTTTTTGCAATTGTTTATTATTTTCCCTGAGTGTATTTTCAACCGCTTTGGTTTCAGTAATATCGCTTAAAACTGCAACAAAATGACTGGAAGAGTTTTTGGAATCTTTAACCGGCGACATAAACAATAAGCGCCAGGATGCTTTTTCTTTACCATTTTTGCATTCTATTTCCCCTCTGAATGGGATTTTATTTCTTAACGCGTGAATAATATTATCTCTTGTATCCCGATGGAGTGGCTGTCCAATCACGTTAATAAAATCTTCACCTAAAATTTGATCTTCACTGTAACCGGTAATATTTGAGAGTTCTTTATTTGCATAAATGACAGGATAGTTTTCATTATCATCTTTAAGAATCAGTATACCTTCAAGGGCTGATTCCATAGCACTTTTTTGAAGCTTCAGAGTTTCTTCAGCTTTTCTTCTTTCTGTAATATCATAACAGGAGCCGATAAAACCTGAAAACTTACCTTCCAGGTTATAAAGCGGTCTGCCTGCATTTATAACCCATCGGTATTCTCCAGATTTATGCCTTAACCTATGTTCAAGCTGGAATGATTCCTTTTTAAGATACGCATTAAGCAGGGTAGAAATAAACGTTCCCAAATCGGCCTTGTGAAGTTTCTCAACCCAATCGGTCTGAAGTTCTTTATTCAGCTCATTTCCGGTAAATTCGAGCCAGGTTTTATTGAAGTAATCTGCCCGTTTTGAAGTATTCGTCTTCCAGATCATACTGGGAAAATCACCCAGAAGCGTAAGGTAAAAGTCTCTGGCACGTTTGAGCGTCTCTTCATTTCTTTTCTGGCGGGTAATATCCCGGCACAAAACTGTAACCCCATCTGCTACCCCAAAAGCATTTTTCCGTGGTGATAATCTCGCGCTATACCAGAGTCGGGAGCCAAAAGCTTCCAAAAAATAGTCAATCTGTTCTGATTTATCATCTTCGATTACCCGTTCAATAGTCTGAAGGTATTTTTTTGCCACATCAAGAGGGAACCCTACATCGTAAATGTTTTTACCTATAAAAGCATCACTTGAAAGTGCAAGAGTGGCTTGATCTGATGGTTGATAGTACTCAATAAAGTCGCCATCTTTGTTTAAAGTAAAGAAAAGATCGTCAATTGATTCAAGCGTGCTGCGAAGCATCTCATGCTGCTCATGAAATAACTGATCAGCTTTCTCTTTTTCTGTATTGTCGTGAATATTGAAATATATTAATTGTTTATTTCTAACATTTATTTTATTGACGAAATACTCAAGTTCAAGAACTTCATCATCAACCATATATTTCAGTTTCAGATAAGAGTTCTGCCCAAGAACTACTTTCCTGATTTCCTCATGAATGCTCTCCAGCTCTTCAGGATGGAGTTTATCAAGGCTGCTTCCTCTAAGTTCATCCAATGAAATTTTAAAAATGTAGGCTGCACTATTATTGGCATCAATTATTTTGAAGTTTTGAGGGTCCAGCACAATTTTGGGTTGCAGGCTGTTTAAGAACAGACTACGGTAAAACTCTTCCTGATCTGTGGATTTTGCTTCTCTGTTTTTTCCCCTGCTGAAAGCATGCTGAAGATGTAATTTCAATACATCTGATTGAACAGGTAAGTTTATAAATGAAATGTTTTCCGGAATATTTAATCCGGCAGCAATCTCGATATCTTTCTTATCAAGTAAAAGTAGTATTGACGGAAAATGGCTCAAAACAGCAGCTCCCCCATTCTGAGAAAGATGAGTGAAGCTCTTAAAATCCATTAACCAGGGTTTGCTATTTGAGATTAATTTCCCTTGCACATTTGCATCAGACAAGCTGGCTTTGTTAATGACCATAACCTGATCTTCATTTTCCAGCAGAAATCTTTTTACCTCAGTGCATAATGTTTCCTGTTGAGCTGTTAAATAAAAAGTTGTAAAATTGTTGTCGGATATCATTTACAATTTATAAAGGGTTCATTAATTTTACTTTTTGGTGTGCAAACCACACTCTTTAGTTTCAGGATTTTCCCACCACCATCTGCCACTTCTAACATCTTCGCCCGGCATAATCGCTCTTGTGCAAGGCTGACAGCCAATGCTTGGAAAACCTTTATCGTGCAATGTGTTATATGGAATTTTATTTTGATTTATAAAA
>SL_3KL_010_SEDDRAFT_10004725_pt1 | contig 12286 bp, 11 predicted proteins | sample SodLakKL_010_SED_2_FD_10381 | JGI IMG/M metagenome (IMG submission 10381)
CGGCCCCTCTCCGCCGTATTTTTTGATCAGGTCGACATCGAAGGTCGGCCGCATCAACTCGGACATGTGATGGTCTATCCCGTCGCTATTGTGATCGTTGAACGGAATGCTAGCCGACAACTGCACAATGAGAATTGATCCCAATCAAACAGCCTCTTTGCCACACATGTGGCAGGTTATGGGGGCGGGGCGCCGAGTGGCCTTGCCCGGGGCCGGGCTCGAGGTGAACGGCATGGTCGATCTTTCAAGTCCAGTGGCGTTCTGGTGCCTACCGAATTGCGTTTGATCCAACGGGTTGGGGATTGCCTTTAGTAGGCTTCTCGGGTGCTCGAAGAACGGATAGTTTATTCCCGCTTCCGTCACCTCGAGCCCGGCCCCGGTCAAGCCCACTCGTCGCTTGTCGGGTAGGAGTTGGTTGATGATTGAGTCAGATCGGAGCCACCATCAGACTTTCAATCTTCTCCCAACTGTCGCAGCGGTCGGATGCCACCCGATGCTTCTCCAAACCCCATCCTGTTTGTACAGCGACAGCGGGCCCGGTAACGGGACTGAAGATTGCGCGATGCAGCCGCCCAAAAAGGCTCCCCAACGCAGCTTGATCGATTCTGCTAAATTCAACTAATTCCAAGTTAAAAACCTGCCGGAGCGTGCCTGTGAGCCTTCGAATTGTTCTAGTCCTGATGTGGGTCCTGATCGGGTTGATTGCCCCCGTTCAAGCGACCGAAACCAACAATGACGAGGGGCCCGAAACAGCCATCGAGTCGGTGCTGAAACTGGGGCCGCTGCCGGTTTCGGTCAGTCATTTCAACGACGCCGCCAAGGGCGACGAGATGCGGCGCGCGCTGATCATGCAGATGGGCCAACAGGGCCTGCCGCATGCCGGCCGCGAGGTTTCGATCTTTGGCCGCACGCTGACCTGGGAATCGGTTTCGGCGGACACAGAAACGGATGAGGGGCTGACGGTCTGGGCCTTCAACCTGGAAGCCGATCGGTTCGTGCGCGGCCATCTACAGATCGAGCATCTGGAGCGACTGCACGTTTTCCACGATGGTCAGTCCGTGAGCCATGACAACGGAAAAGTCGAGCTGAACCTGGCTGCCGGGACCCACCCGGTCTGGCTGGTCCATCAGGGTGGCAGTGACAACGGTGATCCCGCTCTGACCTGGACCGGACGCGATGAGCATGATGCCATCGATTGGCACCTGGAACCCCGTCAGCGTGTTTCGGCCCGGCGGCTGACCAATGCCGAAACCGTCGGCAATCTGGCCCTGTCTTCAAACGGCCGCTACCTGGCATTGAGCTTCAGTGCGCGCAGTGACGAGGCGGACATGCCGATTCGCCGCCTGGAAATTCGTGATCTGAACAACGATCGCATCGTGCGTCAGTGGACTCGCTCCCTGCCGGGACGCCTGGCCTTCAGTCCCGATTCGGGCAGCCTGGCCGTGCAGGAGGGCAATAATCTTTGGCTGCATGACCTGGATTCCGGCAAGGCCAGGTTGCTGCTGGCCAATCACTCGCGCATTGGCGCCTGGCGCTGGCACCGTGACGGCACATCGATTCTATTCGCCTGGACCGATCCCCATCAGACCGACAATGACAAGCGTCGTCGCATCCGTTCGCTTGAAGACCGCTGGGCCGGTTTTCGCGACAATAGCCAGCTTTACCAGGTTGATGTCGCCAGCGGCCTGATCCGGCCATTGACCGCGAAAAGCACCTCGGTCACCCTGCAGGATGTTCATCCCGACGGCGACCGGCTGCTGGTCTCGGAACGCCTGATCGACTACGAGGAGCCCCCGCACAGCCTGTTCCGCCTTTTCGAGGTGGACCTGGACAGTCTCGATGAGCATGAGATCGGACAATATCGCCAGCTCAACGCCGCCCGCTTTGCCGAGGACGGTTACTGGCTGCTGGCCGGTCCGGGCCTGGCGCAAGGGGACGGCGCGACCACCGGTGAGGACCTCACGCCCAACGAATACGACACCCAGCTCTACCTGCTGGATCGCTCCGGAGAGCAGGCGCGCAGCCACAGTCGTGACTTCGACCCGGCGTTCAGCAACGTGCAGCGCCTGGCCGGAGGTGACTTGCTGCTCAGCGCCGTGGAAGGCGAACGCCACACCCTGGTACGCTACAACGTCCAGCGCGAGCGATCCGAGCGCATCGATGCAGGCGTCGAGATCATCGAACAGTTCGTGACCGGCGGCAATCGCCATGCGGTTGTGCGTGGCACCGATGTCGATCGCCCGCAGCGGGTGCACATGATCGATCTGCGACGCAATCGCGACCGGGTCATTCATGATTCGGCGGACAAGGACTATGCCGATGTCGAACTGGGCCGGGTCGAGGCCTGGAGCTTCACCAATGAAAACGGCGACGAAATCGAGGGCCGCTACTACCTGCCGCCGGGCTTCGATGCGTTCAGCACTTATCCCTTGATCGTCTACTACTACGGCGGCACCACCCCGGTCAATCGCCAGTTCACCGGCCGTTATCCCTTCCACCTGTGGGCGGCCAAGGGCTACGTGGTCTACGTGCTTCAGCCGCGCGGCACCATCGGCTACGGCCAGGAGTTCTCGGCCCTGCACGTCAATGCCTGGGGCCAATACACCGCTGATGACATCATCGAGGGCACCGAGCGCTTCATCGAGGCTCATCCGTTCATCGATGGCGAGCGCGTTGGCAATATCGGCGCCAGCTATGGTGGCTTCATGACCATGCACCTGGCCACCCTCACCGATAGGTACGCCGCCTCGATCTCGCATGCCGGCATCAGCGCGCTGACCTCTTACTGGGGTCAGGGCTGGTGGGGCTACGGCTACAGCGGCATTGCCAGCCGCGGCAGCTTCCCCTGGAACAAACCCGAGCTCTACGTCGGCCAGAGCCCGGTCTACAGCGCTGATCGCATCACCACCCCACTACTGCTGGTCACCGGCGATTCCGACACCAACGTCCCGCCGGGAGAAAGCCACAACATGTTCACCGCCCTGAAACTGCTCGGACGCGAAGTCGAACTGGTCGAATTCCCCGGCGAGGACCACTGGATCGTGGATCGCGAACAACGCTACGTCTGGTGGGACACCATGCTGGCCTGGTTCGACAAGTGGCTCAAGGACGAACCCCAGTGGTGGCATCACCTTTATCCGGAAACTGCGGAGTGATTCGTTTTCACGGCGGCACAGCCTGATTGAAAAATTCCTGGAACCGGAAAATTTTTCAGCTTCGTGTCCGTTCCTGCAGGGTGGAAGAGTGGAGAAGCATCGGGTGGTATCCGACCGATCACGGACTGACCGGGTGAACGCCTGAGTCGATGAATTCCAGTTTGGTGGCCTTGGGGTCGGTAACGTCTGCGAGTTGCCGTTTCGAAGTGGAGTGACTTCGATCCAATGATAGGTGGCTTGGGTCGTCCGGGTAGAATTTGCTTCCCGCCGCCGCACCCGGTCAGTCCATGATCGGTCAAATACCACCCAATGCGACAGGTAAGAGTAGATTGAAATTCAAGCGGTGGCTTCGATCTGGCTCCCCCATCAACCAACTCCCAACCGACAAGCGACGAGTGGGCTTGACCGGGGCCGGGCTCGAGGTGACGGAAGCGGACACGACCTTCCCGTTCTTCGAGCGCCCGAAACCTTACTAAAGGCAATTCACTATCAACTGGACCAAACGCAATTAGACAGGCACCAGAACGCCACCAAGCTCAAAGTATCGACCAAGCCGTTCACCTCGAGCGCGGCCCCGGGCAAGGCCACTCGTCGCCCAGCCCTCATAAACTCCGTTGCATTCCAGGTTTTCCAGGGTGGGTATCAATGTCCCACGCACTCGGCAAGGAAGTGCATCCATGGATGGTCGATGAGGTGGGCCAGCCACGGGCCGGCGGCGACCAGGATGCCGGTCAGGGCCATCAGGGCGGCGGCCAGCCAGCGCAGGCCCGGGCGATTGATGGCCGAGCGGAATTTCAATACCACCAGGCCGGTGCCCAGCAGCAAGGGCACGGTGCCGATGCCGAAAGCCAGCACCATGGAGGTGGTGGCCAGGGGGTCGGCCAGCAGCACGGCCGCGGCAATCACCGTGTACAGCAACCCGCAGGGCAGCAATCCCCACAACAATCCCAGGCCCACGGCATTGTCCAGGGTCCGCACCGGCAGAAAACGGTTGAACAACGGCATCAGCCGGTTGGTCAAGGGTGCGGTCAGTTGCCCGGCCCAGTCCCGGAATCGGCCGGGCAGGGCGATATAGACGGCCATCATCACCAGCATGGCGCCGAGCAGAATGCGCATAACCAGCGGGCCATGATCGGGCAGCAAGCTGGCCGGCAACATGCCGATACCGGTGGCGATCAACGCAATCGCCAGGTAGGAGCCGATGCGCCCCATATGAAAACCTAGCGCCAGCCAGGCCTTGCCGGAAGGAATCTGGGCATGCAACACCCCGACAATCCCGCCGCACATGCCCAGGCAATGGGTGGACCCGAACAACCCGGCCAGAAACCCGGCCAATAACGCCGCTTCAGGACTCACGGTTTGCTGTTGCGAAAGAAATAAAAAAAGCAGACCACAGAGACACAGAGGTCACAGAGATAAAAACAAGCATGTTATTGAATCTTTCTCTGTGACCTCTGTGCCTCTGTGGTCTGCTTTTCTTTTTCCTTTTGCGACTGCCGAGGTGCTTCATCCTCATCCAGAATATCCAGCGCCGGGGTATCCAGATCGTCGAACTGGTCGTTCTTGACCGCCCAGAAAAAGAAATAGATGGCGATGACCATCAGGATCACGGACAGGGGGATGAGGACGTAGATGATGTTCATGGCTGCGGGGCGCCGGAAGACGGAAGACGGGAGACGGAAGACGGAGAAGGCCCGCCTCCACCCTTGCGCAACGCCCGCCTGTCGTCTCCCGCCTCCCGTCTCCCGTCTCCCAATGCGCTGCGGCGTCCAAGCCGCTGCGCATTCAGCACCACCACCAGGCTGGAGGCCGACATGCCGATGGCGGCCAGCCAGGGGGGCACGAAGCCGGCGGCGGCAAACGGCAGGGCGGTGGCGTTGTAGGAAAACGACAGGGTCAGGTTCTGGCGCACGATGCGCCGGACCCGCGGGGCCAGGGCGAAGGCGGCGGCGATTCGGTTCAGGCCCTTGCCGGTGACCACCAGGTCGGCCTGGGTGCGGGCAATGTCGGCGCCTTCGGCCAGGGCCATGGAAATATCGGCGCCGGCCAGCACCGGCGCATCGTTGATGCCGTCGCCGATCATCGCCACCCGGCCACCTTTGGCTTGTAATTCACGCACCAGCTCAAGCTTGTCGGCCGGGGAGCATTCGGAGCGGTGATTGTCGATGCCCAGTTGTTCGGCTGCCTGGATCACGTTTTCGCGCCGGTCTCCCGAGGCCAGCCAGACCTTCAGCCCGGCCTCGTGCAGGGAGTCGATCAGTGCAGCGGCGCCCTCGCGGAACGGGCTGTCCAGGCTGAACCAGGCCAGCAGTTGACCGGAACTTGCCAGGGCCACCCACTGACCGGCGCCGGGGGGCTCGGGAGTCTCGTCCAGCCACTGGCCGACGAATTCAGGTTTGCCCAGGCGATAGTCCACGCCATCAATGCTTCCGCTCACCCCTTGCGCGGTGACCGCTTCGGCCTGGTCGACGGCGCCGCCGTCATCGAAGCGGACAAAGGCGGTGGCGACGGGGTGGCGGCTGACGCGCTCCAGGCGTCCGGCCAGGCGGCGGGCATGATCGGCATCGAAATTTCCTAGGGCCAGCACCTGGTCGACGCGCATTTCCGGCAGGGTCAGGGTGCCGGTCTTGTCGAACACCACGTGGGTGATTTTCGGCAGTTTTTCCAGCGCATCGGGCCGGCTGATCAGTACGCCGAGGCGGGCAAATCCGCGCGCGGCGGCAGCCAGCGCGACCGGCGTGCCCAATGCCAGCGCGCACGGGCAGGACACCACCAGCACGGCCAGCACCACCGGCAGGGCCATGGCCGGATCGATCTGCCACCACACCAGGCCGGAAATTGCGGCGCCGGTCAACACGAAAGCGACGAACCAGGCGGCTAGGCGGTCGGCCATCAGGGCCATGCGCGGCTTGTAAGTGCGCGCCTGGTCGAGCATGCGCACGATGCCCGAAAGTGCAGTGGACTGACCCAGTTCCTCGATGGTGAGCACCATCTGGCCTTCCCGGACCAGCGAGCCGGCCAGCACCTGTTCGCCGGCCACGCGCCGGCGTGGGATGGACTCGCCCGACAGCAGCGATTCATCGACCATCACCACCCCGCTTTCGATGCGCCCGTCGGCCGGCACCGTTTCACCGGCGGTGACCTGGAGGCGGTCACCGACCGACAGCTCGACCAGGCTGACCAGCTCGCTGCCCGAATCATTCAGGCGCCGGGTCTGTACCGGTAGCGAGCGGGCCAGGGCCGAGTGCAACTGCCCGGCATTCTGGCGGGCCACCAGCACCGCGTAGCGGCCCAGCAGCAGGAAGAAGATGAACATCACCACCGAGTCGAAATACACCGCCCCGCTGCCGAACAGGGTGATGTAGACGCTGGAAAACAGCGCCAGCAGCATGGCTGCGGCAACCGGCACGTCCATGCCCATGCGACCCTGGATCAGGGTGCGCCAGGCCGATTTGTAGAAGATCTGGCCCGAATACAGGCACACCGGCACGGCCACCACCATGGAAATCAGCAGAAAGAAACGCTCGGCTTCCGGATCGATGCCCTGCCAGGCGCCGATGTACTTGGCCAGTGCGTAGCTCATCACCTGCATCATGCCCAGGCCGGCAACCACGATGTACTTGAGCATCTGGCGGCGTTCGGTCTGGTTGCGCGCCGTTCCGGCCAGCGGCGAGTCCAGGTGAGGTCGGTAGCCCAGTGAAGCCAGCCGGGCGGCGATTTCGCTCAAGGGCGTGCGATCCGGATCGAAACGCAGGTGAACCCGGCCGTCGCTGACATCGACACGCACCTCGGCAAGGCCCGGCAGGGCGCCGACAAAACGATGGATCAGCCAGGCGCAGGCCGCACAGTGCACGTTCTCCAGTACCAGGGTCAGGCGGTAGAAGCCGTCGCAATCGCTGCGTGCATAGTGATCGTAGATGGCTGGTCGGTCCCAGGCAATGAAATCATCGGCCTCGATCCGGTCCAACTCCGGCCGTTCAGGCAGGGCGTCCCGAAATTCGTAGTAGCGCCCCAGGCCGGACGAATCAATCAGCCGGGCAACGGTCTGGCAACCATGACAGCACATGGCCCGGGCCTGGCCGCCGATCTCGGCCTGGATGTCGACCCCGGCCGGGATGGGGTCGCCGCAGTGCCAGCATGGGTTGCCGGATGAGTTCATCGCGCTCACAGTCGCTTGGGCTCGACGGTGATGGGCCCTTGTGTTTCGGCGCGGCGACCGGACAGCCACCAGGTCTGGGCCAGGTCGGTGACGATGATCCGGGCACGATCGTGCGGCGTGACGGTGAGATGGCCGATGTAACGACCATGGGCCTCACGCGCCAGTACAACGCTGCTGTCGCCGCCACTGGTGGCCGGGTGCTGAAAGCGGATCAGCAGGGTCTCCGGCAACGCTTCCACATCATGAGCGTTGATTTGCAGTACCACCTTGTCACCTTCCAGCCCGACCTGGCCGAACAGGCCCAGGCTGCGCGCCTGCCCGGTACGGGTGGCGGTATCGGTCAGTCCGCGACCGAGTCGCTCGTATTCGCCGGTCACCATTTCCGGCGGATTGGTCAGGCCGATGAAGGCAACACTGGAACCAGCCACGATGCCGAGACCGAGCAGTCCCAGGATCATCCATGGCCAGGGTTCCTTGTACCAGGGGTTGATGACAGTGGATTTGGTCATGACGGTCACGAGTCGGGATTGCGGGGAATGTAGAAACGGGTTTCGACCCCGGTGTGACGTTCGCCATCGGGGTCGGTAATCACCAGTTCCATGGGCTGCATGCCGGGATCAGCGGCCGTCAGGGGCAGGGCCAGGGTGAGCGGCAGATCCAGGGTCTGGCCCGGTTGCACACTGACCGGTGCGCGCGGCTCGACCACGCGCAAGCCCTCCAGACCCCGGGCGTCGATGGATAATGTCATGACCTCGTCTGAGCGATTGGTCAGCTTGAGGGAATAGGCATTTTCCAGTTCGCTGTCGACCAGGCGATACAGGGCGGTGCGGTCTCGCAATACATCGGCGATCAATGGATCGCGGCCGCCCAGGAACAGACCGATCAGGGTGGCCACGGCCAGCAGGGCAAAAACGTACAGAAAAATTCGCGGGCGGAGAATGCGCGTGGGCTTGTTGTTCAGAGCGTTTTCAGTGGTGTAACGGATCAGGCCGCGCGGGTAGTTCATCTTGTCCATGACTTCATCGCAGACATCGACGCAGGCGGCGCAGGCGATGCACTCGATCTGCAGCCCGTCGCGAATATCGATGCCGGTCGGACAGACCTGGACACAGGCCAGACAATCGATGCAATCGCCCAGGCCCATGGCCTTGTAGTCGGCATCGCGCCGGCGTCTGCCGCGCGGTTCGCCGCGCGCTTCGTCATAGGAGATGATCAGGCTGTCGTCGTCGAACATGGCCGACTGGAAGCGCGCGTACGGGCACATGTACTTGCACACCTGTTCGCGCAGGTAGCCGGCATTGCCGTAGGTGGCCAGGCCGTAGAACAACAGCCAGAAGGCTTCCCAGCCGCCCAGGTCGAAGGTCGGCACCCGCGGGGCCAGGTCGCGTATGGGCACGAAAAAGCCCACGAAAGTCAGGCCGGTCCAAAGGGCAAAAGTGATCCACAGGAACTGCTTGGCTGATTTGCGCATCAGCTTCTCGCGAGTCCACGGCCCCTTGTCGAGTTTCATGCGCTTGTTGCGCGAGCCCTCGGTGACCCGCTCCATCCACAGAAACACCTCGGTCCAGACCGTCTGCGGGCAGGCATAACCACACCACAGCCGACCGGCCAGGGCGGTGAAGAAGAACAGGCTGAGTGCGGCCATGGCCAGCAGCAGCGACAGGATGAACAAGTCCTGCGGCCACAGGGTCATGCCGAAGATGTGGAACTGGCGGTTGACCAGGTCGAACAGCACGATCTGCTGACCACCGACATTGATCCAGGGCAGCACGTAGAACAGGCCCAGCAGCACCCATGCGGCAATCACGCGCAGTCGCGAAAAGCGACCGCTTGTCTCGCGTGGGTAAACCTTGGGAGGTTTGACATAGAGCGGGATGGACTGCACCCCGTCGCCTGACTGCTTCATGGTCTGATCACCTCAGCGCCGCTGGCGGCGAAAGCGACTGGAAGGTCTGAGCAGAATCCAGGTAAAAAGACTGGACGAAGCGGTGGCCGACCAGAACAGGAAAAATGCAATGGTGTAACCGCCGTGACGCGAGATGTCCATTTCCGGGAACGTGATGTCGCGCAGGGTCAGTGGATCGACGAAGATGAAGAACACCACCGTGGCCACCGCCGCCGAGAAGAACGATGGCCACAAAATGGCGCCCAGGCGCTGGGCCAGCGGCCTGGGCGGCGGGTCCGGCACGCGGCCGGATCCGGTCGGGATGTCACGGCCTTCAGTCATCAGCGTCGCTGTTGGTCTCGTTCAGGCTGAGCACATAGGCGGCCACCAGGCGCGAGCGGGCCTCACCCAGCAAGTCCCTTTGGGCCGGCATGACCCCGTGTCGACCATTACGGATGGTCTCGCGGATGGCATCGATGCTGCTACCGTAGGAGAATACTCCGGCGGTCAGATCGGGGGATCCCAGGTCTGGATTGCCTTCGCCATCCGGACCGTGGCAGGCGGCGCAGAGCATGTCGTAATGACGCCTGCCGGCTGCGGCCATGGTCTGGTCCACCTGCATGCCGGCCAGCTGCTGCACGAAAACGGCGGTCCGGGTGACTTCCTGGTCGTTCAGGGCATCCCCGAAACCCGGCATGATGCCCTCACGACCCTCGTAAATGCTGGTCAGTACCTGCTCGGGCCGGCCGCCCCATGACCAGTGATTGTTGGTCAGGTTGGGATAGCCGCGCGCGCCACGGGCATCCGAGCCGTGGCAGGTCGAGCAATTGTGAGCAAAGATGTTGCGCCCCAGGCGCAGCGCCTCCGGGTTGTGGGCCAGCTCTTCCAGGGGGCGACCCACCAGCTCGCCAAAGCGAGCATCGAACTCGGCCGTGGCCTGTTCCATCTCCTCGATGTACTGGCCTTCCGAGGTCCAGCCGGTGATGCCCGCGAAGTTCCCCAGGCCGGGATACAACGCCAGGTAGATCAACGACCAGATCACGGTCCCGTAGAACAGCCACAGCCACCAGCGCGGCATGGGATTGTTCAGCTCGGTCAGGTCCTCATCCCACACATGGCCGGTGGTTTCGTTGCCTTCCTCGTTGGTCTCTGATGGTACCCGGGCCCGCCCGGTGGCGATGAACAACCACACCATGGCGGCAATGAAGCCCAAGGTAATGATGACGACAAACCAGTGCCAGAATGCACTCATTTCGAATCCTCCTTGCGATCCCGATCTTCTTCATCCAAGGGCAGATTGGCCTGTTCCTCGAAGTCCTTTCTGTCCTTGATGACGAATACCCAGATGACGATGGCCACGAAGGCCAGCATGGCAAACAGTGTGACCAGTCCGGCAACCATCATTCACCTCCGGCCTGGGCACCAGGGCGCTGTCCGGTCCACTCGGTGCCCAGTCCTTGCAGGTAAGCGATCAAGGCTTCGAGCTCGGTCACTCCGGCGACCTCGCTGGAGGCGTTCTCGATCTGCTCATCGGTGTAGGGATGCCCGAGTCTTCGCAAGGCTCGCATGCGCTGCTCAATGGCCTGGCCGTCGACATAGCGATGCTCCAGCCATGGATAGGCCGGCATGTTGGATTCCGGCACCACGGCACGCGGATCGATCATGTGCAGGTAGTGCCAGTCATCGCTGTAAATGCCGCCGACCCGGGCCAGGTCCGGGCCGGTGCGCTTCGATCCCCACTGGAAGGGATGGTCATAGACGAATTCGCCGGCCACCGAGTAGTGACCATAGCGTTCGGTCTCGGAACGGAACGGCCGGATCTGCTGGCTGTGACAGTTGTAGCAGCCCTCGGCAATGTAGACATCACGTCCGGCCAGGCGAATGGCGCTGTAGGGTTCAACCCCATCGGCCGGTTCGACGATCGCGCCCTTGAACATCAGGGGCACGATCTGGACCAGGCCGCCGAAGCTGATCGCCACGACGATCAGCACGGCCATCAACGCGGTGTTTTTCTCGATTTTTTCATGCAGCATGACGACCGCTCCTTCAGGCGTGGGCCGGCGCCGGGACCGGAACTTCGCGATTGCGTTCCGGCGCCATCTGCCAGGTCTTGTAGAGGTTGTAGAGCATCATGAACATGCCCGAGGTAAACACGATGCCGCCGAACAGGCGCAGTCCGTAGTACGGGTAGGTGGCCTGCAGCACTTCGGCGAAGGTGTAGGTCAGCGTACCGTCCTCGTTGAAGGTGCGCCACATCAGGCCCTGCATGACACCGGCGATCCACATCGCCACGATGTAGAGCACGGTACCGATGGTCGAGACCCAGAAATGCCATTCGATCAGGCGGGTTGAGTACATCTTGTCCAGCCCAAAAAGGCGCGGCCACAGGCTGTAGATGGCGCCAATGGAAATCATCGCCACCCAGCCCAGCGCGCCGGCGTGCACGTGGCCGATGGTCCAGTCGGTGTAGTGGGACAGTGCGTTGACGGTGCGAATCGACATCATCGGCCCTTCGAATGTGGCGATGCCGTAAAAGGACAGGGCGACGATCATGAAGCGCAGAATGGGGTCGGTGCGCAGCTTGTGCCAGGCGCCCGACAGCGTCATGACCCCGTTGATCATGCCGCCCCAGCTCGGCGCCAGCAGCATGATTGAGAAGATCATGCCCAGCGTCTGAACCCAGTCGGGCAGGGCGGTGTATTGCAGGTGATGCGGCCCGGCCCACATGTAAATGGCGATCAGCGACCAGAAGTGAACGATGGACAGCCGGTAGGAATAAATCGGTCGCCCGGCCTGCTTGGGCACGAAGTAATACATCATGCCCAGGAACCCGGCGGTCAGGAAAAAGCCGACCGCGTTGTGGCCGTACCACCATTGCACCATGGCATCGACGGTGCCGGCGTAAATCGGGTAGGAATGCGTCAGGCTGGTCGGAATGGCCAGGTTGTTGACGATGTGCAATACCGCCACGGTCAGGATGAAGGCGCCGAAAAACCAGTTGGCCACGTAGATGTGCTTGACCTTGCGCTTGACGATGGTGCCGAAGAACACGACCGCATAGGCGACCCAGACCAGAGCAACCAGAAT
>SL_3KL_010_SEDDRAFT_10004726_pt1 | contig 12285 bp, 9 predicted proteins | sample SodLakKL_010_SED_2_FD_10381 | JGI IMG/M metagenome (IMG submission 10381)
TCCTCCTCGCGGCGCGGACGACCGGGGTCGGCGCGATTGGTGCGCAGTCGGCGCACCCCCGCCTCACGCAGCGCCTGGCGGAAGGCGCTGATCTCGTCGTCGTCCGGGCTGTGGCGGTCTCGGCTCATGGCGATTGGGGCCAGTTGGGTGCAGGGAGGCCAGTATAACCAGCGTGGCGTGGCTGTGAACCGTCCCGGCGGTTACAATTGGCTTCTCTCGCCGACAACCACAGGACACCACGTGGCCGCCCGCAACGATTCNCTCTCGACCCTGACCCTTCCCGACGCCGAGCTGCGCGATGGCCTGGTGACCCTGCGCGACTGCCTGCGCTGGGCGGCCAGCGAGTTTCACCTGGCCGGACTTTTCTTCGGCCATGGCACCGAGTCCGCCTGGGACGAGGCGGTGGCGTTGACCCTGGGCGCTCTGCATCTGCCCTGGAACGTGGACCCGGCGGTGCTCGACGCACGCCTGCTGCCCGTCGAGCGCGGCCGCATCGTGGGTTTGGTGCGCGAGCGCATCACCACGCGCCGCCCGCTGCCCTACCTGCTGGGCGAGGCCTTCTTCGCCGGCTACCCCTTCGACGTGGACGAGCGGGTGTTGATCCCGCGCTCGCCCATCGCCGAGTTGATCGAGCACGGTTTCGCCGCTTGGTTCCCCGAGGAGCCGCCGGCCCGGATCCTCGACCTGTGCGCGGGCTCCGGCTGTATCGGCATCGCCACCGCCCTGCACCTGCCCACCTGCGAGGTGGATCTCGGCGATATCAGCCAGGAGGCCCTGGCGGTGGCCCGTCAGAACATCACGCGCCACGATGTGGGAGGCCGGGTGCGTGCCGTCGAGTCCGACCTCTTTGCCGCCCTGCCCGGTCGCTATGATCTGATCGTCTGCAACCCGCCCTACGTGGATGCCCGGGACCTGGCCGCCATGCCCGCCGAGTTTCGCCACGAACCGGCCCTGGCACTGGGCGCCGGTAGCGACGGCCTGGAGATCGTTCGACGCATTCTGGGCAAGGCACGACAGCACCTCACCGAGCGTGGCGTGCTGATCGTCGAGGTCGGCAACTCCGACCATCACCTGGAGACCGCCTTTCCCGAGGTGCCCTTCCTGTGGCTCGAATTCGAGCGCGGCGGCCAGGGGGTATTCGCCCTTACCGCCGATGAACTCGACGCCCATGCGGCGTCCTTCGCCTGATCCACGCCCCCTCAAGGAGAAGCGCCCATGTCCGGCAACACCTTCGGCAAGCTGTTCACCGTCACCACCTTCGGCGAGAGCCACGGCCCCGCGCTCGGTGCCATCGTCGATGGCTGCCCGCCAGGGTTGCCCCTCAGCGAGGAAGAGCTGCAGCGTGACCTCGACCGTCGTCGTCCGGGCACCTCGAGACACACCACTCAGCGCCGCGAGCCCGACCAGGTGAAGATCCTCTCCGGTGTCTTCGAGGGGGTCACCACCGGTACCTCGATCGGCCTGCTGATCGAGAACACCGACCAGCGCTCCGGGGACTACTCCAAGATCAAGGACCAGTTCCGTCCGGCCCACGCCGACTACAGCTACCACCACAAGTACGGCATCCGTGATTACCGCGGCGGCGGGCGTTCCAGCGCTCGTGAGACCGCCATGCGGGTGGCGGCGGGTGCCATTGCAAAGAAGTTCCTCGCCACTCAGGGCATCCTCGTGCGCGGCTTCATGAGCCAGCTGGGGCCCATCGAGATCGCCTTCAAGGAGTGGGCGGCGGTGCATGACAACCCCTTCTTCTGTCCCGACCCGGCACGGGTGCCAGAACTTGAAGCCTACATGGACCAGCTGCGCCGGGATCAGGACTCCGTGGGCGCGAAGATCACCGTGGTGGCCGAGGGCGTGCCGCCTGGACTCGGTGAGCCGGTATTTGATCGTCTGGACGCCGAACTGGCCCATGGCCTGATGAGCATCAACGCGGTGAAAGGCGTGGAGATCGGCGAGGGCTTTGCCTCCGTGGCCCAGCGCGGCAGTGAGCACCGCGACGAGATGACTCCCGAGGGGTTCCTCTCCAATCACGCCGGCGGGGTGCTTGGTGGCATCTCCAGCGGCCAGGCCATCATTGCCCACCTGGCGCTCAAGCCCACCTCCAGCATCACCACGCCGGGGCGCAGCATCGACGTCCACGGAAATGCGGTGGAGGTGGTCACCAAGGGGCGGCATGACCCCTGCGTGGGCATTCGCGCCACGCCCATCGCCGAGGCGATGATGGCGCTGACGCTGATGGACCACCTGCTTCGCCATCGCGCCCAGAATGCCGAGGTGTGCGTGGAGACCCCGGTGTTGCGTTGAGGAGGTCTCCTTCGGTCACTGAACGGGCTGCTACACTCCCTGACATCACCATCGCAAGGGCAACGCCATGAAGATCAATGTCGAATTCGACCTGACCCCCGACGAGTTTCGCCAGTCGCTGGGCCTGCCCGATGTGGCGGTCTTCCAGCAGCAGATGCTTGATCAGATCAAGAAGCAGATGGAGTCGGGTGTCGAGGGCTATGACCCCATGAGCCTGATGCAGCCCTACCTGCAGCAGTCGGGGATGGGGCAGGGCCTGACCCAGGGGCTTTCCCAGGGAGTATCCCAGGGGCTCTCCCAGGGATTGTCCAGCTTCGGCACCTACCAGCAGATGATGCTCGACATGCTGAAGCAGGCCAGTCAGAGCGCGTCCAGGGAGACACCTGACGAGACCAGGGAGGCGAAGAGCGACGCATCGCCCGCGTCTGCATCCGCTGCGTCACCTTCGTCCACTGCCTCCACGAGCGAGACCGGCAAGAGCGCAGACAGTCGCAGTTCGGCGAAGAAGGGCACCGCGAGCGCACGCTCCCGGGCAAAACCCAAGAGCGAGTAGTCCCCCTTAGCCTTTCATCGTCTTGCAACATTGAGCATGTCAGACTACGCTTTGTGCATTGCAACATGATGTCGGGCGCGCCGCCCGCAAACCTTTTTTTGTTTCGGGAGCAACCGCCATGCAAGACAAGATGATCGAAAACTTCAACGAGCAGACTCGCCAGTTCTTCGAGCCGATGCGTAAGCTCAACTCCCTGATGCTGGACAACATGGAAAAGCTGACCCAGTACCAGATGGAGTCCATGAAGCGCTACAGTCAGCTCGGTACCGAGCGTCTCCGTGACGCCAGCGATATCAGCGACTCCGACTCCATGCAGGCGTTCAGCGCTCGCCAGGCCGAGGTAATGAATCAGCTCTCCCAGCAGATGCTGGAGGATGCCAAAGCGCTGTCAGAGATGAGCATGGAGTTCAAGACCGAGCTGGAGACGCTGTTCGCCGAGCAGGCCAAGCTGACCGAGAAGGTCGCCGCCAAGGCTGCCGGTGGTGAGCCGGACAAGGCCGAAACCGCCAAGGCCGAAACTGCCAAGGCCACCTCCGCACGCGGTGCCAGCAAGAGCTGAGCCGTCGTCGCCGGACGAACATCCAGCGGCACGTCCATGCGTGTCGCTGGACAAGTCGCTACTCGTTGGTTACGAGTGGCGAGTTTTGTTTTTCTAAGCCGGATCCCGAAGGGTGATCGGCGCGCCAGGAGGGGTCAATGCAGCCAGGGGTTGAAGCACCGACACAGGCCGAGCTCGAGGCGTGGAACGCCCAGCTCAAGGAGATTGGCGAAGAGTACCGTGCTCTGATGGGTGATCTGCTGGAGAAGATCGTGCCCAGCGATGCTGCCGATTCCGTTTACGGGGACATGCGCGACAGCTTCCAGGCGGCGGCCGAGTCGCTGATGGGCAATCCTCCTCAGCTCTGGCAGACCCAGGCGCGGCTGATGCAGGACCAGTTCCAGCTGTGGCAGAACGGGATGCGCTCCATGGCCGGCGAGGAGGTCGAGCCGCTGGTGACGCCGCCCAAGGGCGACCGTCGCTTCAAGGACGACGCCTGGACCAGCGACCCCTACTACCTGGCGATCATGCAGCAGTACTTGCTGTTCTCCCGCACGGTCGAGGAACTGATCGAAGGCCTCGATTTGCCCACCGACCAGAAGCATCGGCTGAACTTCTATTCTCGTCAGATGGTTAACGCCATGGCGCCGACCAACTTCGCGTCCACCAATCCCGAGGTGATGCGCAAGACAATCGAGACCCGCGGTCAGAATCTGGTGGACGGGCTCGCCAGGCTGCGCGAGGACCTGGGCAACTCCGCCGAGGGTCTCAATGTCACCATGACCGACCGCAGCGCCTTCGAGGTCGGCCGCAACATCGCCGTGACGCCGGGCTCGGTGGTCTACGAGAACGAACTGATCCAGCTGATCCAGTACACGCCGACCACCGAGGAGGTCTTCAAGACCCCGCTGCTGATTGTTCCGCCCTGGATCAACAAGTACTACATCCTCGATCTACGCGAGGACAATTCGATGGTCAAGTGGCTGGTCGGCCAGGGCCACACCGTGTTCTTGATCTCCTGGCGCAACCCCGGTCCTGCGCAGCGCGACCTCACCTGGGCCGACTTCATGCAGCTCGGCCCCATCGACGCCATGGAGGCGATCGAGCAGGCCACCGGCGAGAAGTCCGTCAACCTGCTGAGCTACTGCGTGGGCGGCACGCTGGCCGCTTCCACCGTGGCCTATCTGACCAGCACCCGCCGCGGGCGCAAGGTAAAATCGGTCACCTACATGACCACCCTGCAGGACTTCCGCGATCCGGGCGAGATCGGTGTCTTCCTCTCCGAGCCCGTGCTGCAGGGCATCGAAGAGAAGATGGCGCGTGACGGCTATCTGGACGGCCGGGCCATGGCCTTCAGCTTCAACCTGCTGCGCGAGAACGATCTGTTCTGGTCGTTCTACATCAGCAATTACCTCAAGGGCGACGTGCCGACACCCTTCGATTTGCTCTACTGGAATACCGACGGCACCAACCTGCCGGCGGCCACCCACGGCTGGTACCTGCGCCACATGTACCTGGAGAATCGCCTGGTCGAACCCGGCGGTATCGAGCTGGACGGAGTCAAGATCGATCTGCGCAAGGTCTCCATCCCGAGCTATTTCCTCTCCACACGCGAGGATCACATCGCCAAGTGGAACAGCACCTACTACGGCGCGCTGCTGCCCAAGGGGCCGGTCAAGTTCGTGCTGGGCGGCTCCGGCCACATCGCCGGGGTGGTCAATCCTCCGAGCAAGAACAAGTACGGCTTCTGGACCAATGACGCCCTGCCCGAGACCCACGAGGAGTGGCTCGCCGGCGCCGAGCAGCACGATGGTTCCTGGTGGCCCCACTGGCAGGCGTGGATCACCGAGAACGGCTATGCCGACACCGAGAAGATGGTCCCGGCTCGCCAGCCGGGCGACGGCGAGCTCGATATCCTCGAGCCGGCTCCCGGCCGCTACGTGAAGATGACCATCCCCGAGGTGCTGGGCGAAATCCCGGCGGCGCCGAAAGCTTGAGCCGTAAGCGGTAAGCTGTAAGTCAAGAACCTCGCCTTGGCGGGGTTCTTCATGTGCGTCAGGCAAGGCGTCAAAAGCGGGCCACCCTGAACGGCACCTCTATCGCATCGACTCTCTGTCGGCTTAACATGTTGTTACAAGATCGTGCGCGGTATGTCGTTGCTGCAGGAGTAGCGGTCATCCACCGAGGAATGGGTCATATCGTCAACACTGGCCTTGAGCCGGATCCGGGTGATTAGCACAAGTACTCCAGGACAGGTATGCAAACACTTTCTATCGTACTGGTTGAAGATGACCCGGGTGATGCGAGGCTTGTCCAGTACACCTTGAAATATAGTCGGGTGAAACCTTCGCTTGTCTGGCTCGGTAGTCTGGGAGAGCTTAAGGAGCATCTGGTCGACCAGGCCACGACGCCTGATGTGATTCTACTCGACCTGAATCTGCCCGACTCGACCGGCATGGCCACGGTAACCGGCTGCAAGGCGCTGAGTCCGGAGACGCCGGTAGTGGTGCTGACCGGGCATGACGACATGGAGTTTGCAGTACGGGCACTGGAAGCTGGGGCCCAGGATTACCTGGTCAAGGGCAACCTGGATGCCGACAGCCTCTTACGCAGCATGCGTTACGCCATCGGCCGTGCCAAGTTGGAGCAGCGGCTGGTGCTTTCCGAAGAGCGCATGGCGGCGGCCATCGAGGGCGCTAAGCTGGGCGTCTGGGACTGGCTGCTGCCAAGCGAGCAGCTCATCTCCCTGAGTGAGCGCTGGCTCACCATGCTTGGCTTTCATTCCGGCAACAGCACGCTGCCCGCTGCCGCGGAGACTTGGATAGAGCGCATTCATCCGGAAGATCGTGCTGCCTTCGATAACGCTTTGGCTAGCCACCTTCAGGGAGAAGCACCGAACTTCCAGTGTGAGATTCGTCTCCTGCACAGGCAGGAGCACTGGGTTTGGGTGCTGGTGTCCGGTCATGTGGTCGGTTGGGACGCCGAGGGCAGGGCGCAGCGCATGGTGGGCGTGCAGCAGGATATCAGTGAGCGCAAGCTCATGGAGCAGCGTCTGGAAGAACTGGCCATGCGCGACCCCCTCACCGGCCTGTCCAACCGTCGCCACTTCATGCAGGCCATCGATCGAGAGCATGGGCGGGTCAAGCGCAACCCCGGTCTGCCGGTGAGCGTGCTGATGCTGGATATCGACCACTTCAAGCGCGTCAATGACACCTACGGGCACGCGGGCGGCGATGAAGTGCTCAAGGCCTTTTCCACCTCGATCCGTAGACAGCTGCGTGAAATGGATATGGCAGGCCGCCTGGGAGGCGAGGAGTTCGCGGTTCTCCTGCCGGATACGGATGCCGTAGGCAGTCGTCGCGTGGCCGAGAAGCTGCGCCAGGCGGTCGAGGCCATGTGCGTGACGCTCGATGACAAGAGCGTGGTTCAGGTCACCATCAGCGTCGGCCTGACGCGCATTCTGCCCGACGACACGCGCCCGGATGGCGCCCTGGCGCGAGCCGACAGCGCGCTCTATCGGGCCAAGACCGGTGGTCGTAATCGGGTTGAGGTCTGTGTCGAGGTCTGTCCGCTACTTGATGAAGAGAGTGGGTCGGCGAGGCTCTTGACGAAACGAGAGGATGAATGCTGAAGCCAGTTCACTGGCTGCGCCTGCCCTTGTCTCTGATGCTGCTCCTCGGCAGCGCCATGCTGCCGGCCACTGCCGACGAAACCATGACCCTGGGCATCTTTGCCTATCGCGAAACGGCGGCGGTAGAGGCGCGCTTTTCGCCCCTGCTCGACGTGCTGTCTGAGGCGCTGGAGGGGCGCGAGGTGCGCCTGGAGGTGCTGGATCTTGACGCCTTGGATGAGGCCGTCGACGAGGCGCGGCTCGACTTTGTGCTGACCAATCCGCGCCACGCCCTGGTCATGCGTGTCCAGCGCAGGGTGGGAGGTGAGCTGGCCACCCTGGTCAAACAGCAAGGGGGGCACGACCTGGCATTGCTGGCCGGCGTGATCCTGGCCCGCCAGGAGTCGGGTATCAACGATCTGACGGCGCTCGAGGGGCAGGTGGTCGCCATCCCGGGGCAGCGTTTTCTCGGTGGTTTCATGGCCCAGGCCTATGAGCTGCACCAGCGTGGGTTCGACCCCTATCGCTTCGCCGACTATCGCGAACTTGGCTCTCATGATGCGGTGATGCAGGCGCTGCTCGACGGAGAGGTCATGGCAGGCTTCGTACGCAGCGGTATTCTCGAGGATTGGCAGCGCCGGGGGCATGATGTCTCGGCCCTCGAGGTGGTGGTGTCCAGGCGCTTCGACGGTTTCCCCCTCTTGCACTCCACCGAGCTGTACCCCGAATGGCCGCTGGCCGCTCTCGCCCACGTGCCGGACAGGGACGTGCGCCGAGTCACCAGTGCACTGCTCAGCTGGGAGGGGGTGTCGGGAGAGGAACATAGCGCCTTTTTCGCGCCCCCCATGGACTATCTGGCGGTAGAGCAGGCGGCACGCGCGCTGGGTATTCCCCCCTTTGCTGAGTCGCAGCGTTCCGTTGTCACGCAGTTGAGGGAACAATACGGTGTGCTGGTGTGGTTTGTCCCGGCGCTCGCATTCAGTTTGCTGGCGGCCCTGCTGCTGCTGCTGATCCTGTATCGCCGCAGGCATCAGCTGACTCGGCATCTGGATGAAGAGCGCCAGGCTCTCGAGCAGATTCTCTGGGGAACGGCAGCGGGCACCTGGCAATGGAATGTCCAGACCGGAGAAACCCGCTTCAATGAACGCTGGGCCGATATGGTGGGGTATCGTCTCGACGAGATATCCCCGACCACTATCGAGACCTGGATGACATTCTGCCACGACGAGGATCTCGAACGCTCCAATGAGCAGCTCGAAGCGCACTTTGCCGGTGAACGCGACAGCTACGATATTGAGGTGCGGATGCGCCATCGTGATGGGCGCTGGATATGGGTGCAGGATCGCGGTCGCGTCATCTCCTGGGATAGCCAGGGCGCGCCCCTGTGGATGGCAGGCACTCATGCCGACATCACCCAGCGCAAGGAGGCCGAGCTGCATGCGGCCAGGGTGATGGAGCAGATGCGCAAGCATGCGGTACTGATTCCCGGAGCGCTCTACCAGTACTGGCAGCATCCTGATGGACGCGGGACCTTCCCCTATGCCAGCGAAGGAATTGAAGCGATCTACGGCATGACGCCGGAGGCGGTACGCGACGATGCTGCCCCGGCATTTGCCGTTCTCGAGCCGGAGGACCTGCCGTGGGTAGCCCAAAGCATTGTCCAATCCGAGCATGACCTGACCACCTGGCGAGCCACCTTCCGCGTCAATCACCCCCGGAAAGGTCAGCTCTGGGTCGAGGGTATCGCGACACCGGAGCGGCTGGAGGATGGCAGTACCATCTGGCATGGCTATCTGCGCGACATTACCAGTCAGCATGCCATTCAGCAGCAGCTGGCGGCGTATCGCGAGTCCCTGGAGCGCTCCAACAAGGAGCTGGAACACTTCGCCTATGCTGCCTCTCATGACCTTCGCCAGCCACTGCGCATGGTGACCAGCTACGCACAGCTGCTGGAGCGTCATCTGGCCGGACAGCTCGACGATGACGGCAAGACGATGCTGCACTTCATGCGTGACGGCGCTCAGCGCATGGACAGCATGCTGCTGTCGTTGCTCGACTACTCCCGGGTGGGGCGCAAGGGGCAGCCCATGCAGCCCATGGCCCTGGGCGATGCGCTCGACGAGGCGATGCACTTCCTGAGGCCTGCGATTGGCGAAGCCGAGGCAACGGTTGAGGTGAAAGGCGAGTGGCCGGAAGTGGTGGCCAGTCCCGACGAGATGACGCGACTGTTTCAGAACCTGCTGAGCAATGCGGTCAAGTACCGTGCCCCCGACCGGGCGCCGGTGATCGACATCTTCGTCGAGTTGCTGCCCGATACGCACTACTGGCAGGTGAGCATTCGTGACAACGGCATCGGGATCGCCCCCGGCCAGCAGGGGCGGCTGTTTCAGGTCTTCCAGCGCCTGCATACCCGTGAACAGTATGAGGGCACCGGCGTTGGACTCGCCATCTGTCGCAAGATTGTCGAGCGCCACGGCGGCGAGATTCGCCTCGAATCGCCGGGTGAGGGGCTCGGCAGCCGAGTGATTTTTACGCTTCCCATGAGACGCGAGGCGGCCGGTGGCGAAACGCAGAATGGCTAAGCGCAAAAAAAACAGCCTGCTGGCTGTGCTGATAAGTATGGTAGCGATGCTGCTGAATCCGCTGGCCCAGGCAGAGCCTAGCTTCGGCGATTACTTCGAGTTGCACCCGACGCCGATATGGATGATCGCCGTAGAGGGAGGTGACATCGTGCGCGCCAACCCGGCCGCTCATGCCTTCTATGGTTACGACGACCTGACGGAGCTCAATATCCGCGATATCAACCTGCTCTCGTCAGGACAGATCGAAGATGAAATACGCCTGGCCGTCGCGAATGAGCGCAACCATCTCTTTATGCGCCATCGCCTGGCCGATGGTCGGGTCAAGGTGGTGGGGATCTATACACAGCGGATGACGCACCAGGGGCAAGAGGTACTGGTCTCGTCGCTCTACGATACCAGCGAGTTCGAGAGCACTGCTGAGCACCACTACATTGCCCGGGTGGAGGAGCAGGTTGACCTGCAGACGGCACAGCTTCGCGAAGCCAAGCGGCGTCAGGCCTGGCTGGCCTGGGGGGCGGCCCTGGCGCAGGCAGTCGTGATCGCCATGCTGCTGATCGTCCTGGTGCGTCTGCGCCGAGCCCAGAGGGAAAATCGGCGCCTCATCGAGGAACTCTCTTTTAATAACCGCGAGCTCGAGCGGCTCAGCCACGCCATGGCCCACCACTTTCAGGAGCCCAGCCGTCGCCTGGTCAGCTTTGCGCAGCAGCTTGAGCGCAAGCTGGGTGGCAGTGACGACGATGCCTCCCGGGTGGCGGTAGGCTTTATCGGTTCTCAGGCCCGGCGGCTCAGTGCGCTGGTATCCGATGTACAGCGCTACCTGAGCCTGGATCACATTGCCTTCACCCCACAGCGCCTCTCGCCAGCGGCTGTATTGGATGAGGTCTATCGGCATGATCAAACGTTATCGCCGCTGTGCCAAGCCGAGGCGCTGAGGGTTCAAGCCCCGTTGCCCGACGTTGAGTATGATGCCAGGCGTCTGGCGCTTATCTTCCGGGTGCTGCTGCATAATGCCTGGCAGTATCGAGACCCTGATCGCCCTTTGCAGGTCAAGGTGAGCGCGCTTGAGAGGGCAGGGCGGGTCCGCTTTGCGGTCGAGGACAACGGCACTGGCATCGAACCGGAGTACCGGACTCAGGTGTTCGCGATGTTCTCGCGGCTGGTCCCCAACTCCGGGCAGTCTCCAGGGACCGGAATGGGACTCGCGCTGGTGGTCAAGGCGCTGCGCTGCGTTCAAGGCAAGGTGTCTTTGGAAGCGGGGCCGCAGGGCGGCACCCGTGTTGTGTTTGATTTACCGGCAGCCGGGTAACTTATGTCAGAGAAGCGTTCGTTTGTAGTGTTGCTGGTGGAAGATGAGCCGGCCGACGTGCACTTGACCAGGCTCGCCTTCAAGGAAGGGCGTTTGCTGGTCGACGTGCATGATGTGCCCGACGGGCTCGAGGCGCTGGCCTTTCTGCAGCGGGAGGGACAGTACCAGCAAGCCCCCCGGCCGGATCTTATTCTGCTGGATCTCAACATGCCCAGAATGGACGGCAAGACCTTCCTCAAGCGCTTCAAGGCGCTCGAGGCGCTGCAGCGTATCCCGGTAGTGATCCTGACTACCTCGGAAGCCGAAAGCGACATTGTCGAGTCCTATGACCTGGGCGCTGCCGGCTTTATCGTCAAGCCGGTGGATATCGACCAGTTCATTCGCTCCATCCAGGCTCTGGAGGATTACTGGCTGACGCTGGTCAAGCGCCCCGACGCCTGAGGGGCGCTGGGTGAACCTCGGCGGCCGTTTAACTCGCCTGGCGTCCGGCGACTGTCCTGTGGAACTGCAGGCCGGGCAGCACCAGCAGCGCGGCGAGCAGCCAGGTGGGCCAGCTGCCGGTGCGGGTGAAGGGGGTGAGGCCTGCCATGGGCTGCACCTCGCCGGTGATGCTGGTCTTCTCGAACTGGGGCGCGCGGGCGGTGATGCGGCCCCGGGGATCGACGATCACGGTCACCCCGTTGCTGGTGGCGCGCACCAGATAACGGCCGTTTTCCAGGGCGCGCAGCCGCGCCATCTGCAGGTGCTGAAGGGGCCCGATGGACTCGCCGAACCAGGTGTCGTTGGAGACCGTCAACAGCAGCTCGCTGTCCCGGGCGCGCTCGGCCACCAGGTCGGCGTAGATGATCTCGTAGCAGATGGCGTTGCCGATGGTGGTGCCGGCGACACGCATCGGCGCCTGGTCCGAGGGTCCCGGGGTCATGGCCGGCATCGGCAGGTCGAAGAAGGCGATGGTGTCGGCCAGCAGGCTCTCCAGGGGCAGGTACTCGCCGAAGGGCACCAGATGTTCCTTGCGGTACTCGCCCTCGGCCTCACCCAGGCCGATCACGCTGTTGAAGTAGCGCCCCTGGGCGTCGCGCTGGAGGATGCCGGTGAGCAGGGCGGTGCCGGGGGAGAGGTTGGACTGCACCCGTTCGAGGATTGGTCGCGCCTGGTCCTCGAACATCGGCAGCGCCGCTTCGGGCCAGACGATCAGGTCGATGTCATCAGGCTGGGCGCGGGTTAGTTCGCTGTAGATGTTGGCGGCCTCGCGTTGGCCCTCGGGGGTCCACTTGATCAGCTGGTCCAGGTTGCCCTGCAGGAGAGCAACGCGCAGCGGCTCGCCGGCGGGCTGGGTCCATTGCGTCGGTAGCAGCGCCAGCGGCGTGAGCCAAAGGATGGCCACCGGGGCAGCGG
>SL_3KL_010_SEDDRAFT_10004727_pt1 | contig 12284 bp, 13 predicted proteins | sample SodLakKL_010_SED_2_FD_10381 | JGI IMG/M metagenome (IMG submission 10381)
CCAGGCCAACGCTTGGCTGCCGGCGCCAGCGAACTCGTACACCAGCATGGTGGGCGACGCGTGCATGGCACGAATCAAGTGCTGCAAAGCCTCGGTCACGCCGTCATCATCCCACGACCAGCGTCCAGCCACGACACGTACCCGACGGGCCGCGCGCCGAGCGGCGAGCATGTGACACTCTCGTGACACTTCTTGCCCCGGCGACGGCCTAGGCTTGACGTTCGTGGATGGCCTCTCCCTCATCGGCGTCTCGCACCGCCGCGGTGGGCTCACCGCGCTCGAGGCTTGGCATGAAGCGTTCCCCCCGACCTCGCTGGCCGAGCGCCTGTGCCGCGTCGGCGTCCACGCCTGGGCGCTCGTCGCCACGTGCAACCGCTGGGACGTCGTGCTGGTGCGGCCTCCAAGCGTGAGCCTCGAGCGCGTGCGACGAATCCTGACACCGGCAAGCGCCTGCTGCCGACCCTACGCCTACGATGGCGAAGCGGCGCTCGAGCACCTGGCGCGGGTGGCGGCCTCGCTCGAGTCGCTCAACCCTGGCGAGGACCAGATCATGCGGCAGGTCCGCGACGCGTACGCCAGCGCGCGAGCGGCGGGCCGGGGCCACGCCGAGCTGGCCTTCGCCTTCGACACCGCGCTTCGCTTGGCCAAGCGGGTGCGTCGTGAGGTCGCCCTCGCGCCCCTCAACACGTCGCTCTTCAGCCTCGCCCGCGGCGACGCCGAGGCCTCCTTGGCGTCCGGTGGCACGGCCGTCGTGCTGGGCGCGGGCGAGATCGGTGCCTTGGCGGCCCGGTCGCTGGTCGGCCTGCACGGCGTCGAGCTGACCATCGTCAACCGCGACGCGGAGCGCGCGGCATCGCTGGCCGCCCAGCTGGGTGCCGTCCACCGCCCGTTGGCAGCGTTCGTCGAGGCCCCGAACCCGGCGCGTGTCCTGGTGGTGGCCGCGCCCTTGCGCAACGTGCTCGATGCGGCCTTGTTGGCACGGATCGACGGTCTGCGCCTGGTCGTCGACCTCGGGGTCCCGCGCAGTGTCGATGCCATCGCCGTGCCAGACGGGGTGCGGCTGCTGGACGTGGCCAGCCTGGAACAGGCTGGTGCGGCCAGGCGCTCCGCCCTCTCGGACCGCCTGGCCGTCGCCGACCGGCTCCTGCGAGAGGGGCTCGACGAGGCCGTCGGCGCCTGGAACGAGCGTCTGCTGGCACCCGCCATCCGAGCCCTGGTCGACCACTACCTGGCCTTGGTGGGCGACGCCCTGCCGCCGCGCGACGCCGAGCGCTTGGCCCGCGCCGTTGCGCGGGTCCCGATCAAGGGTTTGCGCGCGGTCGCGCGCGAGCATGGCCTGGCAGCCGCCGCCACCTTCCTGAGCGAGACGGGGTTGCCGCCGTCGGTCTCGGACGAGGTCCGGCGTGGCGCCTGAGGCGCCGGTACGGATCGCCACACGCGGAAGCCAGCTCGCGTTGTGGCAGGCCCGGAACGTGGCCGACGGCCTGGCGGCGCTCGGCTTGGCCAGCGAACTGGTGCTGGTGGAGACGGCCGGCGACCGCTCGCACGCGCCGATTCCGAGCCTGGGCGTAGGCGTCTTCACGAAGGCGGTACAGGCTGCGCTGCTTGACGGACGGGCCGACCTGGCGGTGCACTCGTTCAAGGACCTGCCGTCGCAGCCGGCACCGGGCCTCGAGCTGGCTGCCGTGCCCACCCGCGGCCCGGCGCACGACGTGCTGCTGCTGCGCCCCGAGAGGCACGATCCGGCAGCGCCGGCGCTGCCGCTGCCGGCCGGAGCGACGGTAGCGACCAGCGCCGTGCGGCGCCGAGCCTTGTTGACCGAGCTGCGCCCGGACCTGCGCGGCTGCGACCTGCGCGGGAACGTCCCCACCCGCGTGGCGCGCTTGCGCGAGGGCGACTTCGACGCGGTGGTGCTGGCCGCCGCCGGCCTCGAGCGACTGCAGCTCGACCTAAACGGCATGATCCGCGTCGACCTCGAGCCCGACGTCTTCGTGCCCGCTCCCGCCCAAGGCGCGTTGGCGCTCGAAGTGCGGCGCGGCGACGTCGTCGCCGACCGCCTGACCGACCTCCACGACGTGCCCGGGTACGCGACGGTGGCCTCCGAGCGCGGCCTGATGGGCCACCTGCAGGCGGGTTGCCAGTTGGCCTTGGGGGCGCACGCGCGCCGCGACGCTGAAGGCCTGACGCTCGTGGCATGGTTCGAGGGGAGACGCGTGCGCGTGCGCCACCCGCAGCCGGAGGGCGCCGCCTGGCTGGCGTTCGAGGCCCTGGAGCAGCCGCGCGTCGAGGAGCGACCATGAGGATCGTCCTGACCCAGGCCGACGGCCGCCTCGAAGCGCTGGCGCGTGCCTTACGAGACGCCGGCCACGACCCGGTGGTCGCCCCGTTGCTGCGCACGCGACCGCTCGTCGACGCCGCCACCCGCGTCGCCGCGAAGACGCTGCTGGGGATGGCGTGGCGCTGTTACGCGAGCCGTTCGGCAGTGGAAGCCTGGGTCGCGCTCGGCCTGCCCTTCGATGACGGCGCCCGTCTCGCCGCGGTCGGGGCCGGCACCGCCCGGGATCTCGTCGAGCAGGCCCGGGCCGCCCACGGGCCGGGCCTGCCGCCACCGCTCACCCCGCCGCCCGAAGGCTCCAGCGCCGCTGGCCTCGCTGCCGCCCTGTTGCGAGCCGGCGCCGCTGACCAGGAGGTGGGCCTGGTGCAGGGCCGCCGGGCACGGCCCGAGCTGGCCCAGCGGCTCCGTGCTGGCGGCGCGTTCCCACGCACTGCCACCGTGTACGACGTCATCACCCTGCCGTGGCAGGTGACGGGTCGGGTCGACGCGGTGCTTCTGACCAGCCCGTCCGCGGCCGCGGCCCTGCCGCGCGAGATCGGTGACCACGCCGTGCTGATCGCGCTCGGGCCGACCACCGCAGCAGCGCTGCGGGAACGCGGCTGGCGCTGCCGTGAAGCGCCGGAGCCGAGCACCGAAGGTGTCGTCAGCGCGCTGGCGGGTCTGGCGCCGCTACACCGTGACGTGGGCGCAAGAGGAGCGCCATGACGCGCTACGCCGGCACACCAGCAGCGCGCCCAACGCCCGAAGCCGAGCTGCCGCTGCCGGTGGCCCGGCCGCGCCGCCTGCGCACCACCGCGGCGCTGCGCGACGCCGTGGCCGAGACGGCGCTGCTGCCGCGCCACCTGGTCCTGCCCCACTTCGTGCTGGGCGGGAAGGGGCGCAGCGAGCCGGTGGCGTCGCTCCCGGGCGTGTCGCGGCGCTCGATCGATCGGTTGCTGCCCCAGCTGGAGCGCCAGCTCGCCGCCGGTGTGCGCAGCGCGCTGCTGTTCGGGGTGCCCGATCCCAGCGACAAGGACGCCTCGGCCAGTCGAGCCGACGACCGCGAGGGACCCGTACCGCGCGCCCTGCGCGCCGCCCGCGCGGCCTTCGGCGACGATCTCGTGCTGATCACCGACGTCTGCCTCTGTGCGTATACCGACCACGGGCACTGCGGCGTGCTGCGTGCGCCGCGCGCCCACGCGCGCGAGCGGGTCGTCGACAACGACCGGTCGCTCGTGCGACTCGCGGCGATGGCCGTGGCGCATGCCGAGGCGGGTGCCGACCTGGTGTCGCCATCGGACATGATGGACGGGCGGGTGGCGGCGCTGCGTGCGCGACTCGACGCCGAGGGCTTCAGCGACGTCGGCATCCTGTCGTACGCGGTGAAGTACGCCTCGGCCTTCTACGGCCCCTTCCGCGACGCCGCCGGCTCCGCGCCGAGCGCCATGGCGGACGCCGGCGTGCCGGCGCCCGCGACGCGCGCCAGCTACCAGATGGATGGGCGCAACGCTCGCGAGGCGCTGCGCGAAGCGGCCTTGGACGAGGGCGAGGGCGCCGACATGCTCATGGTGAAGCCCGCCCTGCCGTACCTCGACCTGCTGGCGCGCCTGCGTCCGACCACCACCTTGCCCCTGGTCGCGTACCAGGTCTCGGGCGAGTACGCGATGCTCGCTGCCGCGGCCGCCGCTGGCGTTCTGGACGAGGCGGCCGCGACGCGGGAGGCGCTCTACGCCATCCGCCGGGCGGGTGCCGACCTGGTCGTCACGTACGCCGCTCTCGAGGCCGTCGAGCGGGGATGGTTGGCGTGAGGCCGACGCGCCAGCGCGCGACGCGTGTGGCCTTCAGCGTGATCGTCCTGTTCGTGCTGGCGCAAGTGACCTGGTGGATCATCATGCAAGGCCGCTTGGCGACCGAGTTGGCCACCACCACCGTGGCGGCCTGGGAGCGCGACGTGCGGAGCGCGAACGAGCTCCTCGCGGTCGATCCCGGCAACGCCGAGGCGCTGCTCGCGCGTTACCCCCACCTTCGCCTCAGGGCCGATGGCGGATCGCTCGAGATCGACCCAGCGGCGCGCGCCGCCGTGGAAGCCCGCAACGCCTCGACGCGGCGCATGCTGGCCTTCGAAGGGCCGTTCTTCGCGCTGGTGATCCTGGGCCTGCTGCTGTTCATCGCCGGCAGTCTCCGCACCGAACGCGAGCTGAAGCGCCGCCAGGCGAACTTCCTCTCGGCTGTGACGCACGAGTTCAAGACCCCCATCAGCACGCTCCGGCTGCTGGTGCAGACGCTGCGGCTTCGCAGCCTCGGGCCGGAGCGGGAGCAGGACTACCTGCGCCGCATGGAGGGCGAGATCGACCGCCTCGAGCGGACCAGCGAACAGGTCCTCGCCAGCGCCCGCCTGGAGCAAGCCAGCGAACCGCCGCCGTTGGCGGCGAGCGAGCTCAACCACGTGGTGCAAGGGCTCGTGGGGCGCCTGCGGCCAGGCCTGGAGGTTCGTGGCGCCCTCCTGCAGGTCCGCTACAGCCCAGAGCCGCTGCCGGTGGCGCTCGACACCGACGCCTTCGGGGTGGCACTCTCGAACCTGCTCGACAACGCGGTCAAGTACACGCCCGGCGACGAGAAGCCCGTCACGCTCACGCTGGAGCGCGACGGTGACCTGGTCTGCCTGCACGTCGACGACGAGGGCGTGGGGCTCGATCCGGCCGAGCGCGCACGTGTGTTCGAGCGCTTCTACCGCACGGGTGACGAGTTGACGCGCGAGTCGGCGGGCGTGGGCTTGGGCCTGGCGCTGGTGAAGAGCACGATCGAGGCGATGCGCGGTTGGGTCAAGGTCGCCGCTGGACCGAGTGGCCGGGGCACCCGGTTCAGCATCGTGCTGCCGCGCCGGGTGACGCTCGCGCCCGAGGGTGGCGACGCGCTTGGCGGGCCGACCGGCGACGCGCTTGGCGGGCCGACCGGCGACGGTTCGGGCAGAGGCCCGGGTGAGCCCTCGCTGGGCGCCGCGCGGGGACGCGTCGCGCGCGATGGAGGCGCAGCGTGAACCCGGTCCGCCCGCGCCTGCTGGTGGTGGAGGACGAGCCTGCGCTGGCGAACGTGCTGATCGACAACCTCGAAGCCGAGGGGTTCGGCGTGCGCTGGGCGCGCGACGGCCTCGAGGGCGAGCGGGGCTGGCTCGGCGGCGACGAAGGCCCGCCCGACCTGGTGGTGCTCGACGTGATGCTGCCCAAGCTCGACGGCTTCACCCTGTGCGAACGCATGCGCGAGCGCGGCGACGAGACGCCGGTGCTGTTCCTCTCCGCGCGCGGCCAGGCCCAGGACCGCGTTCGAGGGCTGCAGGCGGGCGCCGACGATTACCTGGCCAAGCCCTTCCATTTGCCCGAGTTCCTGCTGCGCGTGCGCGCGATGCTGCGGCGCCGCGGCTGGAAGGGCGACGCAGCGGCGCGCTACGCCTTCGCCGGAAACGTCGTCGACTTCCGGGCCTGGAGCGTGGAGACGAGCGACGGCCGGCGTGAGGCGCTGGGCGAACGCGAGCTCGGCATCCTGCGGTTGCTCACCAGCCGCGCCGGTGAGGTGGTCCCCCGCGACGACATCCTCGACGAGGTCTGGGGCGACGACGCCTTCCCCTCGAGTCGCACCGTCGACAACGTGGTGCTGCGCTTGCGGCGCCTGCTCGAACCCGACCCGGCCCGGCCGGTGCACATCCACACCGTGTGGGGCGTAGGCTACCGCTTCACGCCCGACCCCGAGACCGAGGCGAGCGCGCCCGAGCGGGACGCGCTCGCCGGCAGCGAAGGAGGTGGCGCGTGAGCCTGCTGCTCCGTGCCCTGCGTGGGGAGGACACCCCGCGCGCGCCCATCTGGATCATGCGGCAAGCTGGCCGCCATCTCCCCGAGTACCGCGCGCTCAAGGAGAAGCACGACTTCTGGACGCTGGCGCGCACCCCCGAGCTGGCCAGCGAGGTCACGCTGCAACCGGTGCGCCGCTACGGCATGGACGCGGCCATCCTGTTCAGCGACATCATGACCCCGCTCCCGGCGATGGGGCTCGAGCTCGACTTCCGGCCGGGTCCGGTCCTGGACCGTCCGGTCCGCAGCCGCGCCGACGTCGAGCGCCTGCGGGTACCGCCCCAGGACGAGATCGCGCCCTTCGTGAGCGAGGCGGTGCGCTTGCTGCGCGCCGAACTCGGCGAGACGCCGCTCATCGGCTTCGCCGGCGCGCCGCTGACGCTCGCCACGTACGCGGTGCAAGGCGGCGGCAGCAAGGAGTACGAGGCCTTCCGGGGGTTCCTGCGGCGCGAGCCCGAGGCGTCTGAAGCCCTCCTGGACGCGCTCGCCGAGGTCACCGTGCGCTACCTTCGGTCGCAGATCGAGGCCGGCGCGCAGGCGGTGCAGCTCTTCGACAGCTGGGCCGGCATCCACGACCTCCCCACCTACCGCCGCTTCGGTGCCCGGTATGCCGCGCGCGTCCTCGACGCGCTCGCGGACACCGGTGTGCCGCGCCTCTACATCGCGCTGGCGGCGACGCACCTCGCGCCCGCGATCCGCGAGCTGCCGCTCGAAGCCGTCAGCGTCGACTGGCGCCTGCCACTCTCGCAGTGGCGCGAGCTGCTGCCGGGCCGCACGCTGCAGGGCAACCTCGACCCGGCCGCGCTGCTCGGGACCTGGGAGACCCTCCAGGCGGAGGCCATCACGGTGCTGCGCGAGGGTCTCGGCGGTCCGCACGTCTTCAACCTCGGGCACGGCATCTTCCGCGAGGCCGATCCCGATCAGGTGGCGCGCCTCGTCGACCTGGTGCAGGGCTTCGATCGCGTCGCGGCCGCAGCGGCGGCGGGCGAGGGCAGCGTGTGAGCACGCCCGCCTGGGCCCGGGTCGCAACGGACCGCCGCCGACGCGTCGTCGAGCGCATGCGCTCAGGCCAGCACGCGCTCGTGAGCGCGTTCAGCGCGATCGACGGCGTCGCGAACTTCCGCGATCACACCTGGCAGCGCCCCGCTGGCGGCGGCGGTACCGCGCGCGTCATCGAGGGGGGCGCCGTGTTCGAGCGCGGCGGCGTGAACGTCTCGGCCGTGCATGGTGCGCGCGTGCCAGCGAGCCTGGCCGCCACGCACCCGGGCACCGACGGGATGCCCTTCTTCGCCACCGGCATCTCGATGGTGCTGCACCCGACGAACCCCTACGTCCCGGCGTTCCACGCCAACTTCCGCTACTTCGAGGTGGGCGATGGCGAACGCCCGCACGTCTGGTGGTTCGGCGGCGGCCTCGACCTCACCCCCGCGTACCCCGCCGAGGACGACGTGCGCCACTTCCACCAGACGCTCGCCGACTGGTGCGCGCGCTTCGAGCAGGCCGATTACCCCACCTGGAAGGCGACCTGCGACGCCTACTTCACGGTGCGGCACCGCGGTGAGATGCGCGGCGTCGGCGGGGTGTTCTTCGACGAGGTGCGCCCGCCGGACGCCGAGCGCTCGCTCGCGGCCGACGACGCGGCCTTCGAGGCCGATCTCGCCCTCGTCTCGGCCGGCATCGACACCATCCTGCCGGCCTACGCGCCGCTGATCGAGCGGCACCGGCACGACGCGTTCGGCGAGCGCGAACGCCGCTGGCAGCTGCTGCGGCGCGGCCGCTACGTCGAGTTCAACCTCGTCTACGACCGCGGAACCCTGTTCGGCTTGCAGACCGGCGGCAACATCGAGGCGATCCTGATGTCCATGCCGCCGGTGGCGAACTGGGCCTTCGACCATCAGCCCCAACCCGGCACGGTCGAGGCGGCCGCGCTGGCGTACTACCAACCGCGCGACTGGGTCGTCTCGGATGAGGTGCCGGCACGTGCGAGCGAGGACGCAGGCGGCCGATGAGCGCGCACGGACTCGACGTCGCGATCGTCACGGGCGCCGACCGGAGCGCCGGCATCGGCGCCGCGATCGCCCGCCGCCTCATCGCTGACGGCTGGAGCCTGCTGGTCACGCTCCAGCGCAACCCGCCTGCCGACGCAGACGCTGCCGCCACCGAGCCCCATACCCCACCGTGAGGAAGGACACCCCCATGAGCCAGCGCCCGACCGGAATCGTGATGATGAACCTCGGAGGTCCGAAGGAGCTCGACCAGGTCGAGCCCTTCCTGCTCGCCTTGTTCGAGGACCGCGAGATCATCCAGCTCCCGGTCCAGAAGTACCTCGGGCCCTTCATCGCCAAGCGGCGCACGCCGAAGATCCGCAAGCACTACGAGGAGATCGGCGGCGGCTCGCCGATCCTGCGCTGGACCGAGGAGCAAGGCCAGGGGATGTGCGAGCGGCTCGACGCGCTCTCGCCCGGGACCGCGCCACACAAGTTCTACGTCGCCTTCCGCTACATCGACCCCACCAGCGAGGACGCCCTGCGGCAGATGCAGGCGGACGGCGTGCAGCGCGCCGTCGCCTTCACGCAGTACCCGCAGTTCAGCTGCTCCACCACCGGCTCGTCGCTCAACGAGTTGTGGCGCGCCGCCAAGCGCCTGGGCCTGCAGGACGCCTTCGAATGGTCGGTCATCGACCGCTGGCCCACCCACCCGACCTTCATCGACGCCATGACGAAGACCGTCGAGGACGGCCTGGCGATGTTCGACGAGAACGACCGCGACGACGTGGTGCTCGTCTTCAGCGCCCACTCGCTGCCGCTCGAGGTCATCAACCGCGGCGACGCCTACCCGGCCGAGATCGGCGCCAGCGTGCACGAGGTGATGGAGCGGCTCGACTACCGCTACGAGTACCTGGTCAGCTACCAGTCCGAGGTCGGCCCGGTGCCGTGGCTGGGGCCATCGACCGAGAAGGTGCTCGAGCAGCTCGGCAGCAAGCGCCGCAAGCACGTGCTGGTCATCGGCATCGCCTTCACCAGCGACCACATCGAGACGCTCCACGAGCTCGACATCGAGTACGGTGAGCTGGCGCACGAGGTGGGCATCACCCACTTCAAGCGCGCCCCGGCGCTCAACGGCATGCCGCTTTTTCAGGACGCGCTGGCGCAGATCGTGGTCGAACACCTGCGGCGCGGCGAGGCCTGCCACCCGAACTACGGCTTCCGCTGCCCCGGCTGCGTCAACCCGCAGTGCCGCGCCATCCTCAACCCCATCAAGCCCTACCGCCGCACCCCGGTGACCACCTCACCGAAGAACAAGCAGTACCCGACACGCTGACGCCCAGGGCGCAGCCGCCGACTGCGGTCGTTGCTCACCCCTCGTCGAGGAACCCGAACGCCGGCAGCGCGTCCATCGACGCCACCACGCCGCGGAGCAGCGTCAGCGCCGCCTCGGCGTCGCGCAGGTCGGCGACCTCGACCGGCGAGTGGGAGTAGCGCCGCGGCAGGCACAGCGACGCCGCCGGCACGCCCAGGCCCGACCAGGCGATCGCCGCTGCGTCGTTGTTGCCACCGGCGAACACGGCCTCCTGCAGCGGCACGCCCTTCGTCTCGGCGAGCCGGCGCAGGTAGCGCCGGACGCCCTGGTGCACCAGGAAGCCGCGGCCGCCCGGACCGGCGGCGACCTGCACCACCGGGCCCGCACCGATGGCGACGTCGAGGTCGCGCTTTCGCTGCATGTCGGGCGTGTCGCCGCTGGGCATCGTGTCGAGCGCCAGCGCCAGGTCGGGCTGCCAACGCCTGCCGGCGACGCCGGCCCCTCTGAGGCCGACCTCCTCCTGGCTCGTGAACGCCGCGATCAACCGTCCCGCGGGCGGCGGACCGTCCTCGAGCAGCTGCGCGAGGATAGCGCAGCCGAGACGGTCGTCGATGGCCTTCCCGACCACCAAGGGCGCGTCGTGCCCGAAGGCGCGCACCTCGCTCACGAAGGCGATCGGGTCGCCCACCTCGATGCCCATCGCCGTGACGGACGCGGCCGAGGCGGCGCCGACGTCGACGTACATGTCGGCGACGGCAGGTGCGCTGGTGCGCTCGGCCGGCGTCTGGTAGTGCCCCGCCTTGACGCCCACCACGCCCAGGTGAGCGCGGACGCGCACCAGTCGGGCCGGGAGCGAGGAGGCGATGACGCCGCCGATGGTCTCGAAGCGCAGGAAGCCGTCCGGCTCGACCGCCTTCACGAGCAGCCCGATCTCGTCGGTGTGCGCCGCGATCATGACGCTCGGTCCTTGGCGCTCGCCCTGGCGCACGGCGTAGAGGTTGCCGACGGCGTCGACCTCGACCTCGTCGCAGACGCCGGCGAGGGCGTCACGCAGGCGGCCGACGAGCGTTCGCTCGTGGCCGGCGACGGCGTCGATGGCCGCGAGGTCGGTGAGGCGCTGGAGGAGGCTCGGCATGCGCGATCATCGCACGGCCCGAGCCAAGCCGCGAACGGCCGAGTGCGGCCCCGGATGGCCGTTGGCCGCGCGGCGCCCGGCTGCTGACGAGAGCCTTCGACCGAGCGGCGCGTCGACCCCGTAGGGTCACCTCCATGCCGCTGGCCAGCGTGCCGGCGGCCGGCGGTGGTCCCGACCGGTCGGGTCGCCAGCCGGGGTGTCGGGCGACCGCCGCGCACGGTCACCCGCCCCGGAAGGGAGCGGCGATGCAGCTTCTGCCTAGCGTCCGCATCGCAGTCGCACTGGTGAGCGTTACCGTGCTCTCGACCGCCCTGGCGTGGTGCCCGACACCCGACGCATCGGGCGACTGGAGGTTCGTGGGAGAGGTGGTGCAGAACGAACGGGTCGCCAGCAGTCGCACGTTCAACGTCACCGGTTGGCGTACGGTGGCGTCCACCGCCAACACCAGCGGGTCGTCCCGAAGCGCGACCTTGACGACCAGCTACGACGAGAACGTCAGCGTCAGCGCCAGCATCGCGCGCTGGGGTCTCGGCTCCTCGACCAGGATGACGTGGACGCACGCGTTCGACGTCACGGTCCCCGCCCACTCGCGCGTACGGCTGCTCCACCGGCGCCGCGAGGAGGTGCGTGAGATGGTGTGGGACGTCATGTGCGCATGGCGCCACCGCACGACCGGGCAAGCGCGCCTCACCACGTACGGGCTCAACTACCGCGGCACCATCTGGCGTCTGTACGACGCCTACGAACTCCGCACGGAGCCGATCTGATGGCGCTGGCACACGTTCGCGCCAACGACCGTCGGCCGCCGTTCCACTGGCGTCGGATCGTCCTGACGCTCGGGCTGCTGGCGCTGCTGCCGCTGGCGCTGGCACAGTACACGTACGACGTCGACCTCTACCAGACCTACGTGTCGCGCGGCAGTTGGTGGCGCCATGCCAGCACGACGAACAACACCGAGAGCACGCTCACGTGGCGCGTATCGTACTCGGTGCGCCGCTGCCATGAATGGTCGGGGGCCGTGCGGCTCGCGCGAGAGGCGAGCAGCAGCATGGGCCGCTCGTCGTGCAGCACGAGTTCGTTCACCACCTCCACGACGCTCGCCCCGTACACCAGCGCGGCGCTGCTGCGACGCGACATGGCGTACCTCCACTACTACGAGATCCGCAAGTACGACCGCACCAGCGGTAGGCTGGTCGACCGCGGCCATGCCACCGAGCGCGACAGCTTCCAGGAGTACACCTTCAGTGCCTACAACTGACGTGCGTCCCGACCTCGCGCGCGTGCATCCGCTTCGGCGGATGCACGCCGCGCTCCTCGCGGCCTGCGCATGCGCCGCGCTCGCCACGGCCAGCGCGCAGCCACTTCCGATCTTCGAGACCCGCGGCTGGATGTGCCCCGGCGCCACGCTGCCGCTGCGGGTCGCGGCGCTGCAGCCGCCTGGCAACCCTGTGATCGATCCACACGCCTGGATCGCCCAAGACGAGTTCCGCACGGCGCAGGCGTCGCTCTGGCTCGGCCGGACGGCGCCCGCGATCCACCTGGTGGTGCTCGCCTACCTGGCAGGGAGCCCGGTCGACGTCGAGCTGCTGCTCACGCCCTTCGACGCCAGCGAGCCGACGTGGCGCGCCACGATCACGCCCGATACGCCGGCGCAACTGCGGGGCAGCATGAACCTTTGGCCGTCGTACCTGGT
>SL_3KL_010_SEDDRAFT_10004728_pt1 | contig 12283 bp, 9 predicted proteins | sample SodLakKL_010_SED_2_FD_10381 | JGI IMG/M metagenome (IMG submission 10381)
CCGAGCGACAGGTCGAGGGCGCTGCGGACGCCCGGATCGGCCGCGATGGCGAGGCCGAGACCGAGCAGCGCGCCGACGCCGAGCGCGACGAGAACGACCCCGAGCAGGACGGCGCCGGGGGTGGTCGCGATGCTTGGAGGGCGTGAGGCAGCCATGGTTCGTCCCTGGTCGGACGTGGGGGAGCGCCGTGACGGCGTTCCCCCACGTCGTGCGTGGGCTCGCCCGGTCTAGTTGCCGAGCAACGCCTCGAGGTCGAGTTCCAACAGTGCCAGCGCGGTCTCGGCGTCCTCGTCGCCGGTCAGCACGTTGTGGACGGCGGTCGAGTAGAGCGTGGAGACGCGGTTGTACAGGTCGCCCGTGACCGCCGAGGGGCGCGGCGTCGCGCCCTGGAAGACGGCGTCCAAGCCCTCGAAGATCGGCGTGGCCTCGATCACCTCGGCGTCCTGGTAGAGGGCGGCGATGGTGGGGTTGATGGCGGCCTCGATCGCGCGCCGCTTCTGCTCCTCGAACGACGCCCAGTGCTTCGCGAACGCCACGGCGGCGTCGACGTTCTCACTGTAGCGGTTGACGCCCACGCTCCAGCCGCCGAGGGTCGCGGCGAAGGTGCCGGAGGCGCCGGCGGGCAGCGCCGCTACGCCGAAGACGTCGGCGATCGCGTCGCTGTCGAGGCTCGTCGAGAAGGCGTAGGGCCAGTTGCGCATGAAGGCCGCGTTGCCCACGTGCCAGACGGCGCGGGCGTCTTCCTCGGCGTAACCCACCACGCCCGGCGGGCTGATGGTGCCGACCCAGCCGGCGGCGCGCTCGAGCGCGCCGATGAGGGCGTCGTTGTAGACCTCGATCTCGCCTTGCGGGTTGACGATCTGGCCGCCGCCCTCGGAGACCTGCCACTCGAGCGCGTTGCAGGTGAGGCCCTCGTAGTTGTCGCCCTGCCAGACGAAACCCCAGAAGTCGGCGTTGCCTTCGGCGCGCTCACCCTCCTGGATGGTGCGCGCCATCGCCTCGAGGTCGTCCCAGGTGGCGGGCGGGCCGTCGAAGCCGTACTTCTCGATGAGGTCGGTGCGGTAGTAGAGCATGCCGGCGCCGAGCCGGAAGGCGATCGCGACCATCTCGTCGCCGATCATGTTGTTGGCGATGAAGCCGGGGAAGTGCGCGTCGAGCTCCTCCTGCGTGAAGTACGGCAGCAGGTCGACCATGTTCTCGGCCACGATGCCGGGCCAGATCACGTCGATGCGCATGACGTCGATGTCGCCGCTGCGCGCCTCGAACATCGTCAGGTACTGCGCCAGCACCTCGGACGCCGAGGACGGCCCCGGCACGATCTCGACCGTGATGTGGGGGCAGGCCTCCATGAAGGCCTCGGCGGCGGCGCGCTCGACGATCGGCAGGTTACCGACCGGATCGCCGAGGTACGTGATGGTAGCGGGTTCGTCGGTCATGCAGTCGATGGTGGCTTGGGCGTACGCGAGCGACGCGAACGCCAGGGCCAGCGCGAGAAGCGAGCCAGTGAGGATACGCATGCGGGGTCCTCTCGATGCCGACGCGGCCGGTGCGCGCCGGAGGACGTCACGGTGGGGGGTCGGCGGGGTCGACTCACCTCCTCGTGGGCGCGGACGGCTCAACCCAGACGGGTGAACCCCAGGCCCATTGGTCGTTGCGTTGACGAACGCGAACGCGGTACCAGTCAGCGTGCTCCGAGCGTGCCCTGTGGCGGACCTCGAAGCGCCGCGCGAACTCGCGCTCGGGGACGGCGCGGTGCAGGCACACGGCGGGGGAGACGAAGCCGTCCACGTGATGGGTCTGAGCGCCGCGGCGGAGATGCCGCACCGGTACCTGGAGCCGCTGGCCGTTGGCCTCGACCTCGAGGAGGCTCGCGTCGTCCGCGCGGAGCTCGAGGCAGACACCCTCCATGGCGGGGACGGCCGAGAGGGGGTTCGGGCGCGTACGGGTGGTGAAGCGCACCGTGTCCGCGCCGCAGCGCTCGAGCGTGTGGGGGGCGTGCACGCCGTCCTCGGGTGGTGGGGCGCTCGGGAACGGGCCGCGGAAGCGCGGTTCGACGTCGACGAGCTCGCCGTCGACGACGCGCACGCGCACGTCCCACGCGACCGCGGTGGCCGCTTCGCCCCAGCCGACCTCGACGTGCACCTTGACGCTGCCGGGGTCGCGTGCCTCTGGCAAGGGGATGACGCTCTCGCGGTGGAGGATGCGCTCGTTGTGCAGGACCTCGACGTAGTCGATCCCGTGACCGCCACGGACGTCCACCTCGATCCGGCGCTCGTCGTCGGGTGCCGCGACGCCGCCCATGGCGACGCCGTTCAGGCTGAACGCCAGGGCGATGCGGTCGCCCGTGAGGGCGTACGTCCTACGGGCGGTCAGGGCCTCCCACAGCCCGGCGCGGTCGCAGGACGCCAACCAGGCGCCGAGGCGGCCGAAGCCGTACGCGCCCGGCACGGCGTTGTGGTGGTCGGTGGACCCGACCACGCCAAAACGCAGACCCCGCTGCCAACCGTGGCGGGCGGTGCCGCGCTCGTCGCGAGGCCCCATGGCGTGCAGGTACGGGACGGGCCCGTCACAACTCTCGGCCGAGCCGTGGAAGGAGACGATCTCCGCCAGCGGCGACCAGGCCGGATCGAAGGCGTCCCAGTCGATGCCACGATGACCGTGCTGGTAGCCGATGTGGTGGGGGATGAGGAGCGTGGGACCGGGCTCGGCCGCGAGCGCCGCGCGGAGCGACGGCAGGTCGTTCGCGTCCAGGATGCTGCCGTACGCGCCATCGCGGTAGTAGACGCAGTGGTCGCCGTAGGCCAGCGAGTGCCACTCGAAGCTCGGTAGCGTCACGAAGCGCCCCGGTTCATCGGCGTCGTCCATCAGGCGCAGGTAGGCGGGCCACGCGTCCCGCGCACGTTCGAAGCCGCGTTGGTGGTAGTCGACGAGGTACCCGAGGCGCGGGTCGGCGACGGGCACGTCGGGCCACGCCCCGTGGACGGTGAGGCTCACGAAGTCGAGCTGCAGCCGGGCGTTGGCGAGCGCCTCCTGCGGTGTGCCGCGACCGTAGCTGAGGTCGCAGTGGTTGTGGAGGTCGCCGTAGCGCGGGACCAAGCCCTCGAAGCCTGGGATCATGGCCGTGTGCCGCCTCCCCTGGGCGCGTGCGGAACGATGGTGGTCACCACCGCGGCTCTACTGATAAGCCTTTTGTATTACACTTACCAAAAGGATGTCAAGCGCGACCTGACCACCGCAGCGCTGCGCCACCTCGCACGATGTGTCATGGTGGCGCAGACCGCCCCGCACGGAGCGACGCTTCGCACGCATGGACACGCAACGTCTCATCCTCGCCCGCCTGCTGGCCCGGCCCATGTCGCTCGCCGACTTAGGCGGCTCGACGGGCGCCAGCTTGCCGACGCTACGCCGGGCGCTCAGCGCGCTCGAGCGCGAGCGCTGGGTGGGCGTCGTCGGCCAGGTGTCGCGCACGGGGGGCCGGCCCGCCAAGCTCTTCGGCGTGGATCCGAGCGTGCACACGGTCGTCGGCGTCCACCTGGTGCATCCCGGCGTGCGGCTGGTGGTGACCGATCTCAGCGGCGCCGTGCTCGATGCGCACGTGCCGACGGACCTCGAAGAGCTCGAGCCGGACGCCGTGCACGGCGCGGTGTTGGCGTATCTCGAACGGTTCGCGGAGCGTTTCCGGGAGCGCCGCCTGGTGGGTTTGGCGCTGGCCACGCCCGGGTACGTCGACCCGCGCTCGGGCACCGTGATCGCGATCGGCCGCGTCCCGCGATGGCGCAACCTCCCCATCTGCGAGCGCCTGCGCGACGCGACCGGGCTGCCGGTGACGATCGGGAACGACATCGACGCCATGGCCACGGCCGAGTTCGGCCTCAATGGCGACGATCGCACCTACGCCTACGCCGGCGTGGGGGAGGGGGTGAAGTTCAGCATGTTCCTTGGCGGCGTGCCGTACGGTGGACCGTTCGGCAACGCGGGCGTCGTCAGCCTGCGCCTGCTCGCCGGCGGCGCCGAGGAGGATCGCGCCGAACTCCTCACGGTGAAGGGGCTGCTCGAGGCCTTCGAGCGGTGCGCGTCGGCTCGCACGCCGCCGCTGGCTGCGCACGAGCGCGTGCGGGAGCAGCGGGATCTGCGGGCCCGCTATCAGTCGGTGCTGGCACTGGCTGACGCCGGCGACCCGGATGCGACTGCGGTCGTGGCGCCGATGGTCGACCTGCTCGGGGCGCAAGCGGCGAGCTTCGTGCACCTGATCCAACCCGAGCTCTTGGTGATCGGCGGTGCGTTCGCCGGGGCGCCGGCGGGCATCCTGGCTGACGTCGAGAACGCGCTGCGGCGCAGGCTGCCGTCGCTCCTCGACAACAACCTGATCGTCCGCCCCGCGCGTGTCGATGACGACCTCGCTGCTGCGGTGGGGGCGACACGCGTGTTCGTGCAGCGCTTCGTGCATGAGGACACCGGCCCGCTCGGAGCGCGGACGGCCTGAACGCCGGCGGCGTGGCGGGCGGTCACGTCGCACGTGCGGCGAGCAGGCGTTGCGTCGCTGGTGAGGTGAATCAGGCGCCGGGGCTCGAGCGCGCCCGAGTCGCGGCACTCGCTTGGAGCGGCACCGCCGCACCGGCCACCACCACGCCGACGATGTCGCCAGCTTGCACCGTGCAGCTGGGACCGGTCTGCACGACGAGCCGCTGCCGCTCGCCGTCGGCCAGTTGGCAGGCGTAGGTGAGGTCGTGTCCCTTGAACTCGCGCTGCAGCACGCGCACGCGCACGCCCTCGCCGTTCGGGCTGAAGGTGAGCGCCTCGGGGCGGACCGAGAGCATCACCTGCCCGTGCGCGGGTCGCGCGAGCGCTAGGTCGCCGAGGCTGGTGCGAGCGACACTGCCGTGCCCCTCGCCGCGCAGGAGGTTGGTCCGACCCAGGAAGCTCGCCACGAAGGCCGTCTCCGGGCGGCTGTAGACGCCTTCCGGCGTCCCCACTTGTTCAAGGTGTCCTGATCGCATGACAGCGATACGGTCGGCGAACGTCATGGCCTCTTCCTGGTCGTGCGTCACCAGGACGGCGGTGGTGCCGGTACGCTTGAGGATCTGCCGCACCTCGGTACGGGTGCTGCCACGCAGCGCCGCGTCGAGGTTGCTGAAGGGCTCGTCGAGAAGGATCACCGCGGGCGCCGGTGCCAGCGCCCGTGCCAACGCGACCCGTTGCTGCTGACCGCCGGAGAGCTGATGCGGATAGCGGCCCGCGAAGATGGTGAGGCCCACCAGATCGAGCACCGCGTCGGCATGCTGCAAGCGCTTCGCCTTCGAGCCATTGCGCAGACCGAACGCCACGTTCTGCCGCACCGTGAGGTGCGGGAACAGAGCGTAGTCCTGGAACACGAAGCCGATGCGCCGCCGCTCCGGCTCCAGCCACGTGTCGGCATCGGCGACGGTGGCCCCGGCGATGCGGACGCGGCCCGCGTCCGGCATCTCGAAGCCGGCGATCAGCCGCAGCAGCGTCGTCTTGCCGCAACCCGAGGGGCCGAGCAAGCACAGGATCTCGCCCGAGCCCACGGTCAGGTCGAGCTGGTCGACCGCAACGTGCTCCGTGCGCGGGTAGCGCTTGGTGAGCCCGGAGAGCTCGACGACCGGCGTGGGGCGGTGGGGGAGGGCGGCGTCGCTCATGCTCGCGCAGGCAGTGTACAGCCCATAACCGACCATCTGGGTAGGACTTGCGTCATCGCGGGCTTCTCGAGGCGCGTCAACGTTTTCCTTCGTAGCTGACCAGCAGGCCGACGAAGAGGCTGGAGAACAGCACGATCGCCAGTGCGAAGGGGGCGGCCTCGGCCATCATGCCCTCGGACGTGCGCGTGAACACCCGCACCGACAAGGTGGTGAAGCCGGTCGGTGCCAGCAGGAAGGTGAGCGGCAGTTCCTTCATCGCCACCATGAGCACGAGGGCCGTGCCCGCGACCACGGGCCGCCGGATGAGCGGGAAGGTCGTCTCGAAGAAGGCCACGAAGGGGCGGCGTCCCAGCGATCGCGCTGCCTCCTCCAAGCGCGGCGGCACCTGCAGCAGCGCCGAGCGGATGGGGCCGATGGCGAGGGCCAGGAAGCTGATCACGTAGGCGGTGATCAGCAAGGTGGCCGTCTGGTAGAGCCAGGGCACGGCACGGAGCGAGAAGAACACCATCGCCAGGGCCAGCGACACCGGTGGGATGGCGTACCCGAGATAGGCGAGCCGTTCGATCAGGCGACTGCCCCGGAGGCGCACCCGCGCCGCCAGGTAGGCGATCGGCATGGCGGCAAGGGCCGTCACGAGCGCGGCCGGCGCGGCAACCGAGGCGGTGCGGACGAAGGCTTCGGCCACCGAGCGCCAGGCGGCCAGGTCGGGCGGCGCCAAGACCAGCCACGAGCCCAGCACCAGGAACGGCAGGCCCAGCGCAGCCAGCAGCACGCTGGCGACGTAGCCGTAGGCCAGCGGCGCCCAACGCCGCAAGCGGGTCATGACGACCGCGCGCTGCGCGCCGCTGCCCACCCGGGCGTAGCGGCGCCGGCCGAGCAGGCGACCCTCGGTGCCGACGATCAGCAGCGTGAGCCCGAGCAGCACCAGTGAGAGCAGCGCGGCGTAGGTGCGGTCGAAGGCGGAGGAGTACTGCAGGTAGATCGCGTAGGAGAAGGCCTCGTAGCGCATCAGCGCCACCACGCCGAAGTCGCCGAGCACGTACAACGCGATCACGAGCCACCCGGCAAGCAGGGCGGGACGCAGCTGCGGCAGGACCACCCGCCACGTCACCGCGCGGCTTCCGTGGCCCAAGCTGCGGGCGCTCTCCTCGAGGCTGGGATCGAGCCCGAGCAGCGCCGCGCGCACGTTCAGGAACAGGTATGGGTACGTGTAGAGCGACAGCGCCGCCACCGCGCCCCAGTACCCGCTGGGCCGCGGCACCACGGCCCCGAAGAGCTGGCTGAGAAAGCCGTTGACGCCGCCGAGGCTGATGAGCGCGTACGCGACGACGTACCCCGGGATCGCCAACGGCACGACCGCCAACACGGTGACGAAGCGCTTCCAACGTAGGTCCGAGCGGACGGTGAGCCAGGCCAACGGTACCGCCATCAGCGTCGACAGGACCAGCACTCCCGCCGTGAGCGAGAGCGTGTTGACCAGCAAGGTCCAGGTACGCTCACGCCACAACAGCCGCTGCAACGTCTCCAGGTCCGCCTCGAACGCGCGCAGTACCAGGTACACGATCGGCACCAGCGTGCCGATCCCGGCCACGATCGCCGGGATCAGCACGAACCAGGGGAGGCGGCGCGCGCGCCGCGCCCACGTGAGCGAGGCCATCGTCAGAGGAGCCCGACCTCCCGTAGCAGCTCGAGCGTGCCCTCGAGGTCTTCGAGCACGTCGAGGTCGACGTCGGGGCTGGCGGCGAGCAGCGCTTCGAACGAGGCCAGCGCTTCGTTCGGTTGGGCGCCCGGCACCACCGGGTACTCGTACACCACGTTCGTGAAGTACGCCTGCGACGCGGGCTCGAGCAAGAACGCCAGGAAGCGCTCCGCCGCGGCGACGTTGCGGCTGGTGTTCACGATGCCCGCGCCGGCGACGTTCACCAGGTTGCCGATGTCGCCGTCGGCGAAGAAGCCCTGCCCCACGGGGTAGTCGGGATCGTTGGCGAGGAAGCGCAGCAGGTAGTAGTTGTTGACCAGCGCGTAGTCGACTTCGCCAGCGGCGATGGCCTCGACCTGGGTGGTGTTGTTGCGGTAGGCCTGCACGTCGTTCGCGATCATGCCACGCAGCCAGGCTTCCGTGGCTTCCTCGCCATGCACGACCCGCATGGCGGTGACGAACGCTTGGAACGAGCCGTTGGTCGGCGCCCACGCCACGCGGCCGCGGTAGGCGGGATCGGTCAGGTCGAAGGCCGAGTCGGGCCAGGCGTCACCGGCGGTGCGCTCGGGGCTGTAGGCCAGCACGCGCGCCCGTCCGGACGTGGCCAACCACAGGCCGCCGCGGCTCGTGTAGATGCCGGGGAGGCCGGCGGTGAGATCGTCGGGCAAGGGCGTGAGTCGGCCCGCCAGCGAGAGCGCGCCGAGCGCACCCGCGTCCTGCCCCCAGAAGACGTCGGCAGGGCTGCCGCGTCCCTCTTCCAGGATGAGTACGGCGAGCTCGGCGGTGCCGCCGTAACGGACGTGCACCTCGATCCCGGTCTCGGCGGTGAAGCGCTCGATGAGCGGTTGCACGAGCGCCTCGCCGCGGCCCGAGTACACGGTCAGGCTCTGCGCGAGCGCGACACCAGTCAGGCTGGCGAGGAGGGCGAGGCTGAGGAGGCGTCTGGTCATGCGGTGCGTTCCCTTCCGGCGCGGTCGGGCCGTCGCCCGGCAGATGAAACCCAAGTAAATGACTCGGATTTCTCTTGGCGCGATCCTACGGGCTGGCCGGCAGGGCGTCAAGGGACGACGTCGGATGCCCTGGCGCCGCACCGCTATACTGCCAACGTGGCGCAGCTCCTCCAACCAGACGCCTACGCGCGGGCGCGCGCGTTCCTCGAAGCCGGCCGTCCGCTCGAGGCGGCCGCGTTCGCACACGCGCTCGAGGGTGGTCCGGCGTGGCAGGTGCTCGACGCGCTCGCCGCGTTCCAGAACCCCGACGGCGGGTTCGGTCACGGGCTCGAGCCGGATCTGCTCTGTGGCTCGTCGAGCGCGCTGGCGACCTCCGTCGCGCTGCGGCGTCTCGCCGCGCTCGACGTCCCGGCCAACCACGCGGTCGTCGAGGGAGCCCTGGGATGGGCTCGTCGCGCCATCGACCCGCATGCGCGCACCTGGCGCATCGTGCCCACCGACGCCGGCAGCGCCCCGCATGCGCCCTGGTGGGACGCCGAGGGGTTGGAGGAGCGCTTCAACGCCTTCACGCTCAACCCCAAAGCGGAGATGCTCGCCCAGCTCTACACCCTCGGCGCCGGTGAGGACGGCTGGCTCGATCGGTTGGCCGACGATGTCGTCCGCGAGATCGAGAACCGTCTGGCCGCCAAACTGCCGCTCGACATGCACGAGCTGATCGCCTGCGTGTCCCTCGTGGACGCGCCACACGTGCCCGTCCAAGTGCGCCGCCGGTTGCACGAGGTGCTGGCGCCGCTCGTCGACGCCGGCGTCGAACGAGACCCGGACGCCTGGCGAAGCTACGAGCTGCGACCGTTGGCGGTCGCTCCGCGGCCGGGCTGCGCGTTCGCGGGGCAACTCGCCGAGGTCGTCGAGCTCGAGCTCGCGTACCTCCTGCACGAACAGGCCGACGATGGCGGCTGGTGGCCGACCTGGACGTGGGGTCGCGACGAGGACGTGTGGCAGCGGCAGCGGCGCGTGTGGGCCGGAGTCCTGACGCTCGAAGCCCTCGTGCACCTCGACCGCTACGGTCGGGTCGAGCGCTGACGTGCTCTTTGGTTCGCGCCTCAGCGGCGAGCACCAGGCCCTGCTCGAGACCGTGCGAGATCCGGTGTGCCTGGTGTGTGCCCGCGCCGACGGCGCTGCCCGGCGCGCGCTCGAGGGGGTCTTGCGCGACGGTGTGAACGACGTGCGCGTGCGCGCTGATTGGCGCAAGCGAGGTGGCCTGTGCGGACGCCATTGGCGGGTGTGGCGCCACCTCGATTCGCCTCCCTTGTCGACCGCCATTCTCACGGAAGACCTGCTGCGGAGCTACCTGGATGACGGCACCGGCCTCGCGCCGCGCTGCCCCGGTTGCGAGATCGAATCCCGTGCCGAACAGCGCGTTCTGAAGGCGTTGGGCAGCATCCCGCTCGAGCGCCTCGACGAGGCCCTGGCCGAGGGTCCCGGCCTGCTGTGCCTGCGCCACTTCGAAGCGCTGCCAGCCGGCGACGTCAAAGAGCGCTTCGAGGCGCGCTTCCAGCTGTTGTTGGAGCACCTCAGGGAACAGGTCCGGACCAGCGATCATCGCTTCGTGAACGAGCGGCGCGGCCCGCACGCCGACGCCTGGCTGCGGGCCTTGCGCGTGTTCGGCGCGGACGTGTGACGGTGGCGCTCACCTCCCGCGTGGGCCTGCCGCCTTCGACGAGCGCTGGGCGACACCATGGTGCCGCCTCAGCGACTCCCTGACCGCACCTGAGGAGGGTCGCGCCAGCGATGGATCACGACGTCGACCTGAAGGCGCTGCGGCGCGACGCCGCATTGACTGCCGTGACGGGGTCGGGCCTGCTCCTCGGTGTCGCGGCGAGTGTGCTCGACGTGCCGCCCTGGGTTCCGTCGCTGGCCTACCTGGTCGCGTACCTCGCCGGCGGCGTGCCGACCGGGGTCACGGCACTGCGCTCGCTGCGCCGCGGCCGGCTCGACATCGACCTGCTCATGGTCACGGCCGCGCTCGCCGCCGCCGCCGTCGGCGAAGCGCGCGACGGCGCGATCCTGCTGTTCCTGTTCAGCCTGGCGGGTACGCTCGAGGACTACGCGATGGGTCGCACGAAGCGCGCGGTGGATGCGCTCCTGCAGTTGCGGCCGGACGTGGCCGCGCGTCGCAGGCCTGACGGCACCAGCGAGCAGGTGCCGGTGGAGGCGTTGCAGCCGGGCGACGTCGTCCTGGTGAAGCCGGGCGAGCGCCTCCCGGCCGACGGCCGCGTGGTGGAAGGCAGCAGCGCGGTCGATCAGGCGACCATCACCGGTGAGAGCGTACCGGTCGACAAGGCCGTGGGCGACGAAGTCTTCGCCGCAACGGTGAACGGCCACGGCGCCATCGCGGTGGAGGTGACGCGCGCGGCGTCGGCCTCGACCGTGGCGCGGATGATCGACCTGGTGACCGAGGCGCGTGCCCAACGCTCGCCCAGTCAGCGTATCGGCGAGTGGTTCGGTCGACGGTACACGCTCGTCGTCATGGTTGGGAGCCTGGTTGCGCTGTTGACGTTCCTGGGGTTGGGCCGCGATTGGTCGAGCGCGCTGTACACCACCGCGACGCTGCTCGTGGCCGCGAGCCCGTGCGCGGTGGTGATCAGCGTTCCCGCAGCCGTCCTGTCGGCGCTGGCGGCAGCCGCACGCGGTGGGGTGCTGTTCAAGGGGGGCGCGGCGCTCGAGACGCTCGGGCGCAGCACCACGCTGGCCTTCGACAAGACCGGCACCCTCACCCAGGGGAGCCCGGCGGTGACGAAGGTGGTCGCCGTCGATGGTGACGACGCGGGGCTGCTGTCGCTGGCCGCCGCCATCGAGGCGCGCTCCGAGCACCCGATCGCGCGCGCGGTCCTGCACGAGGCCGAGCGTCGAGGCGTTCGACCCGAGGCGGCGCTCGACACCACCGCCGTCCCTGGTCAAGGGCTGCGCGCCAGGCTGAACGGCCGCGCGGCGTGGGCGGGCACGCTGCGACTCATGGAAGCCCACGGCCTGGCGCTCCCGCCCGCGCTCGAGGCCTCGGTGGCCGAGCTGCAGGCGTGCGGCGCGACGCTCATGCTCGTCGGCGACGACCAGCGGGTCCACGGGGTGATCGCGGTCGCCGACCAGGTGCGCCCGAGCGCGGTCACGGCGCTCGCCGGATTGCGCGCCGCGGGCGTGCAGCGCTTCGCCATGCTGACGGGTGACCATGAGGGTGTCGCACGAGCGATCGCCAGCGAGGTCGGCATCCCCGAGGCGCACGTGCACGCCGGTCTGCTGCCGGAGGAGAAGCTGGAGGTCGTCGAACGGCTGACCCGCAACGGTCGGGTGGCGTACGTCGGTGACGGCGTCAACGACGCCGCTGCCTTGGCACGGGCGGACGTCGGCATCGCCATGGGCGCCGCCGGCAGCGACGTCGCCATCGAGACCGCCGACGTCGCCTTGCTGGCCGACGATCTGGGTCGGCTCGAGGCGGCCTACCGCCTCTCGCGCCGCGCCAACACGGTGGTGCGCCAGAACCTCACGTTCGCCCTTGGCATGATGGCGGTGCTGGTCGCGTTCACGCTCTTCGGCGACCTGCCGTTGCCGCTCGCCGTCGTCGGGCACGAGGGGGGAACGCTGGTGGTGGTCGCCAACGGCTTGCGCTTGCTGGCGCCGGTGCGAGCGTCCGCCTGAGGGTCGGGGCGTGGGCCGTCTGCGGCTTCGATCGCTCAGCCTTGGCGTAGTGCCCTGCGGGCCGCCTCGGCGCTGCGTCTGAGCGTCGTCAGCGGGTCGCTCGGCGCGTCGTGCTCCACTACGAGCCAAGGCACGCCATGCACCCGCACCGCGTCCAGGACGGCCTCCAGCTCGAGCACGCCGTCGCCCACGTCGACCCAGGGCGGATCGTTGCCCGGCTCGAGGTCCTTGAGGTGCAGGCGCGTGACGCGCGAGCCGTGGGCGTCCAGCCAGCGCTGCGGCTC
>SL_3KL_010_SEDDRAFT_10004729_pt1 | contig 12280 bp, 15 predicted proteins | sample SodLakKL_010_SED_2_FD_10381 | JGI IMG/M metagenome (IMG submission 10381)
GCCGTGCCCGTAGGGCCGGCGGGTGTGGTCCGGGCTCCGCCGTCTGCCGCTGCCGCGTCGGCCAGGAGCGTGAAGCGGCCGCGCGGGCGCAGCGCAGTCAGGGGCAACGCGTCGGGCGGTTCGTCGCCACGGAGCGTACGGCGTAGTGCCGAGCGCTTGTCGGTTCCCGCCACCACCACCAGCACCTCGTCGGCGTTCCCGAGGGCGTCGGCGGTCAAGCTCAGGCGGGTACCGTGCTCGGCCGTACGTACGACCGTGGTGAGACCCTCGGCGTGGACCGCGCCGGTCCCAGGGAAGAGGCTGGCGGTGTGCGCGTCGGAGCCCAGGCCGAGCAGCACCAGGTCGAAGCGGGGAGGGTCGCCCACGTACCGTCGCAAGCCTTCGGCGTGGGCCGCGGCGATCGCCTCGGCGTCGTCGCCGTCGGGCCAACCCAGCACCTGCTCGGGTGGTACGGGGACGTGGTCCAGCAGCGCCTGCCGGGTCGCGTGCTCGTTGCGCTCGGCATGGTCGCGCGCGACCAGGCGTTCGTCGCCCCAGGTCACCAGCACCCGTTCCCAGGGGAGGTCACGCCGTTCAGACAGGCGCCGGTAGGCCGCCAGCGGCGTCGTTCCGCCCGCCAGGACGATCACGAAACGACCATGCGTCGCGACCGCGTGGTGGCACGCGGCCACCACGCGCGCAACCAGGGCGGTGGTCAGTGCGTCGGCGTCGGCGACGACCTCGAGAGCGGGTGCTGCCATGTCCGAGTCTAGCAGCGCAGGCCGTGCGCTTCGTGCGGCGGCCACCAGCACGCACGAGCGTTGGTAGGCTGCGGGGCATGTGCATCGACCGAGCCACCGCCTACGCCCTGATGACCGAGTGGACCACCAGCGCGAGCCTGCGCGGTCACATGCTGGCCGTCGAAGCCGCCGTAGCCGCGTACGCCGAGCGCGACGGCGAGGACGTCGAGCTGTGGTCGGCCACCGCGCTGCTGCACGACTTCGATTACGAGCGCCATCCCGAACTGAGCGAATCCGGGCATCCGTGCGTGGGGGTCGCCCACCTGCGAACGTTGGGCGCGCCCGAGGCGATGTGTGAAGCGATCCTTGGGCACGCCGATCACACCGGCGTGCCTCGGACCAGCCGCTTGGCCAAAGTGCTGTACGCCTGCGACGAGGTGACGGGGCTGGTGACGGCAGCGGTGCTCGTGCGGCCCGACAAGTCGATCGCAGGGCTGGAACTGAAGAGCCTGAAGAAGAAGTTCAAGGACAAGGCGTTCGCCCGCGGTGTCTCGCGTGACGACGTTCGTCGCGGTGCCGAGGAGCTCGGCGTCGAGCTATGGGAGCACGTGCAGTTCGTGCTGGAGGCGATGAAGGGGCGCGCAGCCGGTTTGGGACTGGACGGCAGCAGCCAACGCGGCCGCTGACGGGTGTCGCGGCGCTGCTGCGGCTCGTCGGCGTCGCGGAAGGCGTCGCACGTTCCACGCCCAGGTGCCGTCGGGCTGGATCCGCACGAGCGGCCACACCACCCACGCCGCCCTACCGGCCACGCTGTCGACGGCGATGGGCCCGAAGGCGCGCGAGTCACGCGAGCCCAGCGGGGCACGGTTGTCGCCCAACACGAACAGGTGCCCTGCGGGTACCGGCGTGGGGCCGAGCGAGACGCTCGCCGCCGGCAGCGCGCCCGTGAACGGTTCGTCGCGCGGTTCAGCGTCGACCAACAGGGTCCCGTGGCGCAACTCGACCGTCTGACCGCCGGTGGCCACCACGCGCTTGATCAGGAACGGGCCGCCGGTGAGCCGATCGACGATGTTGCGCGGCGTGTCGCTCGGCGCGCGGAAGTAGACCACGTCGTCGCGGTGCCAGGTGTGGAGACCCAGCCTGACCGCCCACGTCTCGTAGCGCGGGACCAGCGCTCGATCGCCGTCGAGCAGGCTGGGCGCCATGCTGCGGCCTTCGATACCCACGGTGGTCGCCACGAAGGTGACGAGGAGGAGCGCCACCACCAGCGCCTCGGCCCAGCGCCGCAGCCAAGGCGCACGTTGCCTCGTCCTGGTGGTGGCGGGCCCGGCCGTTTCCTCGTCGCCGGCCTCGACCGGCGGGGCGTCCGTCCAGGGTTCACTGGTCACGGGGTTCGGGGACCGCAGCGAACGCGGCCGGCGGTTCCAGGCGGCGCCAGTTCCACTCGTCGTCCCGCCGCGGTGGCCAGATGATCGCCGTCGCCTTGCCGGCGATGGTGATGCTGCGGATCGGGCCGAACACGCGTGAGTCCTCGCTGCCACCGCGCGCGCGTTGGCGGTTGTCGCCCATGATCCAGTAGTGGCCCGGTGGGATCACGATGTCGTGGACGAAGGGAGTGCCCTCGGGAGCATCGGCGGGGATCGGCGCGAGCGCGTCCAGGGTGGTGCCGTAATAGAGCTGTACCCGGGGGTCGCTGACCGGGACGGGAGGCAGGGCACTGCTGCCACTGAGGGGGAGGTCGGGGAAGGCCGTCCCGCGCGGTGTTGCGCCGAAGCGGACCACCAGCCCTTCGACCGCGCCGTCACGCTGGACGATGAGGGGGAAGTCCTGCCGGTCGGGGCTGATCTCACCCGTCTCGGTGACGAAGCTCTGGTCGATCGGGTGGTCGTTGACGATCAGCTGCCCGGCTTCGATGCGCAGGCGGTCGCCCGGCACGGCGACGACGCGCTTGATGAAGAACGGTCGGTTGCCGGTCTCGATGGCGGTGGGTGAGTTGGCTGGGTCGCGCACCACGATGATGTCGCCGCGGTCGTAACCGGGCATCACACCCAGGCGCCGTAACCAGGTCTCGTACTTGGGGATGAACACGCGGTCGCCGGTCAGGAGTGACTGCAGCACGTTGCTCGAGCCGACGCCGCCGTCGAGGTTGGGGCGCATCGACGAGCCGACCACACCGACAGTGTTGAACACGAAGGTGACCACCAGGTAGGCGATGACCAACGCTTCGGCGTAGCCACGGACCTCGCGCCAGAAGCGCTGGCTGCGCGTGCCTTTGGGCTTCTCGGGTCGGGGGCGCCGCGCGCGGCGCGAGGAGGAGGTCACGGGCATGAGCGTCAGTCTACCGTCCCGTGCGACGCGTCCCGGCGCTGGGCCAGACGCTGCCACCAGACAGCGTTGGCGTCCAAAACACGTTCGGCTTCGGCCTCACCGGCCGCGACGACGGCCTCGAGCTCCCAGAACGACTCCACCCGCACCGTCGGCAGCTCGTGGGCGATGCGCAGATCGGCTGGGTGATGCACGTACTGGGAGTCCGTGAGCAGCCGCATCATGATGTCGGTGGCCCGCAGCGTCACGGCCGCCATGGGCGTGCGCTGTTCGAGCGTGACGGTGGCGACCACGCGCTCCCACCAGGGCCGCAGGTCGTTGGCTGGAGCGTGGTACGCCGCGCGGCGTGGCGGCGTCACGTCCGAGGCGACGGTGACGTCGGCGTTCAGCGTCGCCAGTGCGTCCACCGGCAGGTTGTTGCAGATGCCGCCATCGGCCAGCGTGCGGCCCAGGTGCGTGACCGGTTCGAAGGCGCCTGGGAAGCACGACGAGGCCCGCACGGCCTTGACGAGGTCGCCGCTGGTGAGCACGATCTCCTCACCCGACTCGATGTCGGTGCAGGTGACCGCCAGGCGCTGTCCCAGGTCTTCGAAGTCTGCCGGCAGGTGCTCCGCCAGCAAAGCGTGGAGCTTCTCGCCCTTGATCATGCCGGCCCGCAGCGAGAGGTCGAACACGTCGCGCCACGACACCGAGCGCGCCAGTTCGAGCAGGTCGTCGGCGCGGTACCCGGCCGCCGACAAGGCGGCGATGATGGCGCCGATCGAGGTGCCGGCCCATACCTCCACGCGTAGGTCACGGCGCTCCATGGCGCGGAGGGTGCCGATGTGCGCGAAGCCGCGGGCGCCGCCACCGGAGAGCACCATCCCCACGATCGGCGCTGCGTCGGTCGCGGTGGGCGAGAAGCGCGCGCTCACGCCGTCACCGGCTCGTCAGCGGCGAGCCAGCTGGGATCGCTGATCAGGCTGCGGGCGCTGCGCGGCGGTAGCGTCCGCTCCGTCACTCCTCGCGCGGCGTCGGTACCCGTAGCGTCACGTCGGTCTCGCGGGTGACACCGTTGCGCCACAACTCCAGGCGCACCACGTCGCCAGCGTCCTTCTCGAACACGATGCGCTGCAGGTCCTCGGCGCGACGGACCGGTTGGTCGTCGGCGCCGATGACGACGTCACCACCGGCGGGGTACTCCTGGCCGTCGACCGTGGCCACGAAGGTGGGACCGCTGACGCCCGCTTCGGCGGCGGCACCGTTCGGGTCCACCTGCGTGACCACCAAGCCTTCGTCCGGCATGCCGAGCGCCTCACGTACGTTCGCGGGGAACGTCTCGACCGGCGTGATCGTCACGCCCAGACGGGGCCGATCCGGGTCTTGCGCCGCCGCGGCGATGCCGCTCAGGCCGCCCGCCTCGAGCAGGTGGAGGCTCTCGGCCAGGAGCTGTGCGGGTACCGCGAAGCCGATGCCGAGACTGCCGCGCTGCCCACCCGGGCCGACTCCCGGGACGATGGCGGTGTTGATGCCGATCAGGCGCCCGCTCGAATCGAGCAACGGTCCGCCGGAGTTGCCCGGGTTGATCGCGGCGTCGGTCTGGATCATCTCGATCTCGATGCGGCCGATGGACTCGAGGTTCCGACCAACGGCCGAGACGATGCCGGTGGTGACGGTCGAGTGCAGGCCGAAGGGGTTGCCGATGGCGATGACCTTCTGGCCCACCCGCACGCGCTCTTCGGCAAGTTCGATGGCAGGGACGTCGGGCACCTCGTCGGGATCGAGCGCTTCGAGCAGCGCCACGTCGTAGTCGGGGTTGGCGCCGAGCACGCGGACGGCGACGCCGTCCGCGTGGTCGGGGAAGACCACCTCGATGCTCGCCCCCTCGCGCAGCGTCACCCCGCCCGGCTCCAGCGCGCCGGTGACCACGTGGAAGTTGGTCACGATTCGGCCGCCGTCGTCGACGACGAAGCCCGAGCCGGAGCCCTGGCGCAACTGCGGCGTGTCGGGCGCTTCGGGCAGCCGGAAGAAGTCGCGGAACTGGGGTGGCAGGCTGTCACGGAACGGGGCGAAGGGATCGACGGCTTCGCCGAGGACCTCGACGTTCACGGCCACCACGCTGTGACCGTAGCGTTCGACGATGTCGATCGTGTTGCGCTCGTCGGCGAGGAGCGCGCTGGACTCGTCGAGACCGGCCGCTGGTGTGGCTTGTGCGAGCGCGGGCTGCGGCAACGCCAGCATCAGCGCGAGCGCTAGGAGCAAGGCGATGATCGGGGTACGGTTGCGCGCGGTGGCGGTTCTGACGTTCGGCATGGTGCCTCCAAGTGCACGACTGGATGGGGTCATGGTGGACCAGACCAGTGGTCGGGGCCAGCGTGCGAGCCCACGAGTGCCCGCAACCTCCCCATCTTCAACACACCAGGATGAAACTCCGGCACCATCGTCATGATGTCGATGAGACATCACGTGCCACCACCGGTCGGCCGGCCACGCGCTCGAGCCCCAGCACCGCCGCGAAGGCGGCCACCGCCACGAGGAGGGCCAACAACCAGCCCTCGCTGCCCCAGGCGGCCGCTGGCCATACCAACTGGTCCTGGTAGCTCACCCCGCTCGTCCACGGCCACACCCGCCGCAGGCTGGCGATCATCACGCCGAGCAACGCCGCCATGGTCACGTCGAGCGCGCGTCGCAACAGCAGCTCGAGCAGGCGCGCGATGGTCGCCAGGCCCACCAGGGCGCCCACGGCGAACGGCGCGAGCGTCGCGACGTCGAGCGCCGCGATGGCACCGATCACGCGCCCGTACTGCCCCAGCAGCACCAGCATGAAGGCGCCCGAGATGCCCGGGAGCACCAGCGCCGTGATGCCGATCGCACCGGCCACGAAGATCGACCAGGTGGTGTCGGGCGTGGCTTGCGGCGGGCCGCCGAGCAGCAGCGTGGTGATGGTCGCCGCCGACACCAGCGCCAGCAGCGTCGACCAGCGCCACCGCACCACGCGCCGCCCCACCAGCACGGCGGCTGCCACGATCAAGCCCGCGAAGGTGGCGTAGAGCGGGACGTAGTAGAGCTCGAGCGCACGTTCGATCAGCCGCGCCAGGACGAGCACCGCGGTGGCGATGCCGAACGCCAGCGGCGCCAGGAAGGGGGCGTGCGCGGCACGCCAAGCCGCCGCCGGCCGCCCCTGCAGCAGCAAGTGCCAGGGCGTCAACGAGGTGGCCGCCCGCAGGCCGCTCACCAGGCGCTCGTACACGCCCAGCACGAGCGCCATGGTCCCACCCGAGACGCCAGGGACGACGTCGGCTGCTCCCATCACGAAGCCCCTCAGTACCAGCGTCCACCACCTCGGTCCGCCTTGCACCGCGTCAACCTAGCACGTGCCGGACGCTTCGCGCCGGGCATACCCGGTGGGGTAGGCTAGCGCCATGCCGAGTGATCGAGAGCGCCAGGCCGGAGGTGCGCCCGACGTGTCAGCGGCGGACATCTCCGTACCAGATGCCTCCGTCTCCGACGATGCCGAGTCCGACGCCGCGGTGCCTCGTGCGGCGCAGGTGGAGGCCCTGGCAGGTTCGTTGCTGTGGCGCATCGGACGGGCCTACGACGACGGACCGCTGACCGTGCGGGTGGGTTTCGCGAGTGCCGCGCCGCTGTTCGCCGAACTGCCGCGCTTGCGGCCCGCCAGCGATCAAGAGGTGGAGGCCGCGCTGCACAGTGGTGACGTGAGCGTCGAGTGGGTTGGTGCGCGGGCGACGGGGCGGTCGTGACGTTCGATCACGCGGTGCGCTTCGACCTCGACGTCGGCCTACCGCCCGACGAGGCGTTGGCGTTCGTACGCGACGTGCCCGCGAGCCTCGCCCGGGCTCACTTCCTGCGCGACCTGACGGTCGAGCCCGCGTCGGATGCGGGCGTCGGTGTGGTCACGGCCACGCTGCCGGTGAACGCCGCGCTGTTCGGTCAGCGCGATCTCCCGTTCCGGTCGCGGCTGCACGAGACCGCGGATGGCGCCAGGCTCGAGGGGCTGCCGCTCGACGTCCCTGGGCCCGGCTGGGCCCAGGTGTCGGGTTCGGTGAGCGTGCGTCCGGCGGTGCGCGGCAGTCACCTGTCGTACGCCTTCGACATCCGCGTGCACGTGGCGCTGCCCGAACCCGAGCGTTGGGGTGGCGTGGCGCTGACGCGCATGATCGCCTACACCGCGAGCACCGTGCTGACGCGAGTCACCGACGCCTTCCCGGCGGCCGTCGCTGACGCCGCCGAGGCGCGCCACACAGCGCACGTCAGCGCCGCGAGCGCCTGAGCGGGGCGCGAAGTCGGGGCGGCAGCCAGTGGCCGTGATGGCTGCGCCGGATCAGCGTGCAGCGTGCCCGCGTCATTTCCCCACGCAGAAGCGGGCGAACACCTCGCTGAGCGTGTCCTCAGCGATCTCGCCGCGGCCCGTCACCTCGGCCAGCGCCCGCAGGGCGGTCTCCAGATCGAGGCCGCACAGGTCGTCGGGTGCTGCGCGCGCACGCGCGACGGCTTCGCGGGCCTCGCGCAGGACCGCCTCGTGGCGCTCGCTCACGAGCCACACCTCGGCGCCGGCGGCGTCACCGAGCACCGCCGCCTCGAGCGCGTCGCGCAGCGCTGGCAGGCCGCTGCCATCGACGGCCGACACGCGCAGGAGCTCCGGCACCCCCAGCTCACACGCGTCCCAGAGCCGCGCCACGTCGGCCTTGCTGGCTACCCAGAGCGTGCGCTCGCCGGCCAACTCCAGCGCCAGACGACGGTCCTCGTCGTCGAGCGCGCGCGCGCCGTCGATGACGGCCACCACCACGTCGGCACCGCGCGCGAGCTCGCGCGCCACGCGCACGCCCGCGCCCTCGACCGCGTCAGTGGTCGTGCGCAGGCCGGCGGTGTCGATGGCGATGACCGAGGCGCGGCCCAGCTCCAGCGGTACCTCGAGGTAGTCACGGGTGGTGCCCGGCACGTCGCTCACCAGCGCCCGTTCGTAACCGAGGAGCGCGTTGAGCAGGCTCGACTTGCCAGCGTTGGGGCGACCAACCAGTGCCATGCTGGCGCCCAGGCGCGCGGCGCGGCCCGCCCGGGCGGTTGCCAGCAGGGCGTCGAGTTCCACCAGCACCGCCGCCAGCGGGGCTGACACGGCTGCATCCGGCACCCCCTCTTCGGGGTAGTCGAGCATCGCCAGCACGGCTGCGTACACCGCTGTCAGCTGCTGCTGGAGCGCGTCGATGCGGCGCGACAGGCCGCCCGCCAGGCCGATGCCGGCGTGGCGACGCGCCGCCTCGCTGCGCGCGCTCACCAGGGCCTGGACGCTCTCGGCTTGCGCCAGGTCGAGCTTGCCGGCCAAGAAGCCGCGCAACGTGAACTCACCCGGTCCCGCCGCGCGCGCACCGCGGCGCAAGCACGCGCTGAGCACGGCGCTGAGCAGCGCCGGTCCGCCGTGTACCTGCAACTCCACCACGTCCTGACCGGTTGCCGATGCCGGCGCACGGAACACCAGCAGGATCCCTTGGTCGAGCCGTTCGTCGTCGTCGACCACCCAGCCCACCAGGAAGCGGCCAGTGGGCACGTCGGCTACGTTCTCGCCGCCGAGCGGACGGAACAGCGCGGCGGCAATGGGCAGCGCCTCCGGGCCGGAGACACGCACCACGCCGATGGCCCCCGTTCCGGGGGCGGTGGCGATCGCGGCGATGGTGTCGTCGATGGGGGGGAGGGGCATGGCTGCGGGCGGGGCGCGATCGGCGGGGTCGTCTGGGTCTGCACCGCGCTGCGTCACGGTATCATCCCGCCGGAGGCCCAGCATGGACGTCGTGTACGCGATCCAGACGATCGCCACCCCGTGGCTCGATACCGTGATGACGCTGATCACCGACCTCGGCTCCGAGGAGGCGTACATCGCCATGGTGATCGTCGCTTACCTGGCCATCGACGCCCGCGCGGGCCAGAAGCTCGGTGTGTTGCTGTTGGTCAGCTTCTTCATCAACCAGTACGCGAAGGGCTGGTTCGACACGCAACGCCCCTTCGCGATCGATCCTGAGGTCGTGCGCACGCAGCGGGCGATCGACGGCGCCGGCGGCGCCGGCTTCCCCAGCGGTCACGCCCAGAGCAGCTCCACCTTCTGGCTCTACGCCGCAGCCTTGGCCGGCCGCCCCTGGTTCTGGGTCGTGGCGGTCGTCCTGGTCGCGCTGGTGTCGTTCTCGCGGCTCTACCTGGGCGTGCACGTGCCGATCGATATCCTCGGCGGCTTGGCGCTGGGAGTGGGGCTGGTGCTGCTCGCCGTCGCCATCGTTCGCAGCGGCTTCCAGCTCCCCACCTGGCTGCTCGTGGTAGGGGCGCTGGCGCTGCCGTTCACGCTCCACCTGCTGGCGCCGACGCCGGAATCCGACCTCCTCGCGGGCGGCATCGCCGCCTTGGTGGTGGGTCCGGCGCTCGTGCGCCACCGTACCGATGGACCGCTCTGGGGGCGCCTGATCGTGGCGCTGATCGGCGTGGTGCTGGCGTTCACGGTGCTCTTCGCCTCCAGCATCCATCTCCCCGAGGTAGTGAAGCGCGATCCGGTCGGTGGCTACCTGCGCTACCTGGTGCTCGGTCTCGCGGCGTTCTTGGTGACCCCGTGGATCGGGCGCGTGCTGGGATTGGTGCCCGGTCCGCGACGGCGGTGAGGCGGCTACGGCTCCTCCTCGAGTACGACGGCAGCGGCTTCGCGGGTTGGCAGCGTCAACCGACCGGTGAGCGTACCGTGCAAGGGGTGCTGGAGGCGGCTTTCGCGGCGTTGCCCGGCGAGCATGGGAGCGTCCACGCGGCCGGTCGGACCGACGCCGGTGTACACGCCCTGGCGATGGTCGCCCACGTCGACACGAGCGCCCCGATCGACGAGCCGAAGCTGCGGCTGGCGCTCAACGCCCACCTTCCGCGCGACGTGGTGGTGCTGGCCGTCGAACGCGCCGCGCCCGATTTCGAGGCGCAGTATCACTGCCTGTACCGGCGCTACCTCTACCGGCTGCGGCCCATGCGCAGCGACGCGCGCGGCGCGGCGATCCACCGCCAGCGCTGCCTGCCGGTGTTCGCGCGGCTCGACCTGGCGGCGATGGAGGCGGCCAGCGCCGCGTTCCGGGGCGAGCACGATTTCGCCGCGTTGGCGACCCGCGAGACGCGCTCGACGCGTCGCACCGTACACCTGTGCGAGCTGCGCAGTGAGCGTGGCGAGGTGCGACTGCACGTGGTCGCCGATGGGTTCTTGCGCAGCATGGTGCGCACCCTGGTGGGGACGCTGCTGTCGGTGGGCAAGGGGGCGCTGCATCCGGACGCCGTGCCTGCCGTGCTGGCCTCGCGCGATCGTGCGCGTGCCGGGCGCAACGTCCCGCCACAAGGGCTCTACTTCGTCGAAGCCGGCTACGCGCCGTGGGACCCCTTGCGCTCGGAGGCGGCACTGGGCGACCTGGTGGTGTGAGCTGCGCACCGTGGCGGTGCCACCGTCAGGGAGGCGCCGGACGCGTATCATCGGAGGCATGAGCGTTTCGCACGCCGCTACGGGGCTGGCATCGATCCGACTGCGGCCGCTGGAGGCCGACGACCTCGACGCGCTGCGCGCGCTCGACGCTGCCTACGCGGAGCGTTGCGGGGTGGAGCCCATGATCGACATGGCCACCGTGCGTCACCACGCCCGTAGCGGTCACGCCTTCGTCGCGTACCGCGACGACGATCCTGCGCCGTGCGCGATGGTGCTGGCACACACGGTCTGGGACGGAGCGCGACCGGTGGTGCGGGCGTCGCGGCTGGTGGCCCACGACGACGACCCGGTGTTGCTGGAGCGCCTGCTCGGTGCGTTGGTGAAGTCCGCCTACGACGCCGCCGTGTACGACCTGGTGGTGGAGGTGCCGCAGGTCGACGCGGCAGGTCAGGCGTCACTGCACGCGAACGGCTTCGGCGCGCGCGCGGTCCGGCGCTTCGAACGGGTGCTGGGTTCGCGGGCGGTCGGTGCCACGTGAAGGCTGCCGCGTCGGGCGCTGGCGGAGGTGCCCGCGTGATCGTCGGCGTGCGCGGGATGGACACCGAGGCGGCCCGCGCCAAGGTGCGCCAAGCGCTGCTGGCCGTCCCCGGTGTGACGAGCGTCGATCCGTCCGGTGATCAGCAGTGGTTGGTCCGCTACGACCCGACCGAAGCGACGGTGATGGACATGATCCGTGCGGCCCGACGGCTCGGCTTCCTGGCCGGCATGGGCTGAGGTGGCGACCTTCGTGGCCGTCGCGCACCTCCAGCTGCGGATCCCGTGGGTCCGCTCGCTGAAGGCGAAGCGCGGTGTGGTGGTACCGATCGTGGAGGGTCTGCGACGACGCTACCCGTTGGCGGTGGCGCGGGTCGCCGGGCAGGACGCCTTCGACTGGGAGCGGCTGGCACTGGTTGCCGTCGGCACCGATGCGGACGCGTTGCGGGGTGTGATGGAGGCCGCCGAGCGGCTGGTGGTGGGCGCCGGCGTCGAGCTCGCCTGGCGGCGCGTGGACGTCGAGGTCTGGGACGACGGGTACGAGCCCTGACGCCGTTGCCGTGAAGCGCGGCACCCTTCTGTATGATGAGCACGCGAACGAGGAGGATTGAGGCATGGAACCACGCCGACCGACCGCGGCCGCGACCGCCCGCAAGAGAGCATCCGAGAAGGCCGCCGACGGCAGCGAGACGAAGGCCGAGCGTCCCGCGCCCGACCGTGTGCACGTCTCCGACGCCGCCGTCGCCACCATCGTCGGCCTGGCGGCGCACGAGGTTCCCGGCGTGGTGGGGATGGCCCCCGCCAGCTTGGGGGAGGGCCTCCGGCGCGTGCTCGGCTTGCAGCAGGTCGACGAGGGCGTGGAGGTCAGCCGAGACGGTGAGGGCGCTACCGTCGAGGTCCACCTGCACGTGGTGGTGGCCTACGGCGTGAACATCCCCGCCGTCGCCGAGTCGGTGCGCGAGCGCGTGCAGTACGCCGCCTCCACGTTCGCTGGCGTGGATGCCGCTCGGATCGTGGTCCACGTGGCTGGAGTCAGCCGTGCCTGAACCGGTCACGAACGAGCCGGTCGAGAAGGACCCGCTGACGGACGACGGCGAGACGTCTGCTGCCGCCGAGGGCGAGGCCGTGGCGAGCGACGTGACGACGGACGACGTGTTGGCGGGTGGTGCCGAACAGCAGGACGGCGGGGCAGGCGACGCGGCAGCGGACGATGCCACGCCTGCCGAGAGCGGCTACGACGTCGGCGAGAACGACCCGGCCACGCTCGGCGCCAAGGACC
>SL_3KL_010_SEDDRAFT_10004730_pt1 | contig 12280 bp, 13 predicted proteins | sample SodLakKL_010_SED_2_FD_10381 | JGI IMG/M metagenome (IMG submission 10381)
AAATCAGCCATATCAAAAAATTTAAATTTTGTTCAAAAAAAATATTAATGAGTGTCGTTTACACTTGGAAGCCATATTTATGAAGAACAGCTAATTAAGCAGTTCTTTTTTCCAACGCACTGATCAGGCCGGATAGTTTGTGTCCACCGGACTGTAGTGAACTGATTACATTCTTCACTGGAGACTGCAACAACAAGATTACATCGCCCAGTAAATCTTCTTTAGATTTGAGATCGGCCAGTGAACTGATTTGCTCATCGCCGATATAAACACTCTCATCTATATAGGCCGCTTTCAAAATGGGCCTTTCTTTGGTTTTTCTAAATTCTTTCAACACTTTTGCTGGCGAATTGGCCACCTCTGAAAAGAGGATGGCAGTAGGCCCTTTAAGTGAATCAAAAATAGGCGCATATCTATCGCCGTTTTCAACACCTTCCATGGCTATTTTAGCCAGGGTGTTTTTTACCACTTTCATCTCTATGCCCTTTTCAAAACACAGGGATCTGAACTGATTGACTTCTTCAACAGAAAGTTTGGAAGCATCCGTCAGGTAAAAGAAACTGAAGTTGGTAAATTTATCTTTTAAAATTTCTATTTGCTCAGCTTTTTGCGCTCTGGTCATGATCGATTATTTTTATAAATTATCTGATACCCTTTGGATCTATTTTTATACCCGGGCTCATGGTGGAAGCCATCGTTACCGCTTTGAGGTAAATTCCCTTAGAAGATGCGGGTTTCAACCTCATCAGGGTTTGGAGGAATTCATTTGCATTTTCGTACAATTTGTCCTCATCAAATTCAACGCGACCAATGGTACTGTGAATAATACCAAACTTATCGACTCTGAATGAGATTTTTCCTTTTTTAATGTCCTCTACAGCAGCACCTACGTCATTGGTTACCGTTCCGGTTTTCGGGTTGGGCATCAAACCTCGCGGTCCAAGTACTCTACCCAATCTACCCACCTGAGCCATAACGCCAGGCATAGAAATAACCACATCAAAGTCGGTCCATCCGCCCTGAACTTTTTGGACAAGGTCGTCCAGTCCGACGTAATCGGCACCGGCATTTTTCGCCTCTTCTTCTTTGTCAGGGGTACAGAAGACCAAAACAGATTTGGTTTTTCCCGTTCCGTTTGGTAGTGTTACCGTACCTCGGATGGCCTGATCTGCCTGACGCGGATCGACACCGAGATTTACGTGTAAGTCTACGGAGGAATTAAAACTGGTGGTATTGACTTTTTTCACCAATGCGGCGGCGTCTTTCAGGGAGTACATTACATTGGGATCAACCAAAGCATTTGCCGCCTTTCTCCTTTTTGAAATTTTAGTCATAAGAATAAATTTTGAGGTCAGACACAGCTTTTTTCAAGCTGCTCCCTCGGTTAACATACAATTTTTTACGCCTCTGCTTTCTCCCAAGGGGGAGTTCCACTGACGGTAATTCCCATACTTCGGGCCGTTCCTGCTACCATTTTCATTCCGGATTCTACAGTCATGGCGTTCAAATCCTTCATTTTGATTTCTGCAATGGCCTTTACCTGGTCCCAGTTAACACTGCCCACTTTATCGCGATTGGGTTCGGCTGAACCACTTTTCAATTTGGCCGCTTCCAGCAATTGGGCAGCAGCCGGAGGAGTTTTAATGAGAAAATCAAAGGATTTGTCTTTATATACCGTTATCACCACGGGTAAAAGTTTTCCCTGACTCTCCTGAGTTTCGGCGTTGAATCGCTTGCAAAACTCCATTATATTCACTCCCTTAGCACCTAAGGCAGGACCAACAGGTGGAGCGGGATTAGCGGCACCACCTCTAACTTGTAGTTTGATAAAAGTTTCTACTTCCTTTGCCATTTTTTTGATTTTAAAAAGGAAATATTTAGGAAGCGATCTGATAAATCAGACTAAATATTTCGACTATCTGTTAATTAATCTTGTTTTTCCACCTGCATGAAATTGAGTTCCACTTCTGTGGGGCGCCCAAATATTTTCACCGATACTTTTAATTTTTTCTTTTCCTCTACAACCTCCAGAATGTCGCCTACGAAATTACTAAAAGGTCCATCGATAATTTTAATGGATTCACCGACGATAAAAGGTTCAATCATAGATTCTCCCACGTCTTGAGAATCATCTACTTTTCCAAGCATGCGATTGGCTTCACTTTCATTCATCGGTATGGGGTTGTTGCGCCCCAGAAAATGCATTACATTGGGAATATTTGAAATCCCCTGAATGATTTCACCGGTCAGTTTATTGGAATCCGCCTGAACCAATATATAGCCCGGCAAAATATTTCGATCCTGGATAACTTTTTTCCCGGAGCGAATTTTATACACTTTTTCGGTAGGCACCAAAACCTGGGTAACTACATCTTGCCAACCGGATCGTTTAACTTCCATATCGATCCGCTCTTTGATCTTTCTTTCCTTACCACTAATTACTCTCAGTGAATACCAACGTTTATTTTCAGTCATTATGAATTAGTTCAGATTCTTAAGTTCCAGGATAAATAGACTGCAACAATTGGTTGGAGAAAAAATCCATAACAAAAACAATAAGCGTAATTATTATAGAGGCGACAATAACCACTCGGGTGCTGTCCAATAAATTGGGCCAGGTCGGCCACGTAACTTTATTGACCAACTCATTGTAACTCTCCTTCACGTGATGGACAAATGCATTCATATATTCTTCATTTTGCACGGGCAGAAGGACTTGAACCCTCAGCCTACGGTTTTGGAGACCGTCGCTCTACCAGTTGAGCTATGCCCGTATTATATATAATTCCTCTGCACTTTGGTAAGAGGTCTAAACTACAGATTTAGCACCCCCGGAAATGGGGATGCTAAACCAGTGTTTAAACTATCAATCTCACCTGCTTTAAAAAAGCAATTAATTTAATTTAATCAAGTATTTCAGTTACCTGACCAGCTCCTACTGTTCTTCCACCCTCACGAATCGCAAATCGAAGTCCTTTCTCCATTGCAATGGTATTGATGAGGTTAACAGTCAGAGTTACATTGTCTCCAGGCATTACCATCTCCACACCGTCGGGAAGAATAACATCTCCTGTAACATCGGTGGTACGAAAGTAAAACTGTGGACGGTATCCCTTCATAAATGGAGTGTGTCTTCCACCTTCCTCTTTACTCAGTACATACACCTCACATTTGAAATTTTTGTGTGGTTTTACAGTTCCAGGCTCACAAATAACCATACCGCGGCTCACCTGGTTTTTATCAACACCTCTGAGCAACAATCCGGCATTATCGCCAGCCTCACCTCTCTGCAGGAGTTTTCTGAACATCTCCACACCGGTAATGGTCGAATTGATGGGCTTTGCACCCTCTTCCATCATACCGATAATTTCAACGGGATCACCTACTTTGATGATACCTCTTTCGATACGCCCCGTAGCAACAGTACCTCTACCGGTAATAGAGAAAATATCTTCAATTGGCATAAGGAATGGCTTGTCGATCGCTCTTTCCGGCTCGGGGATATCGTTATCAACCGCTGCCATAAGTTTTTTGATTGCCTCAGCTGCATCAGCATCTCCTTCGAGTGCCTTCAATGCAGAACCGGGAATGATGCTGATGTTATCACCATCAAACTCGTATTGAGACAACAATTCTCTAACTTCCATTTCCACCAATTCCAACATTTCCTCATCGTCCACCAGGTCCACTTTATTCAAGAATACCACGATATTGGGTACACCGACCTGCCTGGCCAACAGAATGTGTTCTCTGGTTTGGGGCATAGGACCATCCGTAGCAGCTACCACGAGAATAGCACCGTCCATCTGAGCGGCACCCGTTACCATGTTTTTAACGTAATCGGCGTGACCGGGGCAGTCAACATGAGCGTAGTGCCTGTTAGCTGTTTCGTATTCAACATGAGCTGTATTAATGGTAATACCTCTATCTTTTTCTTCAGGAGCTGCATCGATCGCATCGTAATCCATTTTAGTTCCGAGACCATCAGCTGCAAGTACAGAAGTTATAGCCGCGGTCAGGGTAGTTTTACCGTGATCGACGTGTCCAATAGTACCCACATTTAAGTGGGGCTTTGTCCTTTCAAACGTTTCTTTTGCCATCAGTTTAAATTTTTAAGCAGATTATATAATAAAATTAATAGTTTACAAAATAAAAAAACAAGAGCCAATGAAGGGATTTGAACCCCCGACCCCTTCCTTACCATGGAAGTGCTCTACCCCTGAGCTACATTGGCAATTCATTATTTCAAACAAACTCAGATTTTGAAAACAGCCAAACTGCAAAAAACAAAATGCCAATGTTACATCTTATGGTATCAAAATAAAAAAAAAGAGCGGGAGACGAGACTCGAACCCGCGACCCTCAGCTTGGAAGGCTGATGCTCTACCAACTGAGCTACTCCCGCTTAATTTAATATCTTTGAGCACACAAAGCTGTGGGGGTGATAGGATTCGAACCTATTCAGACGTAGTCACCAGATTTACAGTCTGGCCCGGCTCTCCAACTCCGGCGCACCCCCTAACCTTTTTACATCAAAACCTAAGAGCCGATGGAGGGATTCGAACCCCCGGCCGGCTGATTACAAATCAGCTGCTCTACCCCTGAGCTACATCGGCACTCAAAATCGACCTCATCGGTCGCTGTTGGTATTTCGTTTTACAAAGAACTCCAGCTGCTTTTCAAAAGCGATTGCAAAGATAGTATAATTCCCATTCTCGCAAAGATTTTTTTTAAAAAATATTACTATTTTTCAGATTTGATAGAAAAAAAGGAGCCTTTCCAGGCTCCTCAAGCTCTTAAACTCTTTATTGCCAAATAACTAGGCCTCATTAATCATAATGCACACTGAGTGACTTGTATATCTATTTATCCGAAATATCCACAAAAAATAATCAAATCCCTCATTATTTAACGGTAAAAAGTTCAAAATTCAGTTTCCAATTCGGTTTGGGACTTTACTGCGATCGATCGCAATCAGTGGGCCCTCAATCCATCCTTGTATTTAATGAGTTGACGCTTCATTACCGCCACTGAACCGTCCACGGCCGTTTCGAAAGTCTTGTTTCCCTCACTGGCAAATAAGGTGTCTCCGGGCACATTCATTCTTATATCGACTATTTTATCTTTTACCTGACCACTGTTCTCCAACCTCATAGTTACTATTACATCGATAATTTTATCGAAATACTGTTCCAGCTTTCCGACCTTTTTATCGATATAATCCAGCAATTTCTGATCCGCATTAAAGTGAATGGCTTCTTTCGTAATTTTCATAATTGATTCATTATTTAGTTAAAAAATAAACACCTAACTTTCTAGAGATATTTAACCCGAAAAGCTACTTCTTGTTTTGCCTTGGAAGGGCATCTTTATAAATAGATTTAATCTTTTTCATAGAGTGGTGTAAATATACTTCGGTAGAGGCCAAAGAAGCGTGGCCGAGAAGGTCTTTTACGGCCGAGAGTGAGGCTCCGTTGTCCATCAAATGAGTCGCAAAGGAGTGCCTCAGTACGTGGGGACTTTTTTTATCCACGGAGGACATCTGCCCGAGATACTTCTTCACCAGCAGATAAATAAACTTGTCGTAGAGAGGTTGTCCTTTGTCCGTGACCAACAAATACGAATGTACCATTTCGAAATTTTCAACATCGACCAACCGGCAATAATGATCGATACCGGACAAAAGTGTATCACTCACGGGGATTTCCCTTGCTTTGCCTCCCTTTCCCATAACCCGTATGGTTTTTCTACTTCTGTCCACATCCTGCCGGCGAATCGTTTTCAATTCTGCTCTTCGAACTCCTGTGGAATAAAGCAAATCCAGGCAAATCAAATCGCGTGTTCGCTTAAAATCATCTCCTCCAGCCGGATTCTTTTGATAAAAAGCAGCGATTTCCGATTCCTTCACCACCGTAGGTATTTTGGTTCCCTTTTTCAAACCTTTTATGTATTGCAAAGGATTTTTGGTACTGAGTCCCCTCAATCGCAAAAAACGGTAAAAAGTACGAACACTTGAAAGTTTTCGGTTGATGGAGGCAGGCTTCAAATTTTGAAGAGACAGGCTGGTCAACCAGGACCTCACATGAGTGATTTCCACCTCTTCGGGAAACTCCACATCATACTCAGTCAGGTAATCTGTAAATTGCTTCAGGTCGGTCAAATAAGAAACTGCTGTATGAGAAGAAGCTCGTTTCTCATACAGCAGGTAACTTTTAAAAGATTTGAAATAATCCATTTTTGTTAGGATTATTTAAACAATGGTATTGTCAATGAGCCATTGAAGGGTGTCGGTGTACACTTAATTATTGTCGCCGAACATTCTCTCTTTATATTCAGCTTTCAAGAGTTCGGTTCTCCTCTTGACAGAAGGTTTTACAAAGTGCTTGCGCCTGCGGATTTCTTTCAAAACCCCGGATCTTTCGAATTTACGCTTGTACTTTTTCAAAGCTCTGTCAATGGATTCTCCGTCCTTTACATCAATTATTAACATAGAAATCAGTTGTTTTTTAAAAAGTGCTGCAAAGATACAACAGCCCAAAATACATTACTACTATTTAAAGTGATTTTTTTTATACAAAGTTCCAGAATGAATGATAAAAAGCAAAAGACATGCCATGCCTTTGCAATGGAATCAAGTCAAAATGGATTCCCCCATTCGCATTAGTTGCCTCCGAGGATCAATGGAAGTCCATCACCCCCGCCTCCGACAACAACAACTTTTGAATTGGGCGACTCAGCCAGCTTCAAGGTAGCTTCAATACCTTTGTTGCGCAAAATGTTGTCGTTCAAACTGGCACTTACGAGTCGGTTGGCTTCAGCCATGGCCTCCGCTTCAATGATCCTTCTCTCTGCCTCTTGTCTCTCCCTTTCAAGGCGAAACTCGTATTCCAAAGCAGCTTGTTCCTCACGGAGCTTTCGCTCAATGGCCTCCTGCAGTGATTTTGGGAGTTCCACTTCCCGTATCAGAACCGCATCAATAATGATATCGTTCCTGCCACAGGCTTCTTTGGTGCGTTCGAAAATTTCAGTTTGAATGGCTTCTCTCTGCGTAGAGTAAAGTTCTTCGGGATTGTACTTACCGATCACCTCCCGCGTAGCCGATCTCAATTCAGGAACCACAATTCTTCGGTGATAATCCGTACCTACATTGTCGTGCAAGTGACCGATGCGATCCTGAATGGGACGGTAGCGATAGGACATATCCACACGGATGGTCAATCCGTTTCTGGCGAGGACTTCCATCACCTCGTAATCCTCATTCAACCGAACATCGTATACAAAGAGAGTATTCCAGGGGGCGACTACGTGAAAGCCCTGTCTGTATATGTTTTCTTTATCCAGTCCTCCACCGAATTTTTTAAATAAAACCCCCTTGTGTCCGGCATCTATGGTTTGAAATGTCGTAGAACCGAGTATGGCTACCCCTATAAAAATGAATATACCAAGAATCAAAAGTCTGGTAATTTTTGCTTGCTCCATATTAAAATAAAATTTAAATACTATTAAATAAATTGTAAGTTCAAACCGAAATAGTCGTTAACTATAAAAATGCGGAGATGAACCCATTAAAAATTCAGCTGCAAAAGTAAAAAATAAAAGTTAAACATCAACGGAAAAAGACCTTAAATAGAAAATAAATATTATATTTGTAAACCAATTTTATTTCATATTAAATACATCAAAAATGAAAAACCTTTTTATCATTACTATGCTGATGGCCTCTTTTGGCCTGAACACCGCTTTTGCCCAGAGTTGCTCTCATGCGAAAGCCAAATCAACCACTTCTGTTGAGGAGACCAAAAAATCTTGCTCTTCAACTGCTCTGAGCGAAGAAGAAAAAGCCATGGCTATTAAACTGGCGGCAACCAATGACGACATTGAAGCCAGTGTTTGCGAGAAAAGCGGCAATGTATCTTTTGCAAAGATTTCAAAATGCAACTCCTCAGGAGCCGAATCCAGAACTGCGGTTCAATTTAATTCTGAGAAAAAGCAATTTGTAAATGCTTCGCCTTCAGAAGGTGGAACGTCATTGCAAACATCTACTTCAGCTGACTCTGAGGAAGCTAAAAAATCTTGCAGTAGGGCTGAAAAGTCCAAAGCGTGTGCAAGTAAAGCTTCTGCCGGAAAAGCTTGTTGTAAAAGTAAAAAAGCTGCTGCAAAAGCCAATGAGGAAGAAAATTAATGACTCATCCTTTTGTGATGATATAGCTTAAAAAGAAGACCCGAGGGAAGCCTCGGGTCTTCTTTTTTTATATATTTTGTTTAAATTAGATTTTTTCCCTCCCTAACTATATTGCTATTCAGCAACTTAACAATAATACAGACAGCTCGAGTTGAAATTTGATTGATAAATGCAACTATTTTTCTAAATTTGCATTGGCTTTTATTTTTTTTTACTTTTATTTAACAGGTAAACAAATTTAATTTATGGAGCTTTTTGTCTTGCTATTATTAAACAAAACAGTTTAAGTTCGAGCTGGTCACAATACTGAATCATGAAACATTTAAACCGTTTTGACAACATTCTCGATTTGATTGGGAAAACACCCATGGTGAAGCTCAGGAAAATGAGTGAATTGTCCGAAACTCTGGTGTATGCAAAAATGGAGTGCTTTAATCCGGGACAATCTGTAAAGGACCGAATTGCCTACCACATGATCAATCGGGCAGAAATGGACGGCAAACTAAAGAAGGGAAGCACCATTATCGAGGCCACTTCCGGTAATACGGGTTTCAGTGTTGCCATGATCAGTGCCATGAAGGGATACCGCTGCTTACTGACTGTAAAGGACAAGGCCAGCGAGGATAAAATAAAGATGATCAAAGCCCTTGGAGCTGAAGTCATCAAATGTCCGAGCACTGTTCCGGGCGAACATCCCGACTCCTATTACTCCAGAGCCAAACAACTCGCCAGGGAAATTCCCAACTCCTACTACCTCAATCAAAACTACGACAAGGGAAATTCCGAAGCTCACTACCTCACGACAGGTCCTGAAATATGGGAACAATCGGAAGGGAGGATTACACATTTTGTGGCTTCGGCAAGTACAGGGGGAACCATTTCAGGTGCCGGGAAATTTCTCAAGGAAAGAAACCCGAAAATCAAAATTTACGGCGTGGACTCTCAAGCTTCTATTTTAAAACAGTATCACGAAACGGGAAAATACGATTTACCGACCACAACCACCTCTCTGGAGGGCGTCGGAAAAAATATCATTCCAGCAAATGTGAATTTCGATATCATCGATAAATTTATTGAGGTATCAGACCGAGACAGTTCTATGGCTGCGCGATACCTCGCCAGAACTGAAGGCATCATGGCCGGATACTCAAGCGGAGCGGTGCTGGCCGGCTTGTGGCAACTGAGGTCGTATTTTAAAAACGGAGATTTTTTGGTGGTGTTATTTCCGGATCACGGCAGCAGGTACCTCACAAAAATTTATGATCCCAACTGGTTGAGAATGATGGGCTTTATCAACGGTTCAAATGTTCAAACTGCTAGTGCAGAAGAAAACATACTGGAAAGAACTAAATAATAAAAAAACTAACAAATGGATATATTTAATAAATTCAGAAACAACAAAGGACCCCTCGGTAAATACGCAGAAAAAGCGGAGGGATACTATGTCTTCCCAAAATTAGAAGGGCCGCTTGGACCCCGAATGAGGTTCAGGGGCCATGAGGTAGTCATGTGGAGCATCAATGATTACCTCGGACTCGGCAACCATCCGGAAGTACGGGCCGCTGATGCAGAAGCTGCTGCAGATTGGGGGTTGGCTTACCCCATGGGTGCCCGAATGATGTCCGGCCATACCCAATACCACGAAACCCTGGAACAGCAATTGGCTGATTTTGTCCGCAAGGAAAGCTCTTATGTTGTAAACTTCGGCTATCAGGGAATTGTCTCGGCCATAGACGCCCTGGTTTCCAGAAAGGATGTCATCGTATACGATTCAGAGAGCCATGCTTGTATCGTAGATGGTGTCAGATTGCATTTAGGCAAGCGCTTTGCATTTGATCACAACAATATGGAGAGCCTTGAAAAGAATCTCCAAAGGGCAGAAAGGTTGACCCAAAAATCCGGTGGTGGGATACTGGTCATCTCAGAGGGCGTTTTTGGAATGCGAGGCGATCAGGGTAAACTCAAAGAAATCGTTGCTTTAAAAAATAAATACCCATTCAGGTTATTGGTAGACGACGCACACGGGTTTGGAACACTTGGAGAAACAGGTGCTGGTGCAGGTGAGGAACAGGGTGTACAGGATCAAATCGATGTGTACTTTTCTACTTTCGCTAAATCAATGGCCAGTATTGGAGCTTTCTTTGCTGCGGATAAAGACATCATTCAGTACCTCATGTACAATATGCGTTCGCAAATGTTTGCCAAATCGCTGCCACTGCCCATTGTGTTGGGTAACATAAAAAGATTGGAGTTGCTGAAAAGCCAACCCGAACTCAAGGAAAACCTTTGGCTCAATGTGAATTACCTCCAACAGGGATTAAGGGACTTGAAGCTCGACATAGGTGAAACCAATTCATGTGTCACTCCGGTATATATGAAAGGATCGGTGGAAGAAGCCACTCATCTGGTAAAAGATCTGCGTGAGAATCACAAGGTATTTTGCTCGATAGTCATATACCCGGTCATACCCAAGGGAATGATCTTGCTCAGGTTGATCCCCACGGCAGCCCACTGTAAAGAAGATATGGACATTACCTTGAAAGCTTTTAAAAGTATTTCCGAGAAACTCCACAAGGGCGTATACCGGGAAGCGGAATTTGCAAGAGTTGAAAGCCATTGATAGAATTGTTTTTTTTGGCCAAAGACTCCCTTTCGGTCGGTCCTTAAATGATTTAAATCAAAAGCCATTAAATGTTTCCACCGGCCATGGACTTTCCCTACAAATTTATAGCTATTGAAGGCAATATCGGCGCAGGAAAAACAACTCTGTGTAAAATATTGGCAGAACTCAGCGAACGGGAGTTGATACTTGAGCAATTCACCGACAACCCGTTTCTGGAAAACTTTTACCGAAATCAGGAGAGGTTTGCTCTCCAGGTAGAACTCTTTTTTCTCTCAGAACGCTTTAAACAACTCAAGGATCACGAAGTCAACTCCAATTTGTTCGATCAAAAATTTATTTCAGATTACATTTTTGTTAAATCCCTTTTGTTTGCCGTAGGAAACCTCAAAGGCAAAGAACTCGAACTGTACAGGAGAATTTACGATGCACTTGCCTCCAGTCTGCCCCTGCCAGACATCATTTTTTATCTACACAGGACTCCGCAGCAGTTATTGAAATTAATAAAGAAAAGGGATCGTTCATATGAAAGGGACATTTCGGAAAACTACCTCGAAAAAATTCAAGCGGCCTATTTTAACTATTTTTCTCAACTTATCAAGGACATACCGGTCGTAATTATCGACTCCAACGATATGGAGTTTGAAGGTAATCCGGACGACCTTCGGTACTTTTTAAATATCATGCAAAGCACTTATACCTCCGGGACACATTATATTGGTCGAGAAAAAGGAACGCTTTTCGATTAAATATGTGGATTGGTATAATTAACAAGTTTCCAGAAAATTTTAAATGATAACTTTGTATTATAGAAGGGTGGAATGGTTCTAATTACAAATTGAATGGCATTCCCAATTTCGACAATTACTGAGAGCAAACTTTATCAAAACAAATCAGTAGCGTTTTATAAATTCTGTCACTTCAGTTTCAATAAAATAAAAATACAATCAAATGAAGAGTTTTTTAAAGTATACGCTTGCTTCCTGTCTCGGGATTGTGGTGGCCTTTGTAGTCATCACTTTTTTTACTGTTATTTTCTTCGTGGCCATGTTTGCCTCTTTCTCACCCGATTCAACGGTTAAAGTTCAAAAAGAAACGGTTTTAAAACTGAAGTTGAGTGAATTTATCCCTGAACTCACTGACAACAAACCCTCCTCTACTTTTGAATTTTCCAAAAAGGATAAACTGGGGTACCGAAGTTTAATCGAGGCCGTAAAACACGCAGCAGCAGACGATAAAATTATCGCTATCCAAATGGAACTGAACCGCCCTGTCCTCAATGTTACAGCTGCCAGCCAGCTCAATGAAGAACTGCGCAATTTCAGCAATTCGGGCAAGCCCATTTTTGTACACGGCACTTACTTTACTCAGGGGGAGTATTACCTGGCAAGTACAGCCGATCACATCAGTCTCAACCCTTTTGGGGCCATTGACTTCAGGGGCCTCGGAATACTGGGTACTTTCATGCCCGATTTTTT
>SL_3KL_010_SEDDRAFT_10004731_pt1 | contig 12275 bp, 8 predicted proteins | sample SodLakKL_010_SED_2_FD_10381 | JGI IMG/M metagenome (IMG submission 10381)
TCTAAGACTTCAGCTCTGCTGTTGCTAAGGTTGTCTGCAATGATGACTTCATGTCCTGCTTCCAGCAAAGAAACGCAGGTGTGTGAGCCAATATAGCCGGCACCGCCGGTGACCAGAATAAGCATAAAACAGCAACCTTTCCTATCAAATCCTAAGCCTACAGCTTCGTTTCCAGTTCTTGCTCGATCAGCGCCAGTTTTTTTACCGCTTTCTTAGGCGGTTTCTGACCATTACTTTCTGCCGTTTGCAGGACCCGCTCCCAGCGCGCTTTGGCCTGCGTCCAGTTTCTGCTGGCTTCGGCTATTTCTGCGTGCTGTGTCAGCACCGCCAGATCATCAGGGTGCTCATTTAAATATTCTTCCAGCAAGCCCTCCGCTAACATATAATCTCCGTCGCCAAACTTCTTCACCGCCTGCTGCAGGCGGGTATCTTCTTTTACAGGCAGCGCCTTTTTCATGCTGCGATACTGTTTAACAGATTCCTTGTACAGAGCCACTGCTTCTTTAGGATCACCATCGTAGCGCACTTTACCCTCCTGCAGCCAGATCGCCCGGGTGCAGACCTTCTCCACGATGCCCAGGCTGTGAGTGACCAGCACCACGGTTTTGGCATCGGCAAGCATCTCCTGCATGCGGTTGGTGGCCTTTTCCCTGAAGGCCATATCCCCTGCTGACAGGGCCTCATCTACCACGAAAACATCGGGTTTAATCATAGCCGCAATACTGAACCCCAGGCGCGATTTCATTCCCGACGAATACTCCTTGACCGGTTTGTGGATCACTTTTTCCAATTCGGCAAATTCGATGATCTCTTCTTCCACCCTGATGATTTCATCCTTTGGTATGCCCATGATCATCCCGTTCAAATAGATGTTGTCGTAGCCGGAAAGAAGATTGTTGAAGCCCAAATTAAAGCTGAGCAGGGTGGTGATATCTCCTTTTACCATTACCGAGCCTTCATCGGGCCGGTAGAGCCTGCCCAGGGTGCGGCAAAGAGTAGTCTTGCCGGCCCCGTTGGGCCCGATAATACCCAGAATTTCTTTATCCCGCACGGTAAAGCTTACATTTTTTAAAGCCCAGAAGGGGTCTTTGCCCAGTTTAAACTTAATGCCAAGATTTTTTACGCAGATGGTTTTTTCATGCCCTTTTTCAGTACGGCTTTCCTTCAGATCGACGATCTTTTTCTTGGGTTTGGCCCTGAGGGATAAATCTTCACGGTAACCGCCGGACACTTCTATGGGATCGCCGATGGCCATTACCTGTCCCTGGTCCAGCCATAAAGCGCGGTTACAGTTTTCTTCCACAAAGTCGATATCATGGGTAACCACCACCACCATCCTGGCCCGGCTGACCAGCTCGTTCATTCTTTGAACAGCCCGGGTTTTAAACTCGGCATCGCCTGTACCGAGGACCTCATCGATAACCATGATCTCCGGCTCCAGGGCTGCAGCAATGCTGAAACCAAGGCGGGCTTTCATCCCGGTGGAATAATGTTTCAGGGGGTGATCCAAAAAGCGGCCCAGCCCTGAAAACTCTTCAATGGTGGGCATCAGCTCGTTTAATCTTTCACGCGATAATCCGAGCATCAGGCCGTTGAGAGTAATATTTTCTCTACCCGTGATCTCTTTGTTAAAACCGGTTCCCAGCGATAGCAGGGATGTAACTTCACCCTGCACCCGGATGCTGCCGCTATCGGGCCTCATCAGCCCCAGGATAGCCCGGCACAGGGTAGTCTTGCCCGCCCCGTTGGGCCCGATTACACCCAGGACATCACCGGGGTAGCCTGAAAAGCTGACCCCGCGCAGGGCCCAGACCGGTTCGAACTTAGCTTCCCTGTTAAAAGAAACCAGGTTGTGAACCAGGGATTTAAAATCCCCGCTTCTTTCTTTTTCTCCTTCATACTTAATCCCCAGGTCCTCGGCCACAACTAGGGGAGTACCACTTATATTATTTATATTTGATGGCCGGGAAAGAGGTTTAGTTTTCAAGGCCAAGTGCACTCACCGCCCGAGGGTTTAGATGTAAATTCCTGTTCGATTGTTCTTCTCCAGGGCTATTACCTTTCATAAACAATAACAGGAGTTAAAACAGTTTATTAATTGCTAAAAGTATTTTTATAAAGCCTTGATCAGCTTATGTTCATTAAGGTAATAGAAATAGACCATGTAGACAATCACGACAAAAGAAACCAGGCCAATCAGAAAAAGTCTCTGCCAATCCGGCGGGGCATGGTACATTAAGATATTGCGGTAACCCATCAGAAAAGCAGAGGCCGGGTTGGCATCAACAATATATGAATACTCAGCGGGGATGCGCCCGGTCTCCCAGATTACCGGAGAACCGTAGAACCAGAACCTCATGACATGGGTAAGCACGTTGTCAATATCACGAACAAAAGTGGCGTAATAACCCAGGACTAATGAAATGGCCGATAAGAACATGAACTGGATGGCCATGATCACCGGCAGCCAGAGGATTTCAATTCCCGGCATCAGCCGGTAAAAACCTAAAAATAGGGCCACGACCACAAGGCCTAAGGTGAAGTTTACTCCCTGGGACAGAGTCACTCCAAAGGGGAATAGGGCCTTGGGCAGATAAACCTGGGTGATAATGCCCGATTTGCCGGTGATTGATTTGGCTGATTTGCTTACCGACGATGTTATCCACTTCCAGGCTACCAGGCCGATAATAAGAAAGGCGCCGATATGATCGCCTTCCATCCCCAGGACCACGACCCGCAGGAAATAATAAACCGCTCCCATCAGCAGGGGGTCTAAGATCCACCACACATAGCCAAGCCAGGTGTTGCGGTATTCAGCTTTAATNCCCGAAGCCACCAGGTAAACCAGAAGGTCTTTTCTTTTAATCAGTTCATGCAGGTATCTTTTCAAGGCAANCTTTCCCCTTATCCAGATAATTTTGCTTGTCGTACCAGATAGCCAGGTGTTGCGGTATTCAGCTTTAATCCCCGAAGCCACCAGGTAAACCAGAAGGTCTTTTCTTTTAATCAGTTCATGCAGGTATCTTTTCAAGGCAACCTTTCCCCTTATCCAGATAATTTTGCTTGCCGTACCAGATCAGGTAGACTCAATATGGCCCGCTCATACCAAAAAAAAGACAGACCTGTCCCCCTTCTTGCCGGGAAGCTTTTTAAGCACATCGGCAAGTATGTCACTCTAATCCTGTGCCCAACTGTTTCTTAAGCGATCAAGTCATGGTGTTGTCAGGACAATTTTAAAGCATTGTTATGATATTGACCGCCTGATGGCGGTTTTCCAGATTCTTTTCCTCTTCCTTCCGCCAGACCAGGACCGGTTTTAGACCTGCAGCAGGGGTCCCGGGCGGATTAATACTGTCATAAAATTTATAAGAGACATTGCTAAGCTTTAAATGCTGGATTACAATCTCCCTGATCTCGTCGGAGGGGCCATATATAATAACCGGAGTGCCATTCAACTCCGGTCCCCATTCAGCAAGCAGGTTGTCTATAGCCCGGTTGATCTTGAGAATCTGCCGGTATGAATTGCGGATATAGCGGTAGGTAAGACTGGATTTTTCCTGGATGCCCTTGGGGGTGAGGATATAACGCACAGTGCGCGCATTTAGTTTTTCAATCTTGATCAGGCCCTTGCGGACCATCTTTTTTAAAAGCAGATTCACCGCTCCCAGGGAAAGGCCGGTACGTTTGGAGATTTTGCGCTGGGTGGTCTGCTCATTTTCCTGCAGGTAGGTTAAAACCTGGTATTCATCTTCCATAATTTTACCCCGTTTAGGTAGTCATAAATTATAGACTGTTCATCGCTTGAACCATATTATCTTAACATGCCTCTTTTGTCAAGAAACAGCTTGACTTTTGGGTGACTTTTGGTGACTGGCTTTAATATGCCCTCTAAAGTGCCCATTTTTAGTTCCTGATGATTTGTCACATGCAACCCTGTATGCCCTTCCGAAGAATAACGTGACAACTGCGTTGCCTGGTAACTACAGAACCCTATTCTTTCTTAAGCTCTAATAGCTTCTCCGCCAGAAAAACTGCCTTAAAAGACTTCATATTGGCCTGCCTTCTAAGAGGCTGCACCGGTGGCCTGGGAAAAGGCCATGGCGATAATGACCATGAGCAGGATTAAAACCTGCAGTTTTTCGCGCCGGGTGCGGAATTCTCTTAGTCTTTGGGTTTTGCCAGGCATTTTAAAAGTTTCGATTGAAAAGCTTTTGAACGTTCCCATATACATGTACGGTCACTTTATTATCTCAGATAGTCTGCCAGATCGTCTTGCCAATTTGCATTAATCGCTACCGCTTCTTCGGCCAGCTCTACAGCCAGCTCCTGGTCGCGGAGAAAGTTAGAAGCAATATGAATAGCCATACGATGTGGGCTGAAGAGGCGGGGTTCAATATCCCTGGCTTCTAGAAGCAGATCTAAGCTCTCCTCGTAAAACTCGGCTTCGCCTGTTATAGCTCCCTGGTAAATCAAGGCCTGGGCCAGGCCCAGGTAACCATTAATATGAGTGGGGCTTAGATCTAGAGCATCACGGAAGACCTCAATGGCCTGCAGGTTTGCTTGTTCCGCTCTTTCGCGCATCTCACCATCAAAAGAGATATTATAAAGCTGCAGGGTATAGTCATTAAGTATTTGTCCCAGTCCGAAGTAAAAACGGAAGTTTTCCGGGGAAGCTTCCTTTGCTTTTTCCATTTCTTCAATCATATATTCCACTTCGGGGAAGTGAATATTGACCAGTTCTTCTTCACTGGATTCACTCAAGCGACTGCTCGCTGTTTCAGCCAGGTGTCTCCTGATATGTTGGCGGCCCAGGGGTGAAGTTTCGATGGCCAGTGGATAGTATTCGGTTAGTGAGCCTTGATAGTTGATTTGCATGGCCCGATTGGTATAGTGGCCGCCCTGGTAAGGTTTGTAGACAAAATTACTGAATGAAAAGTAAAATAATAAAGCCAGTAAGGCGAATAGTCCAAAAGAGTAAGCCATCTCCGGCCCCTTTAGTTCAGGCAATTTGCTTTTTAGCTTAAGACATTTTTCTTCAATACTTTTTAGTGGTACTGCCCGGGATGCTGCAAAGGCCAGAACCATGAAAACAAGCATATAGCTGGAGAGCATATCAAAAACGGTTAAGTTCTGTATAAAATGGGCCGCCAGCAGGGCAGTGAAAATGCCGGGTGCCCAGAAGTCTTTATTTTCTTCTTTGAAGTAATTATACCAGAGGGCCACTACCGCGGTGGCGATCAGGGCAAAGAAGATAAGCGTGCCAAAAATGCCGGTAGCGGTAAGGGTATCGATCACGATATTATGAGCCCGGTCGTGCCAGGGCTCGGCACGAAAGCCGTATTCGCGGGACAGCATAACCCGGGGGTCGTAATGCTGGTAAAGGGCTATTTCAAAGTTTTCCAGGCCCCAGCCGAAAAAAGGCCTTTCTTTTAAAGCTTGCAGGGCACTTTCCCAGTTAACCAGTCGGCCGGGTAAGCCAGATTGCTGCATGATAAAATTGCGCACGAAGCTATCTTTAACAAAAGTGAGAATGCCGATCACAGGTGCGGCCAAAAGGCCTAAGGCTATAGTGCCCTGGCCGGCTATTCTGACCGGGCGATAGCGCTGGTGAAAGGCCAGGTAGAGCAGGGCCAGTATTGCTAAACCGATTAAAAACGAGCCTTTCACCGCTTCACCCGACGGGTTAAGATATATACCTGCTATTATTGTTATAAAAGCTATACCGTAAATTAGACGCAGGCGACCAGCTGATTTTGCCAGCAGGTAGAGGGCAAAGAAGGCATTAATTAAATAGTAACTGGCTTTAAATGATTGATTACCAAGGGTGGAACCACTCTTGCTTAAATCAGTCAGGCGCTCAGAGATAATGCCTAAAGAATTAAAAAATGTAATTAAATAATCGATGTCATAGTTATCGGCAATGCCCCAGATACTGACTACAACAGATACTCCGACAGCAGCGCTGAGCATGGTTTTCCACTGGCCCTCGGTTTTTAAGAAGACCATCAGCACGACAAAGTAGGCGACCAGGTGCAGGTGCATTAGCAGGCCGGTCATCCGTTCGTGCTTCGACCAGAAACTCATGGACGGATCGACGCCGAAGATGGTACTGATGGTAATCGAAAAAAGGAATAAGACCATGGCTGCCGAGACCAGGTTCAGGTTTGGCCTATAATCTGGATTATGATAGGCCAGGAATAGCCAGACAGCAAAGGTGAACTGCACACAGCCCATGAACCAGAAACTGCGGTAGCTGATAAAGGGGAAAAAAGTGTTCAGGCTGACCATGATTGGGACGAGCAGGGCTAAGAGTAAGCCGGCCCAGATCAGATAAGTGCAGGTTTTGGTCAGGGCCGTTTCTTCAGACCTTAAAATATTTTGAGGTTTTTGTTTTTTTCCCTTCTTTTTCTTTTTAGCCACTTAAAAAACTCCTCGTAGATAGTTTTAGATTGTTATCCGGAAAAGGCAGTAGTGATGCATAAAAATAATCTCAAAATCTCAAGCAATGAAAACGGAAGCATACACTGGATAAACAGAGTCAATAAGTATTTTTTATGCAACAGTACTGACGCAAAAGGTAAATCTGCAATCCCCAGCGAAAACAGGTTTTATATTAACCATAACTGGTTTTAGTTTTTCCACCAATGCCTGCAAGCAAACTGCCACCATCACTAAAACAGAATTTACAATCAAACTTCTTTAGGATCATTATACAGCTTTCCTTCAAAACTTCATCAAACATTTGAATCAGCGATAAATTTGTTGATGTAAACCACTTTCCGCTCAATGGGGAGTTCGCTCTCTATCTCCAGCACTTTAACCCCTCTATATTTTATGATATCAGCTCCGGTCCTGGCAATATCAACCTGGGCAGCAATAACATTAAATAGTTCTTCACCTGTACTATTCCTCTGCCCCGTTGTCACCTTGGGCCGTTCATTTAAACGCTCCATTGCTGTCTGGGAAGCAATCTTAAAATGAATCAAGCCGGCAGGTAAAGGAATACTATTAAAGTATGCAGCAGTTATTTCTTCAAAGGCACCCTGTTTCCAATGGGTTATGCCATAAACTTTTTGAGACAAAGACTCATCAAAGATAACAAGCGATTCGAGCGGACTATTCTCCATAATCAAGACATCTCTGTATACAGGTACAAACCAGTTGATACCAAGCAGGCGGTGCAGAGGCTCCCTGTTTTCGAAGCCGGCACCTTTCAGGACTGTATTTAAAAATGGATTGTCCCTCTGAGCATTTTCCCATAATAGTTTTGTACCGTGAGTTCTTAAAACGTAGTTTGAAACCTGGGGATGAAATGGCCTAAATAAGGGCAGGTTGAGAAGAAGAGCAGGTTTAAAATCTTTAACCATCCTCTTGTTTTGTTTGATGTATTGCCTGGCAGCGGCAGTTTTTGCTTCTTTCGGTGTAAACCATTGCTTCTCCCTGGAGGCTGATCTGGCTATTGCATCAAAAACGGCAGATTTGCCCGCACCGGAAGCTCCCAAAAAATCAATTCGCTTCAAATCACTACCCTCCCCACAATATACTCAAATCGCATTTAGCTTTTTATACTTTTTAAACCCGTAATAATTCTTTATATAGATCTGTAAACATACCGGCTACTGCTGTCCTGGAAAAACGTTCATAAGCAGAGCGCTTTATTTCTTCCCGGTTAAAATTGTCATGGTTTTTGTACACATCTGCCATACCTTCAAAAAGTGCTGCCCCGGAAGCCCGCTCCACCACCCGGCCCAGTTTCTTTGACTCAATCAGAAACTCAGGTCCGCTGCATTCGGTTGTAACAACGGGCGTCCCTGCCGCCATGGCCTCTAATGCGGGCAGCCCAAAAGTTTCATAATCGCTTGAAACAACGCAGCAGTCACAATCATAAGCCAAGGAGTGGATTTCTGAACGCGCTATTTCCCCGGTTAACCAGACCTGTTCAGATAAGCCCTTTTGATTGATGTATTTTTTAACCCACCGGTAATTCTCTTCAGGCTCCAGCGGCCCGGCAATAATTAATTTAGCCTTGAAACCGCCGGCGATTATTTGGTTAAAAGCTTCCAGCAGCAGATCCACCCGTTTAATATGACGCCACCTGGTCCAACCGGCAAAGAGAAAAGCATCTCCGGCCCACTTCCTGTAGCCACCCGTGCTGGCAGGCTTTTCAAAAAACTCGTCCGACAGGGCATTGGGGATACAGCCTAGATCTTCTCTAATGCTCAGATCTTTCATTGTTTTAGCCAGGCCTGGAGATACAGCAACAACGGCTCTTGCGGCATTTAATGCTTCAAGGTAAAGTTTGCTGATCTCACTTTTAGGTTTTCTATATAACCGATGCTCTCTTAAAACATAGGGTATTCCAAGGGCCTTATCAAGATTATAAGCATGGAAGGCAGGATAGTTGGAATTGCATTCGGCAAATATAATATCAATAGGTTTGATCCTGTGATATTTCGCTACACTTTTTACCAGGTTGGCATTCAGGCTGGAGCTCGAAATTTTCAAGAACTTCTGAGTTACCTTATCCCATGCTTTGTAAGCCAGGCTGAACCTAATCTTAATCTCATCAAAATCATGTTCTGCTTTTTTACCCGTAGAAAGAAGGACTACCTCATGGCCTTCCATCAGGTGGGCCTCAATTGTAGTCTTTAACAAATCACTCTTCTGGTGGTGCTTTGCCGAAGGGATGTACTTGAGAATGATTAATACTCTCATAATTAACCTTACCCTGGTTTCATTTTTCTAGTCTTTCCTGCAGGAAAGCTTTAATGCTCTTCTCTACTGCCGGGCCGGCTTGATCAAGTGACTGGATACATAAAGATTTTATAGACCTGTTTCTTTCAAATAACCTGAGCCACTGCTCAAGCTCTGCTTTGCTCAAGCTGCCACCGGCCAGGTAGCCATAGTCATTAGCTCCCTTTTTTGCTCTTCCTACCTTGAAAGCCAGGTTGGCCCCCAAAGATATCGGGCTATACTGCTGCCTGTTTTTAAACCTGTACTTAATCTGGCTTGCTAATTTCTCCTGGCTCGAAAAGAGCTGCTTGCAGATTTCTTTATTCATTGGGTACGGAGAATGAGCAAGCCTAAATAGCAGATACCTGCTGCGCTTAAAATATTTATCTTCATTCCTGTAGCCGATATAACCGGTGCCTGTTAATTTCTGCAGTTTTATCTGATCTAGTGGAAGTAAGCCGGTCAAGCGCTTTTTAAGGTTAAGCTTCCACAACCATTCTCCCCTGTAAACAAGTTGGTCTTGCCTAAAGTAATCTGCTTTCCTGGTTGGGCTGATCAAAACTACATCATCATTAAAGTAAAGGAAATTGTCTTTAATACCGGGAACACGGTAAAGCATGGTTTCAATTGTCCGTGAATTAAAAGTGGGCAGATATTGTTCGTAGCCCTGAAAAATAATGCTGTGGTCAACAATCTCAACCTTTAAGTTTTGTTGCACCCTGTCAGTAAGCCAGCCAGGGCGTTGTTGGTCAGTTACCAGGTATATCTTGTCTACATAAGAGGCGAATTTTCGGATTGCATGAATGCAGTACCAGATCTCATTGCTGTCGGTAAATCTTGTCGCATGATCTGCCCTGGGGTGGGTCCACTGATCCTCTTTGCACTTCTTATATTTTTCCCGTTTCCCTAAATGCTGAGGATCTTCCCCATCAACCCAGGTTACAACGGCATCGATCATTTTAAACGCTCCTGCTCTGCAGATATATCATGCTTTCTCTTTCAATTAATTCCATCCATGATCAGCCTTCCACCAGAACAACCAATTTCATTTTGGCACAGAGCTGAAACCGCCCTCTGTGCCCCACCACCTGAAAGGTGCGAAATTAAAAAACAAATGTTTTCTTTCCTCTTAGTTGCCAGTTATTATTACTGGCTTAATTATTAAGGTATTCTTTCCTTAAAACTTTAATCCACTTTGCCGAATATTACAATAGGGCAACAATTACCGGCTGGAACCGATCTTTGCCATCTTCCTGAACTGCTCACTGCTACCCATCAGCTGATCATAGGTTCCTTCCGCTACAATCCTGCCCCGGTCGAGCAGGTAGACCATGTCACAGTTTTTTACCGTGGTCAAACGATGGGCAATTATAATCAAGGTTTTCATCTTGGCCGCATTTTCCATGGCCTGTAGAACCATCTCCTCGGTTACCCCGTCCAGGGCGCTGGTCGCCTCGTCAAAGACCAGCAGATCCGGGTCGTGGTAAAGGGCCCGGGCAATGCCGATGCGCTGGCGCTGTCCGCCGGAAAGGCGGATGCCCCTTTCGCCAACCAGGGTCTCGTAGCCCTGGGGCAGCTCATCTGCAATAAAGTCATGGATATTGGCAATGCGGGCAGCCTCTTCGAGTGCCTGCCAATCAATTTGTTTGTCGGGTACACCAAAAGCAATATTCCGGGCAGCCGTATCATCGCTTAAATAGATATGCTGAGGCACGTAGCCAATGTTGCGCTGCCACTTGATCGTATTACTGCTGTCCAGGACTACCCCGTCAATCAGGACCCGCCCTTGCTGGGGCGGCAGCAGTCCCAGGATGATATCAACCAGGGTAGTCTTACCGGCTCCGGTCGGCCCGACAAAGGCTGCCGCAGTATTGCACCTGATGGTTAAATCTAGATCTCTGACTACCGCAATGCTGGTCTGGGGATAGTAATAGCTAACCTTCTCCAGGGTTATTTCACCGGTAAAGGGCAGCTTTTCCGCTTTTTTAGTTCGGGAAAAAGTATCGGCCACGGTCCCCTTTTCCACCCGGGTGAAATCTTCATAAATGTCGTCCAAAACGGCCATGTTGAACTGCATCTTGGTAAAAGAAGTGAAAATCTCCTGCAGGGCCGGCATCAGGCGGTAGCCGGCAAAAGCAAAAAGGCCGGCCAGGGGGATAACCTGGCGGGCGTCCTCACGGGTTAAAAGCAAGACCAGGACAAAAATAATAATTCCGCCGAAGGCAACCGCTTCAAGAACAAAGCGGGGAATTTGGCCGATCACGGCATTCCAGGACATCAGGCGGGCCTGTTTCAACGATTCCTTGGAGTATGCCTCCAGGAAGAATGGTTCCAGGTTCAGAACCTTGGTTTCTTTGATCCCGCCGAAGGCTTCGCTTACTGTCTTGAAACGCATTTTATTGGCCGTCCGGCGCAGCATACCCCGGTATTTCAGGGCTTTGTTGATCCGGAAAAAGATTAAAAGATATACTCCGCCAAGCACAAAAAGGGCAGCTAATGAAACCATCACATCGATCCAGAAGAGCATTACCAGTATGAAAAGCACAACCATGCCTTTGGTAATAATGGTCAGCAGCGGGATCAGGTAGCTTTTGGTCAGATTATTGACCTCGATTAATATATTTTTACTCATGTCGGCGCTGTTCTGGTTTAAAAAGTAAACGTAAGGCATGGAAAGGTATTTTTCGAGCAGGCGCCTGGAAAGACGGTGGTTGTTCATCCAGGCGAAACGCAGTTTAAGCCAGGTGGCAAAAGCAGAAATAGCATTGGCCAGGATTATAATGGCAAACATCCCTACACCGGCAAAAATTATAAAGCGGTTGACACTGGTAAAATTAAAAGTATCATAAACCCAGTACAAATACTGGTTGCTAAAAACCATATCGGGATCCATAACCAGGCTGATAAAAGGTAAAACCGAGGCCACACCGACAGCCTGGGCGAAAGCCATGGCTATAATAGCCACAAGTAATATTGCAATCTGGATCTTTTCGCGGCGGGTCAGGATTTCCCTCAGTTTTTGGATTGTACCGGGCATCTAAGTAACCTCCTGAACAGACATATTCTCCAGAAAATAGTTTATCCCTTGCCGGTTAGCCATTTAATCCACAATCTCCTTTTAATACTACCGCAAAACTATTCATAAAGGAAGGATTACAACCCGGCTATCAGGCATTCCGCAAATGCCTCTTTAATATTGCCCCAAATATTGCCAAATGGCAAGTTTAGGGCAAAAAACTGGTAAAGGCTAAAAAGAGTATAATGTCCTGGCCACGGGCACCGGGTGCCCGTGGCTAAAATGAACTTTTATGAAAGGGTTTCGGGACAACTCGGGTGGCATAATTGCAAACTCAGCCGGGATCCCATAGCTCTTTACTCACAGGCCAAAGGTCATCTTGATCATTCCGCGCAGCGATAAAAGTGAGTTTTGCCGCTTAAATGAGGACGGCAATCTGCGGTGGTAAAAAAGAAATGTCAGGTTCATCGCAATCACCGCCATAAAAAGCATTACCATAAATGCTGTTGAATCGTGATGATAGTTG
>SL_3KL_010_SEDDRAFT_10004733_pt1 | contig 12273 bp, 8 predicted proteins | sample SodLakKL_010_SED_2_FD_10381 | JGI IMG/M metagenome (IMG submission 10381)
ATGTATCCGTTGGCGTGGCGGATCTCGACCAGATTCCCGTACCCGCCGGCCCGGCCGCGTCGAGCCACCACCCCGTCGGAGGTGGCCATGACGGGGGTGCCCGTGGCGGCCGCGTAGTCCACTCCGATGTGAGGCCGCCGGTCGCCGTAGACCGGGTGCAGGCGATTCATGTTGAACATGGAAGAGATCCGCCGATACTCGAGGGGGGCCCGGATGAACGCCCTCCGAAGGGACTCCCCGTCCAGATCGTAGTATCCCCCCTGACCGTCCTCATGCAGATCGAACCAGATGGCGTGCAGGGCGTCCCCTCGGTTCACCAGCTCGGCGGCCAGGATTCGACCTGAGCGCATGGTGCCGTCGGGCCGGACCTCTCGCTCGAAGGCCAGGCGGTAGGCGTCGCCCCTCTGGATCTGCCGAGCGAAATCGAGCTGCCACTGGAAGACCCGATCCATGAGATCGATGACCCGGGCGCGATCGCCCATGGGCATCTCCTTCAGCTCGGGATTGAGGACCACGGCGCTCCAGAGATCCCGCTCGATGACGCCTGCCACCATGACGGTGTCGGACCAGACCGGGGTTTCCACCACTGAGGAGCGCCAGCCGAACTCATCGCGTTCGAGGCGGAGGAGTTCGTCGGGATTCAACGCCACATCCACGCCCCGCACCGTCTCCTGGCCACGAACCCACCGGAGGGTGATCTCGGTGCCGTCGCGCATCCGCGCCGGATTCGCCTGCTCCCGAAACGCGAGAAGGAGTGACTGCTGCTCGCTGGGAGCGAGAGCCGCCCGGGAGAGGATTCCGCCGAAGGTCTGCCCCCGATCCAGCGTTTCGACCCGCACCTCCTCCGCAGAGGCGGCTTGGAGCGGCTCCAGGATGCCCGCCTCGGGGACCTCGGTACCGAACACGGGCTGGAAGGCCAGGGCACCCAGACCGAAGAGGGCACCTACGCCCAGGAGGACCCCGGCGGGATGGTCAAGAAAACGGCTCATAGAAATTCGCAGTTCCTGGAGTTTCATCACGGTCCTCGGGCCGAAAGACGTGATCTAGGACGTCTTCCGACCCGATGGACGGACGGGATCCGGACCCGTCAGTCCATCTGACGACGAATGAAGGTGGGGATGTCCAGCTCCCCGATCTGACTCCGATCCACCGTCCGTTCCGGCGGACGGCTGAACGGAGCCACGCCCGACCCGGAATTCGTTCCGGCGACCGCTCGCCTGGGAAGCTCCTCGGACTCACGCTTCGCTTCCTTGGCGGACGTTTCCTGAGATGTCCTCTGGGACATGGACTGACGACGGAAGTCCGGGCGGATCACCTGCTTCTCCTCACGCTCGTTGCCTGAGTCGAAACCAGTGGCGATCACAGTCACCCGGATCTGTCCTTCCAGGGTTTCGTCGTGGACTGCGCCGAAGATGATCTCCGCGTCTTCTCCCGCCTCTTCCTGGATAATCGAAGAGATCTGGGTCACCTCGTCAATGGCGAGGTCCATCCCACCGGTGATGTTGATGAGGACGCCTCGGGCGCCCTTGATCGAGATGTCGTCGAGCAGGGGCGACGAAATCGCCTCCTGTGCGGCTTCCTGCGCCCGGTTCTCGCCCTCCCCGAATCCAGACCCCATCAGCGCCGGTCCCCGGCACGCCATCACGGTCCGGACGTCGGCGAAGTCCACGTTCACCTCACCGGTGACCCGGATCAGGTCGCTGATTCCCTGAGTGGCGTGGAGGAGCACCTCGTCGGCTCGTTTCAGGGCATCCTTGAAGGTGGTCCCCTTCCCCACCACCGAGAGGATCCGGTCGTTGGGCACCACGATCATGGTGTCCACGGAGCGACGGAGTTCNGCCAGCCCCTGGTCGGCCTGCCGCATCCGCTTCTTTCCCTCGAAGGAGAACGGACGGGTCACGATCCCGATGGTGAGAGCGCCCATCTCCCGGGCGATTTCCCCGATGATCGGAGCGGCCCCGGTCCCGGTGCCTCCGCCCATCCCCGCGGTGATGAATACCAGGTCCGCTCCATCCAGGGCCCGGCGCACCTCCTCGTCGGATTCCGCGATGGCCTGCCGGCCGATCTCGGGCCGAGCTCCGGCCCCAAGGCCGCGGGTGAGCTTCTTTCCGAGCTGAAGGGTGATCTGGGCGCGGGAGGACTTGAGCGCCTGCGCGTCGGTGTTGGCGGAGATGAACTCCACCCCCTCCAGGTCCTCGTCCACCATGCGGTTCACGGCGTTGCCGCCGGCTCCTCCGACCCCCACCACCTTCATGCGGGCATTCTGCACCGGGCTCTCCTCGAATTCGAAGATCATCATCTCGTCCCTCCTGTTGGGTTCTGGGGTCGTGGACACTGGGAATCAAAGGGTCTGGGTTGCGAGCGACGACGCACCGGAGGTTCCGGAACCGCCACCCGGTCAGGGGTCATGGACACCGCGTTGAACCGATCAGGCGGGCGTCTCGCACGCCAGCCCTCCCGGCACTCTGGAATCGACACCAAACGCCGTTCACGGAGGGCGACGGGGGTCCTGGGCCCCGACACGGATCCCGCGCTCGCTCTAGGAGAATTCACCGCTCTAGAAGAATTCACGGATCCAGGCCCCTACGCGCGAGATGACGTTGGAGGAGAAGGTGGATGCCCCCTCCCCGGTTTCATGGAAGCGATCGGCCCCATGCAGACAGAGTCCGGTCACGGTGGAAAACCGAGGACGGCGGACCGAATCGGCCAGACCGGAGAGGCCCTCGGCGGGAATCCCGATCCGTACCGGGGCGGCGAAGACCTGACTCGCCATCTCCAGGATCCCGTGGAGGGAAGCACTCCCCCCGGTCAGCACCACCCCAGCGTTCAGTCGGTCCACCATGTCGGCCTCCTCCAGCTCTCCCTGCACCATCCCGAAGATCTCATCCAGGCGCTGCTCCACGATGTGGGCGATCAGCTCCCGGGCCACATGGCGGGTCTGGCCTGGAGCGGGTCCCGGAAGCTCCACCGTCTCCTGGGGATCCACGAGCTGGGCGAAGGCCACGGCGTGCTCCTCCTTCGCCCGCTGCGCCTCCGCAAAGGGGATGGAGAGGCCACGGACCAGGTCGTTGGTCACCGAATCCCCTCCCACCGGAAGAACGGCGACATGACGAATCTTGCCTTCGTAGAACGCGGCGACCTCCGTGGTGGCGGCCCCGACCTCCACCATGGCCACACCGACTTCCTTCTCGTCCTCGGTCAGGACGGCCCGGGACGTGGCCAGGGGCGCCAGGACGAGAGCCTGGACCCGGTAGCCGGCCCGAGAGACCGCCTTCCTCAGGTTCGTAGAGGCGGACGCGGCGGCCGTCACCAGGTAGACCTCGGTCTCGAGCCGGGTGCCGGACATCCCGACCGGGTCCTTCATTCCCCTCTGCTGATCCACGATGTACTCCTGGGGAATGGCGTGCAGGAACTCCCGGTCCGGGGGCAGCGCCACCGCCTGAGCCACCTCGTGGACCCGGTTCACATCGGATCGGGAGACCTCGTCTCCATGGACCGCCACGACCCCCATGGAGGTCCTCGCCTGCACGTGGTTTCCACTGATCCCCGTCCAGACCCGATCCACAGTGGCGCCGGCCATGAGTTCGGCCTCCTTCATGGCCTTCCGGATGGAATCGGTCGTCTCCTCGATGTGGGTCACCACTTCCCGTCGAACCCCGGAGGTTCGGGCCTGTCCCACCCCCAGAATCCTGAGCTCGGGACGCCTCCGGCCCTCGCCCACGAGTTCGGCGATGAGCGCGGAGGTCTTGGTGGCCCCTACATCCAATCCGGCAATGAGACTCGACCGCATCATCGGCTTCCATTGGGAGTATCGAAACGAATTACGACCTGATCCTCGTACCTCAGATCCACGACCTGGGGTGTGCCCTCAGCACTGCGCTCCAGGGCATCCTCAAGTACGCGCAGACCCTCCCGGAGGCGAGCTCCGGATACAGGAGGACGATACCGCATCGTCACCCTGGGATCTCCGAGGTGCATGAGTACGTCACCCCATGAATCCACCGCCAGTTCGGATGCCGTGGCGAGGAGGCCCGGATCCACCTCGGCCAGTCGGTCCACCTCGCGGGACAGGAGTCGGATCTGGGAGGGAGTCAGCTCCACTCCAGCGTCCCATGGCGCCCGAAAGGGCTCGAGGAGGGGAAGGTCGAGGCGATACCGGGTCGGATCGATGGGCAGGGCCCTCCCATCGCGGTCCACCGGAACCAGAATCGGGGTCCCGAGAAGGGCTACGGGCTCCCGCTCCGTGATTCGGACCCTCAAGGTACCGGGAAGGCCTCGTTCCACCCGAGCGTCTTCGACGAGGGCATGCCGGCGGACCCGGCTGGCCAGGACTTCCAGATCACTCCACACCGAGGTCGAGGGCGTCAGGGCGAGCATGGCTTCCACCTCCCCCGCCGTGAGGTATCTCTGACCCTCCACCTCCACCGTATCCACCCAGAAGAACTCCGAGTCGGCCAGAAGCTCGGGAGCCGTCGTGGCACCGAGAGCGATGACCATGGTTACCAGAACCAGCAGGAGGACCTTCATACCCTTACGCATGTGGCCCTCCCGTGTTCAGAATCTCCACGAGTCGCGGCCCCACCTCGGAGATCGACCCTGCGCCCATGAAAAGGCAGACATCGCCGGGAGCGAGCTCTCGAGAGAGGGCACGGTGCAGCGACTCGAGTGCCGTGTGAAGCTGCACCGAGGGAGCGCCGGCCTCCTCGGCGGAGCGGGCCACCAGCGCCCCATCCACCCCATCGATGGGCTTCTCCCGGGCGGGATAGATCTCCGTGACCCAGACCCGGTCGGCCAGAGCCAGGGCCTCGCCGAACTCACGGGCGAAATCCCTCGTCCGGCTGTAGAGATGGGGCTGGAACACCGCGACCAGACGGCGCGTGGGGAAGGAGGATCGGGCCGCCTCCAGCGCCGCCCTCAACTCGGTGGGATGGTGGGCGTAGTCGTCCACGATCCGGATCCCGCGAGGTTCGCCCAGGGTCTGGAACCGTCTCCGTACTCCGGAGAAGGCAGCGAGTCCCGTCCGGATGGCGTCCCAATCCACCTCCATGGATCGGGCCAGCGCCGCGGCTCCCAGGGCGTTCCTGGCATTATGGATCCCAGGGATTCCCACCTGGAGGTGACCTCGGTCAACGCCCACTTCCCATACCCGGAACCGGGAACCGTCCGCACGGCTTTCCAACGCCTCTCCACGAATCACACTGCCCGCTTGGAACCCGTAGCTGACCGGAGTCAGGCCTGTACCCTGAAGCATTGAGCCCGCGCCCGGATCGTCGGCACAGGCCACCACCGTACCCCCCGGGGCCACCCCTCGGAGGAATTCGCGAAATCCCTCCCGGACGCCGTCGGCGCTCCCGTAGATGTCCAGGTGGTCGGCCTCCACGTTGGTGATCAGGGCGAACCGGGGTCGAAGCTGGAGGAAGGAACGATCGTATTCGTCCGCCTCCACGACGAAGAGCTCCCCGCCGCCCGGATGCAGGTGGCCACCCCATCCCGCGACCTCCCCCCCCACGAAGCCGGTGGGCTCCAGCCCCGCGGCCTCGAGCACATGGGTGACCATGGCCGTGGTGGTGGTCTTCCCGTGGGTTCCCGCCACTGCGACGACCTGCCCCCGATTCACCCATGCCCCCAGGGCCTCCGCTCGCTTGAGGACCGGAATCCCGGCCGCCCTCGCCGCCTGGATCTCGGGATGGTCGGACGGAACCGCGGACGAGACCACGAGACCTCCGACCCCCTCCAGGTGACCAGGGTCATGACCCCGATGGACCCGAGCTCCCATCCGCTCCAACGTCCGGATGGAGTCTCCGGGCTGAAGGTCACACCCGGTCACGCGAGACCCACCCCGCAGGAAGGCTTCGGCCAGAGCGCACATTCCTGCGCCTCCCACCCCCATGAAGTGGATGGGACGGGGGTCGTCCACGGCCCAGGGGAGGGACGGGGCGTTCACGACGCCTCCTCGGTCTGCGAGGGACCCATCTGAGTCGCCTCGGGGGTGGCGGTATCCGGGGCCGATGCCACCCCTCGGGGAGGAGGGGGAAGGAGGGCGGCGAGCTCCTCGGCTATCTCCCGGGCCGCATGGGGACGGCCTCGATCCCGGGCCCGGCGCGCCATCGCTTCTCTCGCCCCGGGATCCCGGGCCAGCGCCGTAACACGCTCCCAGAGCAATCCCCGATCCAGAGTGTCCTCCTCCACGACCTCGGCGGCTCCGGCTTCGACGAGTGCGTGGGCGTTCGCCCGCTGATGATCGGCCGCCGCAGTGGGCAGGGGGACCAGGAGGGATGGAAGACCCCAGGCCTGGAATTCCGAGGTCGCCATGGCGCCGGCCCGGCTGACCGCCAGATCCGCCAGACCCAGGGCGGAGCTCATCTCGTGGATGTACCCGACGGGTCGCACCCAGCCCGGCGATCCCAGCTCNGCCAGGGACGCCCGGATGTTCTGCACGTGACTCGGTCCCGTGGACCAGAGCAGCTGGAATCCGGGGTCGGAGGGGTTCGCACGAGACTGGGCTTCGATCCCCCTCAGGACCGCNTCGTTGAGGGCCAGGGATCCCTGGCTTCCTCCCACCACCAGGATCACCGGTCGACCTGGATCCATGTCGAAGTGGCGCGCGGCCTCCTTCCGCTCCACCGCGCTCGGCGTCTGTACGGGATTCCCCGACACCCGAGCGCGGGACCGGGCTCTGCGAGGGAGGTGGGCCCTGGCCTCCGGAAATGCCAGGTGAATCTGCCGACAGAATCTGGAGAGCACACGGGTCGTGAGCCCGGGCACCGAGTTCTGCTCCTGGAGCACCAGCTTCACCCCCGTGAGGATCGCCATGATCCCAGCCGGTCCTCCGGCGTAGCCTCCCGTCACGACGACGAGCTCCGGGCGTCGCTCCCGAAAGAGTCCGCCGAGGAGGACCAGGGAACGGGCCAGGCCCCGGAGCACCGCGAGATTCGTCGCCAGTTGGGCCAGGACGCCCTCCCTCCGGAATCCCTCCACGGGAAGGAGGTGGTGGTCCACGCCTCGCCGAGGAAGAACCCGGGCCTCGATCCCGCGGCGCGCTCCGACGAAAACGGCCTGCACATCGGGGCGAAGCGCCTCCAACGCGCCCGCAAGCGCCAGCGCCGGATAGAGGTGCCCCCCGGTCCCTCCTCCCGAGAAGATCACAGTGGGTCCGCCGGAACGCTTCGTCATGCGCCGACTCCCATGGCGGACCGGATCCGCGACCCGGTCCCGGACCCCGCTCGCGCAAGGTCCACGGACCCCCGGGCCACGGCCAACAGGATTCCCACGCCGATGAGGATGACGAGGAGGTTGGAACGACCGTACGAGACCAGGGGAAGCGGGAGCCCCGTGGGCGGGAGCAGCCCCAACCCCACCCCCATGTGGAGCACGGCATGGAGGGCGATGAGGTTGGTGATCCCGATGGCCAGGAGCTGACCGAAGAGGTCCGGCGCACTGCGAGCGATCCGGAACCCCACCACCACGATGAGGAGGAAGGCCACGATCAGGAACCCCGCTCCGAGTAGTCCCCACTCCTCACCGATCATGGAGAAGATGAAGTCGTTGTGGGGCTCGGGAAGGAACCCGAACTTCTGCCGACCCTCACCGAATCCCACACCCAGGGCTCCCCCGGACCCCAGCGCCACCAGCGACTGATGCGCCTGATACCCTGCCGCCGCGGCGTGGCCGGCCACATCCTGGAAGGCCAGCATTCGGTCCTGCCGGAAGCCTGTGCCGAGCTGGGCCAGGGCCAGGGGAGCCAGAAGAATGGAGAGAAACACGAAGTGACCGATCCGGGCCCCGGCCGCGAACACGACCAGGGCGCCAAGCATGCCGATGACGAAGGCGGTGGAAAGGTCGGGCTGAAGGAGGACCGGGATCAGGATCAAGCCCCAGATGAGGAGGAAGGGCAGGAGCCCGCGAGAGAGGCTACGGAAGGCGTCCTGCTTCTTCACCGCGATGTGCGCGGTCCAGATGATCACCGCCAGTTTCGCGAACTCGGAGGGCTGAATGGTCACGCCCATGTCCAGCCACCGACGGGCCCCGTTGATCTCCGGCGCCAGCTCCCCGGTCCAGGGAAGGATCATGAAGACCAGGACGAGCCAGCTCCCGGCCACCAGAGGCCACGCAAGCGCCCGCCACCAGCCATAAGGCACGCGGGAGGCCGCCACCATGAGGATGAGCCCCCCAGCCGCTCCGGCGGTCTGTCGGAGCACGTAGTACGTGTCGGGAAGCCCCTGGCGCTGGGCCAGGAACGCCGAGGCGGAGTAGAGATTCACCAATCCGAAGCAGAGGATCAGGAGGGTGGCTCCCACGAGGACGGCCGGCTCCCATCCCGAAGGAAGCCCACTCTCCGCCGGCGGCGGGGATCCGGTGGGGGCCACATCGACCCGGGGCGGACTCACGATCTCTCCTTCGAGCTGGAATCCTGGGAGCGGGCCCGGGCACGACCGTGAGCGAGTTCCGCGAAGCGCTCCCCTCGGGCCCGATAGTCCCGAAACTCGTCGAAGGAGGAGCAGGCGGGGGAAAGGAGGAGGACGTCCCCGCTCTGGGCCCGATCTGCCGCCACCGACACCGCCCGCTCGAATCCGCCGTCGACCCGCAGAAGGGTGAACGGGAAGGTTCCCTCGGCCTTCAACTCGCCTTCTAGGCGAACCGCGGCCTCCCCATACAGGACCACCACCCGGGCCCGGTTCGCCAGCGGCGCGACCATGGAGCCGAAGGTCTCGCCCTTGTCCTTTCCGCCGAGGAGCACGACTCCGGGGCGCTTCAGACTCTCCACGGCGCTTCGGGCCGCTTCCACGTTGGTGGCCTTGGAGTCGTTGACCCAGAGCACGCCGTCCAACTCCAGCACCGGCTCCATCCGGTGGGGGAGAGGCTTGAAGCTGGCCAGCCCCTTCCCGATCGAGTCGACCGAGACCCCCGCCAGAGAGGCGGTCAGGGCGGCGGCCAGGGCGTTCATCACATTGTGGTCTCCCAGCAGGGAGAGCCCGTCGACCTGTCCTACCGACACCTCACGGCCCGATGCCAGGCGCAGGGTCAGCTCCCGACCGACGAGGAAGGCCCCCGCGTCGGGGGTGGACCCCGGGTCCCGTTCCCCGGAGTCGACCGAGGAGGGTCCGCCAGGCTCATCCCGATCCGATGGATGCGCCCTGCCGTCTTCTCTGACCGGCAGGGTGTCGGACACGTCCAGCGCGAAGTAACACCGGCGTCCGGGCGCCTGGCCGGGAAGTGCCCGGACCGCGTCCATCCCACCGTTGAGCACCCAGAGGCTCTCTGGGTTCGCATTCAGGAAGAGTCGCTTCTTGTCGGCGTAATAGCTTGCCAGGTCCGGATAGCGGTCCAGATGATCCGGAGCAAGCGAGGTGACCATACCGATGTCGGGTGTCAGCTCCTGGACCCCGGCGAGCTGGAAGGAGCTCAGCTCCAGGACGTACCACTCGGGAGGAGGATCCAGGAGGGCCAGCGCCGACGCGGCAGGCGCCAACTCCTCTCCCACGTTTCCCCCCAGGGCGGCGCGCAACCCTCCTGAGTTGAGGAGATGGGCCACGAGTGCGGCAGTGGTCGTCTTCCCGTTGGTCCCGGTGATGGCGATCAGTGAACCCTGGTAGAACCGTGCGGCAAACTCGGGCTCGGTGATCCAGGGCCACCCACCCTCATCGAGGTGACGGAGGACCGGAGAGTCCGGGGGGATTCCTGGAGATACCACAACCACCCCGGCCGTCTCGATCCGGGCCAGGTCGTGGGAGCCCAGCTCGACCCGGGCTCCCAGCTCTCGTAGCCCTCGTGCACGCTCCTGAGTCGCGGAGTCGGTGCGCAGTTCTGACACATAGACGTCATCTCCTTTGCTCAGGGCCAACCGCGCCGCGGCATCTCCGCTGGCGCCCAGCCCGAGGATGGCCACGCCCGCCTTCATCGGATCTTCAGAGTGCTGAAGGCGAGCATGGCGAAGAGGATCCCGAGGATCCAGAAGCGGATCACGACCCGGGTCTCGGGCCATCCCAGCTTCTCGAAGTGGTGATGGATGGGAGCCATGAGGAAGATCCTCCGCCCCTGGCCGAAGCGACGGCTGGTGTACTTGAACCAGCTCACCTGCAGCATCACGGAGAGGGCCTCGAGGACGAAGACTCCTCCCACGATGAGGAGGAGGAACTCGGCCTTGAGGAGGATGGCCATCACAGCGAGCCCCCCACCGAGCGCGAGGGAGCCGGTATCTCCCATGAAGACTTCGGCCGGGGGAGCGTTGTACCAGAGGAAACCCACCGCCCCTCCCGCCAGCGCCGCGGCCACTACCGCCAACTCCCCGGCACCCGGGAGATACAGGAGACCCAGGTAGGCCGAGGTATCCACGCGGCCGATCAGGTAGGCGAAGACCCCGAAGGTCACCAGGGCGATGGCACACAGTCCTGCGGCGAGCCCATCCAGGCCGTCGGTGAGGTTCACCGCGTTGGACGAGCCGGAGACCACCAGCGAGACGAATACGACGTACGCCGGGGCCCAGAACACAGCCACCCACTCGTCGAAGAAGGGCACCATGGTCCAGGTGGCCGGCACCGGATGGATCGGACTCAACACCAGGAAGAGCCCCAGGCCGATCCCGAAGGAGAGCTGGCCCACCATCTTGTATCGGGCCACGAGTCCCCGGGACCGCCCCTGCACGACCTTCAGATAATCGTCCATGAAACCGATGGCCCCCATCCACAGCAGGGCCAGGAGGGTCAGGACGACGTACCAGTTCGTGAGCTCGGCCCACAGGAGGCTGGAGGTGGCCGCCGCAAGGACGATGAGGGTCCCCCCCATCGTCGGAGTCCCGGACTTCTTGAGATGAGTTTCGGGACCGTCCGTGCGGACCACCTGCCCGACCCGGAGGTGGCTCAGCCAACGGATCGTGTAGGGACCGGCCACGAAGGCGATGAGGAGGGCCGTCACGACCGCTCCCGCCGACCGGAAGGTCAGATAGGTGAACAGGTTGAAGATGATGTGAACATCGGCCAGAGGGGGGAGGAGATGATACAGCATCAGGCCTCCTCTCCGCTGGAGTCGTCGCCCGAGCCGTCCCCGACCGGAGCGAAGGCCGCCTCGAACCGGGGCACCAGCGCTTCCAGTCTCATGCCCCGGGATCCCTTCAGAAGAACCAGCTCCCGGCCCTCGAGCCGGGGACGCAGTTGGGCCCACACGCTCGCCGTGTCCGGAGCCAGGAGAACTCGATGGTCGTCCTCCAGGTCGAGTTCACGGGCCGCCTCGGAGAAGGCCCCCACCACCACGATCAGCTCCAGCGGGCCCTCCAGTGCCTCTTCGAGCACCTCCCTGTGAAGCGAGGGGCTCTGGGCTCCCAGCTCCAGCATGCTTCCCAGGACCGCCATCCTGGGACCATCCCAGTTCACCGAAGCCAGGGTCTCGAGGGCCGCTCGAACCGACGGGGGATTCGCGTTGTAGCAGTCCAGGATGAGAGCGAGCCGACCCAGCCGAAGCCACTCCCCCCGGAGCCGCCCGGGCCTCTGGGCCTCCACTTCGGGAATCGCGGAGTCCAGCGAAACCCCAAGGTGGGTCGAGACCGCCAGGGCCAGGAGGGTGTTCCGGGCTCCATGTAGGCCGGGCAGCCCTGGCTCGATGGACCGACCCTGGAAGCGGAAGGAGATCCGGCCCGTGCGGTCGGGGCTACCCAGCTCACCTCGGAGCGAGTCGTCTGCACCCTCGGTGAAGCCGGCCACCTCTACATCCTCTCGGATCTCCCTGGCTCGACGAGGCAGGANCGGGGGGACATCGGCGACGATGGCCGGCACGCCGGGACGAAGGTGGGCCAGTAGTGAAAGCTTCTCCTCGATCACCCCATCCAGGCTGCCAAGGCCTTCCAGATGGCTCTCTCCCACGTTCACCACGAGCCCCAGGTCGGGTTCGGCGATCCGGGCCAGGGTGGCGATCTCCCCGGGTTCGTTGGTTCCCAGCTCCACGATCACGGCCTCGGCGTCGTCCGGTGCAGCCAGGAGGGTGAGGGGAACGCCGATGCGATTGTTCAGGTTCGCGGAGGTGGCATGGACCCGAAGTGTCGACCCCAATGCGGCCCGGAGGAGCTCCTTCACCGTCGTCTTCCCCGAGGATCCGGTGAGGGCGACCACGGGGGCACTCAGGGCGCGTCGACGGAATCGGCCGAGCTGCCCGAGCGCGACCAGAGTATCCGGAACCGGATAGAGAGGGAGGACCTCGAGATCGGCTGTGTCCTCCCGGACCACGGCCCCTGCAGCGCCCTGGCGGGCGGCCTCGGCCAGGAATTTGTGGCCGTCGAAGGTCGGG
>SL_3KL_010_SEDDRAFT_10004734_pt1 | contig 12271 bp, 8 predicted proteins | sample SodLakKL_010_SED_2_FD_10381 | JGI IMG/M metagenome (IMG submission 10381)
GGGATCTTTGCGAAGATCAATGTTTTCGTCTTTGATAAACTCTTCAGCCAGCCAGTCGATAATGAGATTGTCGAAGTCGTCACCACCCAGGTGTGTATCACCGTTGGTAGATTTTACTTCAAAAACACCGTCGCCCAGCTCCAGGATGGATATGTCAAATGTTCCACCACCCAGGTCAAATACAGCAATTCTAACGTCTTTGTCCTTTTTGTCAAGACCATAAGCAAGGGATGCAGCGGTGGGCTCGTTGATAATTCTTTTAACGGTAAGCCCGGCTACTTCACCTGCCTCTTTTGTTGCTTGCCTTTGGGAGTCGTTAAAGTAGGCAGGTACGGTAATGACCGCTTCGGTCACTTCCTGTCCAAGATGATCTTCTGCTGTTTTCTTCATCTTCTGAAGCACCATAGCAGAAATCTCTTGTGGCGTGTACTTTCTGTCATCAATTTTTACCCTGGGGGTAGAGTTGTCCCCTTTAACCACTTCATAGGAAACCCGTCCTCTGTCATTTTTAGTTGACTCGAAGGTTTCACCCATGAACCGTTTGATAGAGGATACGGTTTTTTGTGGATTTATGATGGCCTGCCTTTTGGCTGGATCCCCTACTTTTCTTTCTCCGTCTTCAGTAAATGCAACCATAGATGGAGTTGTGCGGCGGCCCTCGCTGTTGGGAATCACCACAGGTTCATTCCCTTCCATTACGGCTACACATGAGTTGGTTGTTCCTAAATCTATTCCAATTATTTTACCCATTGTGTTTTATGTTTTATGATTACTATTCTTATTTAACGTTCTTAATTTTCGCTCTTCTGTTTTCAAGGATTGTGCCAATGGGTGAAAATTTACTTTTCTTATAAAGATTACACCGTTGTACCTGTGTTGTTTGCCGGAAAGGTTTTTATGTGTAAAGGTTTATGTGTTGGTATGCAGGGTGTTAGCTTGATGCTTGCTGTAGGATGTTTTGCCTGCTGACAAAAAATACTGCTTTGAAAAGACCTGACAAAAAGGTGACAAAAAGACAGGGGTTTTAGAATTCGGCGATCAACTTTATATTGATCAACCTTGATGTAAGGTAGTTGGGTATGGCGTAGTAATTATTGCTCACATCTTTAATCCAAAGGTAACTGATGGTATTGTTTATCTCCAGCAGGTTAAATACTTCTGCTGTAATCCACATGGATTTGATGTGGTTCAGCGGGTTATTTTCACCAAACGAGCTACCTGCCCCAATGAGCTCCTTGGAAAAACCAATATCTACCCGGCGGTAGGGGGGCATATAGCTGGCTTCTTTAAATTTTGTGTCGGTAGGGGGGCTGATGGGCAGACCGCTACCATATATCAGGGCAAGGTTTACTTTGTAAGAGGGGTTGCGTGGCAGAAAATCCTGGAAAAAAAGGTTGAATGCAAATCTTTGATCCGTAGGGCGGGGGAGATACCCAAGGGGTTGTTCGTTGCCATCCTCGTCAATATAGTGCGTGCCTTCAATCTTTTCTTCTGTTTTCATGAGTGACAAACTGGCCCATGACTCAACACCGGGTACAAATTCGCCGTTAATCTTCATGTCAATCCCCGTCCCATAGCCTGAGGCATTATTTTTTGCATGATAACGAATTCTTACATTATCCAGCTCATAGGGGATAAGATTATCAAATTCTTTATAGTATACTTCGCTGGTATATTTAAAAGGTCTTCCCCATAGTTGCAGGTTGTATTCGGTGCCCAGCACCAGGTGCAAACTTTCCTGGGCCTGGATATCTTTGTTCAGGTTTCCGTCAAAATCTCTTAGCTCTTTGTAAAACGGGGGCTGGTAATACAAACCGCCCGATGCTCTGAAAACCATCCTGGGTGCCCACCCAGGTTTGTATAAAAGAGTTCCCCTGGGTGAGAAGAGCCATTGGTTGTTAAAGGTCCAATAATTGGTTCTTACTCCGGCTGTCAGAATATACCTGCCATGATTAAAACGAAATTCATGGGAGTTTTGTAAATAGGCCGTAGTTCTGCTTGATTGAAGAAATATCTGTGTATTCACGGTGTTTTGAAGCTCCAGCAGGTTGTTTTCTTGTGGTCTTGGAATGGCATATCCTGCAGAGTCTACCAAAGAGTATTCGTTAAGCCGGTCAAAGATATCTTCGTACTGGTATTTCAAGCCCCACCTTAAGGTGTTCCTGTCCGATACAATTTCCCCTTTATGTTCAATATTCCAGACAATGGCATTGAGGTAATTCCTTGCGTGGTTGTGAAATGCACCTACACCCAGGGGAGTGCCCGTAGGCTGGCCAAACTCATCGGCTCCAAAATCTGTCTCAACCCTTTCCAAAAGGTAACTCCCTTTGATATCAAAGCTTTCGGTTTCATCGGTTTGAAAAACCGAAGAGATAAGCTGAAATTTCTGACCATCTTGTGGCTCATAGGTTAGTGATAGTGCTCCCATGGAGGTGAGGAACCGGTTTGTTTCCTGGCCATCAAAAAACACCGTAAATTGCCTAACCTCGGTAACAGTACCAAAGCGTGTTCTTTGTACTTCGGGTGTAAACAGGTAATGGTTCCTGGAGTAATTACCCAGGAAGCTGAGTTCCCACTCCGGGTTAAACTGGTAGCTAATCAGCCCCTGGAAGTCAGTGAATTCTGGCTTGTAATCTCCCTGGGTGTCCAGTGTCCCCAGCAAATACTGATTGGATTTATGGCGCAAGCCGAATAAATAGGTGAGCCTGTTGTCAAGCCTGCTGTCTTCTATATGGAGTGAACCTTCCAGTAAACTCATGGAAAATGAACCACTGAATTCTTCAGGTGTTTTATAGGTAATATCCAGCACTGACGCCATTTTGTCACCATATTGTGCATCAAAGCCACCGGCCGAAAAAGTAATGGACGATACCAGGTTTGAGTTTAAGAAGCTTAACCCCTCTTGCTCTCCCGATCGCACCAGGAACGGACGATAGATTTCTATGCCATTAACATATACCAGGTTTTCATCAAAATTACCGCCCCTGACTGAATATTGTGAAGAGAGCTCGCTGGTTGAACTGACACCAGGCATGGTTGCCAGCAAGCTTTCTACACCGTTCCCGGGGCCAGGTATGATAGTAGATAGTTTGGGGTCAATTTTTATATACTGGCTGGTGATGATTTGCTCTTCTCTCACTTCAAAATCAGGCAGAGTGGTGGCCAGTGGCTCCAACTGGATTTCCATGTTCCTGTTTTCCCCGGCCTCAAGGCTTACTTCCATGGTATGAGGCTTGTATCCCAAAAAGGAAAAACTCAGCTGGTGGGTTGTCCTGGCTGCAATATTTAAGCTGAAATACCCGTCGCTATTGGTCGTGGTGCCTATGGTGGTGCCTTGCAGAGCAACACTGACAAACTCCATAGGCTCGTCGTTTTCATTTTTTACTATTCCTTCTATTACTGATGTTTGGGCAAAACCGGTAATGCCAGATACCATTAAAAGTAGAACAAGAAAGGATGTGGGCTGTAACTTCACAGGAAAACTGAATTTTGCGGATGATGCTTTTTTGCCTGACAAAATTAGCAAATTAGAATAATAAACTTATAAAACCCATGATTATTGTGTAAAGGCGGTACTTATTAGTCACTTCTTTTGAATCTTCCCTCTCTCCAGGCTCTGAAAAATTCAGCCCAGGCCAGGGGGTCAAAAATTCGCATGGGTGGTCGCTGCCCTGCATAGTAGAGACGCTGAGCATGCTGGTCAACCGAATGGCGATATGCCGAATAGCCATCCAGCGGCATCTTTTCAAGGCGCTCTTTCATCTCTGCTCTTTCCAGGTTGCGCATTGCCCGGTCATAATCATCGTCCGGAATCTCTGTGTTGAGAAAAGCATAACGGAACTGTTCGCGGGTGGGCCAGGGGTAAATGACTGTTTCTGGCAAATGCACAGTGTCTTTGGTCATCATTTGCACGGCTGAGTAACGTCTTGATGTGAGGGTATCGGGAACCGTGTAATACACTTCCTTGAAGCCTATGGAAGAGAACCTGAGTGTATCTCGCTCGCGTACGGCTATCGAGAAGAATCCCTGGTAATCGGTAACGGTACCCCTGCCGGTATTTTTTACCCAGATATTGGCAAAGGGGACGGGTTTCAGACTGTCACCCGTAAGCACTAGGCCACTGAACTGGATGACTCTGCGTGGAGGATGCTCCTCGTTTTCCTCTCCGTGCAGGTTGCGGCCCATTAAAAAGGCACCAATTGCAATGACTACGAGGATAAGATATTTTAACCAGTAACGCATAAGCAAGTTGGATATTGGTCAGGTAAAAGTAATGATAAACCACAAATTGTCAGGACAGTTATAAGGGGAACTTCATGGATTTTTAAAAAATTAACGACACAGCGCCTGTGATGTTTACTGAAAACAAAAAAAGCTGCGACCTCATTGGCAGCAGCTTCAGTAAGTTTATAATAGCTGTATGTTATTTTAAATAACCCTTTGCTCGTGCTTCCTTTAGAGCATTCGTTATCCCTTTTTTGTTGATAATGCGAATTGCCTTGGATGAGACCTTTAAAACGACCCAACGGTCCTCTTCGGGAATATAAAACTTTTTTACCTGGAGGTTGGGCAAAAATCTTCTTTTGGTTTTAATATTTGAGTGGGATACACGATGACCCGTGATGGGTTTCTTTCCGGTAATCTGACAAATTCGTGACATCTTTAGCGTATATTTTTAAATTGTAACTTGTAAACTTTCAGTTTATTGCTTTTTTAAGGAGTGCAAAGTACGGGATTATTTTTTATATAGACAAATGTTTTTTGGAATTTTTCAGCAGGATGCCTCTCTCTTCTATTTGTGGCAAACCAGCTTAAGCTTTCCCTTAAAAAACGGGGCATCATCAATGATTATAAATTTTTAAAGAGGGTGTCCGTGCTTGGTTAACAAAATGGCAACTTGTAATCCAAAGATTTCAATTTTCGTCCAAAACCGTTGGGTGATTTTGATGAATTTACCCAATGAACCTCATGAAAATCCTGTGTTTTTATATCATATTTTCCCAAAAATTCCGTAGGTTTGCCGAGTACAGAAATATTATTATAACGAACATACAAAACCTATGAAGAAACTTATTTACACACTGTTGGTGCTGGTATTTGCAGTATCCTGCACACAACATGTTAAAGAACAGATGGATACCCAAATAATTGATCAGGGTACCATTGAAAAAGTGCAAACAGCACTTCTGGAGAAGCATGGCCAGGAACATGCTTTTCGTATTGAAAGAGGCGTTGAACGTGCCGCATCATTGTGGCGTGACTCCGATGGCAGCGTCGATGATTTTGAAGCCTTTTGCATGGAGCAGTTTATTGCCGACCAGGATGAGCTGAATTTGGTATTTGACCGTCTGGCCAATAACTTCGAGTATCTGTATGGATATCTGGGCCGTATCGGTGTAGAGTTGAATCGCCAGATACAGGAAGACCGTGGGCCTATCCATCCCATCGACCAACGGTTTGGCTCTTACAGCGTTTCAGCGCATGTTCAGGATGATTTTTTCAACAATAAGATTGCTTTCATTATTGTTTTAAACTTCCCCAACTACAGCCTTGATGAGAAGAATGACCTTGGTAGCGACTGGGATGGTCGTCAATGGGGGTTTGCCCGCCTGGGTGACTCCTACTCTGCACGTATACCTCCCAGTATACTGCAGGAAAACTCCAGCATTTACAGCGAAGCAAGACTGTACATCTCTGAGTATAATATTTATGCCGGTAAATTGGTCAACGAGCAGGGTGAGCAACTATTCCCGGATGAAATGAGGTTGCTTGCACACTGGAACATACGCGATGAAATTAAATCAAACTATGGTGAGGAGGATGGACTGCCCAAGCAGGAGATGCTTTACAAGGTAATGCTACGCATCATCAATCAGGATATCCCCAGGGAAGTTATCAATAACCCGGAATATAAATGGAACCCCCATACCAACGAAGTTTTTGAAAATGGCCAACAGGTGGACTTCGAACCCGAAGATACCCGTCGTTACCAATACTTGCTCAATAACTTCCAGGCTATGAAAAATGTGGATCCTTATTATACCGATTCGGACAATTACATTCAACGGCGTTTTGAAAATAGTATGGAAATTCCCATTGAAGAGGTAGAAGAACTTTTTAAAGAATATGCTTCCTCACCCTTGCTTCGTGAAGTTGCCGGATTGGTTAGCGATCGATTGGGCCGCGAACTGCGCCCTTTCGACCTTTGGTATAACGGGTTTGTAGGCCGGGCCGGTATTTCTGAAGCTGAACTGGATGAGATTACCAGGAGCCGTTACCCCGATGCCGATGCCCTCAATCGTGACCTGCCAAGGATGTTGCGCGAACTGGGATGGGATCATGAAGAGGCTGAATTTATTGCCTCAAAAATTGATGTGGATGCGGCACGCGGCTCAGGCCATGCCATGCGTGCATCCATGCGGGAAATGCCCTCCCACCTGCGAACACGAATTGCGGCTGATGGAATGGATTATAAAGGATATAATATTGCCGTTCACGAATTTGGTCACAATGTGGAGCAAACCATCAGCAACCATTATGTAGACAACTACTTTATCAATGGTATACCCAACACCGCATTTACGGAAGCCCTGGCGTTTATGTTCCAGAAAAGAGACCTGGAATTACTTGGCATAGACCAGACTGATCCCATGATGGAACACCTGGATGTGCTGGATGTGTTCTGGGACAATTATGAAATGATGGGGGTATCCCTGGTGGACATGAAGGTGTGGAAATGGTTGTATGACAATCCGGATGCTGATGCACAACAACTCAAAGAGGCGACCATTCGTATTGCCAAAGATGTTTGGAACGAATACTATGCCGACGTTTTTGGTGTGACCGATGATCCGTTGCTGGCTATTTATTCGCATATGATCCAGTCACCCCTTTACCTGATGAATTACCCCTACGGCCGTCTGATTATGTTCCAGCTTGAGGACTATATTGCGGACAAGGACTTTGCCCAAGAGGTAACGCGCATTTTCTCTATCGGACAACTGACTCCACGTCAGTGGATGGAAAAAGCTGTTGGTGAGCAGATAAGCAACCAACCCCTGTTTGATGCCGTTGAAAAGGCCCTGGCTGCAGTAAAAGAGTAACAATCTTTCATGGAAAGCTATAAAACAAAGCCCTTTTGCTCTCTTGCAGAAGGGCTTTGCTTTTGGCTTATACCCCTAAAACAGCCTCCAGTGAGGATGAACAAAAGCGGCTGCCCTGTCAATGGGGCAGCCGCTTACTTACTTAGCTTTAACTTTAAGAGAATTACAATTTATTTATTGAAGAGAGTTTTTTGAATGCAAGGTTCATTGCCCACCCAAGGGTTTCCTGTGTTTTTTAATACAGCAAAGATAACCCCTGAAAGAACCGGACACAATCCGTACCAGTCGGTATTTTTGTATGAAAATAACCATAAGTGCTGGCACTGGCTTGGGAAGGATAATTTTAATCCAACCATAAAGAATTCCCTGCCAAAATCAGGCTTTCCTGGCCGGGTTTGGCTGGATTTTCCACCTTTAGCGCTTGTTTTATAGGATTATTCGTGAAATGAAAATATCTTTGATGTCAGAATGATGAATGATTGCAGTATAATATATAAGTGTCGGCAGGCAATCTGTTAAATGTACCTGTAAATATGCCCAGGGTTTACATCAGAAAAAATACAAGTTATTACCATCCGGTTTTATATACCTTGAAAACCATCGAAAAAAATCAAAATACAAAATTTGATTTTACGGATGAGTCGAACAATGCAAGCCTGTTATGGGACCATCAGCACCCGGGAAGCCAGGTTATTGCCCGGGAGTTTTATGATGAGTTGGACAAGGAGCTCCCTGGGCTTTCCCACAAGCAGGTATTTGCCGGCGAGCAAATGATATTTGACAGTCAGGGAAGGGCTGACCTTCTGGCAAGTATCTTTTATATGATAAACTGTCTGCAGGAATTTGCTGCAACCCAGGAAGACCTGGATGCTTTGGGGAGGTTTCGTTATGAAGCATCCTATCAGCATAAGTTTGATAGTATCCGGCAAAATCTTGTTCAGCAATATATGGATACCTTATGCAGTGAGCTGGGGCTCAGATGCCATAAAAATCCAAGCGCTTTTTTCCTGTCGCACGATATCGATACGCTTTACGGGTCTCTGTGGCAGGATGGTTTTTGGACGTTGAAGAACATTAAGCCTGCTGCCATGCTTTCTCTTATTGCTGGTGAAGTGAGCAGGAAACCCCATTGGAAAAACATGGATAAAATAATGCGCATCAATTCAGCCTATGATGTGAAGGCTGTTTTTTTCTGGTTGGTAGCAAAGGGGAGAGGAAAGAACCAGGTGGGCAACGCCGATTATTCCATTCAGAGGGAAAGAAAACTGTTGAAAACAGTGCGGGAAAAGGGTTTTGTAAACGGATTGCATAAGTCTACGGCAGACCAAACTCTGGACCAGGAGTTGTCAAAGGAAAAGATGCTGGAGCCTTATAACCGGTATCATTTTCTTATGTTTTTGCCCCCAGAACAGTGGCCCCAACTTTCTGAGTCATCGGTGCAATTTGACTCCAGCCTGGGTTTTGCTGAAAGGTATGGGTTCAGAAACTCCTACGCAGGAGCTTTCCAGCCTTTCGATTTCAGAAAAAAGCAGCCGTATAACTTTGTAGAAGCACCACTGGTGTTTATGGATACCACATTTCACAGGTATATGAAAATGCCGGTAAACCAGGTCAGGAACGCCATTATTGATACTTTCGAAAAAAATCCCCACAACGGTTTGTTTTCGCTGGTGTGGCACAACAACTTTTTTACGGATTATAAATACGGGGGATGGACACAAGTTTACAAAGATTTGCTGGCCTACATATCTGAAAACCGCATCAGAACCTTTACCCCGGCAGAAATAGTTCAGCAGGCAAGAATTGACTGGTGAGTCCTCTGGCGCTCGGGGATGGTTTTTTACATGTTATTATCAGGCATGCCAATTACAATTTATCTTTGCAAAAAAAAGTTAGATGCAGCACGATCCTCATATCCTCATTGATATTATCCGGATAGCCATGCCTTTTGGTCAGTATAAAGGACGTAAGATTTGTGATTTGCCGGTGCACTACCTGGAATGGTTTCAGCGGCAGGGATTTCCAAAGGGGAAACTGGGGATGATGATGCAAACGGTCTATGAAATTAAAATCAACGGACTTGACCATTTGATTGCCCAGCTGAAAAGGGAACATTCGCCCTGATGGGTACTCAGGTTAAATGTTTTATGGGGAGTAATCAAACACCCGTGATAAATTTTGCCGCTTTTAATCCAACTGCCACAACGCAAAAAAATACCGCAATAATAATGAAATAAAATTTGAAACGATGAAGCCTGCAACTTTGAGTGACATTAAAAAAGCCCTTACAACGCTTAACCACAAAGAGATTTCTGAGTTGTGCGTAAGGTTGGCATCCTTTAAAAAGGAGAACAAGGAACTTCTCACTTATTTGCTGTTTGAAGCCGATAACCAGGCCATGTATATAAAGAATGTGAAGGAGGAGATAGACCATCATTTTTCTCTCATGGCAAGGAATATTTATTTTGCAAAGAAAACCATCCGTAAGGCTCTGCGGCTTACCAATAACTACATCAAATTTGCTGCAAACAAGCAAACTGAGGTAGAGTTGTTGATATATTTCTGCCAGTCAATGAATAGATGTGGGTTGCCTGTACACGACCACCCGGTGACTGAAAATATCTATAACCGCCAGGTTCTTAAAATCGAAAAAGCCTTGCAGAAACTCCATGAAGATTTGCAGTATGATTATGGTCGGGATTTGGAAATATTAAAATCCTACCAGGAGGAATAGGTAGGTCTGCATCAATGAATGCAAAGCTTCCCGTGGACCTGCAAAAAACGAAAAACCTGAACTCTGCCGGCAGGATAAGCAGAACGGTTATTATTAATTCGCTGGTGCTTACTCTATAAGAAACAACTCATCTGCCCTGATACTGTCATCATTGGCCATGTCGACTATACCTGCTGCGATCATCCGGGAAACGTCTCTCATGATTTCCGGGACAAGATGTTCGGCAGTGTCACGTGGATCGTGATAGTAAAGGGGGTTTACCCGGTCGGTGGTGCCCACATGAAAAGTCCGGAAACCATGTTGCATAAATACCAGCCCGTCGGTACGCGGTCTGCCCACTGGCATGGAGCCTTTGGAACTGCGCAGGGTGCGGTCTGTGTATTTCTCGTTGTTGGTTTCAAAATGCTTTAACAGTTCAGGGTATGATTCGCCATGCCACAGGGCCAGACCTTCACCATTGCCCACCATGTCAAGGTTCATGAAGAGCAATGTTTTTTCAGAAGGGAACACAGGGTTCTCGCAATATAGGGTGCTCCCCACCAGGCCGACCTCTTCGGCGCCAAATAAGATAAAGGCCACCGAACGCTTCATCTCTCCACGAAATTCTGAGAGGGCCCTGGCTGCTGCCAGTACATCAGCCACCCCGGATGCATTGTCCAGGGCACCGGGCAGATGAAAGCCCAGGTATCCCTGGCCGTCCAGATGTGCCCCCAGCATTATGACCTCCTCTTTGAGTTCAGGGTCGGTGCCGGGAATATATCCTATTACATTGGCCGTGGTTCCTTTTCCATGGTGACGTGTGCGGGAAACAATTTCTGCTTCGAAGTCTGTGGTAAATGACTGTGGTTTACCTTGTTGGCGAATTTTTTCCAGTGTTTCTTCCAGGGGTTTTCCCAGGATTTGTTCACTCACATGGGTGTCGATATGTGCATAGTAGAAGCCGGGGAAATGGGGCATCCCCGGGCTGGCCAGTTTGTTGAGGTAAAGAACTCCTGCGGCCCCCTGGCTGTGTGCATTTTCCATTTTGTATACCGGGCTGCTGTATTTTCCCCAAAGATTCAAAGTGTCTGGATTGTCCCCGGTGTATGGTGTTCTGCCGGCAATCATTACAATCTTTCCCTGCACATCTGTATCGGTATAATCGTCATAGCCCAGCTCGGGTGCTGAAATTCCGTAGCCCGCAAAGACCAACTCCTGGCGAACACTTCCGTTAAAAGATGATGAGCCAGGATAGTAATCATCAGGTGTGGATAGTCTGGTGGCTTCCCCATCCTGGTAAAGCGTAACCTCTCCTGTGGAAAGAACTTCGGTATAAGGCCACTCAAAATATTGGTAATAACTTCCATTGTCTCCCGCAGGTTCGATACCCCACTGTTTGAAAAGTCCTGCCGCCCAGTCTGCCACATCCATATATTCCGGGCTGCCAGCCAGTCTGCCCCTGTATGTCGTGTCTGTTAGTTCATGGACATAATCCATCAATTCTTCTGATGTTATGGTTTCAACGACCTGTTGTTTTTTTATTTCCGTATCTGAAGCAAATACATGGGAGAATGCAATACTTACAAAGATGATAACCGGAATTACCCTGATAATCTTACGCATAAAAAAAGTTTATTGAAGGTGTATTATTTGTAATGCAATGCCGCCCCGGATTATAAACTTTTTGGGAAACCCTTTGGGTTTTCCTTTTGAGCCAGGGCCTTTCTTCCCCACAAAGAAACATAATTTATTGGAAATACTGTATTGTTTTTATTTTGGTTTATAAAGATTTGGCAATCTGGCTTCCCGGTGAGATTAAGGGGCGTTTTTACGGGTTCAGGTTTCTGTGTTGAAGTCTTGTCAATTCCATGTTGGGCACTCCAGGTCACTGGGTTGCATATTGCGCTGTTGCCTCGGTGGGAGTTGGGGGCGTAAAATAAACCTGCTTCGGTGGAAATCCGGGCTGAGTTTACGCTGTAGTGTCCACCCCTTTCTTTGGATGGGCTCGGGCAATACTCTCGTAGTAACTCTGTCGTAGGGCGGAGCCACTTCTGGAGAATGAGCCATGGGTTTGAGCTGCAATACAATGCCATGAAAAAGGTTTTTTGCTGCAGGTTCGGTTTTACCGGAAGTCTGTAATACCAGTGACCACTCTGCAGAGGCGTCATTCAATAAGCTGTCCAGATCAAACAGGGCCTGTAATCTCCAGGCAAGCAAGTCGTAATAGTTGGTTCGCCAGTCTTCTTTATGGTAGGGGTATTTGGTGAATACAATTTTTACTTTTTTTACCCTGTAGCCACTCCTGTAAGGTGTGTATACTTCCGGATGCCGGAACCGGGCCTGTGCATACCCATTTTCAAGGTGTACAGTTAGAGCGTCTCTTTTTGGGGAAAATGTGTCAACTTCATGGTAGGAAAAATGGCCCACGAGCCATTCTTTATTTTCTTGCGGCCGG
>SL_3KL_010_SEDDRAFT_10004735_pt1 | contig 12269 bp, 8 predicted proteins | sample SodLakKL_010_SED_2_FD_10381 | JGI IMG/M metagenome (IMG submission 10381)
AACACTTACCGTTTATTGCTGCGGAATAAGGAATCTGGAGCTGCTTCAGCCATTCAGCCCGGAGTTATGCATAACTACATTTATGATCGCATTCCAGGTATTGAAAAGACGGCCCGGTTGTTTGGCTGGCCTGAATGCATTATCAATACAGGAGATGAGGTTTTCACCGAAAAGTATTTGATCATGGCAGACCCGGACCTATTGGATATATTTTCGTTTCATTTTATTGATGGAGATCCGGCAACTGCATTATCAGATCCATATTCCATAATTATCACAAGGGAAGCTGCTGAACACTATTTTGGCAACCATAATCCTATGGGTAAAACCATCCTGTTGCAAAACATGTTGAACCTGGTTGTAACGGGTGTCGTAGAGAGTTTTCCATCGCAATCACACATTCATTTCAGGTTTTTGGGAAACATTGAATTGATGGAATTCATAGAGACATCCATGTTAAATGACTGGAGCAACAGTGGTGTATATTATTATTTCAAGCTTCAACCCGATGTTAATCCGGCAATTATTGCAGATCAGATTACAGGGATCGTCAGTGAAGTAAACGATCATTTTCGTGATCGCAATGAATACTTTTTGCAGCCAATTCTGGACATTAGGTTAAGGTCTGCGCACGTACAATGGGATATGGCGAACCGGAGTGATATTCGCGTGGTTACCACTTTTCTTATCATCGCTTTACTGATCCTGGCGCTGGCTTGTTTCAATTTTGTAAACCTGAGTGTGGCCACGGCAATCCGCAGGGCGAGGGAGATCGGCATCAAAAAAGTGTTGGGCGCCAGCCGCCGCAACCTGATCTTGCAGTTCATACTGGAAACTTCCATACTGGTTTTGGTGGCATTGTTTCTCGCTCTTTTACTGACAGAATTATTCATTCCCTTTTTGAACAACCTGACGGGAAAGGAGCTGTCAATCAGGCTTTTTTCAGATCCGGTAATGTTATTATCTCTTTTGGGATTGTTTGTTCTTGTTTCCGCCCTGGCCGGTGCTTACCCTGCATTTGTCATTTCAAGGTATAAGGCAATTCATATCATCAAAGGGAATCAGACAATCAGTCAGATCAAGGGGTTATCAGGTAAAAGATATCGCTTCAACTTGCGCCAGTTTCTGATCATGCTTCAATTTTCAGCATCCACGGCATTGATTATTGCCAGTCTGACCGTTTTTTCCCAGATGCAATACCTGTCAAACCAATCGCCGGGTTATGTGGGAGAGGGATTGATTGCCATTAAAAATCCATTTGACGAACACAGATCATCGCGGGCCCTCTGGCTGAAGGAACAAATGCTTCAGCATTCCGGAGTGCGTGGTGTTAGTTTTGCTCATAACATCCCACCCGTCAGACCAAACAATTATGGTCATGTAAGCTTCCACGGAGAAAGCGGTAGAATCCAGTTGCACGTTGCCTTTATCTCTGTTGACGCTGCGTATTTCAACACCTTGCAAAGCCAAATCTTAACCGGGCGTGACTTTTCTGAAGATATCGCAGCCGATCGCAATTACACGGCCATCATCAACAAAACGGCAATGGAAAGATTAGGCCAAGATGATATGCTGGGTGAAACCCTGCATGGTTTCTATGACGGACAGGCACGGCAAATCGTTGGTGTTGTTGAAGACATTCACTACGGCTCACTCCATGAACAGGCAACTCCCATGGTATTTTATATCAGCAGGGATACGTACCCTCAGTATGACTTCAATATTCTGGTGAGGTATAACCCGGGACAGGAGCAAGAAGTACGAACCTACCTGGAAACGATCTGGAGCCAGGAAGAGCCCCGGTGGCCTGTCCAATATCAGTTTGTGGATGACCAATACCGCAGCCTCTATCAGGATGACCGCCGGATGATGGTTATTGTCAGTAGTTTTAGCGGACTTGCCATCCTTCTCTCAGTACTTGGGCTGATCGGTCTCGCTGTATATGCCGCAGCTACAAAAACCAAGGAGATCGGCATCAGGAAGGTACTGGGCGCATCCACAAACAGAATTACACGTTTGGCAATTAGTGAATACAGCATCCTGGTATTGGTTTCCAACCTGCTTGCCTGGCCGGCGGCATACCTCTTCGTAAGCCGGTGGCTGGATAGCTTTGCACATAGGATTGACATTAGCGTGACCGCTTTCCTTGTGCCTTCATTCATGATGTACCTGGTGGCCGTTCTGACGGTCGGACTAATCAGTTTCCACGCAGCTTCCCAGAATCCGGTGGAGGCACTGCGGAATCAGGAGTAAGGTCGAGGTTAGCAATACTGAATTGATTGGGGCTGCATTATCTCTTTTCAAGCTCTTTGAACTTTTCCTCCAGCAAATCCAGCCTTTCTGCAAATGTATGCAGTACAATTCCCAGTGCCTGGCCCTGATCATCATCTAGCTCCTTTTCAAAAAACCTGCCCTGCTCCATGATTTCGGCCTGCCTTACGGCAAATTCGGCAAAATTAACGGCTGCACTGCCCACGATTGCCATCAGCCGCATCCTTGAAGCCATGCTCAGGTCATCATAATCCTTGCCGGCATATGGTTGCATTCTTTCGAACATGCCTTCAACAGTAACCGAAAATTCATTGATGATCCTTTCCGATTCTTGAATAAATGAAACCACCTCGGGCTTATCTGCCAACTCGGCTGGTACTTCAATAGCTACCGGTGGCAAAGTAGCAGACCGTTTTGAAGATTGGCCACAAGAAACAACCCCGATTGTAAAAAGGATCAGGATTGCAAATTTCCAGACATTTCTCATCGATTTGTGATTTTATAATTTAACAAATTCCACCCTGCGGTTCTGTGCTTTATTTTCCTGGGTATCGTTGGGGGCTATGGGTTGGCTTTGGCCATGCCCTGCAGAAGTAAGGCGGTCGGTGGCAATGCCCATGGCTACCATCTGGTTCATGACAGCCTCGGCACGTTGTTCTGACAGACGTTGATTGTGTTCGGCACTGCCGTCGCTGTCGGTGTGACCCTCTACACTAAATTTCAACTCCGGGTGTTCATTCATCAACTGCACGATCTCGTTGATCACCCCCATGCTTTCAGGACGAATGGTGGCCTTGTTCACGTCAAACCGAATCCCGTTGGTAATGATCTTTCCGTCGGTCAGGAATTTATCATAAAGGGGCACGGCACCTTTGGCAATTCGGATGTTTTTTATATAGCCCAGATGGTTTCTGGCCGGATTGTGATATGCCATAGTTATTCCAAGCGGGTTATAATCCATATTGGGGATGTTGAGCACTCTGGCATCGTCGAGATACACTTTTAGCGCTCTTTTGTTGAACGATATGGAAACGCGCCTCCAACCGGGCTGCGACATTGACGGATTTTCACTTGTGTTGGAAACAAATCCCGGATAGTAGCCCGTTGTTTGCCCATAATCTGCAGAGTTTTGACGAACTCTAACCCTGTTGTTACGGTTACTGCTGCCACGGTTAACAGTATTATTTAAACGTCTCTGGTTTTTGCCATCGTAGAACAATACCCGGTAGGTTCTGCCCGGGTTGTCAAAATAGGCATCAAATTCAATGGTAAACGCATCCGGCAGGTAATCTTCTTCGCTGTTGGCCATCATGGGTACAATGCCACCATCGCTATTGATGTTGGTATTCATGAACATAATAACATTTTCACCATCGAAAAAAGCATTTTCAACTGAACCGTTGACCAGATCCCACTTGCTGGGAAACTCCCCATTACGCTCGCCGTCAAGGTTGTCCTCAAAAATGATTACATCACCGGGTACAAAATCAAATGATGACCATACCAGCAATGGTGCATCAGGAGTATCAACCGGAGATGTTTCACCAGATTGCTCAGGCTTATGAGTGACATTTTCTCCATTGGTTCCAGAATCAGCTGGTTCACCATTGCTCTCCCCACGGTTATCAATTCCCTCTTCAATTTCATCAAGTGCCTTGTCAACCGCTTTATCGATACGGTCCTCAACACGTCTTTCGACGTTACGCTCAGCTCTGTTCCGGGCATTTCTAAGAATGCGATCGGGGTTTACTTGTGCACCCAAATCCGATGGTAATATGATACATAAGACACAGATTACCCAACATGAAAACATGACTCGTTTCATAATTTAAATAACATTTAATAAAACAATATGAATACCAAACAATTAAGGATAACGACATATCCCCTAAAACAGAATGCGCAATATTACTAAAAAAATCTTAATGTTTGTCAAAGTATGATCTTGTTTTAAAGAATTTTTTGTTTAGAATCTAGATTAAAATATCAGAGTTTAAATTCATTGTCCGGATTGGAAAAGAGAAATAAAAAGAAAGCCAATTACAGAATATGCTATATTTGCATGTTGATAATAAATCTGGATATTATACTGTACTTTATAACATGCGTTTATTCAAGATATACCCACAACCGGTTTTTGTTGTGGCATTTTTTATACTGTTTGCGTTCCTAATTCCTCAAAATGCAAGGGCTGAGAGGCTTTCCTCAGAGCTCTTAACATATTATTCAACACCCTGGGTTGATTCGGTATTTTCTTCGCTAACCCTTGATCAGCGAATTGCACAGCTTTTAATGATCAGGGTGCCTACAAATCGTGACACGGATACAGACAATCGCATCATCAGGGAGGTGATGGAATACAACATTGGGGGTGTTGCATTTTTTCGCGGTACACCCCATGAGCAGGTAATGTTGACAAATCGTATGCAGAGTCAGGTACAAACCCCTCTGCTCGTTGCTATGGATGCAGAGTGGGGACCTTCCATGCGTCTCGACAGTACCATTGTTTTTCCCCGGCAAATGGCATTGGGGGCCATACAGGACGACCAGCTCATTTATTTGATGGGTGTTGAGATCGGAAGGCAGTTGCAACGCCTTGGGGTTCATATCAACTTTGCACCGGTTGTTGATGTGAACAACAATCCGGCCAATCCGGTGATCAACTTCAGGGCTTTCGGAGAGAGCCGTTATAATGTAACACGCAAAGGGCTTGCTTATATGCACGGACTTCAGGATGCCGGTATAATCGCCTGCGCCAAGCATTTTCCAGGACATGGCGATACCGATGCAGACTCACACCATACCCTCCCGCTGTTGCGGCATTCTTTTGCAGAGATAGATTCAATTCACCTGTACCCATTCAGACATCTGATTGAGCAGGGGGTCCATTCCATTATGATCGCCCACCTGGAAATGCCGTCGCTCGAACCGGAAGCCCGTCTTGCTTCCACCCTGTCGCGCAACATTGTTACCAATTTGCTGCAGATTGAAATGGGTTTCGACGGGTTGATCATAACCGATGCCCTTGACATGCGGGGTGTCAGCGACTTTTTTGAGCCAGGGGAGCTGGAACTGCGGGCATTAATGGCCGGTAATGACATCTTACTGCTCCCGGAGGATGTACCCGCAGCGATCAGCGCAATAAGAACCGCCATAGAGGAAGGGCTGATCTCAGAAGAACTTGTCAATGCAAAGTGTAAAAAAGTCCTATATTACAAGCAAAAAGCGGGTCTTGATGATTTTCAGTTTACACCGATAGAGAATCTGATAGCCGACCTGAATACCACCAACGGAAAATTGCTGAACAAAAAACTTGCTGAAGCAGCCATCACCCTTGTCCGCAATGAAAAAAACCTCATCCCACTTACAGATCTGCATCACAAGAACATTGCAGCGCTTGCCATTGGCGACCATCCGGACAACAGGTTTCAAAAGATGCTTGGCCGGTATGCTCCCATTTCAAATTATGGAATCGATAAATACCACAGTCCGGAAGGTGCAGAGCAGATGCTGAATGCCCTATCCGGTTATGATGCAGTGATTGTATCCATACACGACAATAGCTTATTCTTTTCCCGGAATTATGGCATAAATGGCAAAACCGTTGACCTGGTCAAAAGACTTGCCAAACAGCAGGATGTTGTTTTGAGCCTATTTGCAAACCCCTATAGTCTTGAGTTTTTCGGAGATGAAATTCTCGATATTCAATCGATCCTGGTTGCATTCCAGGAAGGTTACGTTTTCGAGGAGGCTGCAGCCCAGGCCATTTTTGGCGGCATCCAAACAATCGGGAAGCTCCCAGTTACCGCAGGCAGCCATTTTAGGTCGGAGACAGGTATCATCACACCTGAACCAACCAGGATCCGTTTTGGAAAAGCAGAAGAAACTGGCATCCGCTCTGAACTTCTTCAACGGATAGATTCAATCGCAATCAGCGGGATTCGTATGGGTGCTTATCCCGGATGCCAGATTGCTATCATTAAAGATGGTGTGATGATCTATAACAGATCTTTTGGTTACCACACCTACGACAGCATTCAGGAGGTTCGTGAAACAGACCTTTATGATCTTGCATCTGTCACCAAAATTGCCGCAACTACGGCGGCTGTTATGAAGCTGTATGACCAGGGGATTATTGATATTGACAATACACTTGGAGCGTATATGCTCTGGTTGAGGTATACAGACAAAGGGGATATTGTTTTGCGGCACCTGCTTGCGCACCAGGCCAGGCTGACCCCCTGGATCCCGTTCTACATGTCTACCATTGAAAATGGAAGTTTGGCAGAAGGCCTATACAAAACCAGCAGGTCTGATAATTTTCACACAAGGGTTGCAGAAGGGCTTTATTTGAACAACAGCTTTCGTGATTCCATTTTCGTTCAGATTTTTGAGTCGGAGCTTCTTGAGAAGCAGCAATACCGATACAGTGACCTTGGCTTCATCCTGCTGGCAGAGCTTATCGAAGAACTCTCGGGCCAAAGAATTGATGCCTACCTGGAGCATACGCTTTTCAAACCCCTGGGATTATCCAATACAGGATTTCTGCCCCTCAAACGTTTTGAGGCTTCGCGGATCGTCCCTTCAGAGCTGGACACGATATGGCGCAAACAAATCGTGCGCGGGCATGTTCATGACATGGCGGCTGCCATGCTGGGGGGTGTCAGCGGTCATGCCGGAATGTTCTCTAACGCAGTGGAGGTGGCCATCCTGATGCAGCTTTTCCTGAATGAAGGAAGCTATGGAGGCGTCCAGTTTTTTGACAAAAATACAATCAGGGAGTTTACACGCGTGCAGTATTATGAAAATGATAACCGCCGTGGTCTTGGTTTTGACAAACCATCACTGGATCGCAATGAACCCGGACCTGCAAGTAAGAGTGCTTCACCGCTGAGCTTTGGCCACAGTGGATTTACAGGCACAGTGGCATGGGCTGATCCAATGGAAAACCTTGTATACGTCTTTCTTTCGAATCGTACATTCCCAGACATGAACAACAGGAAACTCATTGAAGAAAATATCAGAACAAACATACAACAGGTAATCTATGATGCAATTTACCATTCCAGAATACTTGAACATTTTACAACAGTGCTTCCTTAGTTATTAAACATTAAAACATATAGAACACCCATGACAGGATTTCTAACACACAGTAGGATGATTATGTAAACCAGAGGTTCGAAGTTGGATGTTTGAGGTTAGAAAAAGAAAATCTAACATCCAACATCTAACATCTAACATCAATTCCTGATCTTGGGTAAACTTACAAACCACAAATTTTTTAGTACTTAAGAAAATATAAACTCATGAAACAGATACTTTTTTGGGCTTTAACAATCATCATTACGGTGGTGAGTGCATATTATCAAAGACAAACCGGGCCTACAAAGCCGGTTGAAAGCGAGGTTACAATTTCCGGTCAGAAAATCGAGTTTTCACTGCGACGCTCTTTCCACCGTCCGACCGACGCTCCCGTGACCATTGATGCAGCGGATGAGGCCATTGAAGGCTTTTTCCGATACAAGCGATATCCAAGCTTTGACCAGTGGGACACACTGGACCTCGTCAGAAGGGATGATCAGCTCATTGCCTATATTCCACAACAGCCTGCGGCTGGTAAGGTAAACTACCAGATTGTACTGCAAAAGGGGGATGAAGAGGTTAAGCTGACAGAATACCCTGTTACAATCAGGTTTCGAAATGATGTACCTGCCTGGGCGATGATCCCGCACATCCTGCTGATGTTTGCTGCGATGCTGTTCAGCAACAGGGCTGCAATTGCTGCAATCGGCCGAGAAAAAACATATACCTATGTCTTGCTCACATTTATCACATTTGTGGGAGGGGGATTGATCTTTGGGCCCATAGTTCAGAAATATGCTTTTGGAGACTGGTGGACAGGCTGGCCGTTCGGTACTGACCTGACAGATAATAAAACAGCCTTTGCTTTCATTTTCTGGATTGTGGCATTGTTCAAAACCAGGCAAAACCCGAACCATCGCACCTGGGTGCTCGTGGCAGCCATCGTCCTGCTTGCGATCTATTTTATTCCTCACAGCCTGCTGGGCTCTGAGATCGACTGGACACAGGAACCCATGCAGTGATCCTTTGAAGATCAGCCTTGCCGGTTTCTTTTTTGATAAAAGTACCCTGAAAGCAAACAGAAGTTGTAAATTTGCAGGGGTCAAAATGGTTATAAATATCATTGTGTGTTTGTAACCATTTTTATCCCATTGCAAGAATTGTCAATTTGAAACGTTATAAAATCAGATATCCAAAGATAAATCATGACCAAAGTAATTGCCATCGCGAATCAGAAGGGGGGAGTCGGAAAAACAACTACGGCCATAAATCTGGCAGCGAGTCTCGCTGTTTTGGAATACAAAACACTGCTGATCGATGCAGATCCGCAGGCAAATGCCACTTCCGGAGTCGGAGTTGATCCAAGGCACGTAAAAACAAGCATATATGAATGTATTATTGATGATGTACCAGCCAGGCAGATTGCCATAGAAACATCAACGCCACACCTGCATTTGATTCCAGCCCACATTGACCTTGTTGGAGCAGAGATAGAGATGATCAACCTGCCCAACAGAGAAATGATGATGCGAAAAGTGATCGATGGAATAAGGGACAAATATGACTTCATCCTCATTGACTGCTCACCATCCCTTGGGCTTGTTACCGTAAATGCTCTTACAGCCGCCGATTCGGTAATTATACCGGTTCAATGTGAGTATTTCGCACTGGAAGGACTGGGGAAATTGCTGAATACCATAAAAATCGTTCAGTCGAGGCTGAATACCAGCCTGGAAATCGAAGGTATCCTGCTTACCATGTATGACTCTCGGCTGCGTCTTGCAAACCAGGTTGTTGAAGAGGTTCGGATGCATTTTCAGGACCTGGTGTTTGATACAATCATATATCGGAACATCAAACTGGGTGAAGCACCCAGCTTTGGAGAAACCATCATCATGCATGATGCCCAGAGCAGAGGTTCTTTGAACCACCTGAACCTTGCCCGTGAGATCCTCCAGAAAAATGGTCTCACCAAAATCGAGGAAAACGACAAAAAGATAAAAACTTAGAACATGAATGCCAAGAAACGTGCATTGGGGAAGGGGTTGGGCGCACTGCTCGATGGTTCGGGCCTGGAGCCACAACCCCTGTATGACGTCGAAAAAGACCTGCTTCCCGTGGGTACAATCGGCATGGTACCACTCGACATCATTGAAATGAACCCCTACCAGCCCCGAACAGACTTTGATGAAGAAGCATTGAATGATCTTGCTGCATCCATCAAGGAGCAAGGGGTTATTCAGCCTGTAACACTCAGGAAACAGGAAGACAATAAGCTTCAGCTTATCTCCGGTGAGCGACGTGTAAAGGCATCGAGGATGGCAGGACTTACCGAAATCCCTGCATACATTATTGCTGCAAAAGATACGGCAATGCTCGAAATGGCCATCGTTGAAAACATCCAGAGGGAGAACCTGAACCCAGTGGAAATTGCCCTCGGATATAAACAGCTAATTGACAATCACTCGCTTACACAGGAAATGCTTAGCGAAAAACTTGGCAAAAGCCGCCCTTCCATAGCAAACCACCTGCGACTGCTTAAGCTGCCCGGAGAGATACAGATCGGTCTCAGGCAGGAACTGATTACCACCGGCCATGCAAAAGTGCTTTTAGGCATCGAAGATACCCAAACCCAGACAGACCTTTACCAGGATATCATCGCACAAGACCTGTCGGTCAGGGAAGTGGAAGAGATCATCAAAACCCTCACAGAACAGAAAGAAACGGAGAAATCAGACCCCAAAAAAGGCAAAAAGGGCAAACCGGGCATTAAGGAAGAATGGCAGAACCTGCAAAAAGACCTCGAAACACTTTACGATACAAAAGTCCAGATTAAAAGTCTGTCAAAAGGGAAAGGAAATATCACCTTCAAATTTAAAACGGAAAAAGAACTGAAAAGAATAGCGGAAATTCTTAAAAACAAAAGCTAAGCCATCCCAGTCTTGAAGCGAAATGCACATATCATCAAAAATTACTCCAACAGACAACATCCAGGTAAAATGGTCTGCTTAGTTCTGCTGCTATCCACCTTTGCAATGCTGATGGTGTTCCCGGCGGCTGAAACAAAGGCTCAGGGAACAAATNCCAATACACAACAACTCGATGAGACAACGGTTTACCCCTCACCCTCGAGAGCAGCAATGCTTTCGGCTACATTGCCCGGACTTGGACAAATATATAACGGAAGGTATTGGAAAGTACCGATTATTTATGCCGGATTCGGAACATTGATCTATTTCATTGACTTTAACAGCAGCAACTACAACAAATGGCGTCGAGCCTGGATCGCACGGGTGGACGGGAATCCCCACACAGTGGATGAATTCCCCTTGCACTCTACTGAAGTGATCGAAAGGGCCATGAATTACTACAGACGAAACCTCGAGATCAATTACATGCTGGCTGCTGCATTGTATTTGATAAACATACTGGATGCCAGTGTTGACGCGCACCTGATGAACTTTGACGTTGGAGAAAACCTGACCATGGGCATACAACCCGGCCTCATCCCATCATACGGTCAAAGCCACAGATCAACACATTCAACACAAATCAGACTCACATTAAAGTTTTGACAGCAATGAAGCAACAACTTAGGATTGCAATCATAGGATATGGCAAAATGGGTAAAATTGTTGAACAAACGGCACTTGCCAGGAAACATCATGTCGTGGTGGTTATCGACAATGATGATGACTGGACAACAAAAAGGGGGAAATTAAGAGACTGTGATGCAGCCATTGAGTTTACAACACCCGAAACTGCAGCAGAAAACATTAGTAAATGTTTTGAAACAGGCGTACCTGTGGTAAGTGGCACCACAGGCTGGTATCATAAACTCCCGGATATCAAAAACCTTTGCCTTAAACAAAAATGCACTTTGTTTTTTGCCTCAAACTTCAGTATTGGTGTCAACATTTTTTTTGCACTGAATAAAAAACTGGCCGGTATGCTTTCAGAACTCGACGGGTATCATCCCCGGATCATTGAAACACACCATGCCGAAAAGCTTGATGCCCCAAGTGGTACGGCCATTACACTGGCAAAACAGATTATTGACGCAAGGAAATCGCTCGACAAATGGGGAGATGCATCAGAAAGTCTGCCCCCCAACGTACTGCCTGTTAAGTCATACAGAATTGAAAACATCACAGGAACGCATGTGGTTCATTATAACTCAGTAATCGACAGCATAGAGATTAAGCATACATCGCACAACAGAAGCGGTTTTGCTGAAGGGGCAATCCTGGCAGCCGAATGGGTGCAAAAAAAAGAGGGCATCTTCACCATGCAGGATATGCTTAACTTATAATTATTCACCAGGTAAAAGAACAGACCATGAGTATATATATGATTTTAACCATCCTGTTTTTCTTGGCATCGGTGGCCGGACTATGGAAGATATTCAGCAAAGCGGGTTACAAGGGTTGGGAGGCCGCCATCCCATTTTACAACCTTTACGTCTGGCTGAAGGTGATCGATAAGCCTTTATGGTGGTACCTGTTTATCCTGGTGCCGTTCATCAATGTCTTTACAGTTCTGCTCATGGTCGTGGAAACACTCAAATGTTTCCGGAAGGACGGATTGGGCGAACAGGCCCTGGGGGTGCTGCTTCCTTTCGTCTTTCTCCCCTATCTTGGATTTGCTGCAAAGGAAGAATACACCCACCCGGATAAGCTACCAAAAATTAAAAAATCCGCCACCCGTGAATGGGCAGATGCCATCATTTTTGCCGTTATTGCTGCATCCCTGATTCGCCTTTTTTTGCTGGAAGCCTACACGATCCCAACATCCTCCATGGAAAAGTCGTTGCTGGTAGGTGATTATCTTTTCGTGAGCAAGATTGCTTATGGTCCGAAAATTCCTCAAACACCACTCGCATTTCCTTTTGCACATCATACCCTGCCTTTAAC
>SL_3KL_010_SEDDRAFT_10004736_pt1 | contig 12268 bp, 11 predicted proteins | sample SodLakKL_010_SED_2_FD_10381 | JGI IMG/M metagenome (IMG submission 10381)
AAAAGAAAAAAAACAACCATTATTCATACCGCAAAGACTCTATCGGATCAAGATTTGCTGCCTTGGAGGCAGGATAGTAACCCGCAATCAGGCCCACAGCAAAGCATACCGCTATTCCTGAAATGATCCATGCCCAAGGGATGATAAACGGACTCCCGACAATCACAGATATTAAATTACCTATTAAAACCCCAAGGATGATTCCCAGAACCCCTCCCAGCTGACAAATAACGATGGCTTCGGACAAAAACTGTTGTTTAATGATCCTTTTGGTGGCACCCAGGGCTTTCCTGATGCCTATCTCCTGAGTTCTTTCGGTTACGGATACCAACATGATATTCATCAGGCCAATGGCAGCTCCAACCAGGGTGATCAACCCGATAAAGGTAGCGGCCATGGTTACATACCGGATATTTTCTATCAGTGCCTGGGCAATGTTGTCACTTTTGGCCACATCAAAGTTGTTCCGGTCGCCGGAGCGCACCCCCCTGATAATCCGAAAAAGCCCGGTAGCCTCTCCAATGCCCGGTTCCAGATCTTCCAGGCGGTTGGTGCTGACATTTACTGAATAATTCATGTTGGGGCGTGAATAGTTTTTCCGGGCTGTTAAAAGGGGGATGATGCATCTCAGGTCTTCAGAAAAGCCGAAGGCTGACCCTTTTTCTTTTAACACGCCGATAACCTGGTAGCGGGCGTTTCCAATGGTAATAAACTCACCAACCGGTTGAGTTTCTCCCGGAAAAAGGGTTTCCTTTATTTCGCTGCCGATGACCACCACATTGGCCCCAAATTGCAGCTCAGTGGATGAGAAATTCCGGCCGTCGGTTATTTCATTGCCAGTGGTAACCAAAAAGTTTTCATCGCTGCCAACAACTGAAACGTTGGGATTGGTCTCGCGCGAGCGGTACCTTACGGTTGTGGCCCCGGTGCCAAAAACGGAAACAGAAACAGAAGCGGGAAAATCAAAGCGGTCTTTAAAAGCCACTGCCTCGGCAAAAGTAATGCGGGGATAAGTCTGGGCAGGACCTCCTCCCTGCTGAATACGCATTTCGCGGTTTCTAATGGAAAAGCTGTTGGCACCCAGCCTGGAAAAATTATCGGTAATGGAGCCTCTGATGGAATCAATTGCCGTGAGGATTCCCACCAAAGCCATAATGCCAAAGGCAATGATCATTACCGTAAGGGCTGTGCGGAGCAGATGGCTCCGTATAGAACCTAAAGAAACCTTTAAATTCTCAAAAAAAACAGCTTTCTGAAACATTTTCCCGGAAAAAAATTAAAGTTTACTCCCAAATGCCAGGTCACCGGCATCCCCAAGTCCGGGCACAATATAAGCTTTGGCTGTCAACTCATCATCTATGGCCCCAAGCCAAACCGTAAAATCATCATTCAACAGGTGCTTTTTCATGTATTCAAGCCCCTGTACACTGGCAACCACTGAAACGATATGGGTATGGGCAGGTTTCCCCTTTTGAATCAATTCTTTATAGGCAAGCACCATGGAGGAGCCGGTAGCCAGCATGGGGTCACTGATAACCAAAACCTTATCCTCAAGTGAAGGGCAGGAAGTATATTCTATCTGGATGTCAAACCGGCCGTTTTTATGATGTTTACGAAAAGCCGAAATAAAGGCATTTTCAGCCTGGTCAAAAAAATTCAGGATCCCCTGATGCAAAGGAAGACCCGCACGTAAGATGGTTGAAATAACCGGCTGGCTTTTCAGCACTTCACACTCGGCCACTCCCAGAGAGGTGATCACCTCCTTTTTTTCCCACTCCAGTGTTTTGCTGATCTCGTAAGCAAAAATTTCACCCAATCGTTCCATATTTCTTCTGAATCGAAGAGGATCCTTTTGAATTTCCTGGTCACGGACTTCAGCAATGTATTGATTGATCAGTGAACTGTTTTTACCCAAAAGATGAATCATTTTGCTGCAGGTTTGAAAGGTTTTGGAATTATGAAAGACTTTCGAAGATTTTGATAGACGTTAACCATGGGTTTAATGATTCCAGGCAAACGGTTTATTTTCATTTGTAAAAATACACATTCTTTTGATCCGAACCCCCTGTAAAATCTTGCAAGATTTGGAATGGAAGACCCTTCAAAGTCCAGGATCAGCTCACTTTCTGCATGTTCGCGAATAAAATCATCAACCAACAAAGCCATGGCCCCATTTTCCCTTGCCTGGGGGGTAGCCCCGGAAAAAAGGAAAACCGCTTTTTTGTGGCTCCGGAAAAAAATGATCCCTGCACAAAAATTGTTTTCCTGTGAATAAGCACTGCGAATACTTACCATTCCCCTGTGCAAGCCAGCATAGGTCAAGTGTTTTAGCACATTGTAATCCTGATATGAAAAAGCATCAATTTTCCGGCCCCTGTTTTTTCTGAAAACATTGATAATTTCTTCAGGCTTGCCATGAGGGGTAATAAACACCCCTTTTTTTACTGCTTTTTTAATGTTTCTCAAGGTGTTTTTGCTGTATTGTTTTTTTAGCACTTCATAAGGGGAGATCATATCCAGCTCGTAGGTAATCCTTTTTCCCAGGTGAAAGTTTTCAGACTCCTGCAATTGGTTGTAAGTGTTGAGCTGATAATCAATGAACCGGAAATGATCAGGAATAGCCTTAACAAACCTAAGGGTAACTTCGCCCGAAAGACTGTAGGTGCTGAAAACACCCAGTTGCTGGATAAAAAAAGGCTGATAGACGTAATGAATGCCAAACTTCTTGCGTCGGGGTAAAGGCATTACAGCGCGGTAATCATCCTCCACCAGGGCATCCCATGGGGTAGCGGTCATATCCAGGTACCAGGAATAGGCATAGAAAATGCCATTTACCGCCCGGTCAATGCAATCGTCCCATTTCTCAAAATCAATCTGATCGTGTGTAAGATAACGTATCATACATTCTTTTGTGCTTTCTCAGCACCCATTTTCAACATTTTTTCATAAACCTTTCGCCAGCCTTTCCAATGCCCTCTTTCACACAGAGACTGGTTGTGCCAGAGGGGGATAAACGTCCCGTTAACTTCCTTCACCTCTTCCATCAGGTTTTTTATTTCTTCCTGGGCTTCTTTAGGGGAAAGCTGAAGATATTCGCATAAAGTGCCGTCCATTACAACAAACGGAAATACCTTTAAGTTCGTTACCGTTTCCTGCTCCAGGTCATAAAAGTAAAAGGGACTGGCTATTCCTGCCCTGAAGCCGGGAAAGGAAGCAAAACCCATGGAAAAATCATGGGTAATATTGTTCCTGATCAGTTCTTTATAGGTTCCGGGAAATTCCAGCATCAGGTAATGCTGTCTGGAGTGGGTAATTTGCCGGTGCAAAAGCCCGGATAAGCGCATGATCTCTTCCGATAACTTTTTAGGAGAAAAATTCGAGGCAAAAGATGGATGGATTCCTAAAGCGGCGTAATCGCCAATTTTTTTTACGAGGTTTTGGAATGCCAGCGAAAAAAAACTCACGTTTTTATCCATGGGACCATATTCCCCGGAAAGGAAAAAATAATAAGCCTTTAAATCATACTTTTTGTGCAGGTTAAGTTGGTAATCATAAGTATCATAAGGGTCTTTCTTATATCCCATAATAACCTGAAAACGTTCTGAAAACTCCCTGAGCTCAAACCTGGAAAGGGACCGGATTGTCCCCAGCAGGTTTCGCAACAGCCCCCTGCCTTTATAGGAAAATGCAACATCGATGTCGTAAGAAGGGAAAAAAGAAAAGTTTAATTCCGGGAATTCCAGGAAAGGAAATTTTTTCTTTAAGGCTTTTTTTAAAAGCAAGGCATAATGATTTACCACCGGTTTATTAATAAACCCATTTTGGTATGCATAGCTTTCGCGGGCTTCGAAACGGCCAAACCGGTCTTTTTTAAAAGGAAGGTATTCTTCGTAGCGGCTCACCAAATAAAAAGCTGCCGAGAAAGGATCAAACCCCATATTGCATTGAATGCCTGCAGCAGGAAAAAGGAAGGGAAAGCCATCCCGGTATTGAAACCGGGGGCGAAAGACAATAACTCCCTGCTGACTTAAAAACCCGGAAGGCTCAATGTAAAATTCCTCAACGGGAAAAGGACTACTGCTATAATTGACCCTGCCGCCACGATAATTGAAATACTCATCGCTGTTTGTGGTAATTTTGTATTCAACGCCCATCAACCCTTCAAAGAAAAGGCCAAGGCTGTATTTAATCCTGCTGCTAAGCTTACTGCAGTAAATAAGTATCATTACAAACGACTTAAGACCCTGTAAAGTTAAAGGTAAATTTGTTATTTGCGAAGCCCCAAAAGGTATAGGGAAGTAAAAAAACCCTACAACAACCCTTCATCGGCAAAGCTGAAATAGCCGTCATTTCCAATAATTAAGTGGTCCAAAACCGGCAGGTCAAGAAAGACACCCGATTCTTTGCATTTTTTTGTTATGCGAATGTCGTTTTCACTAGGCTTGATCAGACCACTTGGATGGTTATGGCACAAAATAATGGAAGAAGCATTGTCTTCCAGGGCCAGTTTAAAGATTTTTTTGGGATCTGCCACCGTGCCCGCAACCCCCCCCTCGCTGATGCATAACGTTCTTTTCACCATATTGCCCCGGTTCATGGTTATGATCCAGAATTCTTCATAGGAAATGTCGCCAATAAGGGGGTGCATTAACTCATAAGCTTCCCGGCTTGATGAAATGCTTTTGCGCTGCAAACCTTCGCTATGTCTTCTGCGCCGGCCCAGCTCCAGGGCAGCAACAATATTTATGGCTTTGGCATAACCGATACCCTTGAAACGTAACAGATCATTTACAGATAGTTTTGAAAGTTCGGAAAGATTGTTGGAGACACTGCCCAGAATCCTTTTGGAAAGATCAACGGCAGATTCGTTGGCAGAGCCTGAACCAATAATAATGGCCAGTAGTTCCGCATCGGTCAGCGCCTTTTTACTTTTTGCCAGCAACTTCTCCCTCGGCCTGTCATCTTCTGCCCAGCTTTTTATCCCTTTTACCGGACTCGGCTCATCAAGGCTTTTGTTTTTCATCGATTTTTTTATTGCCCTGAACGAATTTACAAAAAATCCCGGTAAAAAAAAGACCCCCTGAAATTCAGAAGGTCTTTCTGTAGCCCGTAGGGGATTCGAACCCCTGTTACCAGGATGAAAACCTGGCGTCCTAACCCCTAGACGAACGGGCCTTTAACAATGCGCAGCAAAGGTAAAAAGATTTTATTTTTTTCCAAAAAAATTGCAATCCCCAATTTTTGCCTGCGTAAGCCGCTATTGAAGCTGGTTTACGTGCCTGGTAAGGCTCGACTTCAAATTGGCAGCTTTATTTTTATGGATTATTTTTCTTTTTGCTAGTTTATCAACCAAAGCAACTACCTGGGGAAGCTTTTCCACAGCTTCTTTTTTATCGGCAGCACTTCTGAGTTTTCTTACCGCGCTGCGGGTTGTTTTTCCATAATAACGATTCCTAAGCCTTTTGGCATTATTGGAACGGATTCTTTTTTTTGCTGACTGATGATTGGCCATAATAAACCTCGATTACATTAACATATTTAGCGTTAGTAGCCCGTAGGGGAATCGAACCCCTGTTACCAGGATGAAAACCTGGCGTCCTAACCCCTAGACGAACGGGCCGGCATTTCCCGAAAAAAAGGAGTGCAAATGTAAAACATTTTTATCATTTGGCAAAACCACCTTTGTTTTTTTCTGGTTTTTTTAATTTCCCGGTTAATAAACCTAATTCTTTTCACCTATTATCATATTTTTTTTCAACAAATGTGATTTGAATCCAAATTTGTCTTTATTTTGCAAACTGACTGTAAAGTCAATACCAACCGGAGCTTACCCCGGCAATCGATAAAAATAACGCTTCTTTTTTTTAAAAAATTTGCGATGTTTGGCACGTAATAACCGGAAACCTTAATAAAACAAATAACGTAAACACAATCATTATAAAACCTTTTTTTTATATTTGTATTATTAAACCGCGTTATTTGCAATAAACCTGAATTAAAAATCAAAACGACAGATTAACCAAATACAAGAGAAAATTATGAAAAGTATCAACTTTAAGATTTTGGGATTAATGCTCATTACCTTGGCAGTATTGAGCAGCTGTGGTGTCAACCGGATGGTGAGAAACTACGATGAGGGTGTAAGATACACCCCCGAAACCAATCCCCTGGAAAATCATGGTGGGCAGGTTGCCGCCAACGTTGAGGGAACCATTGAAGAAGGTTATTTCCTGCGCAGAGCCATGCTTGAATTCACCCCCGTTTTGAAATACGAAGGTGGTGAAAAAGAACTTGAAACCATTACCCTGCGTGGATCAAGAACCACAGCAGAAGGTATAATGGTTACTCGTGATCAGGGAACTACCTTCAGCATGGAAAACATTTTTGATTATCAACCCGAAATGAAAGCCTCAGAGCTTTACATCCGGGGCAGGGTTTATCGTGAAGGCCGTGAAGACCGCGCCACCACATTACCCGAAAGGAAGGTTGCTGATGGTATTATCATCACTTCCCAGAGGGTAAAAAAAGATGAGGACATCTCCCTTGCTCCCCACGGGTACGAAAAGGAAACTATCGTAACTGAAAAAGCCAACATTTACTTTGCTTACATGCGCCACAACCTCAACTGGAGGCTGGACCTTAATCAGCAAGAAGAAGCCAGGGAAAAACTGGAAAACTTTAAAGACTTCGTAAACAAGGGCTGGAAGATCCATAGTATGGAAGTAAACGCCTGGGCATCACCCGAAGGAGAAGTAGCCCTTAACGACAGGCTTTCTGAAAACCGTGCAGAAACTGCCCGCAGGTATTTTGAAGGCTTGTTGGAAGAGCGTAAAAAGAAAATGGAAGAAGAGAAACCTGAAATGAGGCAAGCCAGGGATGAAGAGCCGGAACTGCAGTTACAAAGAGACATCAATATTTCTGCCAAAGGCGAGGACTTCGAAGGTTTCATGGAAAAGCTTCAGGCTTCTGACCTTCCTGACAAGCAAGCCATTGCCAACGTTATCAACTCCCAGCTTGGACCCGCTGAAAGGGAAAGAAGGATTAAGGACATGACGCTGATCTATGAGGAAATTGAAAAAATCCTTGAGCCCCTGCGTAGGGCAGAAATGATTTTCAGAGCCTATGAGCCTAAGCGAACCGATGAAGAAATTGCCAACCTTGCCACTGAAAACCCAGCCGAGCTTGACTTGAATGAATTACTCTATGCTGCAACCCTTACTGAAGACATGGAAACCAAGCTGACCATTTACAAATCAGTACAGGAACTTCATCCCAGGTGTTACAGGGGCTTTAACAACGCAGCCTATGTTTACCTGAAGCAAGGTGATGCCGAAGCCGCTGCCAGAAATCTTGAAAGAGCCAATCAGCTTGCCCCCGGCAACGGACATGTTCAAAACAATCTTGGCGTGGTCGCCGCCTGGGAAAGGGATATCGAAAATGCAAAAGCCCTTTATGAGGCAGCTATCGGACAAGGTGTTGACGCTCAGTACAACATCGGTAACCTCATGATACTGGAAGGTGACTACCAGGCCGCCTTGTCATCCTATGCAGGACGGACCTGTACCCATAATGTAGCATTGGCACAGCTGATGACCGAAAACAAAGACGGCGCCATGAACAACCTGAACTGCGCTCCGGAATCAGCAGCTGTTTCCTACCTGAAAGCAATCATCGGAGCACGCCAGAACAACACCAGCCTGCTTTATGAAAACCTCAGGAGAGCGGTTGAACTGGATGAAGAATATGCTGAAATTGCCGCAGAAGATCGCGAATTCATTCAGTACTTCAACCAGGGAGAATTCCAGGAAATCGTTAGATAATATACTATTCTCAAACACAAAAAAAGGGTGGCTCTGTATTGGGCTGCCCTTTTTTTGTGAGGGGGTTTTAAGGAAGTTTCACTCGGTTCATCCCAACAGGATATTCTTTATTAATGCTCTCCAATATCATATTAAAATGTTCGGGGTAAGCAACAAAGTCAAGGTTGTTTACATCAATGAGCAATATACGAAGGTGGGGCTGCTGCTTAAGGTAGTTAAGATAGCTGTCCTGGATTTTTTCCAGGTATTCATCCGGGATTTTTTGCTCATATTCCCTTCCTCTTTTTTTTATGTTGTGCTGCAGCTTTTGCGTGCTTACATACAAATGGACCAACAAGTCTGGTCTTGGGAGGTTGGCATTCATAATATTGAAAAGCTTTATAAAAAGCTGGTATTCATCTTCACCCAGGGTTTTCCTTGCAAAAATCAGGGATTTATTCAGGAAGTAATCCGAAATGGTAAAATTCGAAAACAGTTCCTGCCGGGCAAGTTCCGTGCGCAATTGCTGATATCTTTCTGCCAGGAAAGATAGCTCCAGGGGGAAGGCATACTTATCAGGGTTTTCGTAAAACTTAACGAGAAAAGGGTTGTCTTCGAATTGTTCAAGGATCAGTTTACCATTGAGCTTCTCGGATATTTTTGTTGCAAGGGTCGTTTTTCCCGCCCCGATGTTTCCTTCAATGGCAATATAATTATAGCGCATCTATAAAAGTTTTAGCTTTCAAACTGTTCATGATCATCCAATGGGAAAACGTCCAGAGGATCCTCACATTCCTTCAGCAATTGACCAACCGTTTTGTTGTTGACAGGATGCATCTTGGCGGGTGCTATGTCATTAAGGGGCACCAGTGCAAACCGTCTTAAATGCATTCGTGGATGTGGTATTTGTAATTGTGGAATATCAATTACCTCATCATTAAAAAAAAGGATGTCAATATCCAGTTTCCTGGAAGTCACCTTTCCAGGCTCCCGTGTCCTCCCAAATCTGTTCTCTATATGCTGCAGCTGCCATAAAAGGGTTTCTGCCGCATATTCCGTATCTATTGCCAAAGCCTGGTTATAAAAAAAAATCCGGCTTTTCATACCCCACGGTTCTGTGCGGTACAATAAGCTTTCACAGCAAATTTTCCCTGCTTTTTTTTCAATCAAATTCCGGGCCTTTCGAAATGTTTCGGGCACTTTCCCCATATTGCCTCCCAGAAGTAAATATGCCCGGTTCATTCCCCAATTTCCGTTAAAAGAATTAATTCAGCAAAATTCATCAAAAAAAATGTGATCGCAAAATGTAAATTTTATAATCCCAAAACGGCTATTATTCTGGTTAATTTGCTAATATTGCATAATCTTTTATCCATTTAGTAACAAATAACATCAACAAAACCATGAAACAGTTCTTTAAGTTTATGTTCGCCTCCATGCTGGGGTTCTTTCTGACCTTTGTCATTATCTTTTTCATTATGGTCGGGGTAATCGCCTCCATTGCGAGCTTTTCACGAAAAGAGGTGGTGGAGGTCGAAAAACAATCGGTTCTTCATTTAACCCTGGAAAGAGAAATCGTTGACCGGGGCGGAAGAAGCCCTTTTGAGTCCTTTGATTTTATGTCATTTTCCCCAACAACAACCATTGGATTGAATGACCTTATCAACAACCTGAAAAAGGCTAAAGAAGATGAAAACATTGAGGGTGTTTTTCTGGATCTTACTTTTGTAAATGCGGGTTGGAGTTCCATTGACGAAATAAGGCAAGCCATTGAAGACTTTAAGGAATCCGGAAAGTTTGTTATTAGTTACGGAGATAGCTACACCCAAAACGCCTATTACCTGGCCACGGTGGCCGATGAAATTTATCTTCATCCTGAGGGAATTGTTGATTTTCGGGGAATTAATGCGGAAATGTTTTTTCTGAAAAACATGTTAGACCGCCTGGGAATTGATCCCCAGATCATCCGGCATGGCGAATACAAAAGTGCCGGAGAAATGTTTAACCAGGAAAGGATGAGCCCTGAAAACCGGGAACAGGTAACCAGCTACATCAATAGCATCTGGAATAACATAATGGCTGATATTGCCAAATCAAGAGGATTGTCCGTAAACCATCTCAACCAGGTTGCCAATGAGTTGCTTACCCGTACTTCAGAATTGTCCCTTGAGTGGGATATGATCGATGGCATTATGTACCGGGATGAAATACTGGATGAGATCAGAACGCGCATCGGGATCGACCTCCAGGATGATATTAATTTTGTTTCCTTGTCGCAATACGAGCGGGCCCCCCGCCCCAAATCAATGGAAAGGCCACGTACCCGTGATAAAATTGCCGTAGTATACGGGATGGGAAACATCCTGCCCGGAAGCGGAAGTGAAACGAGCATTGGCTCTGATCGCATTGCCGGGGCCATCCGCGAAGCCCGCAAAGACACCACGGTAAAAGCCATTGTATTTCGGATCAACTCGCCCGGGGGGAGCGCATTGGCATCAGATGTGATTTTAAGGGAAGTTGAGCTCGCTTCCCGTGAAAAGCCGGTAATTGCCTCCATGGGTGATGTGGCCGCATCAGGCGGATATTACATTGCCTGCAAAGCCGACCTGATTGTTGCCAATCCCAACACCATTACCGGGTCTATTGGCGTTTTTGGGATGATCCCCAACATGCAGGACTTTTTCAACGAAAAACTGGGGATCACCTTTGACAACGTAAAAACCAATGACTTTTCCGATCTTGCCAGTGTTACCCGACCCCTGAGCCGGGCCGAAAGAGAAATCATCAAAGAAAGTATCGAAAATGTTTATGAAACCTTCATCGGTCACGTTGCCGAAGGTCGGGACATGACCACCTCCACCGTGGATGAGCTTGGGCAGGGCAGAGTGTGGAGTGGTGCTGAAGCCAGGCAGAACGGATTGATCGACGAATTTGGCGGACTGAATTTCGCCATCGAAAAAGCTGCCGAACTGGCCGAACTGGAGGTTTATCGCCTGGTTGAATACCCCAAACGAAAGGATTTTCTGGCCAGGTTAAGGCAGGATTTTGGCGGAATAAAGGAAGAACGTCTGAAAAATAAACTTGGAAGCGCTTACCACTTTTACCAGCAGGTAGACAAGGTAAATGAAATGACCGGTATTTTGATGCGCATGCCCTATGACCTGACCATTGAATAATAAAAGAATTTACCCAAGAAAAACGGGGAGCCTTAATTTCAGGTTCCCCGTTTTTTTTTGGTAAAATTAATTATCACACCTGCGGATACTTTTTCATGACCTCCACAGGCTTCATCAGCAAGTCCACATATTGTGCACGGCGATAGGCAAAGGGGTCTTTTACATTTGCCTTGGATAATTTCCCCCTGAACTCATCCAGGGTTTTGTAGCCCTTGTCATCCATCCAATTGTTGATATCCTTGAGCATGGTTTGGATATATTCTGCTTTATTCTTGTAAAGGGTACTCACAACCTGCACAGAGTCGGCTCCTGCAAGGATCATGCGCACCACATCCTCTCCTTTAAAAATTCCGGTATTGCTGCAAACACTGCCTTTAATTTCTCCGTGAAGCAGTCCTGTATAACGAAGAGGCAATCGGTAATCCCCGGCCTGGCTGAGATTGAACGGATAATGGTGATCCTGTTTTTCAATGTCAATATCAGGCTGAAACAAACGGTTAAACAATACAAAACCATCCACGCCGGCTTTATCCATTTTATAAATCAACTCAAGGGGGTTAGAATAAAAGGGGCTGATTTTAACGCTAACGGGAATTTTAACCTTGTTTTTGACCTCCTCGAGTATGCGGATCTGTTCTTTTTCAATTTCCTGGGAAGTGGTTTTAAAGTCCCTTGGGGTGGCATAAAAATTCAATTCAAGGGCGTCGACCCCGGTTTTTTCCATCTCGGTGGCGTATTCTACCCAGGTATCGTGGTTGATACAGTTCAGGCTGCCAATGACCGGTATTTTAACCGCTTCTTTCAGTTTGGAAAGTTTATCCAGGTGCTCTTCCGGGCCGGCATGCTTGACATTGGGAAACAAGCTGATCATCTCGGCATGACGCTCGGTGTATTCCGCCAGTTCTTCTTCCATTTGCATGCTTTCCAGGTTGATTTGCTCTTCAAACAATGACTTGAACACAATGGCAGCCGCTCCCTGCTTTTCAAGCTTCGCTGCGGTATCCAGATCAAGGGTTAAATTACAAGCACCAACAATAATGGGGTTCTTTAATTCCAGACCCATATACATAGTTTTCAAATCTGCCATGTTAATCCTCCTGTTTTGGTTATTTGTGTGTTAAATTTAAAAATATAATTCCTACTTTACAACAAAAATCCAAAGGATTATGTTTTGATCAAAGAATATTTTTAAAAATTTTATCTTCATAATGTAATTCATAAAAATAAACAATAAAAATATTATCACATCATTTTATTAAACCAAAAGTTTCTCAGTTTTTGGCAAAAATTTTG
>SL_3KL_010_SEDDRAFT_10004737_pt1 | contig 12267 bp, 11 predicted proteins | sample SodLakKL_010_SED_2_FD_10381 | JGI IMG/M metagenome (IMG submission 10381)
CGCATGAAGATTCCCTCGGCCCTTATACTGGCACCAACACGGGAGCTGGCCATACAGGTCTCCGAGGAACTGGAGAAACTCTCCAAGCATTCAGGCCATGTCTGCCTGCCGGTCTACGGCGGTACCGACATCGAGCGTCAGTTCCGGGCTCTGAAAAAGGGCGTTGACATAATCATCGGAACCCCTGGTAGGGTGAAGGACCACATCAATCGCGGCACATTGAACCTGAGCAAGGTGCAGATAGCCGTCCTTGATGAAGCAGACCGTATGCTGGACATGGGTTTCATAGAGGATATCGAGGACATCCTCCGTAAGACGCCCAAGGTCCGCCAGACTCTACTCTACTCCGCCACGTTACCGGAGGGCGTTAGGAAACTGGCCTATGATTATATGCAGGATCCCAAGGAGATAACCGTCTCCAAGGACGAGATGGTCCTTGACCTCACCAAGCAGTTCTACATCCAGGTGGGACGCCGCAACAAGATGTGGGCTCTGTGCCGTGTATTGGATGTGGAGAGGCCCAAAGCCATAATATTCTGCCACACCAAGCGCATGGTCGACATGCTGGTCGAGAAACTCCAAGGACTGGACTACAAGGCAGAGGCCATACATGGCGACATGACCCAATCGAAAAGGGAGAAGGTCATCAAGCAGTTCAAGAATGACAAGATAGACCTCATGGTGGCCACCGACGTCGCCGCCCGTGGCCTGGACATCGATGATGTCAATTATGTGATAAACTACGACATACCCGAACATCCGGATGTCTACGTCCACCGCATCGGAAGGACCGGACGTGCCGGAAAGGAGGGTGTGGCCATCAGTTTCGTCACCAAGGATGAGAAATACTATCTTCGCAGCATCACCGCCTACACCGGCATGGAAATCATAGAGATGGTTCCTCCTGAGGCGGATGGAAGGGACACGGTCCGTGAAGTCACGGACTATGACCAGCTGTCGGACATCTTCGGGATGGTCGTGTTCAGGATCAACCTCGGCGACAGTGACGGCGTTAAGAAGAATGAGATCGTCGAGACCCTGATACGTGAGTTGCGCATCAAGGACCATTCAATCGGCAAGGTCAAAATAGGCGATACCACCAGTACCGTCGAGGTGCACAAGGACTTCGCCCAGCGGATGGCCAAGGAGATGCCGAAGATGAAATACAGTGGAAAGAGTTTGAAGGTCGAGGCCCTGTCTCGCTGATCAGAGTTCTATAGCCACTAAAACCTCTCCGACCTGCACGGTCGCGACCTCGCGGCCGTGCAGCATAAGACTTTTTTCCAGCTCGACATGCTCTGGACCTATCTCCATACCGTCGACTGATACCTTTCCCTCTGACAGGGATGCGGCTAGAACCTGAGGGTCCATGGCCTTTATGGCCTCAACGACCTTCTTGGCATCGGCTTTGAACTCCGGGCCGATCCGGGAGTGGACCGGCTTGGCGGCCACAACCTTCTCCTCCAGCTCGGCGGCGGTGACGACCCGCATGTCCTTGGCCTTCAAAGTCCCTATCACATCAGCCTCGTGACCGATGAGTACGGCCGCCTTTTCGCCGATTAGTTCCAAAGAGGTTATCTCCTGGTTCAAAGCCATCTTGTTGTTGGCCTTCCAGCTGCGGACAGCGGAGATTATGTCCCTCATCATCTCCCCGATGACGACCGCTTCCGGTTCCAGAGGGAACGTCTCCGGCCAGGGGCCGATATGGATGCTGCGGTGGCCTTCATGGACCTGGAAATGGTTCTGGAAGACATCCTCGGTCACATGGGGCATGAACGGTGCCAATATCTTTATCAATCCCAGATAGGCGGTGTAGAGCGTATAGCGCACCGCATCGTCATCCCGGTGCTTGACCATCTCGATGTAATGGTCAGCGAACTCGTGCCAGGCGAAGTTCTCGATCTCACGCATGGCCTTGTCGAACTGATAGGAGGCATACATACGATCGACGTTCTCCACTGTCTCGCTGAAACGGCTGAGTATCCAGCGGTCGGCAGCAGGCAGCTCAGATGGCCGTTGCGGTTTACTGTCGATCTTACGTCCCACGAAGTTGCCCATGTTGTATACCTTGTTAGCCAGCCTCTTTCCGCGTTTGACATCCTTCTCGCGGAACGCATGGTCGACACCCAGTGAGCAGGTGCAGGCGTAATAACGCATGGCGTCAGCGCCGTACTCCTCCAATATCGGCATGGGGTCGATGACATTGCCCAGAGACGAGTGCATGGGTGTGCCGTCAGGGGACATTATGAACCCATGGACCATTATGTCCTTCCAGGGTATACTATCGGTGAGCTGGTGCGATCTGAGCAGGGTATAGAAGGCCCATGTTCTGATGATGTCATGGGACTGCGGCCGCATGGACATGGGATAAAGCTTCTTGAAGAGTTCCTCATCCCTCTCCCAGAAGGAGTTGTACATGGCCGATCCGGAGGAATCCATCCAGGTGTCGAAGACATCCTCGCAGCCCACCAGTTCTCCGCTGCAATCCGGACAGGCACTCTCCGGGGGTTCATCAACGGTGGGGTCCACGTAGCATTGGTCCTCTTCGGCCGCCACCACATGACCACAGTCCGCACACTCCCATAGGGGTATCGGTGTGGCGAATATGCGTTGGCGCGAGAGGACCCAATCCCATTCCAGGGACTCGACCCAGTCCCTTAGTCTGATCTTCATGAACTCTGGGAACCAATCAACGTCATCAGCCCGTTTCAGTACCTCCTCCTTGAACTCCAGTGTCTTGAGGAACCACTGTGGGACCTGCAGGTACTCGATGTTCTCATGACAACGCCAGCAGACGGAGATGCTCTGATCCTGCGGCTCTTGGCTCTCGAGCATGCCCTTCTTGCTCAGGTCCTGTATGACGGCGGCGCGGGCATCCTTGACAGTCATACCGCTGTAAGGACCAGCGATATCGGTCATCAGACCTCCCTCGTCGATGCCCTTCTCCAAGGGCAGATTGTACTTCATCACCCATTCCAGGTCGACCTTGTCACCTATGGTGCAGATCATGACGGTACCGGTGCCGTATTCAGGATCGACCTTCTCGTCGGCGATGACCTTGACTTTCTTACCGTACAGAGGCGTTACCAACTCCTTACCGACCAGGTGGGCTTTGGTCTCATCCTTGGGATGAACTGCAATGGCCTGACAGGTGCATATCAGCTCCGGTCTTGTGGTGGCGATCATCACGTCATCGTCATCACCATCCACTCCGAAGGGGATGTAGTTCAGTTTGGTGACGTTGTCGCGGTACTCGACCTCGGCGTCCGCCAATGCGGTCATGCAGCGCGGGCACCAGTTGACAGGATAGTCCCCTTTGTAGGCCAGCCCCATCTTGAGCAGTCTTAGGAACGATATCTGGGTGATCCTGCGGTAATAGGGAGCGTCTGTCTGATAGTAAATGCTGGGATCCATGCTCTGACCGAGGATCTCGAAATGACGGGTCATCTCCTCAATGAATCCATTGGCGTATTCCGAGCACATACGACGGTACTCGCCACGGGGGAGGTCAAGTTTGGTGATCCCGTATTTCTTTTCCACCTTGACCTCTGTAGGCGTTCCGTTAACATCGAAGCAGAGAGGGTAGAATACGTTGTAACCCTTCATGCGGTGATAGCGAGCGGCAAAATCGATCAGTGAATAACCGGTCGCATGACCGAGGTGCAACGAGCCGGAGGTGTATCGGGGAGGATTGTCTATGCTGTAAATAGGGCGGTCGGAGTCCTGGTCGAAATGGTGTATCTCCCATTCCTTCCATTTCTCCTGCCACTTCCTCTCGGTGGATAAGGAATCAAATTGCGACATGACATCGTGGAGAATATAAAAAAGATTAAAAAAGGTTGTGTGAATCAGCGTGTCCGCTTACGGTGGTCGATGCGCTGTTCCTTGGCCTCGGTCACCATGTTCATCAGCTTCTTCATCAGCTCCTCGGTGGTCCTGACGAGATCCCAATCGACCGCCTTGGCGCTGAAGAGCTTGCCACCGGCGGTTAGACGGCCAGCGATGCTGTACTTGGCCGTGGAGCCCTCGGAGTTGTATTTGGAGACATGCATGATGAAGGTCTGCGGCTGGAAGATCTTGGCGATCTTCGTCATCTCGTTACCGATCTCCTTGTCCAGAGCGGGCATGAAGTAACGGTCCTCGTCCTCCAAGCCGGTTATCTGGACAAAGACGACGTCCCTCTCACGACAGGCGGCCATCAGCTCGATTATGTCGTAACGGGTGATGATGCCCACGAGCCTGCCTTCCTCAGCTACCGGCAGTGTCGATATATCGTTATCGGCCATCAGGCCGGCGGCCATTCCGAGGTCGTCCTCCCATCCTATGGTCAGGGGGTTCTCCACACAGAGCGACTCGACCTTGAGTTCGACCGGTGCCTTGAAACCGGCCATCTCACCGACAGTCTGCCGGTTCTTCTCGCGGTAGTTGTAGTCTATGACCTCCCTCATGCCGATTATGCCGAAAACGCCTTCGTTCTCATCAAGCACCGGAATGGTCCTGACATCAAGACGCCTCATGATGTCCATGGCGTCCTCCAGTNTGTCACCGGGATAGACAGCGTCGACGACGTTGCTCATTATCTCCCACACCCTGATCTCCTTGAGTTGACGTATCGTCGCCACCCACTTGACCAGGTCGGCCCGGGAGATGATGCCTATGACACGGTTTCCCTTTACGACCGGAAGCTGCCGGGCGTTGCTGGACATCATGTGCTCCGCGACCTCCGTCAACGGTGTGCTGAGATCAATGGTCGGTACACTAACCATCAACGATTTTGCCTTGGTCTCCAATGAGAGGCTCTTCCTCTTCATTATGTTCCCGTAGGAGACCATCCCCAGAAACTTCCCCCCCTCGATAACGGGGATCTCGTGGATCTTCGAGGCACGCATGATCGACAGAATATCGACCAGTTCGTCCTCAGGCTTGACCGCCTCGAAGTTCTCATCCATGTTCTCTTCAACCGTTTTCGAATCGATCTGCGAACGCAGAATCGACAGTTGCTTTAGGTCCTCTAGATCCATGGCTCCCATCTGATAACACCTTTCTACTTACTATTCATCGTACAGGTTCTTAACGGTAATGGATGAAACGGGATGATGAGTCTGTTACACATGACCGTCCTAGGGCGATTGGATACTTAGGCCGTTGCTAAGGCCGTTGTACGAACCGTCCCACGAAGGGTTTATGTATCTTGTCGGATACGTATTCCGATATTTTAAACATGTTATTCGTATCTGAGATGTCAAAGGGATGCGAAATCCAAACCTTTGATAAGGGATTGCATAACATTGACGAGATCAGCGATCGGAATCCTGCGCTGTTCGGAGCTATCGCGGTCCCTGAGGGTCACGGTGTCCCTCAACCCCCGGTCATCCTCCAAGGTCTCGTAATCCACGGTGATGCACCAGGGGGTGCCGACCTCATCCATGCGGGCGTAACGTTTACCTATGGATCCCGAGTCATCGTAGTAGGCGTCTATGCCGGCATCGTTCAACATGCGGAATATGTCCTCCGCCTTACTGTCCATCCCGTCTCGTGACATCAGAGGGAACACGCCCGCCTTTATCGGGGCCACCTCCGGCCGCAATGACAGCACCGTGTAATCGTCTTCGCGTTTGTACGCATGCTCCAATATGGTGTAGAAAATCCTGTCGAGGCCATGTGAGGGTTCGATCACATGTGGGACGACCTTCTCACCCGAGACCTTCTCTGTGACCGTTGCAGCCTCGAAGAGGTTCTCGGAGATCTCGAGGGTCTGACCATCGAACTCCACTCTGAGCACACCGTTCTCTATATCGGCGGGCCCCCGCTCCTCGATGAGACGGGCTATCTCCTTGGCATCACCTTTGAACAACGGACCCAGCTCACGGTATTTGGCTTTGAGGATGTCCCTCTCCACCTCCTTCGGCTCATCGAAACGTTTGAAATGGCTCATGTCCTGCTTCGACCATTTGGCATGCTGGGTGAGATCCCAGCAACCCCGGTCCGCTATGCCGACTATCTCCGTCCAACCATAGGACAGAAGCACCTCAGCATCCCAACAGTCCATGGCATAATGGGCCATCTCGTCGCGTAGATGCTGCCGGAACCGTAGTCTTTCCCCGTCCACTCCCAGTCTCATCAGGAGGTCTTTGGTGAACCATATGAAATAGGCGAGCACATCGTTGGCTATGATGCCCCCCTCTACCGCTTCACCGACCGTCATGGAGCGTTCCTGCCCGTCTTCCGGGACCAAGCGTATGGTCTCATCCTCGATGGAGGGATATCGGACCCATCCCTTGTCGTCAGGGTCCACGAACAACTCCACCTCCATCATATTGAACTCCCTCAGTCTGATGATGCCTTGGCGAGGGGATATCTCGTTGCGGTAACCACGTCCGTGCTGTATCACTCCCAGAGGGAGTTTCTCACGGTTGTAGCGGTAAAGATGGGGGAAGTTTACGAATATCCCCTGTGCGGTCTCGGGCCGAAGATACCCGGCCCTCGAAGAGCCCGGGCCGATGTTGGTCTTGAACATCAGATTGAACTCCTCCACTTCCCCGAGCTCACAGTCGCAGTCCGGACAGAGTACGCCGTTCTCCACGAACAGCGACTTCAGCCCTCCAGCGTCCAAGGTGTCGGGGTTGGGGTGGAGGTCAGCGACCAGATGGTCGGCGCGAAAGGGTTCCTTGCAACCTTGACAGTAAACGACGAAGTCCGAGAACTCGTCGAGGTGCCCGGATGCTTTGAAGACCGCTTCAGGGTTCACCGTCTCCGAGTCAATCTCCACGAAACCCTCGCCCCTCTTGTAAGAGTTGCGCCACATGGAGATGATGTTGTCTTTGAGGACTGTCCCCAACGGCCCGTAGTCGTACATCCCGGCCACACCGCCGTAGATCTCGAAGGATGGCCATATAAAGCCACGTCTCTTGCACAGTGAAAGGAGTTCTCCCGCGTTCATTGCCAAGACTCCCTTCAATCCATGAGGAGGGCGTTTATGACGTCAAGGTCATATATCATACCCAGCAACTGGTCCCTGTTGTCGCGGATCGGAAGTTGGCCAAAGTCGTTCCTCTTCATCAAAGCAGCCGCTTCAGACACCGGACTCTTCTTGAAAAGCGTCACCGGGTCCTTGACCATCAGGTCGCGCACCAATGCGTCAGGCAGCTCCACCTTGGATACCTCATAGAACAGGGGCATAACGTTTTTCAGACCCTCCCAGGACCACTCGTCCTCGTCAGGTCCTATGCCTATCTCGGATTTCGCCACCTTGTCCTTGATGAGTGTTTTGTTGAACAGGTCTCGGTCGGTGATCAGTCCCGTGATGTCGCCATTGGAGTTCAGGACTGGTAGCGCGTTCATCTTGGAAAGACGGAAGACCGTCTGAACGTATTTCAAAGGGTCTCCCTCCCAAAGGGGGACACAGGTCTTCCGTATCAGTTTTTCAACCGGTATCGCAAGCCCTCTGTTCTTGACCTCCTTCAGAAGATCGGTGGGGGTGATTATCCCCACCAGCATCCCGTCATCAACCACCGGCAGACGGTGGATGTTGTTATCCACCAGTATGCGGGCGGCCTCCTCGACCTCGGCGTCAGGACCGATAACGAGTACGTCCTTCTTCATGAGAAGGGACAGCTGGTCCTCAGCGGGGTTGTTGTAGATGTCCTTACGGGAGATTATCCCTGCCAGGCGTCCATCGCTCGCTCTTACCACCGGCATTCCGGTGAGGTTGTGCTTGACCATCATGGTCAAAACCTCGCTCCGGCTACCAGGTACTATGGCGACGATCGGATTACTGACCATCATTTCAGAGACTTTCGTCATTAAGCCGCATCCTCCTTGGCCCTGACCACCATTACTGGACAGTAAGCGTGGCGAACGACCTTCTCGGCCACACTACCCATCAACAGTTTGGAGAAACCCCCTCTTCCGAGGGTCCCCATAATGATTAGGTCGAAGTTCTTGGATGCATCGATGATCTTCTTTACCGGGGATCCCTCGTCGATCTCCATTTCGACTTCGACCCCTATCTCATCTCCCATCTTCTTCACGTATTCCACCGCTTCCTTGCCCTCATCTTCTAGCAGAGAGTATATGCTGAGCGTCGTGGCGTCCATCGGTACGTTGACGAACGCGGTCTCATCTACGATGTAATAGGCGCTGACCTTGGCGTCCAGGGCCTTGGCCAGCATCAGACCCTTCGTGACGGCCTGTTTTGTGTATTCGCTACCGTCGGTGGGTATCATTATCTTTTTGAATGCCATTTTGCCCATCTCCTCATCATCTTATGCAGACCATGCCCGCACCGTTGCCAGAACGGAACAGCAGATCGCATGCCGGTTCAGTTCCCCGGCCTCTGTAGACCGCCAGGTTGGCGGCCCGTCCTTCAGAGAACGGTAACTCTGAATCAAGATTTAATAGCTTTCTCGATGAGATGAATGCCGCTTCGAGCGCCAGACGAGCGTCCGAACCTTGGGATCTCAATAACCTGGCCATCATCTCCATCTCCGCCCTCATGTCACCGTCGGCATTCATGAAGTTATCGGTCCCCAGGGCCAAATCCAGGCCTGCATCCACCATACGCGACAAGGGAGGGACCCTGCCCATGAATAGATTGCTTCGGGGGCAAACGACCGTGGGCACGCCCTCATCCGCCACTCGGCGCATGTCCCCGTCCTCGGCCTCACACATGTGGACGATGAAAGCAGGCTCCAACGAAAGTATCTTCTCGATATCCTCGCGACGTCCTTCGGACGCATGGAGGGCCAGGGGCACGCCTTCTCGATGCAGATGATCTGCCAGCCTGTCGAGTTCAGTCGTTTCCCAATCCGATATCGAAGAGATGCCTATGCCATGCGCGGTTTTGATTATCGAGGATATCTCCTCCTCATCGTATCGCAGGGCCGATGGCCTTCCCATTATCGTGGCGTGAGGTGGTGAAGACAATCCCGCCAACGCTTCCGCACCGTTCCTGCCGCCTTCGCGGAAATCGATGAAATGCGAAGTTCCTGTGTCCAACATCATTCCGGTGGCAATTCGCATAGAGGATCTGAGCATCTCGTCCGTCATCTTTCCCAGCGCCCGGTGCTTAAGACCGTCCGGAGGAGCCACCAGCTCTTCGAGGCTGAGGCTTAGGTCCAACGAAACCGCGGCATCGCCGACATGGGTGTGGCAGTTGACATAGGATGGAACGACGATCCCCTCCTTGACCGGGCGCTCAGGAGGTGTCCCGCAACCCGACTCCACGATTTTCCCTCTGTCGATACCTAGATATCCCTCCTCGAACTCGGATCCTCTGAGTATCTGGCCGGCGATATATATCACATATAAACATAACACATACGATTATATATATCTGGTACCAGCGAAGTTAGTGCTTTGGAAAAGTTTTATGACCTTCTTATATGATTTGTCATTTTATGGAGCGTGATGAGAGGCTTTATCAGTTGGCCATCAAGCGCGTGGAGGAGAAAAGGAGTTTCATCATCCACTTGGCGGCTTACATACTCGTAAACGGTCTGTTCTGGACGATTTATTTCTGGAACGATTATGGTGGATTCCCCTGGCCGGCGATCATATCCTTCTTCTGGGGCATAGGCCTGGCGGCACATTTCATCGAGGCCTTCTTCGCCGTCGATGAGTTCGGCAGTGCTGTCGATAAGGAGTACCGAAGGATGCTGGATAGGAAGAAAGGTAACTGAGAAAACGTTAAAATATCATTACTAGGTTTAACCGCCGAGGTTTCAAAATGGTAGTTAAGATAATCGAGGAAGAATGCGTCGCCTGCGGCGCCTGCGCCGATGTCTGCCCAGAGGATGCCATCATCGTTGACGATGTCGCAGTCGTCGATGCCGACAAATGCATCGACTGCCTAGCCTGCATCGACGAGTGCCCCTCTGACGCGATCACCGAGTGATTGCGTCGCAGAAAACCACTTACAAACCCCACTCTCACATTTTTATCGATATTGCAAGTAGGTTCCACAATCATGCCCAATAGGGCTTCTTCACGAACTTGTAGGCGCTGTTGGCAGCCGTTGCTGCCTCGCCACAGGCGGTGACGATCTGACGGTACTTACCCGGATAGATGACAACGTCACCGCAACCGAAAACCCCAGGACGCGATGTCTTCATGTCGCTGTCCACTATGAGCAGCCCATCATCATCCAATNCCAGTCCCCATTCCCTCAGGTCCTCGAGGTCGGGAGTGGTCCCGATGTTGATTATAACGAAGTCGGCAGGCAATTCAACAAGTTCCCCGCCGCAGTCCACCGTCACCGACTCCACTCCATCCTCGCCATTGATGGATATGGTCTTCGTCTCCAGAAGTCGCCTCACGTTGCTTCTGTCCAACGCCTCCACCACACACTCATCGGCACGGAAGCAGTCACGACGATGGATCAAGGTCGTATCGGCCACGCTGTCAGCTATTATGGCCATCTCCAATGCGCTGTTGCCGCCGCCTATCATGACCACGCGCTTGTCCACCAGCTTATCCTTGTCGGGAAGGACGTAGTCGACACCCCTGCCGAGGAAGCAGTCCTCCCCCGGGACTCCCAGTTTGCGTGGTTTGAACAGCCCCATGCCTATGGCCACTATGACTGAACGGGAGACGTACTCCTCTTTCTCGCCCTTAACGATGAAACATCCCTCGCCCTGCTCTATACGCATGGCACGGAACGATTCAACGACCTCACAGCCCATGGACTCAGCATGCGCCATCAGCCTCTCTGAGAGTTTCTTGGCCTGAATCTCAGCGAACCCTGGGTAATTGTGTATGCCCTTGTCGGGGTAGAGTGATGTAAGTTGGCCACCGGCAGAGGCGGCATCGAGAATGAGTGTACTCATCTTCCTCGACCTGGTGTATATCCCCGCGGTCAGTCCGGCAGGGCCAGCGCCGATTATGATGATGTCTCTAATCATTGTTCGTCCAACCGATACTACATATAATAATTTTATCCGGTTGATAAGTCCCGCATCTCATTTATGCTGCCACGTGGTCTGAATGTCCGTAGTCAGGAAAAGATTATAACGCCCATCCTCAATCGATTCCTGAGGAATAATAATGTTGTCACCGAAAATGGAGAAAGGCCTCAACGATCAGATGGTGGCGGAGACCTACTCCGCCTATCTGTATTGGTCGATGGCCGCCTATCTGCATGACCAGGACTATCCTGGCATGGCCCATTGGATGGAGTGTCAGGCCAAGGAGGAGCTCTCACACGCCGCCAAGATATACGCTTACATCCTGGAGAGGGGCTCGAAGGTCTGTATGGCCGCCATAGACGCCCCGCCGTCGGAATGGGACTCATCCCTGCACGTGATGGACAGCGTCCTGGACCATGAGAAGAAGGTCACCGGCATGATCAACAACCTGGCCAATCTAGCCATGGACGACAAGGACCATGCCGCCTACCAGTTCCTCTCTTTCTTCGTAACTGAGCAGGTCGAAGAGGAGAGCACTGCAGCATCCATACTGTCGCGCATGAAAAAGATGGGCGACTACGTCCAAGGGCTGATAATGCTCGACGACGAGCTCGGTTCCCGTGTTCCGTTGTATGATGTAGCGCCCAAAGAATGACGCCCTCCATCAGAAACCACTTATATTTTTTTCCCACGGTCAGATATCCGTGATTTCACAACCATGATATACTAAAGAACAGATATTATCAACATGACAGACCTGGCAACCAGCCTTGCCTTGGCATTTGTGATAATCGGCATACTGCTTCTGATAACTGAAGCGGTCAGTCCCGGGACCTTTTTGGTCGTCCCAGGCACCGTGCTGTTGATCCTAGGAGCCATTGGTTTGGTCTTTCCTGAGATACTTTTGAGCTGGTGGTCTCCATTGATAGCCGGGTTGGTGATGATACCCACGACCATTCTAACGATTAAGTTCTATCAGAAATTGGGAGCTCCGATTCCTCCTACCACGACCGTGTCAACATCCCTCATCGGACGGACTGGTAAAGTCACGGTCAAGGTCATACCTGGGAACTTGAGAGGAAAGGTTCGGGTGGGTAGCGATACCTGGAGCGCCACATCCCAAAATGAGATCGAGGTCGGATCTAAAGTCAAAATCGTAGGAAGTGAAGGCGTCCACATCAAGGTGGAACCGCTGATTGAGGAGGACAATTAAGATGGCAGCAGCAATAATAGGCCTGGTCATTTTCATAATACTGGCTGTACTGATCATACTGGTAAGCGGTGTGAAGATAGTGCAGCCTTATGAACAGGCCGTATACATGAGGCTAGGAAAATACATAAAGACCTTGGACCAAGGTTTCAA
>SL_3KL_010_SEDDRAFT_10004738_pt1 | contig 12267 bp, 1 predicted proteins | sample SodLakKL_010_SED_2_FD_10381 | JGI IMG/M metagenome (IMG submission 10381)
CAGTAGATGGGTATGTATTTTCTGACAAACTAAAACTTCCAGGAAATAAGAAGAGAACTTTTGCTGATGAGGCTAAAAGACTTAAAAATAAACACAAACTTCATTTAGGAGAAGATCTTGAGAGAAAAGATAAGATAGCTCACAATGCCTTAATTAGAGAACTTACACAGCTTAGAGACATGCAGGAAGCTAAAAAAGGAGAGATGGTTTCTAAAGAAGAAGCTGAGATGATGGCTCAAGAAGCTGCTCAAATGGGAGCAGAACAACAAATGGCTCAACAAGGAGAAGTTCCTATGGAAGGGGGACAGCCTCCAATGGATCCTGGAATGATGCAACAAGAGCAAGGTCTTCCTATGATGCAGAGTGGTGGAGCTTTAGATTCCCACAATAATAATATGTTTAGAAGGGATTTCAGATTCTCTCCTTATGCTCAAGGAACTCAAAGTTTAGGATTAGATACTGGAAGTACTCCTGAAAATATTTCTCAAACTACTGCTGGAGAAGGAGAATGGAGAGAGGCTCAAGCACAAATGCCTTGGGCTAATATGGCTGCTTCTATGATCCCTGGTTTAGTTGGTTTAGCTAGACATAGACCTACTGAAAGACTAAATCTTCCTAGAACCAGAATGCCCAGAGCTAATCTTGAACCAGTTAGGGCAGGAGCTAGACAACAGGGTAGAACTGCTTTAGCTACAACAAGAAGAGCTGGGCAGAGAGCTGGAGCTACTGGAGCTCAAATGTTGTCTGGAACAGGTACTACTGCTGCTAATATAGCTAGGGATGTAGGAGATACTTACAGAGATACCACAATGGGGGAGCAACAGATGAATATGCAAGCTATTGGCCAAGAACGACAGATGAATATGCAGGCTGCTACACAAGAAAGAATGGCTAATTGGCAAGCTAGGCAGGGGGATAGACAGAGAAAAGAAGGTATTATTGCTTCTATGGCTAGAGTTCCACAACAAGGTATGGCTGATTATCAGAGACAAAGAGATACCCTCGCTGCTCTCAATATGCAAGGGCCTATGCAAATTCAAGAACGATACGATCCTCNTCAATCTAGGTTTAGAAGAGCTTTCCAAAGACCAGAACAAAGAATANGANCTAATCCTTTATACGATCCAAAGATACATTCACAAACAGGTTAAACTATGCCACAGAGAAGACCAACAGATTCTAGGTATCCCACAGGGCCACAACAAGCGGCAGTGAGTCCTTATGAAGTCCAATATATTCCTCAATATGATCCGGGAGTTCAACAAATGATGTCTCAAGCTTTAGGGCAGAGACAGCAGAGATATGATCAATCAGTAGATATGATCTCTGAGTCTGCAGCACAGTTTGGACAAGTTCCTAACATTAGCGGTCAAGAAGTTTCAGAACATGTAGGTATGTTTACAGAGGAACTTCATAACATAGCTAATGAGTATGGAGGTGATTATGGAATGGCTAGAGCAGCTTTAAGTAGAAGGATTGCACAAGAAGCAGGTAATCCATTTTATCAAACTGCAGAGAGACAAGCTCAGCAAGCAGAAATAGCTCAACAAGCTCAATTACAGTATGGAGCAGATGCATTAGTAGTAAATGATCCTAGACAACATAGTATTCAAGATATTATGGAAAACCCAGAATTAGGCTATGCTGAAGTATATCAAGCCCCTGATTATGTAGGAGTAGGTAGAGAAGTTATGGGTAAAATTCAGGCAGATATGATTGATGAAGGACTTTCTATAACAGAGTGGGGAGACGCTATTGGACAAGCATTAACCACAGGGTCAGTTGCTGAAATTGACAACGAAGATGTTAGGAGAGTAGCAGAAGCTGGACTTGAAGCATTTAAAGCTGCTACAGCTAATAGGATATATGACGATAGAGAAGGCTTTGAATGGGTACATAGTGATGAAGAAATTCTTGAGTTCTTAGCTAATTTAGCTGAAGGTCAGATTACTAGACAAGAACGATTCCAACATCAACCTTTAGAAACCGAGGGCGGAGGGTTTGATCCTAGTATTCACACTCGCCCTTCCTCTGGAGCTGAGGTAAAAGCAGATGCTATTATTCAGGCACTACCATTACCTCCTCATCAGGGTAATTTAATAGATAGTGTAGATAGCCTTAATGAGGCAGTTTCAGATCCTACCTATATACATCGTGAAGAGGCTTTACGCATGAGAGAAGGGCTAAGAGCTGAAGTATTTGAAATGGGGGCGGTAGAAAGTCCGACAGAGGGACTAAATGATCTTGCTTATTCTGTTCTTCCAAATTTGGAAATCTGGGAAAAGTTAACTCCAGTTGAGAGACAAAATCTTCAAAGTCATTTATTATCCTTTGAAGATAATTATGGCGGGCAGTCAGTGCAAGAGTATTTAAGAGATTGGTTACTAGAAAATAAGCCAGAAATAGGAATAGATAGAGCGGTGACTGAGCATAGAACTGCTGGGGGATTAGCTTCTACTCCTACTAGATCAGTAGCTAGCGAACATTTTAGAAAAGTAGGGAAAGAGTATGATAAATGGAACAAAAGAATAGACAGAGAAGTTGATAAACGTATTAAACGGCATAAAACCGAGGTTTCTAAAAGAAGGCTAATTAAACATGAGGATAAGTTAGTAATGAGAGACTTGGTTGAAAGTTTGGTGGGATTAGGACAAGAGTATGATGGGAGAGTGAAAGCTACAGATCAGAGGAACAGAGTAAATTCCGATATAGCTAAGGATATAGTGACTGACTTCATGCAGGATCCTAAAAAATTCTCTATTACTATGGATCAAGGAACTGCTACTATTCCTCCTAAAATTAAGATTACTAGACTAGACCAGAGAGCATACGGTAAGAATAATGTTTCAGCTACTTTAGAATTTCAGGGAAGACTGGAGAGAGTAGCATCTGATTGGAGAGAATTAGCTGTGGGGTTAAATAATATAGGAATATATCACGAAGGCTTAACCCATCTAATTGGGACTAGGGTGGCTGAGTTTAGCCCTTCTAGAGTGGAAGAAATAGTGTCTCAAGATACATCTATATCTACCCCCGCTTCTTTGTTAGATAGAGCAGACACTTATGACGATTCAGACCAAAGGGGAATTAATAATTTTGTAGTATCTATAGCGGAGTTAGTGGGAAGTGGTACTCCAGAACTACATAATTTATTTATAATTAAAGATGATAATAATTATAAAGTGGTGCAATTTGATGATAACTGGAATCCTAGCCCTATAGAAGTAGACGGGCTAGGATTGCTAGAGACTTCCTCCCCCAACGATGTAGGAGCACTAGTTGATAGTGTAGCACTTCTATTTGGAGGATACGATAACCCCTCTTTTACTTATAGAGCGGCAGCTCATAATTTTAATGAGACTGCGTCTAATTCACAAAAGAATAAATTCTGGGCTAATATGATGGCTCGCTTTCAATTATAATAGTTAGTATATGACACTAGAAGGTAGAACAATAAAACTTTTTCCGCAGAATGAAAAGCCTGAAGTAATTGGACAGGAAGGTATAACTGGAAGTGGAGCTCCTATTCCCTCAGGAGGCGGGGGAGCACGCTTTACTCCTAGGGCCCCCAAAATAGAATTTGGAGCCCCAATATCACTTCAGCCTACTACTCCTATAGAAAATCTAGGACACCAGTATGCAGCTATGTTTGCTCAGGATGCTGCTAGTCCTCCTATGGAGTTCACGCACCCAGAAGATTTAAATAAATACAAAAAGTGGCTAGGGGAAACTCCTGATATCTTTGCTTTAGAAGAGTTGTACGGAAATTTAAGTTTTGCTGCAGCAGAAAGACAGAGTGGGTGGTATATGTTTGGAGCTGCAGCTACTCAAGCTGTTTTAGGACATGCTATAGGAGGTACTATAGCAGGGGTAGGTTATTTACTTGATCCTGTAGGTACTTTTAAAAAATTGCTATCAGATAAAGACGATCCTTATACTTCTTGGGGGGATGAGAATTTTTTGACTAGGTTTGGTAATTGGATTACAGACCAGACTATGGAAGAATGGGCTCCAGTACACCAAACTGAGAAAGCTGCTAGAGGATGGGCTCCTTCAGATGCTACTTGGTGGGCTAGTCAAGCCCCTTCAATGTTTTCTTCAGTTAGTATGATTATTCCTACATTTGCTGCAGCAAGAGCTATTGGTGGAGCTGCTAAACTTATGAGAATAGCTCAAGGAATGTCTAAACAAGCTAGACTAGCAACAGATGTTGTTGGTAGAGCACTAATGAGTAGAACTATTTACTCTAATACAGAGTCAATAGACCTGTTTAAAACTACTTATGAAGAGGCTATAGCTCAGGGTATGCCTCATCATGACGCTGAACAAAAGGCTGGTAATGCTGCTGCTTTTAATTTTAGGATAGGATATGCTAATATTTGGCAAGACATGCTTCAATGGGGAATGATTTTAAGGGGGCCAGGGTTTGCAACTAGAAGCACACAACATAAACTAGCTGATGTAGCTAGGCGTAGTCAGGCAGGAAGTACTGCCAGGAGAATTACAGGTGTAGGAGACGCAGGTTTAAGTAGAGGAGCTAGACTGTCTAATTGGATAAGTAGGGGGGTGGGACAGAATCCCAGACAGCTCCTTAAACATGGTATGTTACAAGGATTTGAAGAATATAATATTCAGTGGCAAAAGAAAGAAGGGTCTAGATATGCAGAGAGAGCATTAGGAGAACAAGAAGGAAGTCAGTGGGAAGGGTTTGGTGAACGACTTCAAGAACACACTCTTGACAGGCATACTTGGGATTCTACGTTTTGGGGTCTTATGGGAGGTTTTGTATTTGGTAGTATTTCTGGAGCAGCCCAGAGGCATGTTATGCAACCAGGACAGAAGAAACAAGAGAGAGACCAGATGAAGAGGCTCATTGATAGAACTGAGAGAATAGGTAGTGATATTAAATCTTGGTCTGAATTTACTGCAAGAGGAGATGTATATGGTGCTCAAAATGTATTAGATAATATGATATTAGATAATGCATATAGCAGTGCACAAGAGGGAACTCTTAGCCTGAATAAGGAGATTATAGAACAGATGACTCAAATGTCTCAACAAGAATTAGATGCTTTGGGTTGGGACTCTTCTATTAAAGAGCAGTCTTCAGAAATTTTAGCTAAGTTAGAGAGGTTTGAATCTATATACAACAGGGAAGCAAACAGAACAGATGGTAGTAGGGAGTCTGATCTTATAGCTCATAGAAGAATAATTAACGAATATAAAGTTTGGGACGCTGGAGAAGCTTTAAAAAGAATAGAAGCCGATCTTACAGCTAGAGAAGCAGATATACAATATTCTGAGAATATTCTAGATGATACTAAGGAACTCATTAAGCTTAGAAGGGCTGCTGAAGCTAATAAAAGGTATATCACGGAGCTTTTAAATACAGAGAATCATATAGCAGCAGAATATAAGCAGATAGGGGGTAAGATTCTACAAGAGACTACTAAAAAAGCTATCCAGAACATTGAGAATATTAATAAACAAATTCAAGAAGTAAATAATCGACTTGAAGAGGAGTTTTCAGGATTAGATAGTGAAATAGTTAAAGAGAACAGGGAACTCCTTAAGAGAACAGACAAGGAATTTAAAGAATCTGGGGATAAAGACTTTGGGGATATTTCAGAAGTAGAGCAGCTTTCCTACTCTTATGCTAGAGCAGAGTTAGCTAAAAGAAACTGGCAGGAAGAGCATGATAGTTTTATGGACCCAGAAGCTCAGCAAGAATATATTAAAACTGTAAATGAATATCAAGATAATCTCAGAAAAAAAATAGAAACCACTGAGATAGATACTGAAGAAATAGGACAAGCACTAGTTCTTACAGAAGAATTTATAGATAAAGACGGTAGACCTGGTACTAAAGAAACTAAGGGTGATTTTGAAATAACTCTTATAGATGAAGAAGGGAAACCTACCAAAAGAATAGCTAGATTTGAAGAAGTTAATTCTAAAGGGAATATCACAGCTTACTTGTATGATAAGGAAGGAACTCTTAGTAATAAAAAAACTTACTTAAACAAAGACACCAAAGTCGGAGGAGAACTCTCGGGCCATAGGTGGGCTTATGATGGTCCAGCAGCTACACAGGAATTTATACAAAGAAGTGCTGTGTATCAAGATTTTGTTACTAATCTGGACAGATTTCATACTCAAGCTAAAGAGAGAAAAACTAGATATCAAGAAAAATTAAGTACACTAAACAGTGTTAGGACTAAAGTTATTGAGTCTATTAAGGGTATAAAAGAGGCTGAAAGCAGGCAAGCTAATAAAGCTCTAGAACTTAATGAGACAGAACAATCAGTAGTTGAAGAATTTTTAAATTATAAGATAGAGCAACTTAATAATTTAGAAGAGTTACAGAAACTAGATTCTGAATTAGGAACTCTAATCACTGATATAACTAATCATACAGAAAGTATCCAAACTTTCATAGAACAAATTCCTGAACAAGTGTCTGCTTATAATCCTCAGGCAGTTGGACGACTTAGAGAATATCTTGCTCAACAAGAAGATGAATTAAGAACTATCCACAACAATACTCTAAGAACCAGGGAAGAGCTGCAAAAGGTAATCCAAGAAATAGAAGAGGAACTGGCTCCTGTTAGAAAAGCTCTAGAAAATGTTAGACGAAGAGGTGAGAAAGCTCATCCTATGTCTACACTTGATCAAAAAGCTAGAGGAAGATCAATCAAACTAGGAAAGTATATATTTAATAAGCTAAATGAGCAGAATTTAGAAGCCAGACTCCAACAAAAAGAAGAAGAACTCTCTAGGTTAGAAGAACATTTAGAAGCTTTTGATACTTCAATATCCGAATTAAACGCTTCCCAACAGGCTTTGGATAACTTAGATAGTATGTGGACCTCTCTATATGGTAATCTGGTGGGGACTGCTAAGCCTTATGGAGAAGGTATAACTAAACCAAGTAAGACATCTCCTGAAAGAGGAATAAACCAAAAAAGAGATGATGGGGAATTTATTTCCCCAATGAAGAGGTTTCAAGGAAGCCCTGATGTATTCTTTTCTACAACTACAAATGAGGCCAAGCTAATAGAAGGGATAAACAACGATCGTACAGAAATGGAGCCACAACTACTGTTTCAAAGGTATATAGATAATTTTGTTTTCCACGAAGAGGGGCATCCTGACCACGTTAAAATGAAATTGGTGAATCAGTCTGAGTTAATAAAAATAATTGAATCTGAAATAGAAGCAACTACTGAGACCCAACAAGCTTATAAAGAAGCACTCCTTAAATATACAAATCAAGATTTTATGAGAGAGGGAGTGTTTGTAGTACCAGTAAAGATATCTAAAGATGCTCCAGGAGGGAAACCTGTGAAACAATCTTCTGAATTTGAAGGAGGAAATGTTCCTATTTTTAGTGCCTTAACTCAGCCTTTTAACTCTAAAGGGGAATTGATTACGGAGGTTACTTCTGACGGTTCATTATTAGTATATCGTCCTGGTACAGGAGAATCCTTTATTGATGCTACTGCTAGAGTAAATGAATATGTAAATAAGGAAGGTATATCTAAAGAAGAAGCTAGGCAGAAAGTACAAGAAGAGTTGGAAAATACTGCTAAAGAGTATAAAGAAGTAGTAGCAGATCCAGTATCAAAAGGAGATGATATAATATTTGATATAGAAAATATTAATGCGGGGTATCTACAAATAGATAAAGAAACTACTCCTAAACCAGCTAAAGAAGTTTTAGGGAAAAAAGCTGACGAAGTAGAAATTGTAGTAGCTAAAGATAATAGTACTTCTTTTGGTGCAAATTTTTATAATACTAATAAAGGTAGTGTATATGTGAATTATAAGAATAGATTAGTTCCTGTAGACAGAGCTACTCTTCAAGACCAAGATATTAACAGAGTTATTAGACTATTAAAGCACGCTATGGAGTTGGGTGCTGATAATAAAGCTGATTTAGATCATATTATAAAATCAGGACTAAAACAAACTACTTACACAATTTATAACTCTGACCCAAATGAAAGCGAGTACAACTTCTTTATTGTAGAAGATAAAAAAACACTAGTAGCTGGGGTTCAAATAGGAAACCAGTTTATTCCTAAATCTGATATTTTAGGAGACAGCCCCACAGCTTTAAGGGATTTAAGAATATTTTTAAGTAACAAGTACTATCAAGTAGACAGCTCCCTTCTTGAAAATCCATCTTCTACTATTCAAATATTAGATGTAAAAGACGGGAAACTAGTAACTTCTGATAAAATTAATTATAGAAAATGGTTATTGGACGATACTAAAAACAGTCCTGCAAAACTTAGACTTAAGTTACCTGAACAAAAATCCAAACTTGATAACTTAGTTAACCCTACTATTCTAAATAGAAGTTTTACTCTCACAGATAATATAGAGAGAAATAGGACTATTGAAAAGAAACAGAATAACAAGATTAAAGAAGAAGTTAAGAAGAATATTACTAAACACAAGAAGTTATCTTATGCAGAAACAGGCAGTAGAAACACAGAATTTAAAAAAGTAGGAGTTTCTACTGAAAGTAATCCTAATGTAGTACAAGTAGATGGTGGAGAGACTTATTATATATGGCATCAAGAAGGTGAAGTGTTTCTTGCTAAGGGCTCAGATATTACATTTAAAAAGTCTGGTAAAGTTACTACTATCAAAATTAATGATCGAGTAAGTTTAGGAGATTATCTAAGAAATGAAGATATTACCCCAGATACCTTTGAAAATGTTTCTGACCCTTCTTTAAAGACAATAGCTGAAGCGTATTATTCCACAATTAAACCCGTAGAAGATAAGTATATACAGTATGGAGAAGAAGCGAGGGAAGCTCGAGAAGATACTACTCCTGAAGACGCACCTTCTCATGTTAAAGAAGATATACCACTCCCCGAAGATATACCTCCTCCTATGGGAGTGGAGGGAGATTTAACAGCAGACCAAGTTATGGCTTTAAAGGATAAAAAGTCTGACTTGTTTGATACCCCCCCTACTGACGAGGAGATGCATAGAAAAACAAAGTTTGATGAGGGAGACATATCTTTAGATTTGGAAAATGAGTCTCCTTATACTGTCCAAGAGAGGATAGATTTATACGAAGAGCTGAAAGAGGTTCAAAAAATGATGCCTCATCTGACTATTAGAGAAATTGTTGAACATGGTCTAATAGATGGTTATGCACAGGCTAGGTATATTTCAGAACTAGATGGGGACTCTTATTTAATAGCTAGCAGACTCGCTTCTAAAGGTGCTCTGTTCCACGAAGCTTTCCACGAATTCGCTACTAGATTTTTGACTGAGAATGAATATAATAATCTTATTAATGAAACAGTAGATTTAGTAGGAGATAGAGTGTATTTAATCAACAACGAGGAAGTTAAATTTAATGAACTTAAGAAAAAACTTTCTAAGCAAGACTTTAATAAGTATGTAGAAGAGTTTTTAGCAGAGGAGTTTAGGAATTTTATGCTAGCAGGAAGAGGAAATTACTCTTTTGGACAAGCTCACGCTAAGAAAAACTTCTTTGAAAGAGCTTGGAATACTATTATTAGATTATTTGAAAGGCTTCTTGGTAGACCTCTTAGGGGACAAAATGAAGTTCATAAGATGTTTAGGCAGATAAGAGACAATAAATGGTCTGAAGAGATGGCAGTAAGAAGACCTAGAGCAACAGCTGATAGAATTGGCGATCTTTCTGAATATGATTCAGGAATTCTTATAGATAAATTAAACTATTATTTTTTAAATAACTTATTTAAAGATAGTATAAGGGAACAAGTAGATCTTAATAACCCCGCAGACTATATGCAGGATCTTTATAATGCTATTTTTAATTCCCTGGTTACTCAATACAAGACCCATCCTAATTCTGTAGTAGGAGCAATGATTAAGTCCTGGGACCAATTAGTTAGAGCTCACACTAAACATCTTAGAAGATATCAGATTAGAATTGAGTTGGACGACTCTACTTTGAACTTAGAAGATAGGGATTCTAGAAATACTTCTGACTATGTACAAAGTAATAAAATTGATGTAACATCCCATATTCCCGCAGACGTACAGCTTCTTATTGCTAGCCTTCCTGGAGAACCAAAAATTATCTCCCAGGTCCCAGATGTTATAAATAAAGTTCCTGTGGATTACGCCAGAACTAAAGCACTTCTTCATAAAAATCTAGCTAATAAGCCTATAGAAGCCATTCCAGGAAAAGTAGCAGAAATGGCTGTAAATAGGGAGGAGTTTAAAGTGTTATTAAAAAGACTGGGCTTTAGTGAAGATGGTAATTTACTTCCATCAGCTACTCAAAAACAAGTAGAATTAGCTAATAGATTTTTTAATCAAATGGCTAAAGCTGACACAGATATGGTTACTACTGCCATAGGTGATACAGGAGCCTATAATATTAGTGAGGAGGGAACTACCAGAAAGAATAGAATGGTAGATAAATGGAGAAATAACCTTAAAGGCACTCAACTTAACAGAGTTTTTGATTTTAAACAAGGTAGGTTTATACTTAATCCTTCTAAAAATGTTAAACTTGTAGGAATGAAGGAGTCTATGTCTTTTGAGGATTTAATTAAAAAGAATCCTCTATCTCAAACTACACAAAAAGATCTTCCAAAATTTAGAAGAGAGTTTTTGGATATGTTTGGTATAGAGATCCCTACAGGATTTACTGAAATTAGGACTCTAAACGACACTATTGAATTCCTTTCTTATCATCTACGTGATAGGTTAAAAAAGAAGCAGACAGTTTATGCGGACGACATTTTTAATAGGAAGGTTTTAGCTATTAGAAAAGAGTTAAACCGTTTAGCAGATGAAGTTTCTAAATTTGAAGAGAACTTCGTAGACAATAACATTAGAACTCATAAAGGAGTACAATATTCTATAGGACTAAAAAACCACGTTCATAGAGTTATAGAGAGAATTCAGAATCCTACTTATACCCCAGTAGAGATGACTCCTTTCAAAGATGGAGAAGGGAATGTAGGAACTTATAATTCTCAGTATTATAATATGATTCGTGATGGTGTTGTTCCCGAGGTCAAACTTCTTAGTACTATTGGAGAAGAGTTGGGAGACAAAGTTGATATTAGTGATGCTAAGCCTGGAGACCTCACTCTAATGGAAGTTCTTAATATATTAGATGGAACAATCCCATTTATGAGATCGGAGTCTAGAAAACTAGAATACGCTCTNGCTTGGGGTAAAGATTATATCAATACAAACCTTACCCTAGATGATCAAATATCTGAATATAGAGAGTATCTCAAAGCAGAGTTATTATATGCGATAGCTTTTAAAGCTACTCCTGAATATAATAGGTTTGTAGCTAAAAATGATGCAGAGTCTCTTAGGTTTTTTAAAGATATAGTACCTGAATCTGTTAATAGAGCACTGGAAAGTCTTGAAGCTCCTGAAGACAGTAAAACCTGGGAAGCAGAAGTAGATAGACTTATTTCCCAAGACTCTGAAGCAATTAATAGAAGTATTAGAGAATATATTACAAATGAAGCAAGGCCGGCACTACTCCAAAGATTACTAGGTCAGTCTTTATTAGTAGAAAACGGAGAAGGACATTTTGAGTTTGGTGCTTTACCTCGTGAAGCGGTAGAAGGTATTGTTAAACCTCGTACTAGAATTCTAGAAGATGAAGGGGGTAATCACTTAGATACTTTATATTTTCTTGATTCTAGCCAAGTTAATAAGCTAATAGATACAATAAATTTCTATACTACTATAGGATATATAGAACAAACTAAGCTCATTACTGGAGATTTATCTATTTATACAGACGGAGAAAAGTCTGTTGTACATAAAAGAGCAACCACCTTTACTTCTACAAAAAGTGACAGTAATAATGCTTCGTGGTTTAATGACTATTTAAACAAAAATTACAAGAGGCTAGACGGTACTAACCATTCAAAGGTAAGAAGAGAACTTGTGTTCCAAGATCCTAAGGTTAGATCTAAGTATTATGACTATTATAAGAATTATATAAAAGAGATAGAGGCTTATGATTTTATGGACGAAGCTGACGGTTTTACTTTTAGTACATTAGATGGGCATAGATCAATGATGTTAAGAGCTTCTGTTTGGAATGAAAACTACGATAGAACTTGGAATTATGAAGCTCAGTATGGGTTTAGAAAAGCACAGGAGTGGGAAGCACAGTATAGACATAAGGAAGATAGAATTTGGACTGATGAAAGATTTCAAGAGCAATTCCAAGAACATTTGCCTAAAACTTTTTCCAGAAATAAA